>ERZ832522.430-NODE-430-length-62241-cov-9.310488_pt1 | contig 62241 bp, 66 predicted proteins | sample MGYA00519951_ERZ832522 | MGnify/ENA primary metagenome ERZ832522 (study PRJEB31850, sample SAMEA3708728) | human gut metagenome | biome: human gut; feature: human-associated habitat; material: faeces | place: China | collected 2014 ... | reverse complement strand
CAGAACGTCGTGAGACAGTTCGGTCCCTATCTGTCGTGGGCGCAGGATATTTGAAGGAAGCTGTCCCTAGTACGAGAGGACCGGGATGGACGCACCTCTGGTGCACCAGTTGTCACGCCAGTGGCACAGCTGGGCAGCTACGTGCGGAACGGATAAACGCTGAAAGCATCTAAGCATGAAGCCGCTCCTGAGATAAGATATCCCACCAGGTTAACTGGGTAAGACCCCTTGAAGACTACAAGGTTGATAGGCTGCAGGTGTAAGTGCCGTGAGGTATTTAGCTTGGCAGTACTAATCGGTCGAGGGCTTGACCAAGTGTTGCTAATAATTTTCATTGTTCAATTTTGAGGGAACATTCCCTTAATTAAATAGTTGGTGCTAATGGCGGTGAGGATCCACCTGTTCCCATTCCGAACACAGAAGTTAAGCTCACCAGTGTCGAAAATACTTGGCGGGTGACTGCCCGGGAAAATAGAGCGGTGCCAACACAAAAGAAAAATCACTCAAAAGAGTGGTTTTTCTTCATATAGTCAGTGCTAATGGCGATGAGGATCCACCTGTTCCCATTCCGAACACAGAAGTTAAGCTCATCAGTGTCGAAAATACTTGGCGGGTGACTGCCCGGGAAAATAGAGCGGTGCTGATATTCCTCCTTAGCTCAGTCGGTAGAGCATGCGGCTGTTAACCGCAGGGTCGTCTGTTCGAGCCAGACAGGGGGAGCCAAACACCTTAGGGGTGTGTAATTTGCTCCGAGAGCATTCTCGGAGCAAATTATATAAGGAAATCAGGGCCTTTAGCTCAGTTGGTCAGAGCAACCGGCTCATAACCGGTCGGTCCCGGGTTCGAATCCCTGAAGGCCCACCATTTATATCGCAATGATATAGGGGTATAGCTCAGTTGGTAGAGCAGTGGTCTCCAAAACCACGTGCCGAGGGTTCAAGTCCTTCTGCCCCTGCCAAATATGCTGATGTGGCACAGGTGGTAGCGCACATCCTTGGTAAGGATGAGGTCACGAGTTCGAGTCTCGTCATCAGCTCCAAAACGGTCATCGTATTTCACGATGACCGTTTTTGTTTTGTTCAAAATATTAGAGGATATGTCTTGTTTAAAGACGTATCCTCTTTTTCTTTTGCAAAGAAAACTTTGCAAAAGGTATTGACAAGTACACTTGGCAGAACTATAATAAAAATACCAAGTATACTTGTCAAAAATATCCTGCTTTATGGAAAGAAGGGTGAATTATGATGACAAAGGAAGAGATTTTGGAAAGAAGCCGTAAGGAAAAGAAAGATGAAGGTACAGAATACATGATGAACAAAGGCAGGCGCTATGGTGTAATGGCGATGTCTTCCATGTTTATCATTTTGGCAGTGTTTAATATGTATCAGGGACAGGATAATAACCAGATTCTGGCAATTTTTTGGGCATATCTGGGCTATGAGTCCTATGGAATGTATACGGTGACCCATCAGAAAAAGAGACTGGTTGCAGCGGTAGCTGGTGTTATTGCCGGAATTCTGTTTGCGATTACTTATGTGATTCATGTCATTGCAAAGTAAGGAGAGAACAAGATGACTAAGGAAGAGATTTTAAAAATAAGTCGTAAAGAAAATAGTGTTTCGGATGAAAGAACAGAATATATTGGGCTAAAAGGTGCTAATTTTTCTGTTTCGATCTTGATCCTTTTGTGGGTTATTCTTTCACGTTTTACTCCAATGGATCAAGCTGCGAAATACGCAATGGGACTTTTAGTGACGGCAACTTGTTGTTCCAACTGGCTGTATCAGCTGATTCGGGTTAAAACCAAAACATCAATCTTTTTCTCGGTATTATTTTTAATTGCGACGATCCTGTATTTGATTTTATTTTTGAATCAAAACGGATATCTGCACTTACTTTAACAGAAAAAGGTTGAGGATGAAATGGACGATAAACTGATACTGAAAAACCACCTGAAAGAAGCACGCGCGGAGAAAAAGCTCTCTCAAACCCAGCTTGCAGAGATGGTGGGTGTTTCTCGTAATACGATCAGCTCGATTGAAACGGGGCAGTTTAATCCAACTGCAAAGTTGGCGCTGATTTTGTGTATTGCATTGGATAAAAAATTTGAAGACCTGTTTTATTTTGACTAAGTTTGCGCTTTTACTTCGGCGGTGTTATAATCAAGATGTTTGAATATGGGAAATTTAATTCATAACAGAAAGCGTGAGAACAAAAGAACAATCATACTAACACTTCAAAACAATCTATTATGACAAGAAAGTGAGAAAACGTATGATTACATTAACGCCATATCAGGAAGAATACCGAAGCAATACCCTAAAAAGAATAGGAGCTTTTTGGGGATTCCACCGGGATTTAGTGAATAAAACAGAGCAACAGGATTCTGAAGAAGAGAACAGTTCTATTCTTCAGGATTTAAAAAACTGGACTTCGGAAGACCACTGGTTGTTTGTTATTTTGCAGGACGGGACAGATGTGGGATTTGTCCATCTGCAAAAGATTGGACCGATCGTTATGCAGCTGGAAGATATTTTTGTGGATGAAGCGATGCGCGGACGGGGAATTGCCAGCAAGGCAATCGCACTGGCAGAGCAGGAAGCGCAGAAAATCCCAGGAATAGAGGCCATGAGCTTGCAGGTGGTCACCAGAAATGAAGCGGCAATGAGGCTCTATCATAAGCTGGGATATGATACGATGAGCATGGTGACTCTCCGAAAAGAATTTGGAGAAAATCACCGAGATCAAAAAGCGGAATTCTTAGGAATGACCTTTCAAATTTAATACAATGGAGAGAAAATAAATGAATCAGAATATTACCTGCAAAACAGTGCAGGAGCTGGAAGAATTTTTGAGAGAACACTATCATGCAGAACAGATTGACCCGGTCGAATATCTGCTCTACAATGCCCGTCAGCAGGTGCTCAATCTGTTTTATCCGGAACAGATGCAGCAGATTTCTGAACAGGTTGGTTTTTCTCCCGAAGCGTATGAGGAGATTTCAGTGCTGTTTGACTGCATGACCGAAACTTTTGACCGGGAAACAGCAAAATCCTGCTATGTTCAGTATCGCTTTGAACAGACAGCTCCAGAAGGCGCACAGGCTGTTTTTTATATCACGGTGGAAAGAAATACCGGATTTGTCCTTCCGCAGTTTGAATGGGCGTCAGACAGCTTGGAGCAGGAATTTCCAGACGTTTCTGAAGAGGATTACCAGTATTTTAATCGAATTATGAGGGAGATTGTGCTGTATCAGGGGGTATCTGAACAGGACATCCGTGAAAATTCCCCCAAATATGAACGTTATCAGATTGCAAAGGAATTTTGGGACAGCGTTTGTTAAAATGGCTTGCAGACAATACCAGAAAAAGGAGTGCTTTTTGGCACTCCTTTTTTACGGAACAGAAACTTTAATTTTATTAAAGATTAACTTTAATAAAATTAAAGTTTATAATAAAATCAGGGGGTGAAACTAAGAATGGCAATAGAGATTGTTCCGGAATGGATGAGAAATCTGGAAGAGGAGGACGTTGTTTTTCTCAAAAAATTTGTTTTAGCATCCGGATCTTTAAAAGAAATCGCCTCTCAATATGGAGTGACCTATCCTACCGTACGACTTCGTCTGGATCGTCTGATCCAAAAAATCAAGATGGAGGAAAATCAGCAGGAAGATCCTTATATTTTGCTGATTAAACGGATGGCAGTCAACGGGAAGATGGATTTTGAAACGGCAAAAATTTTAATTCAGGAATACAGAAAGAAACAACAGGAGGAAAAATCATGAGTATCGCATCCAATCTGACATTTATGCTTTTATTTTTGTGGGTCGCGCCGCTGATACTGGAAGTTTTCTTAGCCAGAACACGTTCCAAAATCCCAGGCCTGATCTTGCCGGGATTAAGTTTTATCGTATCGCTGATCGGAGTTTTGAACATAGCAGCAGTTGGTCAAAGTATCATGCAAAATATTTTTGTTTTGATGATGACCTTTTTGATGGGGAACATTATGACAGTAATTCTGCTTGTCATTTATTTTCTCTGTCGGAGAAGGATGGATAGGCAGCACCAGCTTGATAAAATGAATATTCAAGATCTGTAATAAAAAGCACCTCCTGCCCCTTTAAAGGAGCAGGAAGTGCTTTTAAATTATTCTCGTGAAAAAAGATTTTGCATCATTTTATGAAGGGATTGGGAACTGATAAACGGTGCCAGCTCGATCAAATCATCAATCGATTGAATTTCCGGGAGATTTTCTTCCAGCAGACGTTCCAGAACAGACTGTTCAACGAAGGGAGCCAGCATGATTAGTTCTTCCTGAGAAAAAGAAAACTGATGTTGAGATAAGATCAGGTTTAAATAATCACGAGGAACAAAGGGTGCAAGCTGGGCAACGTTTTCGGCAGATTCCAGAATATCTGGATTTTGTTCCAACAAATGTTGAACCATGTTTGGATTGACAACCGGTGCAAGGAGCAGGAAAGTAGAGAGAGTCAGATTTTCTTGAGGGAGAGTACTGATAATTTCTGTCACTAACTCGGATGGGAGCATCGGTGCAATCTCAGCAAAATCGTTGATCGAAGTGATGAGGGAGCGGTGGGAACGTACCAAACTTTCTGTATCCTCTTTTGACAAAAAAGGGATGAGGTTTAAAAGTTGGTAAAAACTATCGAACAATACTCCTTCTTTGTTATGGTGGATCACGCTGGATAATTCTTTGGGTTTGATTACAGGTTCCAGTTCAACGAGATGTTGAGCAGGAATAGGTTCGGTGATAGTTTCGCCCGGTTCCAGAAGCTGTTCCACCGTTGGAAGGTAGGGACTGTTGTCCAGCAGCTGATCAATGGAGATTCCTAGCGTATCGCACAGTTGAGGTAAACGGGAAATATCCGGCATGGTGCTGCCTCGCTCCCAACTGCTGACAGCCTGAAAACTGACAGACATTTCTTCCGCCAATTCCATCTGGGTCATGTTCTTTTTCCGTCTGAACAGAGCGATTTTTTCACCAATTTTTTGCGTATCAAACATAAACATTCCTCCTTGATATTGAAGTGGATTTCACTTGCTTTTATTTTAAACAAAAGAGGAAAGACAAAACAGCAAGCAGTGCTTTAGTTTTACTCAAGCGATAATTGAAAAGGAAATTAGGATGGAATACAAAGCCGCATGACATCTTCTCCGCCAGTATCCTTTTCCCCAATATACTCAAACCCAAAGGAACGGTAAAGATGTTCAGCGGCATCGTTGCCCGCAAATAGGCTCAGGTAAATTTCCGGGTAATGGTATTCTTCCCAGAGCCGCTGGATCAAAAGCTGTAATGCAGCTTTTCCATACCCTTTTCCCTGAAAGGGAGCACCAATTAAAAGTCGGTCAAGCCACACTCTGCCGTTAGGCGGATATTCCAAAAACAGTCCGTACATGGCAAAGCCAATCAGAGTTTCTTTGTCATAAATGCCCACAGGGCGCCAGACAGAAAGTTTGTCAGCTTCTGTAAGACATTGAGCGGTAGTTTCGATAAAATGTTCCTGTCCGTGTTTTACCTTAAGGGAGAGGATCTCCTCACGATTTTGTTCGGTAACTGGACGAATGGTGAGATACAATCGATGACCTCCTTAAAAAAGCGGCAGCTACCTTTCTTGTAGCTGCCGCTTTTATTTTTTGATCTTATAAAATTTCCCGCAGCTTGTCCAGAAAGGCTTCTTCTCCAAGAGTATTGATCTTAAAGAACATTGCCTGACTGCCTCCAGAGGTGATGGCAGAAAGCTCGACTGGTCCATCTCCTACCTGAAAGAGCGTTACGTTCAGGCTCACGCGGTTGCCTCCCATGTAGCTGTATCGTTCAAAGACACGCACGCTGCACCGGGCATTTCCTGCGGAAAAGTCGCTGAATTCTTCCAGTGTTGCAGAACTGCTTCCGGCTTTGATGCCGTCCTCAATCCGGTTTAACAGATGGTCAAAATCTTCATACAAGGTTTGTTCGAGTTTTGCCATAGACAAGCTCCTTTCCGGGAGAGATTAGATCTGGTGTTCGTCCAGCCAGTTCTTGATATCGGAAACGGTGGATTTAAGACTGCCATCCTCGATTGGGCAGGAGAGACCGGAATCTTTGACGATATCAACAAAGGTCTTGGTGCCGCCCATCTTTACGAAGGACAGATATTTTTCCCAGGCAGCTTTGTGGTCATGCATCGACAGGCTCCAGAACTGCAGAGAGATCATCTGAGCGAGGCTGTAATCGATGTAGTAGAATGGGCACTCGTAGATATGCAGCTGTCTCTGCCAGCCTGCACCGCGGTTATAGAAGTTTACTTCGGTGTTGTCCAGATGTGGGCGATACAGTTTTTCCAATCGGTTCCATTCTTCGTTGCGCTGTGCTGGAGTCCATTCTGGATGACGGTATACGCTTTCCTGGAAGTGGTCGACCTGACAACCGTATGGGATGAAGGTCAGAGCGCTTTCAGCATGGAAGAGCTCATATTTGTCAGTGTCCTCTTTAAAGAACAGATGATGCCATGGAGCGGTCAAAAATTCCATCGACATGGAGTGGCTTTCGCAGACTTCCATAGTTGGGTTGCGCAGCTCCATGTGTTCGATGCATTTGTCTGCCATAAAGTCAGCAAAAGCATGTCCTGCTTCATGGGTCAGAACATCCACGTCACCTGCGGTTCCGTTCCAGTTTGCAAAGATAAATGGAACATGGTACAGAGGCAGACCGGTGCAGTAACCGCCCATAGCCTTGCCTTCTTTGGAGAGAACATCAAACAGGTCATGGTCAAACATCAGTTTGATAAATTCAGCGGTTTCCGGGGACATTTCGGTGTACATTTTGCGGCCAGCTTCCATCAGCTCATCCGGAGTACCGTGTGGCAGAGGGTTGCCATCAGCAAAGAAGTAGGTGTTATCGTATACTTTGAAGTCATCAACACCGATGCGTTTTGCCTGATTCTTCTTGATTTCGTTGTTGACAGGAACGATATCCTCTACGACCTGACGGCGGAAGTTTGCGATGTCTTCCGGAGCATAGCAGTTGCGGCAGCGCAGAAGAAATGCCATTTCAACATAGCTTGGCAGTCCAAGTTTGTGTGCCTGCTCGGTACGGTTTTTAACCAGCTTGTCGTAGATTTCGTCGCACTCTGCCTGATGATCGTCAAAGAATTTTCCGTAAGCCTGCATTGCAGCTTTTCTGACTTCACGGTCAGGGCTCTGCTGATATGGGCCTAACTGAGAAAGATTGCAGATCTTACCATCAAATTCAATTTTTGCGGAAGCGCATAGTTTCTGGTACTGCTGAATCAGCTGGTTTTCTTCCTGAATCAATGGAATCAGCTCAGGAGAGAAGCTCTTGAGGGAGATCTCAATGTTTTTGAACATCAGAGGGCTGTATTCTGCCTCGATTTCTTTGCGGAATGGAGAAGCAACCAGAGCTTTGTTAAAGTCCTGAAGCTTTTCGCTCAGTACAGGACCCATCTGTTCGTTATATTCGTGCTCATCGCTGTAGAATTTGTCGCGGGTGTCCACGGTATAGCGAATGTTGCAGATTGTGGAAGCAGTGAAGGTCTCAATCTCGATCTGTTCGAGTTCTTTCATGATAGAAAGCTGTTCCTTCGCGCTTGTTGCAGCTTTGAATTTTTCGGTGAGAGCAGTGATCTCGGACATGACCTTTTCATAATCCGGACGCTTGTAAGGGAATTCAGAGAATTTCATCAAAATTCACTCCTCTAAAATAAATTTGGCAAAGATATTTTATCATGAACGTCGTTTATTTTCAACTAAATCAAGGTGGTTTTGTGGAAAAACAGTATAATATTTGCTTGCGTAGGCTGATTTTCTTTGCAATTAAGGAAATTTTATTGTACAATACAGAAGGTGATTTTTCATAATGGCAGGGGGATGAAAATGGGAGCAAATACAGCTTCCCTGAACAAACGGGGAAAATTTGACAAGAGTTTGATTGCAGTAATTATGCCGCTTGCATGGCCGACCATTTTGGAACAGGCATTGCAGACAATCGTTCAGTTTATCGACTCGGCGATGGTTGGAAGAATCAGTGCCAATGCGTCCGCTGCAGTCGGTTTGACCCAGACAGTGACCTGGCTGCTTTCCGGTTTATTCTTTGCAGCAGGCGTTGGGTTTCTGGCGGTAATTTCCCGCGCGATTGGAGCGGATGACCGCGACTATGCGCAGCGTACAGCAGGACAGGCGGTTGTGGTAGCGGTAATCATGGGATTGGTAATCGGGGCTGCAGGTATGGCTTTGAGCTTTGTATTGCCGACCTGGCTTGGCGGTGCTGAGGAAATCCGCAGGGACGCGACCATCTATTTCTTTATTATCAATGTGCCGATGGTTTTCCGTTCTGCAATCATATTGTTTGGAGCTCTGCTTCGTGCAACCGGTGATATGCGCCATCCAATGTTGGTAAACGCCATGATGAATGCCATCAATGTGGTATTAAACTTTTTCCTGATTTATTCCACCCGTTCGGTGTCCTTGTTTGGATTTGATGTTACCATTCCGGGAGCAGGAATGGGGGTAGCAGGAGCAGCGACTGCAACGGCAATTTCCTATGTAATCGGCGGTATTGCCATGACAGGGCTTTTAATCAAAAGTGATCGCGGCGTGGCGCCGAAAAAGAAATACCTCAAGCCTGATAAAGCAATTTTAAAACGCTGTTTCTCGATTGCACTTCCAAATGCAGCGGAAAGAACAGTGGTATGTCTGGGAAGTACGGTGTTTACCGCTCTGGTAGCTAGCCTGGGCACCATTTCGCTGGCAGCTCATTCCATTGCAATTACCGCAGAAAGTGCGTTTTACGTGCCGGGATACGGCTTCCAGGCAGCAGCAACCACCCTTTCCGGTCTGACAGCCGGAGAAGGTGATGAGGACAAACTGGACCGCATGAGCGAAACATTGATGCGTATTACTGTTTTTTGTATGTTCATTACAGGGCTGTTGCTGTTTATATTCCCACAGGCGATGATGAGCCTGTTTACCAGAGATCCGCAGGTTATTGCACAGGGAACGGTTGCACTGCGAATTGTTTCGGTAAGCGAACCGTTCTTTGCATTGACACTTTCGCTGGAGGGTGTATTTAACGGTGTGGGCGATACCAAAATGCCGTTTATTATTTCATTGTGCAGCATGTGGGGAGTGCGAATTTTGTTTACTTTCCTGTGTGTCAAGGTTTTTGGCATGGGACTTGCTTCGGTTTGGATGTGTATGATCGCGGATGTCATCACCCGTGCATTGTGCATGTTTGCAAGATATCGCAGTGGTTTGTGGAAGAAAGGGTTATTTACCAAAAACCATCCTGCGGCAGAATAGATTTGTAAGAACAGTATTGAGAAGAAAAGGAAGACGAGTATGAGAACGATTATCTGGTTTATTTATTTCTGGCTGTATCTTTTATTGATGCTGCCGGAATACTGGAAGGTTAAAAAACTGGAACAGGAAGGCAAACGGGAGGAACATGACAAAAAGGTAAGATATGATGTTCATAACTGGGCATCCCGTCTTTTGTCCCTTGCTGGAGCAAAAATCGAGACCAGAGGAAAAGAAAATATTCCGGAAGGTCCAGTAGTTTTTATCGGAAACCATCAGGGTTACTTTGATATTCCGCTGATGATTACCCAGATGGATAAGCCAAACCCACTGATTGCAAAAAAAGAAATTCAAAAAATTCCAATGATCCGTTCCTGGATGAAGGAGCTTCGATGCATCTTTATTGACCGACAGGATGCAAGGCAGTCGATGGATTGCTTAAAGCAGGCACAGGAGCTGTTAAAAGAGGGATATTCGGTTGTGATTTTCCCGGAGGGAACCCGAAATAACGGCGGAGAACTGCTGGAGTTTAAAGCAGGAGCAATCCGTATGGCAACCAGAGCTGGTGTGCCGATCGTTCCGGTTTGTATTGAGGGAAGCTATCGGCTGATGGGAAAGGGAAGTCTGTGGATTCATCCGGCTGATGTTAAGATTCAAATCCTTCCGCCAGTCTCGACCGAAAATCTGAGCAGGGAAGAGATCAGAGCTTTACCGGAAAAGCTGCGTGAGATGGTAGCGGATGGGGTAAATCGTCTGAAACAGGAATAGTTAAAAAGCGGGGAAAAGAAAATGAAAGTGACATACAGCGCAAAAGCAAACATAACACATCGTACACAGCAGTTGGAAGATGGAAGAAGTGTGGAGGTAATCAGCCTGACACAGGCAGAGCATGCACAGGATGCACAGCTTGTTCTGGAGTGGAGCTTTCCAATTTTGGACATCGCTGGAAGATGGCATCCGAACTGCCGATTTGACCGCAGCATCAAAGCGGATTGGAGCTATGGAGAAAAATCCATGAGTGCCGTATCTGCACCGGTGATCAGCTTCTTTAACGAAGATGGAGAAAATCGTGGAACCTTTGCACTTTCTGAAACGCTCAAGGAGGTTCGAATGAGCCTTGGTGTTCACGAAGAAGACGGCACCATGAATTGTATGGTAGTGGTTTCCTTGGGGGCACTGGACAGCGACTGCTATGAGCTTTCTTTGCTTTGTGATGACCGGAATGTTCGCTATGAACAGGCAATCCGGGAAGTTGGGCTTTGGTGGGAAAAAGATTGTGGTCTGCACCCAGCATCTGTTCCAGAGTCTGCAAGAGAACCGATGTATTCCTTCTGGTATTCCTATCATCAGCAGTTTACGGATGAGGAAATTGAAGCAGAGTGCAAGAGAGCAAAGGAACTTGGTTTTGGTACTGTAATTGTGGATGATGGCTGGCAGACTGATGACACCAACCGCGGATATGGATTCTGCGGGGACTGGAAGCCTGCAGCGGGAAAAATCAAGGATATGCGCAAGCATGTGGAAAAGGTACACCAGATGGGATTAAAGTACCTTCTCTGGCTGAGTGTGCCGTATGTTGGGATTCATTCTGAAATGTGGAAGCATTTTCACGATAAACTGATTGGGATGGACTGGCAGCAGAATACCGGAATTTTGGATATCCGTTATCCTGAAGTCAGAGAGTATTTAAGCAAGGTCTATGCTGATGCAGTCAAGGATTGGGATCTGGACGGACTGAAGCTTGATTTTATCGATGAATTTTATCAGCGCAAGGAAACCCCTGCTGTTAATGAGCAGATGGACTGTGCCTGCATCCAGCAGGCTCTGGACAAATTGCTTGCTGAGACGATGGAGCGTCTGAAAAAAGAAAAACAGGATATCCTTATCGAGTTCAGACAGCGTTATATCGGACCGAGCATCCGTAGATATGGAAATATCTTCCGCGTATGTGACTGTCCGGATTCCGGAATCAGCAACCGTGTTGGAATCGTGGATTTGCGCTTGCTCAGCGGAAATACAGCAGTTCATTCGGACATGCTGATGTGGAACAAGGAAGAAAAAGCAGAGGTTGCAGCTTTGCAGGTTATAGATTGTCTGTTTGGTACCATGCAGTTTTCGGTTCGCTTAGACAGCATGAAGGAAGAACACAAACGGATGCTCAAAAATCATATGGCATTTATGCAGCGCCATCAGGAGCTGCTGCAGCAAGCTCCTATTATCGCACAGGAGCCGCAGAATCTGTATCCGCAGGTTTGTGTACAGAATGAACAGACCGAAATCACCGCTCTTTATTCCAGAAACAGAGTGGTAGAACTGGGAGATACAGAGGAAAGTATCATTGTAAACGGCAGTGCGGCAACAGCGGTATTTGTGGAGGCAAAAGCACCGCTTGTGGCACAGGTAACAGTATTTGACTGCATGGGAACCACTGTCTGCAGCAGACAAATGAATCTTTCAGCAGTAGAGAAAATCATCTGTCCGATTGGCGGACGGGTTGAGATAAAATCAAAAGAATTTGTACAGTAAAATGGAGGACAAAATTATGAAATGGATGATTGCATCGGATCTGCATGGGTCCGCATACTGGTGTGAAAAAATGGTGGAACGCTACAAAGAGGAAGGCGCAGGCAAGCTTCTGCTGCTGGGCGATATTCTCTATCATGGTCCAAGAAACGATCTGCCAAAGGACTATGCACCAAAGAAGGTCATCGAAATCTTAAATGGTATGAAGGAAGAACTGTTGTGCATCCGCGGTAACTGTGACTGCGAGGTCGATCAGATGGTGCTGAAATTCCCAATTTTGGCAGATTATGCCGCTTTCTGGCTGGGTGATCTGATGGTGTGGGCAACTCACGGCCATGTTTACAACATGAATAATCTGCCACCGTTTAAAAAAGGTGATATTCTGCTGCATGGACATACCCATATTCCGGCAGCACAGAGCTTTGGGGATGGATATTACTACATCAATCCAGGTTCTTTGTCTATTCCAAAAGAAGGCAGCAAAAACAGCTATATGATTTTGGAGGGAAGAACCTTTACCCTCAAGAGTGTTGAGGATGGCTCGGTCATCAGCTCTTTCACTGTGGAATAGAATTCAGAAAGGAACCAAGTATGATTTTATCCGGAAAAGAAATCCAAAGACATATCGGTAAGGAGATTATTATTGAACCGTTTGATCAGTCAAGAGTAAATCCGAACAGCTATAATCTGACCTTACATAATGAGCTTCTGGTTTATGAAAATCATGAGCTCGATATGAAAAAGTTAAATCCAACCAAACGCATTACCATCCCGGAAGAGGGTTTGGTATTGGAGCCAAACCGCCTGTATCTGGGCAGAACCAACGAGTTCACCAAGACAGAAGGGTTTGTGCCAATGCTGGAGGGACGCTCCTCTACCGGCAGATTGGGGCTGTTCATCCATGTAACAGCTGGATTTGGTGATGTTGGCTTTGCTGGTTACTGGACGCTGGAAATTTTCTGCATCCAGCCAATCAGAATCTACCCCAATGCTGAAATCTGTCAGATTTATTATCACAGCATCGAGGGTGACTATGAACCATATAAGTCGGGCAAATATCAGAACAACACGGATATTCAGCCAAGCCTGATGTACAAGGATTTTGAAAAATAAAGATCAGAGCATAAGAAAAAACGCACCGTGAAAACGGTGCGTTTTTTATAAAAAAGGAGCGATTGGAATAAGTTCTCTTCTTGTTAAAACCTTTTTTGTTTTGCAGTTTCTTAAACGGAATGCTGCAAAGTATAAGGGTTTCTGTTAGCAGACCACATTCAAAGAATGTGCGTCTAACATGTTTCTTTATCAAAGAAAAGATAGATTATTTTTTGATGAGTTCGCCAACAGTTGCAGAAGTGCAGCCAGCAGCGTTGGATTCGTCAGTATCAACGTGCATGGTAGCGTCGCAGCCTTCGCCGATACGAACTTCAACGTCATCAAAGATCAGGCTTCTGTCAGCAGAGGTGATCTTAACCATGATAACCTCACCGTTTGCAACGTTTGCTTTTTCTGCTTCAGCAGCGCTGATGTGCAGATGACGTTTTGCAACGATAACGCCTTCAGCCAGTTCTACTTCACCAGCAGGGCCTACCAGTTTGCATGGAGCGCTGCCAGCCAGATCGCCGGAAAGTCTTACAGGAGCATTCAGACCAAGGCTTCTTGCATCGGTAGCGGAAAGCTCAACCTGAGATTTGGAACGGAATGGGCCAAGGATGCTGACGTTAGCCTGAGATTTCTTTGGGCCAACAACAGTTACTTTTTCATTGGAAGCAAACTGACCTTTGATGGACAGTTCTTTTTTTACAGTCAGCTGAGCGTCTGCACCAAACAGGGTTGCAAAGTCCTCAGCAGTCAGATGTACGTGTCTTGCGGAAGTTTCTACTGGAAATGTGTAGCTCATAGTTAAATCCTCCTGATTCTCTCAATAGTGTGAATATATCACAGATATATATTATCATAGTATGGAACGACATTTTTTTCAAGTATTGTTAAAATAATAACAATATAGTAAAAATATTCACTCACACAAATTGCGGCAAAATCATGAGTGTGGTATAATAGCAAAAAACACAGAAAAGAGGGATTGGAATGGAAAACCAGTATGAGGTGCTTCGTCAGGAATGTCTTTCCTGTCAGAAATGTCCGCTTGCACAAACCAGAAATCATGTTGTGTTTGGGGCAGGAGTGCCAAATGCCGAAGTTGTATTCATCGGCGAGGGCCCGGGAGAAAACGAGGATTTGCAGGGTCAGCCTTTTGTCGGACGCGGTGGAGCGCTGCTGGACAAATATTTGCAGGCAGTTGATCTTTCCCGTGAGAAGAACATCTATATCACCAACATGGTAAAATGTCGTCCACCACAGAACCGTGATCCGCATCCGGATGAGGTGGCAAACTGTATCGGCTATCTGAGTCGTCAGCTTGAAATCATCCGACCAAAGATTATTGTTTGTCTGGGAAGAATTGCGGCAAATGCTCTGATTGAAAAGGGATTTAAGGTGACCAAACAGCATGGACAGTGGTTTGAGAAGAATGGGGTTTTCATGATGGGAACTTTCCATCCGGCAGCATTGCTGCGAAATCCACATAACAAACCGGATGCGTTTGAGGATATGCTGGCTTTGCAGAAAAAAATCCGAGAAATCTGTGACCACACCTATGATGGAACAGAACTGTAATAGATGAGAAAAGAAAAACGCCTTGGCTTTTTACCAAGGCGTTTTTTATTTTGGGTTAATCTTTAGAAGGCTGAACCATCTTATAGTGTTCTTCCTGTTTTTCAAGTTCGGTCATTTCCTTGATGACACTCAATGAAAGGGGAACTGCAAGGATAAAGCTGAAAACGTCAGCAACTGGCTGGCTGAGCTGGACACCAAGCATATCAAACATTCCAGGCAAGGTCAGGATAGCCGGTACAAAGAACAAAAACTGTCTGCTCATTGCAAGCAGAGAGGCTTTGACTGTCTTACCGATGGTTTGCAGCATCATGTTGCTGATGGTGATCCATCCAACCAGAGGGAAGGTCAGACACTGCAAACGAAGTGCCAGCGAGCCGTATTCGATAACCAGTGGATCGGTGTGCAGGAAGAAGGTGATCAGCTGTTCGGAGAAAATCCATCCCGCAATAGCAGCGACCAGCAGAATGACGCTGGAAAGCTTGACGCAGAACCAGAACCCTTCCTTAACACGTTTAAACAGCTTGGCACCATAGTTAAATCCACACACCGGCTGGAAGCCCTGTCCAAAGCCGATGACGATGGAAGCGGCAAACTGTGAGATTCGGGTTACGATGGACATAGCCGCAATAGCAGCATCCCCGTAAGGACCAGCCATCAGATTTAAACAGATGGTTGCAAAGCTTCCCAGACCCTGACGGCACAGGGAAGGGGTTCCGCCTTTGACGATATTTTTGTAATACTTTAAGGATGGGCTGAAGTTACGGAGATTTAATCTCAGGTTTCCACCGCGGAAAGTTCCGGCAATCAGCAGACAGAAGCTGATGAACTGGCTGATGATGGTTGCCAGAGCGGCGCCCGCAACACCCATGTCAAAGACAAAGATAAACAGAGGATCCAATCCAATGTTGATGACAGCACCCGAGGCGATTCCCACCATCGAATAAAAGGCACTGCCCTGAAAACGCATCTGGTTGTTGAGTACCAGTGAAGCGGTCATATAAGGGGCTCCGATCAGGATAATGCGCATATATTCCCGCGCATAGGGAAGGATGGTTTCGGTGGCGCCCATAATGTACAGCAGAGGGTCACTGAACGAAAATCCAACGATCAGGATGCACAGTCCCAAAAGAAAGGCGGTGACAAAACCGGTTGCAGACATTTTGGATGCATCCTCGATATTTTGTGCACCAAGCTGACGGGAAATATAGTTTCCTGAGCCGTGGCCGCAAAAAAAGCCGAACGCCTGAATGATCGTCATCAATGGAAAAACGACACCAACTGCTGCAGTAGCACTGGTGTTGATCTTTCCGACAAAGAAGGTGTCGGCCATGTTGTAGAAGGAGGTGACCAACATACTGATGATGGTTGGTACCGCCAATTGAGAGATGAGCTTTGGAATCGGTGTCTGTGTCATTCTCAAAAATTTTTGTTGTCTCTGTTCTTCTGCTCCCATTCTGTAAAAATTCCTCCCGTCTGTTCTAGCATTTTCTCTAAAAAGAACATCTTTTTTCTTTGCTATTTTCCTATTATACACGAAAATAGCCCTTTGTGCAAGCAGTGTACTAAAGTAATTGCGGTCGCAACCATTGTTTTTTGAAAAAATTTTTGTAAAAACAAAAAAATTCCCGGAAATCGAATAGATTTCCAGGAATTATATTTGGGATATTATTCTACAAAAGAATGGCTCATGATATAAAATTCTTCCTGACTTGGCTGCCATTTTTTTGGCATCGGTTCAAGGCTGTCATCATATTTTTGTGCCTCTTCTTCAGAAAGCTCCATGACAGGACTTTCGTGATAGCTCCATTTTCTTCCATCAAGAGCACCAGGGACGAGCTCTTTTACCAGCATGGCAGCTGGATATTTTCCATTTTCCAGACAGACATTGTATTTTTTACAGCACACAAAACCGCGGCTGACATAATTAGCAGGACTTCCAAAGATAACAATGGTATCATATCCAAGTTGTTTTGCCTGTTCAAATGAGTGTTCTATCAGCATTTTTCCGTATCCCATCCGCTGATATTCCGGAAGGACACAGACAGGACCAAAGGTAAGAATCTGTTTTTCATTTTTGTTTTGGTCGATTAATCTGGCTTTGGTGTACATGATGTTTCCGATAATTTTTCCATCCAGTTCTGCTACAAAGTCCAGCTCGGGAATGAAGTCCTCGTGTTCCCGCATGATGTGAACCAGATAATGCTCGAAGCAGCCGGGCATATATTGATTATAAAAAGCTTTTCGGGTCATATCCTCTACGATTTTATAATCCTGTGGCTTTTCATTGCGGATTGTTATCATGAAAGATCTTCCTTTCTGTGTTTGATATGGAAACCTAGTCCTGAGAGGAGAAGACAGGGTATTTATGTTTATCCTCTTCTGTGATATTTCGTATCACGCGGCAGGGATTTCCGGCAGCAACTACTCCGGAAGGAATGTCCCGGTTAACCACACTGCCGGCACCGATAATGGTGTTATCACCGATGGTAACACCCGGGAGGACAGAGACATTGGCTCCAATCCAGACATGGTTTCCAATTCGAATCGGTTTTGCAAATTCCAGACCCTGACTGCGCTGTAAAGGATCGGTAGCGTGCCCTGCAGTGGAGATCACGCAGTTTGGAGCAAGAAAAACAGAGTCACCGATTTCCACTTTTGCAGCATCTAAAATAGTACAGTTATGGTTGGTGTAAAAATTGTTTCCAACAGAAATGTTAAAGCCATAGTCGCAGTAAAATGGAGCAGTTACCACAATATCGCCTTTTATTTCACCGAAAATCTGATGCAGCAAACCCTGCTGCGCTTGTGTATCAGAAGGTTTACAGTGATTGAATTCGTAGCACAGATCAGCGCATCTGGTCCTTTTCTGAACAATTTCAGGATCAAAGTTAGCATCATACAGATACCCTGCCTGCGCTTTTTCCCATTCTGTCATAAAAGAGAATACCTCCTTTGGGGGATTAGCATATTATGAATATCATACCTCGAGCTTTTCTAAAAATGCACTGCAGCCGCGCAAAATATCCTCGTAAGCGGTGTCAAAATCATCGGTATACCATGGGTCATCAACCTCACGCCGTTCACCGCAATAAGAAAGCAGCAAAGAAACCTTTCCTTCCGGATCACTGCCGAAGATGCGCAGGGTATTTTGGATATTTCGGTTGTCCATGCACAGAAAATAGTCATAGAGGTCGTAGTCACTTCGTTTAAGCTGAACCGCATACTTTCCGGAACAGTCAATACCATGTTCCGTTAGTTTCCGCTTGGCAGGAGGGTAGACCGGATTGCCGATTTCCTCGGTGCTGGTGGCAGCAGAAGCAATTTGAAATTCATCGGCAAGCCCTTTTTCTTTCACCATCTTTTTTAAGATAAACTCGCCCATTGGACTGCGGCAGATATTTCCGTGGCAGATAAAAAGTACTTTTATCATAATTTTTCCCTTTCATTTAATACCGTAATTTTCATGTTTTATTGTATCATGCTGGCCGGGAGAAGAAAAGCAAAAGGAACTTATGAAACAGAAAAAAGACCTGTTCAATTTGAACAGGTCTTTTTAACAGGAGAATTACATGATTTTCTTAAACAGTTCTTTCAGATCTTCCACACTTGCATCCTTTGGATTTCCAGGAGCACATGCATCAGCATGAGCGGACTCAGCCAGGAACTGAAGATCTTCTTCTTTGATTGCTTCCAGCTTGGTTGGGATACCAACATCGATGGAGAGCTGCTGAACAGCATCGATAGCTGCTTTTCTGTATTCTTCCACAGACATGGAGTCAACGCCTTTTACACCCATTGCACGGGCAATCTCGCGGTATTTTTCGCCAGTGCATTCAGCATTGTATTCCATAACGATTGGGAGCATCATAGCACATGCAACACCATGAGGGGTATCATATACAGCACCGAGTGTGTGTGCCATGGAATGAGCGATACCAAGACCTACGTTGGAGAAGCCCATACCAGCAATGTACTGTCCCAGAGCCATGCCGTCGCGTCCTTCTTTTTCGTTGGCAACAGCACCGCGCAGAGATTTGGAGATAATCTCGATTGCTTTGAGATGGAACATATCGGTCATTTCCCAAGCAGCTTTTGTGGTGTATCCCTCGATAGCATGAGTCAGAGCGTCCATACCGGTAGCAGCAGTCAAACCTTTTGGCATGGAGGACATCATGTCAGGGTCAACGATAGCAACAACAGGCATATCATGTGGGTCAACACAGACAAATTTTCTCTTTCTTTCCACATCGGTGATAACGTAGTTGATGGTTACTTCAGCTGCAGTACCTGCTGTGGTAGGAACAGCGATAATTGGAACACATGGTTTTTTGGTTGGAGCAACACCTTCCAGGCTTCTGACATCCTCAAATTCAGGATTTGCAACGATGATGCCGATTGCTTTTGCTGTGTCCATCGAAGAACCACCGCCAACAGCTACGATATAATCAGCGCCGGAAGCTTTGAATGCAGCAACACCGTTCTGTACATTTTCAATAGTTGGATTTGCTTTGATGTCGGAATAGATCTCGTATGCAAGGTTTTCGCTGTCCAGAACATCAGTTACTTTTTTGGTAACGCCAAATTTAATCAGGTCAGGGTCAGAGCAGATGAAAGCTTTCTGAAATGCTCTTGCTTTTGCTTCTGTTGCAATTTCTTTCACTGCGCCTGCTCCATGATAGGAAGTTTCGTTGAGCATGATTCTGTTTGCCATGATGATCAATCTCCTTTTTAACTGATTATGTTGAAATGTTTTCAACTATTCTTTGATATTATTGTAACAATTTAACGGGAAAATAGAAAGTTACAAATGATAGAGATTGTCACATTTTGAAAGATTTAAAGCAAATTCAGCTCACGAAAGGTTTGTTCCAGTTGGGGAGGCATGGCATCAACCAGCAATCCTGCCATTTCTTCGGGTGTAGATGGAATCTGTCCGAGCACCCACTGAACTGTCATATAAATGGAGGCATGACAGTACATCTCCAAAAGAAGGCGGAGATGCTTGGGAACTGCTGCATGAGTGCGGCTTTCAATTCGTTCGGTATAAAAAGCAAGAATCAGTTCAAAATCGTGGTCACGCAGGTTGTTCTGATCGTTGTTTTTAAACGCAGCCTTAAAAAATATTTTTTCCTGCTCAATATAACGGAACTTATTAATCAATCCTTCGGGAATAGTACTGCCTTCGCCCATGTGTTCAAAGGATTCCAGAAGAATCCGATCAAAATACCAGTTGACAAGATCATATTTGTCCTTAAAATTCCGGTAGAAAGTTTGACGTGTTGTACCACATTGTTGAACGACCTGACTGACAGTAATTTTTTCCAGAGAAGTTTTCTGCATGCAGATTTTCATTGCCTGTGCCAGCTTGTATTTCATACTGTCAGAGTGTTTTTTGGAGTCGTTTTGCAGGTAAGCGGCAGGACGGTCAAAGAAATCGTTTTTCATGTCATCTTCACCTTCTTTTTGAGATGTGCAGAATAGTTTAAAATTAGCGCTTGTACGATGTGTAAAAATGCTCCGGCAGATACCTTGATTGTACCATACCGGAGCACTCTTTTTCCATCCCGTTTTACGGATTGATTCGATTTTATTTACAGGGAGATAACGCCCTTTTCCAGCATTGACTGAGCTGCCAACATGATGCCGACTTTGCCTGTCTGCCAGGTAAGTCCACCCTGCATCCAGACTGCGAATGGCTCACGCAGTGGAGCGTCTGCAGAAAGCTCAATGGAAGCACCATTTGTAAATGCACCTGCTGCCATAATAACCTTGCTGTCATAGCCCGGCATATCCCATGGTTCCGGTGTAACGTAAGAGTCGACCGGAGCACCTTTCTGTACACCTTCACAGAAAGCAATCAGAGCTTTTGGTTCTCTTAAGCAGATTGCCTGAATGATGTCTGCACGCTTTTCGTCGCTCTTTGGGGTTACCTCATAGCCGAGAAGTTCGCACAGAGAAGCGGCGAAGACCGCTGTTTTAACTGCAGAAGCAACGACACTTGGGGAGAAGAACAGACCCATGAACAGAGCTCTGGTGTTGCCCAGAGTACAGCCGACCTCTTTGCCGACACCTGGAGCGCTCAGTCTCTGAGCACACATATCGACGTATTTTTCCTTGCCAGCAATATAACCGCCGGTTGGAGCGATACCGCCACCCGGATTTTTGATCAGCGAGCCAATGATGAGGTCAGCGCCGACCTGAGTTGGTTCCTTTTCCTGTACAAACTCACCGTAGCAGTTGTCCACCATAATGATGGCATCCGGATTGGTCTGACGAACCAGCTTCACCATCTTTTCGATGTCCTCCACAAACAGGGAAGGGCGCAGCGAGTAGCCGCGGGAACGCTGGATATAGGCAACTTTTGCTCCCTTTACCGCTTCCGGGATGGCGTCGTAGTTTACGCCTCCGTCTGGAAGTAAGTCAATCTGTTCGTAGCTGATACCGAAATCTTTTAAAGAACCGGAGGTTCCTTCCTTCAGGCCGATAACACCATGCAGGGTGTCGTATGGGGTTCCGGTCAGGCAGACCATGCGATCACCCGGACGCAGCATGCCAAACAGTGCTACGGTCAGTGCGTGGGTTCCGGACATGAAGTTGTAGCGGATGAGAGCGTCCTCGCAGCAAAAGATTTCAGCAAGGACTTCATCCAGAACTTCTCTGCCGCGGTCGCCATAACCGTAGCCGGTGGATGGAGTGAAGTGAGATTCACTTACACCGTGCTTGATGAAAGCGGACAAAACCTTTTCACTGTTGTACTGTGCAATGCGGTCAATCTCCTGAAAGCTTGGAAGAGCCTTCTGCTCTGCTTTGTCACACAGAGCTTTAAGCTTTGGATCGATGTTAAAAAAACTCATGGGTCGATAATCTCCTTATAATTTTATTCATGATACAATGTCGGCGTATCCGGCAGGATACGCGGTGTCCCAATATGAGACTTTCTGAAAGCCAAGATGGCTGTAATATTGTTCCAGCTGCGTCTCGGCGCAGTCAAGTACAGGGGTCTTGCCCTGAAGGTAGGCTTCCATACAAAGACGTGTTACCATCTTTCGGGCATAACCTTTGCCTCGGTGTTCGGGCAGGGTGCAGATGTTAAAGATCAGTCCATAATCTCCGTCATCGGGCAGCAGAATAGCTCCAACACATACCGGAGCTCCGTCATCTCCCGGAATCTCGAAAAATTTTGCACCGCCCCGCTTGGAAAACAGCATCCTTGCGGTGTATTCATCGCGGCTCACCTGTTTGAGCATTTCTGGTTTTGCGCTGGCAAGGATGTCGTAGATGGAAAACAGGCTGGTGCTTTCCTGAACGCTGTCTTCCTCCATCGCTTCGGGCAGGCGGGTGCTGATCATCCTTGGAAAAGGGATACTCTGATTTGGATGGGGCAGTTTACAGGCAGGGGAAGGGAAACGCTCCTGATATTGTGCAATCATCTGACTGTCGGCGATCAGCTTGGATTTTGGCGCCTGCATGGACAGAAAGGAGTACAGTTCCTCCCAGCGTTGTTTGGAATGTGGTTTTCCGACAATATGGAAGGTTTGTCCCAGACGGCACAGGACGTACTGTGCATTTTTGTTCTGGGCATCGGAAGTCCCCATCCAGATATCACAGTACTGCCAATCAGCATTGTAAACATCAGCACATTTGGACTGGAATGCCGAGAGGATTGTTGTCCCGTCCCACGCATCTTTTTTACAGAGCCGGACGAGAGCAGATTGATCTTCGATGGTGGCAAGACGGATCATAGTTTTCCCTCCCTTTATAGTAGAGTAATTTAGTTTGCCGGAATGGGAAGTTCCGACCAATAACCGCAGGTGTAAAACCCAAAGCGGCTGTAATACCGTTCCAGCTGTTCAGAATCACAGTCCAGAATCGGTGTCTTTTGGGCAGCAAGCGCTTCTTTACACAGTCGGGAAACGACCTGTGCTGCATAACCATGCCCCCGTTCATAAGGCATAGTATAGATGTCGGTAATCAAAGCACAGGGGAGTTCCTCAAAAAGAATCATGATTCCCTGAGAGACAGGCTTTTCATTCTTTCGAAGTTCAAACACCTGATTGTTGCCCAAAACAGAAAAGTTCATGACACGAATGTTTTCTTCTCTGCTGACGTGAGCGGCAAATCCCGGACTTTGTGCAGCACGCACATCGTAGGATTCCCCAAAATCAGTGCAGATTCCTACATCATCCATACCTGATACCAAAACAGGATTTTCACAAACCATGCGGACATATTTGGAAAGTGGCTGCTGCATGGGAAAAATGCGAGAATACTCCTCTAAAACAGAATATTCTGCGGTCAGGCAACCCTGCGGGAGAGTTGTGAGAAAGTTATGCAGCTCCTGCCAGGACTTGGACGAAGCTGGTTTTCCAATAAGTCGATAAAGAGCAGCATGGCGGCAGAGAAGATAGCAGGGAATTTCCAGATTGCTGTCTTCAAATCCCAGCCAGATATCACAGTATCCCCAGGTGTCACCACCTTTTTGTTTTGCCGTGAAATCGGACCACACAGCAGTTCCATCCCAGGCATCTGTTTGGCAGAGAGATAGAACGGAGGCAGAATCATTTTTTTGTACAGGACGAATGATAGGAGGTTCCTCCTTTCTCTAAGTTGAGGCAGCAAATCCGAACAGAAGTTTTTGATAGTTGAAAACTTGTTTTCAACTTACTTTTCTACAAAAAGTTCGTGGGGGTACGGGGGCAAAGCCCCTGTGATACTTCACAATAAAAAAGAAAAACGATAGGGGCTGTAAAGCTGTTTCGATGCTGCCACACGTTAGTGCGCTGACTGCGAAAGCGGGCAGTTCGAGTACAGACAGCAGAAAAATCTCCCACAGGGAGGTTTTTCTGGCAAGTGTATACTGGCGGTTTGTTAAGGGTGCTTTTCTCTTACAAAAGCACCCTCTTGCCCAATCCGAATTTCAGATTGGGCAATTCACCCGCAAATGCGCCTGACGATAAAAGGTTTTTCACACTCTGCGGAGTGCGCCCAAAGGCTCTGCCTTTGGAACCCGCCACCTTTTGGAAAAGGTGGACGAAAACTTCTATTTTTGTGGTAGCCTACCTATATTTGTGCGAAGCGCTCCACCATAGCAGAAAGCAGTTTTGCCGAAGGCTCCAGATCCTTTGGATGAAATACAGAGGATGGGGAGTGGATGTAACGGGTCGGTACAGCAACTGCCAGGGTACGGCATCCGGAAGCAGCCTTGCCCATGCCTGCTGCATCGGTTGCACCGATGACCTGATTTTTGATTTGATATGGAATATCCTGCTCTTTGCAGATTTCCTTTGCAGCGCAGAACAGTTCACGATCAGAGAATCCACCTTTGTCCTGGAAGGTGAGGACCGGACCTTTGCCCAGTGCGCAGACATTCTTGGAAGGGGAGACTCCCGGAACATCTGCAGCAGTGTTGGTGTCAACTGCAACAGCAATGTCCGGTTTTACTGCAAAGGCAGCATTGCCGGCAGCACCGCCAATCTCTTCCTGAACGGTGAATACTGCGGTGATATCATATGGCAGATCTTCGTTTAACAGCTCGAGCAGAAGCAGACAGCCGATACGGTTGTCCAGAGCTTTTGCACAGATACAGCTGCCCATCTGAATAAACTGTGGACGGAAGGTTGCAAAGTCACCCAGAGATACAAACTGTTCTGCTTCTTCGCGGCTCTTAGTGCCGATGTCAATGTAAAGCTCAGAGTATTTCAGAGTAGCTTCACGCTCATCTGCACTTTGCAGATGGATCGGTTTTGCACCGACTACACCCTCTTTTCCGCTTTCGAGTCTTACCGGTTTGCCCACAACCACGCGGGTGTCAATTCCGCCAACCGCATCAAAGCGGATCAGACCACTTTCTTCAATATAGGTTACGATAAAGCCAACCTCATCCATATGTGCGGCAAACATCAGCTTGTTTTTAGGAGTCTGTTTTCCTTTTTTCTCGCAGATGAGGTTTCCTCTTGCGTCTGTATATGCGGTGCAGTCAGCAGGAAGGTGAGATTTGATCCACTGAACAACTTTTCCCTCACAGCCGGATACACCATCGATTGCACAAAGTTCTTTTAAAAGATTAAGTCTGTTTGTCTGTTCCATACCATCACGCCTCCTATCTTGCAAATTCCGAAATTGCGTAAGCAGCAATCAGTTTAGCGGTGTTGTCCACATCGACAGTGGAGATGGTTTCGATTGGGGTGTGCATATAGCGAAGCGGAACCGAAACACAGCAGGTCTCGATGCCGGCGCCAACCTTGACAATACCGTCCGCATTGGTTCCGGTATGACCTCCGCCCATGACTTCAACCTGATATGGGATATTCTGTTCTTTGCCGACCTCGATGAGTTTTCTTGCCATGCGGCGGCTTAAAGTAGCGCCCATGCCGATCATAGCACCTTTGTTGAGGTCGCCGCAGTGTTTGTCAGCGATTTCCGGTGTGGTACCGAAGGTAACGTCCACTACGATTGCCTGGGTTGGGTCTGTTTCAAAGGAAGCGGTCTGTGCGCCAAGTCCGCCAGTTTCTTCCTGAGCACTGAGCAGAACGGTCAGACTAATTGGTTCCAGATGGTTTTCTTCCCAGTAAGCTTTGATCTGTTCTGCTGCCTTGATGATAGCAACACAGCAGCAGCGGTCATCGTGCGCTTTGCTGGATACCAGATTGTTTTCCATTTCGGTGAATGGGCCGACGAAGCTGATTTTATCGCCAAGTTCGATCTGTGCCTTTGCTTCTTCTCCGCTCATGCCGACATCAATCCAGATTTCGTCAATCTTTGGATTTTTCTTTTCTCCGCTCTGGATATGCGGAGGAACGCTGCCAATTACACCAGAGAGATCTCCTTTTGCGGTATGTACTACAACAGGGGAAGCCATTACCAGACGACGGTCAACTCCACCGCACTGAGCGACGCGAAGGAAACCGTTATCCTCAATGTGAGTGACAGTAAGGCCGATTTCATCAATATGAGCATCCAGCAGCAGGTGAGCTGCGCCTTCTTTTCCCTTCATTACCTCACAGATCAGCGAGTTGTGTACGGTGCGTCTGCATGGTCCAAGATCTTTGCAGATTGTTTCTGCCGCAGTCAGGGCACCATCTTCACATCCAGCGACGCCATTTGCCTGACAAAGCGTTTTGAGCATCTGTATTGTTTCCATAAAAACCCTCTCTTTCTTTCGGTTTATGAAAAACCAGTTTTGTATAAACCGGTTTGCCATAAAACGGTTATTTTCCCGATAAATCCTATTCTATCACATTTTTTCTCATTTTTCACTTCCTTCCATGAAAAACCTTTTCAAATTGCAAATCCTTTGCAAAGTTGCTATAATGAGAAAAAATAACTGGGAGGGATTTTTACAGGATGCAGCTTTTAAATCTGTTGCAGCAGGTGCAGGCAGGGGAAGTTTCCCCCGAGGATGCACAGGAAATGTTAAAAAGTCTTCCGTATGAGGATTTGGGGTTTGCAAAACTTGACCATCACCGCAAGGTTCGCTCCGGATTTGGAGAGGTGATTTATTGTGCGGGAAAATCAGACGAGCACCTGGTTTCCATCTACCAGACCTTTGCAAAGGAAGGTACAGCTGTTATGGGAACCAGAGCGAGCAAGGAACAGGCGCAGGTGGTACAGGCAGCTGTACCTCAGGCAATTTATGATCCGGTGTCCCGTATCCTGCGGCTGGGAGAACATGAAAATCAGCCGGTTGGAAAGGTTGCAGTCTGCACCGCAGGAACTTCAGACATTGCAGTTGCGGAGGAAGCAGCACAGACAGCAGAATTTCTGGGAGCAAATGTTGAGCGTTTCTATGATGTGGGGGTAGCGGGCATCCATCGACTGTTTGCTCGTCTTCCTGATATTCAGTCAGCAAACTGCATTGTAGCTGCTGCCGGAATGGAAGGAGCGCTTGCCGGTGTGCTGGCAGGACTGGTGGACAAACCAGTCATCGCTCTGCCTACTTCGGTGGGATATGGGGCAAACTTTCACGGGCTCTCCGCACTGCTCACCATGCTTAACTCCTGTGCGGAAGGAATTGCAGTGGTAAATATCGACAACGGTTTTGGCGCAGGCTATCTTGCAGCGCAGATCAACCGTCTTGTCTGCAAAAATAATGATTAGGAAGGGAATGTTTTTATGCCAAACAAACTTTATCTGGAATGTTACTCCGGCATCAGCGGAGATATGACCGTTGCAGCACTGCTTGACCTGGGGGCAGACCAGCAGGTGTTGCTGGAAGGACTGGAAAGTTTAAATCTGCCTGGTTACCAGCTGAAAATCGGAAGAGTAAAGAAAAATGGTATCGATGCCTGCGATTTTGACGTTATTCTGGATGAGCCGGAGCACGATCACGACCACGATCACGAGCACCATCACGAGCATGATCACGACCACGAACATGAGCATCATCATGAGCACGAACATGAGCATCATCATGAGCACGAACATGAGCATCATCATGACCATGAACATGAGCATCATCACGACCATGATCACGAGCACCATCATGAGCATGATCACGAGCACCATCACGACCACGATCATGAGCACCATCATCACCATGATCATGTACACCGCAATATTGGGGATATCTTTGCCATCATCGATCAGTCGAAAATCAGCGATCAGGCAAAACAGACAGCGAAAGATATTTTCCGAATCATTGCAGCTGCTGAATCCAAGGCACATGGAATTGCAGAGGATCAGGTTCACTTCCATGAAGTGGGTGCAGTTGACTCGATTGTAGATATTGTTTCGGCAGCTATTTGCCTGGATAATCTGGATATTACCGAGGCGGTTGTATCTGATCTGTATGAAGGCTGTGGCTATGTTCACTGCCAGCATGGATTGATGCCGGTACCGGTTCCTGCCGTAGTCAATATCGCAGCAGACAATGCACTGCGTCTGCGTCTTACTCAGACCCGCGGTGAGATGATCACCCCGACTGGAGCTGCTATCGCGGCATATCTGTCCAAAGGCGGCAAGCTGCCGGAATCTTTTGTCATTGAAAAGATTGGTCTGGGAGCAGGCAAGAAAGATTTTGCCACCGCAAATATCCTCCGCGCTTTCCTCATCCGCGACTAGTCTGTAACAGGAGGAATCTTTTTGAAACCATTATCTATTTGTCAGCAGTATCTTTTGTGCATTCTCAATGAAAAGGGAGTGATCAAAGGCTATACCGCAGAGAAGAGAGTCTGTCTGCTTGCTGCCTGTGTTCTGGAAATGCGTCTGGATGGCTGCATCAAGGTGGAGCAGAAACAAATCCGGGTGGTAAAACCGTTGCCTGAAAGACTTTCTTACTTTAAGCCTCTGTATGACTTTCTGTATGAAAAAAGCCCGATCAAAATCATCAAAATGCTTGATGCGTACAACATCTCTTTAACCGACAAAAAATTTCAGGAGCTTTTCTGCTCACTGGGTGACAGCCTTTGTGAAAAGGAAGCTGCTGAGCGCTGCAAATCAGGACTGCTTTCCAAAAAAGGATATCGTCCAGATCGTGAAGCAGTGGATACCATCATAGAAAAGATGAAAAAAGAGTTTAATGGCAAGGGAAAACTCAGTGATAACTCCGCAGCACTCCTGACCTTGCTTGACCGTAGTCATCATTTGGGCGAGTATGTGGAAAAGGAAGAACAAAAACGTATGCTGGATTACCTGAATACTGCAAGTGAGGCAGTCAATGGTCAGACACTGCGTCAGCAGATTGTTTATATCCAACAGGTTCTGTCCACACTTTCTCTGACATCCGCCGTTCCTAAAAAATAAGAACATAAAAAAACTCCAGCCCTACTGACAAGGCTGGAGTTTTTTTATGTAGAAAAATCATTTTTCGATGTAGGTGTTGAAGGAAAATGCCAAGCAGTACAGAGAGAGAATGAATGCCAGCAGCACATCGAAGACAGGCAGACTCATCGAAGAAAATGCGGCAATCTCACCGGCAGTCATAGTAAGTCCGAACAGCGCAGCACACATTCCAAAAGCATTGATCCAGCGAACTCCCTTGATAAAGTCGACATCGCTCAAGATGCGGCTCTGACCCATCAGGAAGAGGGTGAAACTCAGCAGACACAGCAGATAAAGGGTGCGTTCTGGCATTCCGGCAATCTGTGGATAGTCGCGGAACATCTCAACACAGGCAATCAGTGCCCAGACAAGTGGGAACAAAAAGGTAAGAGATCCGCGATTGGAAATGTTTTCTTTAAAGTAGCAGATGCCGAGATGTAAAAAAACAATTCCGCTCAGAGCCGCCATTACAATCTGAAGGGCAGTAATAATCAGGGTAGAGAACATAACAGCGGAAAAAGCGGACGAGAGCAGATTCATCAGATGAATCACACCACTTGCAATCATCAAAGCTCCCATTAAAAGGGAAAGGACACCGAGCATTCTGGAATTTGAGATGGAAAAAGCAAAACGTTTCTGGATTACAGTAGAAAGCAGAATAATCAGCACCGGAACTGCAATTAACACTCCGTAAAAGATAGTGGTGAGCAGGTTGCTGGAACTAAAAAAACCAGTGGTTGGGTCCAGATTGGTGATGCACAAAAATCCATATAAAGGCAGACAGACAATAGCGCCGATGACAAAAAGAATTTTGGAAATATTCAAAGCAGTAAAACCTCTTTCCGTTTGATATCAGTAATTGCCCTTTATAAAGTAGGACAATGCTTTTGTTATTTTACCATGTTTTTGATTTTTTGTATAGGGTGTTTTCAGGAGTGAAAGCGACCAAAAAGCAAAACAGGGAGCATAAAGAGAAGCAAGTGCCACATATACTGGATGCAGAGATTATAACGGAAAGGAGAATCCAAGATGCGAGGGAGGATTATCTGGATTGTTTTGGAAACTTTGTGCCTGATGTTTTGTCTGATTGTGCTGCCTATTTTGTTTCATTGGGAGGAGCAGGATTATACACCGTCTGCGATGGAACAGTCGCAGCAGATGCAGCCGGTGATACCTGAAGAAGAAAAAGAAGAGACAGAGCAGCAGGAAGCTGAGCAGACCGATTGGGAACCCTTTCGGATTTTAAATCGGACGACCGGTGAGATCGAGACGGTTCCGGTAAAAGAATATGTAACCGGAGCACTTTGCTCTGAGATGCCCGCAACATTTGATTCAGAAGCACTCAAGGCACAGGCAGTCAGCGCACACACCTGGGCCCTCTACTGCCAGCAGGCGGCAAAACAGAGCGGACAGGCCTATGATTTTTCCGCTGATCCGCAAAACTGGCAGGGATATGTGACCGAAGAGCAGGCAAAAGAACGGTTTGGCGACTATTTTACTGAGTACTGGACGAAAATTAGCCGCGCTGCCGAAGAGGTATGGCAGGAGATTATGGTGGATAGTCAAAATCAACCAATTGTGGCAGCCTATCATGCAATCAGTTCCGGCACCACCGAATCTGCAGAAAATGTCTGGGGAAATGATCTGTCCTATCTGGTTCCAGTGGACAGCTCCGGAGATATTCATGCCCAGGGTTATCAGAAAACAGTTACTTTTTCAAAAGATGAGCTTAAAAAGCTGCTGGAAACCTATCAGCCAACGCCAAATCTTTCCCAGGACCCTTCTGAATGGCTGAGTATTCTGGAACGCTCCGGCTCCGGATATGTGACCTTGATTCGGGTGGGAGATGTCCAGATGAGTGGGATTGAATTTCGGGAGCTGTTGGGGCTGCGTTCTTCTGATTTTGATTTTTCCTTTGATGGAGAAACCTTTACCTTCACGACAATAGGATATGGACACGGTGTTGGTTTGAGCCAGTACGGCGCAGATTATCTTGCACGTCAGGGAAAAACATATCAGGAGATTTTAGAGCACTATTACAGCGGTGCAACTTTGGTTGAGAGGGTATGATAAAAAGCGGCACAGGATAACTGTGCCGCTTTTTGTTAGGGAAGATGATGTTTTCTCAAAAATCATATTGACAGGAAAGGGGAACTGTGCTATCCTGATACCAGAAACATATGAATAACTGTTCATATGTTAGCAGAAAGCGGACTCAACCACTTTAAAAGCAAAAAAACAGGAAAACAGCAGGAAGAGATTGTGCAGAAATATCGATTGATTTTTTCTATAAAATAGGATATGATAGACTCAAACATATGAATGATTGCTCATATATTGAGCGGGATTTCCAGAAAAGAAAGGAAAAAACAATGCGAAATATTTCTGAAAAACAATCGATAGAAGAAGTTGAAGTATGCGAAGGTAACCATCAGCACCAGTTGGAATATCTGAAAAATCGGATGCCGACCCAGCAGGAGATGGAAACCGCCGCAGAGCTGTTTAAAATGTTTGGAGACCCGACCCGTTTAAAGCTGCTGGCAGCTTTACTTGGTCAGGAAGTGTGTGTATGTGATCTCAGCGATCTGCTTGGCATTTCCCAGTCGGCGGTATCTCACCAGCTTCGCCTGCTTCGTGCAAGCCATCTGGTTAAAAACCGCAGGGAAGGAAAATCGGTTTTCTACTCGCTGGACGATGAACACGTTGCTACCATTTTAGCACAGGGTATGGAGCACGTTCGCCACCAGTAGGATTCTTTGGAGGGAATTGTGCGATGAAGGAGAATAATCGGGGAAACAAGAAAGAGGAAGGCTGCGGCTGTGCAATGTGCCAGCTGGAAGGCATATTAGGAGCAGGAAAAGAAAAAACAGAGCACAGCGATAAAGAACATCATGAAGTTTGTGGTTGCGAACACGATCACGAGCATACCCACGAAGCTTGCGGCTGCGGACACGACCATGAACATACCCACGAAGGCTGCGGTTGTGGACACGACCACGAACATACCCACGAAGCTTGTGGTTGTGGACATGACCATGAACACACCCACGAAGGCTGTGGTTGCGGACATAACCATGAACACACCCACGAAGGTTGCGGTTGTGGACATGACCATGAACACACCCACGAAGCTTGCAGCTGTGGGCACGACCATGGTCATGAAAAACACCATCATCACGATGGAGAAAGCTGCGGCTGTGCAATGTGTCAGCTGGAAGATGTTTTGGGTGGACATTCTCAAAAAGGTGGACATGAGCATGGGGAGCATCATCACCATGATGGAGAAAGTTGTGGCTGCGCAATGTGCCAGCTGGAAAATCCATCTGCTTCCCATCATGAAGAGGAAGAAGAGCCGACAGAAGAGAAGAGCGGAAAATGGAAAACTGCCGGTAAAATTGTTCTGGCAGCAGCGGCATTGCTCTCCTCCGAGCTGCTCGAAGTTCCGATGTGGGCAGCATTTTGTATCAGTTTCATTACTATTCTGGCATGGGGCTGGGATCTGATCTGCAAAGCAGGTAAGAGTTTAAAGAGAAAGAGTCTGGATGAAAATGTCCTGATGGCGATTGCAGTAGTAGCGGCATTTTTACTGGGTGAATATTTTGAAGCAGTAATGGTTGTTGTCCTGTATTCTCTGGGCGAAATTCTGGAAGAAAAAGCAGTCAAGAAGAGCCGTCACGATATTGCAGAAGTTGTAAACATCCGTCCGCAGAAGGCAAATCTCCTCATGGAAGACGGAAGCACCAAGGAAATTCCTTCTTCCCGCATCCGTCCGGGCAATCTGCTTCTGGTACGTGTGGGTGATCGTGTTCCAGTCGATGGTATCATTGAAGATGGCGAAAGCTCGATGGACCAGTCTGCTTTGACTGGTGAGGCGATTGCAGTTGGTGTTCGCCCAGGTGATACCGTTCTTTCCGGTTCGGTTAATCTGTCTGCGGTACTGAAGATCCGTGCAAAATCTGCCTTTGAGGACTCTACTGCCAGCCGTATGATCCGTCTGGTGGAAGAATCCTCTGCACAAAAAGGTCACACCGAAAAGCTGATTACCCGATTTGCAAAGGTTTATACTCCTTTGGTGGTAGTGTGTGCAGCTCTGGTTGCTTTTCTGCCTCCAATTCTGGGAGTTGACACTTTGAAGGAATGGATTATGCGTTCTCTGGTATTTCTGGTTGCATCCTGTCCATGTGCGCTGGTCATCTCGGTTCCGCTGGGACTGTATTCTGGTGTAGGGGCAATTTCCAAACAGGGTGTTTTGGTCAAAGGAACCAAGTTCTTGGAACCCCTTGCAAAGGCAAAAGCAGTTGTACTGGATAAAACCGGAACACTGACAACCGGAGAGCTGGAAGTTTCCAGTGCACAGGCACTGATTCCAGAAAATCAGCAGCAGTTTGAGCAACTCACCGCTCTTGCGGAAGGTTACAGTGCACATCCGATTGCACAGGCTGTTTTAAAAGCGCTTCTAAAAGTTTCTCAAACAGAGCAGGCAGTAAATGTACAGGAAATTGCGGGTAAGGGAATCCGGATGACCTATCAGGAAAAGACTCTGCTTTGCGGTTCCCTGCGTCTGTTGGAAGAAGATGGAATTGATACTTCCAATCTGCCAAAAGCAAACGTTTATACCGCATATGACGGAAAAGTGCTTGGCTATGTTATTTTGTCTGACCGTCCAAGAGAGGAAGCAGCAAAAGCAATTGCGCAGTGGAAACAGTCCGGTATTGAAAAAACAGTTATGCTTACCGGAGACAGCGCGTTGTCTGCCCAGAGAGTGAAAGAAAAATGTGGTGTAGACGAGATGCGCACCGATCTGCTGCCTCAGGATAAGCTGACCGAATTGCAGAAACTCAAAGCACAAGGCAATAAGGTAATTTTTGTTGGTGACGGAATCAACGATGCACCGGTCCTTGCAGCAGCAGATGTCGGTATTGCAATGGGAATGGGAACTGATGCAGCCATCGAAGCAGCAGATGCCGTTTTGATGGGCGAAAAGCTTACTTCTTTGACCAGTGCAATCAAGATCAGCCGAAGAGCATTGTCGGTGGTTCACTTTAACATCTGGTTTATTCTGATTATCAAGCTGGCAGTATTTGCACTTGGTATCGCAGGATTTGCCAATATGTGGATGGCAGTGTTTGCAGATGTCGGCGTATCCATTATTACCGTACTCAACGCTGTACGTATTTTAAGATTTAAAAATTAGTTTATAAAAATCTCTCCGGAATTTTATCCGGAGGGATTTTTTATTATTTTTTGAAAAAACATATTGACTTTTTTTAGAAGCTGTGGTAAAATGATTTTCGTTGCTAGATGGAGAGGTGTCCGAGTGGTTTAAGGAGCTAGTCTTGAAAACTAGTGACTCGCAAGAGCCGTGGGTTCGAATCCCACCCTCTCCGCCAAAGTTTTCTTTAGCGGGTGAGAGTGAGAGGATTTAGCACAAAACCGCTCTAAAAATAGAATAAGCGTAAGCCGCTTACCAATCTGGAGAAGTACTCAAGTTGGTGACGAGGCGCCCCTGCTAAGGGCGTAGGCCGGCCTAAAACTGGCGCGAGGGTTCGAGTCCCTCCTTCTCCGCCAAAAAACGATCCTGTGAAAACAGGGTCGTTTTTTATTTTAATCGGAGAAGAGGGAGTCGATTGAGCCGCCATAAAAATTTTAATTTTTATGGAAAAACAGTCCGGGGGACTGTTTTTAGGCGAGGGGTAACGGAGTGAGTCCCTCCTTCTCCGCCAAAAAGACAGTTCCGAATTTCGGAGCTGTCTTTTTTTGTCTTCGAAGCCGCTTTGTTCGTCGCCAAAGGCTCGAACAAAGCGTCGAGGGACACTCGCCGGAAAAACTTTGGGGAGATGTAATGTCTTTATGAAACGAGTGAGTGTGCTAACACAAACGATTGTCGTGTGCTGAAAGTATCAGTTTGCAGGAAACCAAAGCGCGAAATAGTGTGCAGATTCAATCTGCCGCGAAATAGTGTCTAGTCTCAAGCTGATTTTTGCTTTAATGCAGGGATATTCTTGGGGTGATCTATTGGGGATATTCATATTCGAAAGAAGCGAATGTTGTTTCAAATGAGAAAAGGGTATGATGATTCTGTTCAAAGCAGTAGGATGCCCGACAGCAGGCACTTTCGTGTATGGTCCGTTTCATAGCGCCGCTGACAGGCGCAAGAAGAGAATGATGATTTTGTTCAAGTAATTTAACAGATAGAGTGAGGCTGCCTTGCCGGATTATCAGTTCACCGCTTTTTATTTTTATCACTTTTGTTCCAAGATAGGTGGCAAGACGATATTCTCTGCCATGATAATGAATAATGCCGATGGTGCCGGTAAAGGAAAATAATCCGAATGGAATATCCGCCACACATAAAACAAGAGATCCACCCTCGAAGAAACACTGTGTCCAGGCATATTCTTTGGGAAAAGAATATCCTCGGTCTCCTTCCAGATATCCGTTTGCATTGGAGAAAGAATAATCCACACCATTTATACATATATTTCCGGTAACACTGTGTTTCATGCTTAAAATACTGTGCCGGCACTGCAAAAAGGGGATATACTGGAAGGGTCCCATAATGTCATAGCGAATGGGAGAAAAATCACCAAACAGAAGAGATCCCTCCACCGAACAGTCTGTTGTGTGCAGGGACAGCTGCATGCCATCCTTGCTGAAGTGATTATTGCCAAGCGCAATTTGAAATTTATTTTTATCTTGGAAAAACTGGTGATAGGAAAAAGGAATATTCCAAGCATTATGATCCGTAATGAATTGAATGGAAGCAGATGGGCCTTCTTTTGATTGATGAAAAGCAGGGATAACGGCCAGTGTTTGTGTATTGGACTGACATTTAAAATACCAGCCGCAAAAGTAGTTGTGCATAAAGATCCTCCTGTCCAAAATCAGATAATGTTATTTTGGAAAAACAGAGATCGAATTATGCTTTAACAGTGGATTTTTGCCAGCAAATACCTTTTAATTTTTTCATGCTCAGTCAAAAAAGTATGATAAAAAGAAAACAATATGATATTTTTAAAAGTAATTGCTTTTATTTTAGCTTCCTGCTATAATATGGGCAGAACAGAGCATACAGAAAAATAACTGGACGCTCTTAGAAGAACGGAGAAAAAGTGAGGGAAAAATGATGAAAAAGCCACTGATTGGAATTGCTGCAAATCTTTCTTATGTTGATATGGGAAACAGAGGCAGCTCGGCGCGTAACTATGTTGGTACAACTTATGTAAAGAGCGTGGAAATGGCTGGTGGTGTACCGGTGATCCTGCCAAATCTTCAGGATGCAGCATTGCTGGAACGTCAGGTTGAAATGCTCGACGGCGTTATTTTGTCCGGAGGAGCAGACTTGGACCCACGCTTATATGGAGAACAGCCAATTGATGAACTTGGCTTTGTTAATCTGGAAGTAGACCAGTTCTATCTGGACCTGATCCACACCTGTGAAAAACTGGGTAAACCAGTTTTGGGCATCTGCAAAGGCTGTCAGGCAGTCAATGTAGCATATGGCGGAACCCTTTATCAGGACCTGAAAGCACAGGGAGCAACCAAGTTTAAACATGTTGGTGATGCTCCAGGCAGATATCCATGTCATATGGCAAAAATCAGTGAAGAAAGCAAATTCCTTTCTTTCCTGCCTCAGCAGGTAGATGTTAACAGCTTCCATCATCAGGCAGTAAAACAGGTTGCAGATGGCTTTACTGTTGCAGCAACTGCACATGATGGTGTCATCGAAGCAATTGAAAGAATGGAACCAACACCGGTTATCGGAATTCAGTGGCATCCAGAAGCAATGACAGCTGGCGGCAACGAGCAGATGAAGAGTCTGTTTGAACATTTCTTTGCTTTGTGCAGCAAATAAACTGAGAATGAAAAAGGTGGAAAATCTGAAGGTCAGATTTCCCACCTTTTTTTGTGTGAAATATTTATCCATAAAAAGTGCTGTGCTATAATGGAAATATCGGGAGGGTGATGGAAAGTGGAATGGTTTGAGGAAGTAAAAGCAAAACAAAAGCGGAAAAATAAAGTTTTGTTTTCAAAGGAAAGCTCCTGTTTGCAGGAATTGAGCTGGCTTCTAACCCGGCAAAACCGCAGGGTAGTGGTTTTGTGGGGAATGGAGCTTGCTTCTCAGGGAGTACAGGTTTTGACCAATCGCTATCCAGAAGACCTGCGCCCAGAACAGATGATAAAGCTGTGCAGTCTGTGGTCAGAGGGGAAGATCAAAATGCCGCAGGCAAAACAGGCAATCCTGCAGGTGCATGCGATGGCGAAGGAGCTGAACAGCCCGGAAGAGATCGCTTTGTGTCATGCAGCAGCACAGGGATGTTCGGTGATTCATACGCCAGGACATGCGCTGGGATATCCCGTTTATGAACTGACGGCATTGGTACATCGATATGGTATCGGAAATTGTATTCAGCCGGTGGAAAAGCGTTGTGCAGAATATGTCCAGCGGCTGTTATTCTGGGAACAACAGGAACCAACCCTCCAGAGAGAGTGGGCATCCTTTTTAAGATAAGGAGGAAAAAGATGAGACGGGTATTTTCTATAATTACAGCAGTTATCGTTCTTGCAGGTGTGGCCGGATGTTTTTCAGGATGTGGGCAATTGGTGCAGGGAACAGATGAAACGGTTGTTGTCGCCCAAAGCAATCAGGAAAATAATACAGTGCTTTCTTTCCCAGCTTATGATGAGGAAACATATCAGGAAAAGTTTGGTATCGAGCCGTTTGAGATTTCCCTTACTTTGCCTGAAGGCTGGGAGATAAAGAATCCAGAAGATAAGGAAAAGAGAGAACAGGAAAGTTATGGTATGCTGCTTTCTCCAGTGGAGCTGTACGCAGATGGGCAATATGCAGGTGTGATTGCCTGCAATACTTATGAACCCATGGAGGATGTACCGGAGGAGGATTATTACAAGGTAGTTTACTCCGGAATCCGTTTGGGCAGTCTTTACGCATGGGAGATGGACCCATATACTCCGATTGCTTCTGGAGAAACATGGGAAACCGCCCTTGCAACAGTGCGCTATAAAGATCCGGAGCAGATGAATAGTGGAAAATCTGCTGCCGAAATCCCGGATATCGAAGTGCCGGGCATTGTTTCCTATGACGACAGTCGTCATGTTTATATTGCCATGCAGTTTGCAGAAAACAGTGCTTCCTCAGAGGAAATAGAAGAAATTGCAAAAAGTATTGTATTTGAGTAAATAAGAAAAGGGATTTCACCAGCTCGGTGAAATCCCTTTTGTACTACAGGATAATATTTTTCTGATTTCCAGAAAGGAAAGCTTCAATGTTGTCGAATACAATATCAGCTCTTGCAATCATCGACTCAGCAGAAGCAAAGGCAACGTGTGGGGTAACAATGGTGTTTTTGCTGTGCAGCAGAGGATGATCGGTGTCGAGTGGTGGTTCTTTTTCGAATACATCGATTCCGGCACCGGAGAGATAACCGTTGTTCAATGCATCTGCCAGAGCCTGAGAATCTACGACTGGTCCGCGGGCTGTATTGATCAAATATGCACCTTTCTTCATCTTGGAGATGGTCTGCGCATTGATGAGGTGTTTGGAGTCTTCGTTGATTGGACAGTGAAGGGATACAATGTCCGAGCGGGAAAGCAGCTCATCCAAGGAAACAAATTCGATAAAGGAAGGCTCATCTCCTTTTACATGGCGTTTGTATCCCAGTACCTTGCAGCCGAAAGCATGGCAAAGTTCAGCAGTGCGGCATCCGATAGCACCGGCACCCACAATTCCGACCGTTTTGCCGCGAAGCTCACAGCCGACCAGACCATCTTTGGTTTTGCCTTCCCGGCATCTTTCTTCCACCTGCGGAATGTTGCGCAGCAGAGAAAGCATCATGCACAGCGCAATTTCGGCAACTGCCTGAGTGGAATATCCGGCAGCGTTGCTTACCTTAACACCCATTTCCTTGGCAGCAGCAAGGTCGACGTGGTCAACACCAGTAAAGGCAACATCGATGAACTTTAAGTTTTTGCAGGCGAGGATGACTTCTCCGGACAGAGGCATATTTGCAATCATCAGGATGTCGGCATCTTTGGCGCGCTCAATCTGCACCTTAGGATCGGTATCCTTAGGATAATTTTCAAAGGTATGACCCTTTGCTTTAAGCTTCTGAGCATATTGATCAAGTATTTCCTGGGAAATACCCAGAGATTCCAGCAGAACAATTTTCATTGAGATCCCTCCGTAACATTGATATAAAAGCTGTTGATTGTTTTCATTATAGTTCGTTTTGCATGGAATGTAAATATGAAGCAGAAAAAAGGGGATTGACTTCCAAGGATTTTTCTGTTACAATCAACAGGCATTATCAGGATGCTTCGTTTGGTACATTATCGCTAACAAGTGTATAACTTGTTGGCGATTTTTTTATGCCAAAATTGAAGGAAATAGAAGATTAGGAGGATTTTTTGTTTATGTCAAAACAGGAAAGATATCAGGAAAACAGTTTTCTTTCCGGTCCGATTGCAGCCCCACTCATCTATTTTGCACTTCCACTGATGCTTTCACTGCTGCTGCAGGCTTTGTACGGCGGGGTAGATCTGGCAGTAGTAGGACGTTTTTCTCCGACCGAAAGTGTTTCGGCGGTTGCAACCGGAAGTCAGGTGATGCAGTCGGCAACAGTAATTGTAACGGGCTTAACTATGGGTGTTACAGTGCTTCTGGGAAAAGCAATGGGAGCACAGAAGCCAGAAGAAGCCGGTGATATCGTAGCAGGACAGATTAAATTGTTTGCGCTGCTTGCAATTTTTATGACAGCGTTTATGATCTTGTTTGCTCCGCAGGCGACAAAACTGATGAATGTTCCGGCAGAAGCAGTGGATGAAACAGTTCGCTATATCCGCATCTGTTCGGGCGGAATGATCTTTATCACAGCCTACAATGGAATCAGCGGTATTTTCCGTGGAATCGGAAATTCCCGCTCGCCATTTTTGTTTGTGCTGATTGCATGTATTGTCAATATTGTTCTCGATTTGCTGTTTGTCGGTGTATTTGACATGAAGGCATCGGGAGCAGCATTTGCGACGGTAATTGCACAAGCAGTCAGTGTGGCGTTTTCCATTGCCTTTATCCGAAAAAATCCGCTGCCATTTACAGTAGATAAGGAAAATTTCCAGAGAGAACACAAAATCAAGTCTATTTTGAAGGTCGGAAGCCCGATTGCTTTACAGGACTTTCTGGTCAACATTTCCTTTTTGATCATCACCAGCATTGTAAATTCTCTGGGGCTGGTTGCTTCCGCAGGAATCGGTGTATCGGAGAAGTTGTATGTCTTTTTGTCCATCGTACCGATGGCATTTATGTCGGCGCTCTCTGCCTTTGTTGCACAAAATATCGGTGCAGAACAGCCGGAACGAGCAACACGTTCACTGTTTATCGCACAGAGAATTTCGCTGCTCTTTGGTGTGGGAATGTTCCTGCTGACCTTCTTCCAGGGAGGACTTTTAGGTTCCCTGTTTGCGGATGATCCAGCAGTTATAGCGGCAACCGCAGAGTATCTTCATGGAAGCTCCTTTGAGTATCTGATGATCCCGCTGACCTTCTGCTTCCTGGGTTATTTTAACGGCCGGGAACACACCACCTTTGTTATGGCACAGGGACTGGCAGCGGCATTTCTGGTTCGAGTTCCGTTATCCTATCTTTTCAGTCGTTTGCCGAATACTGGAATGTTTTTAATCAGCCTTGCAGTTCCGATTTCCGCAGTGGCAAATCTGCTGTTGTGTGTTGGATATTTCCTGATATTAAAAAGACAGGATGCTCGTAAGGAAAAATTAACCCGATAAAAATTGAAAAAGAAGCACTGCCAAAAAGGCAGTGCTTCTTTTGTTAGGCTTTATTTAAAAACCGTACAGTGAGCGGACAGATCGTAAGGTACATAATCAGAGAAAGCATATCGGGAAGTATGCCAAGGTAGGGAAAAGGAAGCAGAGAAAATATAACACGACTCAGCCACAGAACGGGAATAGGAAGCAGAAGCCAAATATTTTTTGCAAACCATCGGCGAAGCATCCGATTTTTGCTCTGAGGAAGATTGAACCAATGCCAAACCCCTACTGCAAGTACCAGGGCAAGAAGCTGGAGAACTAATCCAGGAAGGAGTATAACGTATCTTTGATACTCCTTCCATAATAATGCAGAGAGGAGCAGTCCCACAGCATCCAGAAAGGTTGCAAGGAGAAAAAGTTCTGTGATATGGCGGTTTTCTCTTTTTTTAGGATTATTTTCAAAAGAGGTTTTGACACAAGAAACAGGCGAAGCAATCTCCGTTACAGAATCATCGATCAGATAATCGGTCGTCACCGAAAATATTTTTGCAAGTTTTAATAATTTATCAAGTTCTGGTTGAGATTCATCCCGCTCCCAAAGGGAAACTGCCTGACGGGAAACGGAGAGCTTTTCTGCCAGTGTTTCCTGTGACCAGTTTTGCTTTTTTCGCAGCAGCTGTATTTTTTCGCCCATTGTCATAAAGAACACCTCTTGTCTTTTGGTTTAAGCAGAGTATATCAAACCTATCACCTAAAAACAACAAAGAGTTCCTTCCTTTTACCGCAAGCATTGCTTGCAGCGCAAAAAATCGCGAGATAAAGCCGGTTTTATTAGTTTGATACCCAAACACCGAGATTTAAATATCCGGCAAAAACCAGCCATAAAAGATAGGGAATCTGCAAGTAGGCAGCGGTGTGGCTGATCCGTTCAAAGGAGCGAATCATTTTGTATACCAGAAAGATTAACAGGAGCAGCCAGAAAAAAGCAAACAGATACCAGCCAAAGCGGAAAAACAGAATGGACCAGAAAAAGTTTACCAAAAGCTGAGCAAAATAAAGCAAAATCGGAGTGGAGAGCAAAGCTCCTTTAATCGAAAAGGTCTGAGTCAGTTCTTTTAAGATAAGCCAGGACGAAATTGCCATCAAAAAGAACAGGATTCCCCACACGATTGGAAAGACAATTCCGGGAGGAGCAAGCGGCGGCTTTGCCAGATTGGGATAACTTTCCATGCCGTTTTTGGAAAGCAGGGAAGAAAGTCCGCTGGTCAAAAAGACCAGGGCAAGGCTTGCAATCAACGAAATAATGGATTGTTTTTTGGTCATAATCTTCACCTCGAATAAAATTTAAAAAGGACTCAAAGAAATCTTTGGCTTTTCTTGCAGTATTATTTATAGTATAATAAAGGAAATTTATGACAGAGGTGAAAGTATGGCAAGAGAAGATTTTTTAAAGCGCCAGATGGAAGGTTTGATTCGGGTTTATGCAAAACTGCTTTTCAATAAAGAGTATAAGGGCGAGGAGTGGGAAGAACTAGTCCCAACCACGCCGCAGGGGGAACCGATTTCTTTGCAGGATGATCTGGACCGGATGCTCTCGTTAGGAGAGATCGGTCAGGCGGAAGACCTGCTGTTTGAGGTGTTGGAAGAAGCGGTTGAACAAAAGGTCAGCCGCAGAGAATGTGAGGAGCTGGTCACCTGGTTTTATGAACAGCTGACCAGAATGAGTGACGAGGAGCTGCATTGTGGAGACTTTAGCAGAGAGGAAATCATCGACGGACAGGCGCAGGCACTCTTCCTGTGTATCCAGACGGAGTATTGATCGCCCGATTTTATATAGCTGCATCTCCTTTTTAGGATTTACGGCGTTGTTTCTGCCGCTGTATGACAGATTGCTGAAAAATGTTCCTTTGGCACAGACGCGCTGTCTTGTTGTAGGGGGTATCTTGCTTGGAATTTTGCTTTTGATACAGCTGGTACGATTTGTCTTTCGGAAAAAAAGAAAGATCATGGCTGTTTTGTCATTGAGCCTTTTGACCGGATGTGTCTGCATTTTGTGTCACTTTGCTTCTCTGGAACAGCTCCTTCCAAACATTCAACCATTTGATGGGCAGAAGGCGGAAATCTGTGCCGAGGTGCTGGAATGGGATGTTACAGACTATGGAAGCAAATATTTAATCCGGACAAGGGAAGGAAGTGCTGTTCCAAAGGGAGTCAAAGCAAGGTTGTACAGCTTTCTGGAACCGGTTGCAGATGAAGGGGATGTTGTTCGGTTTTGTGTGCCGCTTGAAACCGAGATAAAGAATTATGATCGAAGCCGAGGAATTTTCTTTTATGCCTTTGGTGGAGCAGAGCCAATTGAGCGGGTACAGGAACGGGAAACGATACGCGGAAAGATTATCAGCAAGACAGAACAGCTTTATCAAAGTCCAGTGCTGGGTGTTGTGGAAGGCGTTTTGTTTGGAGAAAAACAAAATCTGGAGGAACCAATCCGCCAGATGATGGAAGGGGCAGGTCTAGTTCATATTCTCGCAGTTTCCGGTATTCATATCAGTCTGATGGCACTGTCCTGTACCAAGTTTTTGGAAATTTTTCGTTTGCCCAAAAGATACATTAAAATCTTGGTTCTGCTTCCAGTCTGGGGATATGTCGCATTGGCACAGTTTTCTCCTTCTGCGGTTCGTGCCGGCATCATGGCCTCCATTGCATCACTAGGGTGGCTTTTACAGCGGGATTCGGACAACCTCTGTGCTCTGGCAGCGGCAGCCATGGGAATTGTTGCGGTGTCTCCGTTTGCGCTTTATTCGGTTTCATTTCAGCTTTCCTTTGTGGTGACGCTGGGAATCATCCTGTGCACCTCACCGCTGTCTTTTATGTTGCAGCAAACAAAAATTATGAGCTTTCTGCTGGGACGTTCTGGCAAACGAATGGAACGCTTCTGGATGGGAGTCTGTTCGACGCTGGCAGCGTCAACAGCTGCAACCATATTTGCCATGCCGGTTATGCTGTGGTATTTCCACTACACCGCAGTCTGGGGAATTTTTGGATCATTATTTGCTTTATGGGCAGTTTCCCCTCTGATGATTTTGTCGATATTATCCATCCTGTTTGGGATGCTGGGGGATGTTGCAGTGTTTGTGCTTGTTTCCAGAGTGACGGCGGGATTGGCAGGATTGTTTGCACGGTGGATTCTGCTGGTCAGTAAGGGAATTTCCCTATTGCCGGGTGCATTGTTTTATTCCCATGCAGTCGAGCTTTTTCTGTGCGGCATTGTGGTGGCGGTGTTGTTTGCCATGATGGCATATCGGTTTGACGCTCTGTCATTTTTAAGAAAAAAGCAAAGGATGAAAAGCTTTTTTGTATGTGCAGTATTTTGTCTGTGCAGTGTAGGAGCAGTTTTGAAGCTCTCTTCCTATCATCAGCTTACGATTTTCCGAACAGATCATGCCATGATTTTAACTAGAAATAATCAGGCTGCAGTTGTAGGGGATATTTGCAGCAGTTATGAAGCGGATGAGATCGAAACCATTCTGCGCTGTGAAGGTATTAGCCAACTGGAACTGGTGTTGTGTGACAGCAAAGATACGGATGAAAGTCAGGGAATTGACCTTCTGCTGCAAAAGTTTCCGGTGAAGGTAGCGGCAATTCCGTCAGAAGGCGGTTTTAGTGCCCACATTGAAAAAGCACTGGAAAAACAGCCAATTGATCCGCAGAATCTGCAGGCGACTTTGCTAGGGAATGTCCAGATTTACAGTGGGGAAAATGGTGTGGAGATTGTTGCCGGAGAGAAAAAGCTGTTAAAACAGACAGGAAAATATGATATAATAAAACAGGATGCTCAAAATAGAGCAGATGTTGTGATGGAACAAGAGAATTGGCTGCTGCTGAGCCTAGAAGATAAAAATCTTGGAATTTTCAAGACACTGGAAGAATATCCGGTTGTAAAAATCAGAGTGCAGTAAGGAAAGGCAGGGATGCAGGATGATATTAAAAGAGGAAAGCCAGCTTTTACAAAATATTAAACTGGGACACCTTTATCGGGTATACCTGCTTTATGGAGAGGAAAAATATCTCAAGGAGATGTACCGGAAAAAGCTGGTTAAGCTTGCCTCTCCAGAAAACTTTGAGGAATTTAACTTTCATCAGTTTGACGGAAACGAACTTTCTGTGGACAGCCTGATTGAATCATGTGAAGCCATGCCGTTTTTGGCAGAGCAAAAGTGTGTTGTGGTCGATGCCTTTGATTTTGAGGGATTAAGTGCATCGGACAAAGAGAAGATTACGGCACTTTTGGAAGACCCTGTACCTACAACCGTATTGATTCTGGTAGTGGATAAGGAAGAATTTCTGCCGAAAAAGAGCGCAGGTGCAAAAAAGCTGGTTGCATTGTGTGACAAAGCTGGTGCTGTGCTGGAATTAAAAAAGAGAGAGACCTCGGATCTGGTTCGGTTTGTCCGCTCAAAACTGGAATCCAGAGGATGTACCATCACCAAAGATTGCTGTGATCTGCTGATCGAGCGATGTGAAAAGGATATGCTCACCTTAAATGCAGAGATCGAAAAACTGGGAGCTTATGCAAGAGGAAGCGTGCAGCAGAACGATGGACAGCCAGTCGCTATTACTGTACAGATGATTGAAACGGTGACTTGCAAAACAGTCAGTGGATCGGTGTACGACCTTGCAAAGGCAATCCTTGCAGACCGATTTGAAAAAGCAATGCGAATTGTGGAGGATTTACTCTATCTTCGCTATCAGCCAACGGTTATTCTGGCGGCACTTTCCGGTGCTTATCTGGATCTTTATATTGCAAAGACAGCAAAAGCATCGGGAGCAGGTGAAGCGGAAATCAAGCAGAACTTTTCTTATAAGGGAAGAGATTTTGTAGTGCGAAACAGCCTTCGTGACTGTGGAAAGTACCCGCTTTCGACATTAAGGGAATCGGTAATTTATCTTGCCCAAACCGATCATAGGATGAAAAGCAGCCGTGCGGATAATGGGCTGCTTTTGGAACAGGCAGTGACCGAGCTGTTTTCGATTGCATCAAAGCATCGGAGCTAAAAAGAACAAAAGGAAGAGAAAATTATGATACATACCGACCGCGCAATTGTGGTGGAAGGAAAATATGATAAAATAAAGCTTAGTTCAATGGTGGATGGGGTTATCATCTGTACCGGAGGATTTCGGGTATACAAGGATAAAGAGATGCAGGCAATGCTTCGGGCACTGGCAAAAAAACAGGGCCTTGCGGTCCTGACCGATTCGGATACTGCTGGCTTTAAGATCAGAGGATTTCTGCGCAGTATCTGCGGAAAAGAAAATATTGTGGATGTTTATATCCCTGATCTTTACGGAAAAGAAAAGCGCAAGGATCATCCTTCCAAGGAGGGAAAACTCGGCGTAGAAGGAGTTCCAGAGGAGGTTTTGCAGAAAGCATTTGCTGATGCTGGAATTGGTGCAGAGCTTGTTTTGCAAAAGAAAGACCCAATTACTAAGATGGATCTGTTTGAGCTGGGACTCAGCGGCAGAGCAGAAAGTGCTCTGCGCAGAAAGCAGCTGATGAAGCACTTAACACTGCCGGAACACCTGACAACCAATGCTCTGGTGACAGTACTGGATGCGTTGATGAGCCGGGAAGAACTATTTTTAACTTGTGGGGAACTTTTTGAGGAAGAATAAAGACCATACTTTAAAGAGATCAAAGAAAGGGGAAGGTGCTGTTGGGACTTGATACGCTGACCTTTCTGTTTTTGTTTTTACCGGCATCCATGCTGGTATTTTATCTTTGTCCGTCTAAATATAAAAACGCCTCTCTGGCGGTTATGTCCTTATTGTTTTACGCTTCAAACGATTGGAAGAACCTTCCAATCCTTCTTTTATCCCTGCTTTTTGATTATCTGGTCTGCTCAAAGCTGGTTCGTTTTGGCAGCAACCAAAAAGGACGCAGGACAATTTTCTGGTCCAGTATCCTCAAAAATATTTTGCTGATGGTACTGGCAATGGCGATGATGGAGCTTGGCTGGATTACAATGCCGCTGGGATTATTGGTTTATACCGTTACTTCTATGGGATATGTCATCGATGTCTATAACGGAGACGAACGTTTTGACGGAAAGATCATGGATTACCTGCTGTTTACCTGTTTTTTTGCAAAGCTGTATGCAGGTCCGATTGTACAGTATTCTCAGCTTCGCGAGCAGTGGGAAAATCGGGATCTCAGTCTGGAAAGAATCAATACTGGGATGAAGCTGTCTGTTTCGGGGCTTGCAAAGATTGTGATTCTGGCAGGAGGAAATATCCAGATACAAACTGCAATTCAGGAGATTACTCCGGGAGAAGAATCGGTTCTTTCTGTTTGGTTTTTGATTATTACCTCGACTTTTGCTCTTTATTATACATTGACCGGCTATTGTGATATGGCAAGAGGGCTTGGAAACCTTTTTGGAATGCAGCTGCCGGAAAACTTCCATTATCCATTCCAGTCCAGAACCGTTTCTGATTTTTTTAATCGTTTTAATATTACAGTAACCCAGTTTATCAATCGGTATGTCTATGTATTTCTGGGAGGAGACACCAACGGTGTGCTCTCAACCACTGTCAATACCTTGCTGACTACCATGCTGATGGGATTGTGGTTTGGAATCCGTTTAAACTATCTGGTTTGGGGAATTTATTTTGCTGGATTTATTCTTCTGGAAAAATATTTTTTGATGAAGTATCTTCAGAAGATACCACCGATCTTTGACCGGATGTATACCTTTGTGGTTGTTATGTTTTCCTTTACCATTTTTTCGGGAGACAGCTTAAAAACAACAGGCTACTTTTTGAAGAGCATGTTTGGATTAAATTCGCTCCCGATTTTTAACAACGCCATTCTCTACATCCTGTCCACAAATTATCTGGTTATCTTGCTGAGCTTTTTCTTTGCGACCAGTCTGGTTTCGCTGATTGGCAAGATGATCCGAAATAAGGTTTCTCACATTACAGAAATTGGAGGAACTGTTTTATATCTTGGCGTTTTTGTCGCCACTGTTTCGTTTATGATTTAGGAAAGGAGAACAAACCCGATGAAGAGAAAAATCCTGCCCGGGATTATACTGGCATTGGCATTAGGTTCGGTTGGTGTTTGGGCATTGATAACAAACACAGGAAGCTTTCCAAAGTTTAACCGCTATTATCATCTGGACGACTATCTGGATGATCTTGAGGCAGCTTTGTCCCGAAGCATTCCTTTTTCTGACAACCTGTCCTCGTCGGCCATTGATCTGAAGATGAAGGGCGGAGCCAGAGAATTTGACAATATTTTTATCGGGGATGATATCCTGGTGGAAGATATCGGTTATCCGGATGAGGCGAAAACCGAGCAAAATATTCAGGCACTCACTCGGTTTTCGGAGAACAGCCGTATCCCAACCTACGTCATGTTGATCCCGACCAAATGCGCGATCAAACAAAACGAGGTTCCACAGGCAGCTCCGCTTTTTAACCAGAAGCAATTTATCGAGCAAAGTTATAATCGCCTGCTGGGAAAAGCAACAGTAGTGGACGTTTACCCCACTTTGTTTTCCAAACTGGATCAGGATTTGTATTATAAAACAGCTCCTGATCTGACCGCACTGGGCGGATATTATGTCTATGAGGTGCTTGCTCAGAGACTGGACAACACCCCAAAACCGCAGGAAGATTTTGATATTCAGTATATTACTCACAGCTATTACGGAAAAACCTACCAGAAATCGGCATATAAGGATATCTCTCCGGATATTATCGCTTTGTATCGGTATCAGAAAAATAACCGCAACTATATTGTCACCCATAATGAAGAGTATCAGTATACCTACAATACCCTCTATCCGGAGCAGATGATGGAAGTGGGGGAGGATGACCTGAGCGTACTTTTGGGTGGAGATACTGGAGACATCACCATCCGCAGCAATCTGAAAAATGAAAACACACTGCTGATTGTGGGAGATGACAGCATCCTTCCGGTGATTCCGTTTCTGGCAGCACATTATTCTCAGATTCGTTTTATTGATCTGGAGCAGATGAGTGCGGAAGAAATCGAAAAAATCGATTGTTCCGATTACCAGAGAATGCTGATTTCCTATTCTGTGGATACCTTTATCCATCAGGATGTTGTACAGAAGGTTGTTTATTTAAATACCCAAGATCAGGAAGAGATGAAGACTATACAGCAGGCAGTGCAGCCATAGGATTATACGAATGAGACCTATGGCTGTACACGGGAAAATATTCGGACCTGTGAGTCAATCTCAAGATAGAGGTTGTTATCTTCAAAGAAGAACAGTCCCCCCATCACGCCCATGCTTCCTGCATCCAGTACAAATGCCTGAGGTTGCTGCCGGGTTGGAGAGGAAACAAGGGGAAGAGAAAGTTCATAAGGAAAGGAAAGCCCATTCAGGCAGATGAGGTCTTCTTTTATTTCCATCTGAATTTCAGGCTGATCCAGACAGATCCAGGTTCCGGGAAGAGTTGTTTCGGAGTCAGAGGAACTGTTAAAGATCACCATGATGATCATACAGATCAAAACAGCCAGACAAAGAATGAGCGCGGGAATATATTTTTTTCGATCCAAAATAAGCAGATTCATACGACACCTCCATTATTAAAAGTCAGGATAGTTTCATTTTATGCTTTGTACAGAGGTGTTTAGAAGGAGCAAAAGCATGGAAGAGCACAGAGAAAAGATTCTTCAGACCAGAACACTGAAAAGAAAAGTCGTCAAACTGATTCTTTCTGTGTTGGGACAGGGAATTCGTGTTTGCAGAAATTTTGATGAGGAAGTTCGGGCAGAATTCGATTTACTGCCCGAAAATTTTGTGCTGATTATCGGTATCTGGGGAAGCCGCCATCCGCTCATTCTGCAGAGCAGGAAGGACGGTGTTCATCGAATTCATGAATCTGTTTCCTCGCTGGTTAAAAAACTTTCTGTGCCGCAGGTTATCAGCCGCAGAGTTTCTCTGGAGCAGCCGCAGGAAACAAGAATGCTGGAAATTCGCTTTAAAAGTGTGGAGGCTGCCTGGAGGATGGTTACGGCAAAAGTTTCTTCCTCACAGGCATATGCGCGTCATGATCTGCTCATCAAGGGGGAAATTACCAAAGCGATGCAGATGCTTCGCTGTATTGAACGGGTAGAAAGTTATCTGTTTCCGAGAGGTATCGCAAAGCGCGTGTTGCCTCCTCAGCTAAAAATACCGCAAAAACGATGGAGAATGTGGATTCGGATGCTGCATGTAGGAAAGATAAAGCCGCAAAGGAGGAAACGTGCGTTATGATGCCAGAATACTTTGAGTTTTATAATCCGGTAAAGATTATGTGTGGGGAAGCAGCGCTGGAAAATATTCCCTATGAGCTGACCCGCCTGGGAGCCCACAAGACTTTTGTACTGATCAGCAGAACCCTGCTCAACGACGGCATTCTGGAGCGGATTGGCGGGTTAGGAAAAGCTTTAATCGAAACAGATATCCCAAAAGATTCTTCCTTCGCGGTGGTCAAAAAACTTGCGCAAAAGGCACTTGCTGCAGAATGTGATGGGGTGCTGGCTGTTGGAGGAGGTTCTGTCCTGGATACAGCGAAGGTGGTTCGTACACTGATTAGTCAGAGAAAAACCAATCCCAGAGAGCTGCTTGGAAACGAGTGGGTACAGAAAAGCAGCCAAATTATAGAAAGAATTCCTTTTATCATGGTACCGACAACATCGGGAACCGGTTCGGAATGTACATCGGTAGCGGTGGTGCAGGATGAACAGACTCACATCAAGCATGAGGTTATCTCAGATCAGTTTTTGCCTGATGCAGCAGTACTTGACCCAAGATGTACAGAAAAGCTCCCACCGAGGCTGACAGCCTCCTGTGGGATGGATGCATTGTGTCACGCAATTGAAGCGTATACGGGTCTGCAGAAAAATCCTCTGTCAGATGCCTATGCTGTCAGTGCAGTCAAACTGATCGGCAAAAATCTGATTGCGGCGGTTCGGGAGCCGCAAAGTGAGGAGTACCGTATGTCGATGGCATGTGCTTCCACTATGGCAGGAGCATCCTTTTCCAATTCGATGGTGGGACTGTGCCACGCAATTGCTCACGCAATGGGAGCGGTCTGCGGTGTCCCTCATGGAGATGCTGTCGGGATGATGCTTCCCAAAGTTATGCGGTGGCAATTGGATGCGGTCAAAGAAGAGTATGGGGAGCTTCTGTGTGCCTTCTGCGGCGCCGAGTACTATGCGGAGATTCCTTACCGCCAGAGGGGAGAAAAGCTGATAGAAGCGATTGAGGACACGCTCAATCACCTCCATCAAAAATGTGGAATCCCGGTTTCTTTCAAAGATGCGGGAATTGGGCGCAAAGACCTGCGTCAGATTCTTGCAGTAACCATCAACGATGGTGCGTCGCTGACAAACCCAAAACCAGCCGGACGGGAAGATATATGGAACATCCTGCAAAGTGCATTATGAAAAGAAAAACAAAGAGCTTTCCAGAAATGGAAAGCTCTTTGTTTTATGGGGTATTTTCAGATGAGAGAGGACTTAAGAGAGATCACAAATCCTCAAAACAGGGGAATCTGAAAAGGAAAAATCAAAAATAAAATTATGCCAGCTGTTTGCCAAGCTCACGGCACTGCTCTAATCCAGATTCGTCCGGGGTCTCATTGAGGATCAAACCTTCGCCGGAAACGATCTCGGCACCAGCAAGAGAGGTGCGTTCCTGCCAGTCACGCATCCACTGTCCGTCTCCCCAGCCATAGGAGCCAAAAAGGGCTACCTTTTTCCCAGAGAGTTTTGACTCCAACTCGGTGAAGAATGGTTCAAATTCCATTTCCTCCAATACTTCTCCACCCATAGCAGGGCATCCGAGTGCGAGAACATCAAAAGAAGCAGCTTCTGCTGCGCTGGTTTCCGATACATTCAGAAGTGAAACTTCTGCTCCGGCATTTTTAGCACCTTCACTGACTGCTTCCGCCATCATTTTGGTGTTTCCGGTACCGGACCAATAAATAACTGCAACTTTACTCATAAAATAGACCTCCTAAAAGGAAACTGTATATGGGATTTTTTACCAAATTGTGATAGGTAAGGGATTATGCTGCCTGTGGAACATTGCAGACCAGCTGTGGAAAAGGAGTACCTGCCATAAAGTTAGAAAACAAGATGGCACGGCACCGGTCAAACATGGCAAAGCATCGTTTGGCAGATTCCACATCATGGTATACCTTCCAGTAGCCGCAAAGCTTGCATCCTTCTCCTTTATATCGGCGAAAATCGATTACGTCCTCCAGTGGATAACCAAGGAAGATACCGATTTCATGAGGGAAACCATCTGAGGAAAGCAAGCGTTTTCTTAAATGTGCAATCATCTCATTAAGATAGAACCTGCCCTCTAAAGGATAACCTTCTTCGGAGAGAAGGGAATGAACTGCAGGATTTTGCAGTTGCTTTGCAAGCATTGCAGGACGATAGACCAGCAGAAGCCAGCGGTGTCCACATTCACAGACGATATCAAGCGAAACTCCCTTCGGTGCAAGGATGTCAGAATAGGATTCAATCAACATCGGAAGATCAGGATAATCTGCTTTTGAAAGAGAAAGCAGATTGGCGGGTTTAAGCCCACTTAATGTTGGGGAACAATGACAAATCAGCGCTTTTTCAAAAGCAAACATAAAACCACTCCTTTTTTGATTAGCATAAGCTAACCTAACTTGAAAAAGAAAAGAAGAAGTTGTCTTCTTCCATGCAGATCATAAATTTTATACGGGTTAGCAATAACTAACTTGCATATATAATATACCATTTTTGTTTTGTTATGTCAAGTATTATTGGTTAGCGATAGCTAATTTATTTTATATAAAAAGGTTCTCCGGGATTTCCCGGAGAACCTTGGAAGAGATCAGGAACTGTATGTATTGGTGCTGTTCTGGCGTTTTGCTTCCATCGCCTGTTCCACCATCATATCCTTAATCTTCATCAGACGAGCCAGGTTACCACGTTCGTTTTCATCCAGCTTCATCTTGATGTATTTAATTGTTTCCTGCAAGTCTGGGATCTGAACATACTCCAGAGCGTTTACACGACGGCGGGTACGTTCGATTTCCTCAGCGATCATCTGTGCGCTTTTTTCAATCTGCGCCAGTTCCAGAAGATGCGGGAGAACATTTTTGACAGCAGCTACCGAGTCGTCCAATTCACCGGAGGTGGAAACGAAACCGTAGGAGTAAATGTCGCTGTCAGAATTTTCAGAAGCGATAAACTCGAAGGAAGGAACAGTAACGCTCATAACGTTGCGTTCACCAACTTCAAGGTCAATGCTCTGTTTTGGAAGCATCAAAGCTTCTTCCAGCATCTGTGGGCTCATGACCGCACTTGCAACCACAAAACCGCCGTAGATGTCGCTGATTTCTTTTTCAACCTGTTCGCGAAGTTCCTTGTTCTTGCGGACAAGATCCAGGAATTTCTTCATCAGGTCATCTCGTTTGTCCTTCAGCAGCTTGTGGCCGCGAATGGAGGTTGCGAGACGTTTTTTCAGACGAGTCATCTCCATACGGGTAGGGTTGACGTTAATCAATGCCATTCTTTACCCCTCCTTATTTGTCTTTTTTCGGAAGGTATTTTTCAATCATCTCTGGCTTGATACGTTTGAGCTCGGTTATCGGCAGGATGGAAAGCAGTTCCCAGCCGATGTCGAGGGTTTCCTCGATGGAACGGTTGGTGTAATAACCCTGGGAAACATAGCGTTTTTCAAATTCATCCGCAAATTTTGCGTACAACAGGTCGGTTTCGGAAAGAGCAGCTTCACCCAGAATGCTCATCAGCTCTTTTGCGTCTTTACCACGGGAGTAAGCAGCAAACAGCTGGTTGAGGGTGCCGGAATGGTCTTCACGGGTCTTGCCAACGCCGATACCTTTATCCTTCAGACGGGACAGAGAAGGCAGTACGTCGATTGGTGGAGTGATATTCTTGCGGTACAGTTCACGGGACAGAATGATCTGACCTTCGGTGATGTATCCGGTCAAGTCAGGGATTGGATGGGTCTTATCATCTTCCGGCATGGAGAGGATTGGAATCATGGTGATGGAACCTTCAGAGCCCATCTTTCTTCCAGCTCTTTCATACAGGGTAGCAAGGTCGGTGTAAAGGTAACCTGGGTAACCACGACGGCCAGGAACCTCTTTACGAGCAGCGGAAACCTCACGAAGAGCCTCTGCGTAGTTGGTAATATCGGTCAGGATAACCAGAACGTGCATGTCCTTCTCGAATGCCAGGTACTCAGCAGCAGTCAGAGCCATACGAGGAGTGGAAATACGCTCGATCGCAGGGTCGTTTGCAAGGTTCATGAACATAACGGTACGGTCGATAGCGCCAGTCTTGGTAAAGTCCTTGATGAAGAAGTCAGCTTCTTCGAAGGTGATACCGATAGCAGCGAATACTACAGCGAATTTATCGTTTGCATTGAGTACCTTTGCCTGACGAGCGATCTGTGCAGCCAGTTTTGCATGCGGCAGACCGGAACCGGAGAAGATAGGCAGCTTCTGACCACGAACCAGTGTGTTCAGACCGTCGATAGCAGAAATACCAGTCTGAATGAACTCGTTAGGATATACACGAGCAGCAGGGTTCATTGGAACACCGTTGATATCGATTCTCTTGTCAGGAATGATTTCCGGACCGCCATCGATTGGACGTCCCATACCGGAGAATACACGTCCGAGCATATCTTCGGATACTGGCAACTGAAGACCATGACCGAAGAAACGAACCTTACTGTCACGCAGGTTGATACCTGCGGAGTTTTCGAACAGCTGAACAACAGCGTTGCCGCCGTCTACTTCCAGAACTTTACAACGACGGATATCGCCGCTTGGAAGTTCGATTTCACCCAGCTCATCGTAGGTGACACCTTCTACGCCGGATACCATCATCAGAGGACCTGCGACTTCTCTTATGGTGCGGTATTCTTTTAACATTATGCAGATACCTCCTCAGAAACGACTTTTGCAACGGACGATTCAATCTCAGCTAATACGTCGTTGAAGTAAGCATTGAACTGATCTTCTGGAACATATTTAGCACGAGCGATCTTCTCGGATACTGGCAGCGAGAACAGTTTTTCAACTTTTACGCCGCTGTTGAGGGCATTTCTGCACTCTTTGGAGAAGGTCAGAATCATCTTGAGCATCTTGTACTGCTTGTCATTGGAGGTATAGGTATCAGCATCGTCGAATGCGTTCTGCTGTAAGTAGTCCTCACGAACGGAACGAGCAGCTTCCAGAGTCAAACGGTCAGGAGCGGACAGAGAATCGTAACCAACCAGTTTAACGATTTCTTCCAGTTCGGATTCCTGCTGCAGCAGAAGCATTGCATCATGATGCAGGCTAGACCATTCGTCGGAAATATTTTTGTCCATCCACTCGCCGATCTGATCCTGATACAGAGAATAGGAAGTCAGCCAGTTGATAGCAGGGAAGTGACGTTTGTAAGCAAGCGAGGAATCCAGACCCCAGAATACTTTAACGATACGCAGAGTAGCCTGTACAACAGGGTCGGAGTTATCGCCGCCTGCAGGGGATACAGCGCCGATAGCGGTCAGGGAACCTTCACGACCATCGGAACCTTTACAGATAACGCGGCCAGCACGTTCATAGAACTGTGCCAGACGGGATGTCAGGTAAGCAGGGTAACCTTCTTCACCAGGCATCTCTTCGAGTCGGCCGGACATCTCACGGAGAGCCTCAGCCCAACGGGAAGTGGAGTCAGCCATGATAGCAACGGAGTAACCCATGTCGCGGTAGTACTCAGCGATGGTGATACCGGTGTAGATGGAAGCCTCACGAGCAGCTACTGGCATATCCGAAGTGTTTGCGATCAGAACGGTACGGAACATCAGGGATTCGCCAGATTTAGGGTCTTTCAGTTCTGGGAACTCGTTCAGTACGTCGGTCATCTCGTTACCACGTTCGCCGCAGCCGATGTAAACTACGATATCTACGTCGGACCATTTTGCAAGCTGATGCTGTACAACAGTTTTACCGGAACCGAATGGTCCAGGAACTGCAGCAGTACCACCTTTTGTGATTGGGAACAGGGTATCAATAACACGCTGACCGGTAATCATCGGGATGTCTGGAGAAAGTTTTTCAGCATATGGACGCTGTACACGAACAGGCCATCTCTGAAGCATGCAGACATCATGGATGTTGCCGTCTTTATCTTTTACTTTTGCGATGGTTTCGGTGATGTTGTAGCTGCCGGAGGTAATCTCAACGATCTCACCTTCAACATCTTTTGGAACCATGATTTTGTGGGTAACGATGGATGTTTCCTGTACGGTACCAAGTACATCGCCCATTACAACATGGTCGCCAACTTTAGCAGTTGCAACAAAATCCCATTTCTTTTCATGGTCCAGAGAAGTAACATCGATACCTCTGGTGATGTTGCTTCCGGTCATTTCTCTGATCTTGGTAAGAGGACGCTGGATACCGTCAAAGATACTGGTCAGTACACCTGGAGCCAGCTCAACAGACATAGGGAAACCGGTGGTTTCTACCAGGTCGCCAGGACCGATACCGGCAGTTTCCTCGTAAACCTGAATGGATGCCTTGTCATCTCTCATTTCGATGATTTCGCCGATGAGCTTCTGCTTACCAACACGAACTACGTCACCCATATTGGCGTCACGCATGTTTTCTGCAACGATCAGCGGACCGGCAACCTTAACAATTTTGCCTTGGCTCAATATTTTCACCTACTTTAAAATCAGTCTCCGCAAAACACCGTTTGCGGCTTCCACCAAAACGTGGAAGAAGTGTTAAAATTAATCTTCATTAAAGAGAATGTCTGCGCCAACAGCTCTCTCGACGTTCTTCTTGACATTTTTGATGCCAATTCCAAGGCTGCCGTCCTTGCCCGGGATCGGGATGATCGCCGGTGTTGGGCTTTCCTTGTACTCGTCAATAATTTCCGGAATCTGGACATAAGCCTGCTCGGTGATAAAGATGATGCCATAATCACCTTTGCACAGAGTGTGCATTACGTCCTGGATTTCCTGCTGTGTGGTGGCCATGAAAACTTCAAAACCTACCGACTTGAAGCCGAGGACGCTGCCTTTGTCGCCGACAACTGCAATCTTTTTACGCATATGTATCCCTCAGCCTTTCCGTAATTTTGTCCGGATCTACGCCGGCGATCTTGGAAGCCATGACAATACGGATTGCCTGCGACTCGTTTTCCTTTGCAACCAGGTAGGAAAGAACCGGCTCAATGCCAAATGGAATAAAGCGGGATTCTTTCAGGACGCTGACCATGAAGTTGTCGCACAGCTTTTCAAAATTGGAAAGTGTGCCTTTGTTCTTGACAGCGTCGTATGCACCGGAGAGTGCTGGTCCGTATGGGGTGGAATCGAGCATCTCAAAGAAATCGTCAAAGCTCTTTAAGAAGAGATCAAAATAACGTTCTGTCGGGATGCTGCCGCCCTGTGCGAGGACTTCTTTCAAGAAGTGAAGATCCTGTCCGATTCGTTTAATACGAATAAAGGAACGGATGTTCGCGATATCGATATTTGCGTCAACCAGACGGGTCAGGAATTTGCTTTTGTACTGTTTTGCAAGAGCGGACATGCTCTCCAGAACAGCGCGGTCAATGATAACATCCACAAGCTGTGGGTCATTGAGTTTTGCCAGGGAATCTCTTGCCTGGATGGCAGCTTCTGCCAGTTTTGGTTCCAGTGCACCAAAGTCCCCGTCACGAAGTCCGTTGACCAATGTTTTTGCATCAACGGTACCCAGTGGGATCATCAGGTCTTCCGGCTGATCCTGAACGGAACTTTGGGAAGCGTGTGCCTTAATCAGTGTTTTCAGATTATGGCCGTCGTATTTGTAACGGAAAATTTTGAACATTTCCGGGTTCGGAGATGCTTTTTCCAGACGCTCATAGGTAGCAGAAAGCTCCTGAGTCAGCGCAGATTCGAAATCCCTGTAATCATAGTCTACACCGATTCCGGCATCAGTTACCGTTTTGTAGGCTTCCTCAGCAGTTGCAGCAGAGATCATCTTGTGCAGTGCCTGGGTGCCGATCATGCGGGTTTCCTGTGCACGAATGTTGGCAGACAGATAAAGATACTCAGTATCCTTTGTTTTTTTCAAACCGTGCACCTCCTTACGCATGCTTCTTGTGTGATAAAAATTATTCGGTCAGGACCTTGGCAACTTCGCCTTCCAGTTCATCGCGGATATTTTTTACAAGAATTTCGTAAGAAAGGTTTGTTTCGATGCTTCCTTCTGCCAGGATCATGCCGCCCTGCATCGAGCCAGCATCAGCAGAAAGGGAAACGGAGTAGTTTTTGTTTGCAGCCTGGAGTTTGCGGGAGATTTCGCTCACCAGTTTTTCTCCAAAAGCAGCTTTATCTTTTTCATTGAGGATTACTTTTGCGTCCGCAGACAGATATTTAACCGCTGCATCAGAAAGCAGTGTGACCTGTTTGTCAGCATCCTGTGCGCAAAGAACCTCAAGAGATTTCTGGAAAGCCTGTTCGATTGCTTCCCGTTTATACTGCAGCATCAGGTTTCTGCGGATCAGTCCCGACTGGGATTCCACACGTTCTGCGATGACAGAAGCCTGTTTCTGAGCCTGTGCCTGCGCGTCCTGCATGATTTTGTCCGCCTGTGCCTGATAATCGCTTACGATCTGCTGTGCTTCCTGCTGTGCTTCAGCAATCTTCTGCTCAGCGCTGAGCTTTGCATCATCAGCGATTTTCTTTACAATGCTTTCAATATTGTTCAACCGGTTTCACCTCGATTTCAAAGTTTTCCGGAAGGAATTAAGCGATGCTGCCAACGTTGATAACCAGCAGGATCGAGATCAGAAGACCAAGAATAGCGTATGTTTCTACCATAGCAGCGTAGATCATTGCTTTGGAAACTTCGCTTGGTCTCTTAGCAACAACGTTGATACCAGCAGCGGAAACGCGGCCCTGATGAATACCAGAGATCAGACCGGTCAGAGCACATGGCAGACAAGCAGCCAGAACGTACAGACCCTGGGAAGAAGTAAGAGGAGCAGTCTGACCACCCAGGAAGCCGCAGTTGAGCATTACCATGATACCAACCAGGAAGCCGTAAATACCCTGTGTACCTGGAAGAGCCTGAAGAATCAGGGTCTGACCGAATTTATCAGGGTCTTCTGCGATCAGTCCTGCAGCAGCCTCACCGGCAATACCTACACCTTTAGCGGAACCGATACCGCCAAGACCTACAGCGAGAGCTGCACCTAAAACTGCTAAAAAGTTACCAGAGAAAAAGAACTGAGCAAATGTTGTTGCTTCCATGACTATTTGTCCTCCTTATCAGAAATAAGAGTATATTTTGTATTAGCTTTAAATGGTTTAAATGGTCTGCCGCCGGCTTCGTAGAATTTTCCGAAGAATTCGACGTACTGCAGACGGGATGTGTGTACATAAGCACCCAGACCGCTGATTGCAAGGTTGAAAGCGTGTCCGATTGCAAAAATAGCAACAAAGACAACGACACCGATGATATTCAGTCCAGGCATAGTACCCATGATGTTCATGACATTTGCGATAACACCGCCGGCAAGTCCCAGAGCCAGGATACGGGCATAGGACAGAACGTCGGACAGGTAGCTGGTAATGTCATACAGGCTCATGACACCTTTAATCAGCTTCATGAAAATATTTTTTTCATGACGGCCCTGAGTCAGGATCAAACCTGCTGCACCAACGATGGAAAGAACTTTACCGATACCAGCAGTTACAGGTAATGCAAGCATTGGCAAGCCGATCAAAAGGACATACCATAAACCGATATCCATAAGACCGTCCAGAAGGTGACCGCGTTTTGCCAGCATATAGATCTTGACGCCCATACCGGCAAAGAGGTGAATTGCACCCAGAATCAGGGAAAGCAGCATAACCGACATAGGATCGTTTAACGGATCGAATACTGCCGGAACTGTAACGGTAACACCAAACCAGCTTTCAGCAACCTGAGTTACCAGGTTTCCGAAATATCCGCCGTACATGACGCCCCAGAAAATAGTGGAGAGTCCGCACGCTACACCGATGTTCATGGCATTTTTAAGGAAACCTTCATCTGGTTTGAGTTTTTTCAGACCGATAAAGCACAGCAGGAACAGAATCAGTCCATAGCCTGCATCGGCCAACATCATACCAAAGAAAAGAATGAAAAATGGCGTGAGAACCGGTGTTGGATCGATGCCGTCCGGAGTTGGGAGAGAGTACATTTCTGTAATCATCTCGTAAGGCTCAACAAACTTGTTGTTCTTGAGCTTGATCGGAGGATCGTCTCCTTCTTCTGGCTGAACCATGGTGTAATAACATGGATATTTGTCCAAAATCTTTTTGACTTTGTCCATGTCGTTTTCGGTCAGCCATCCTGTCAGAGCAAAAACGCTTTGAGTCTGGAAAATATTTTCGCGGACTTTCTGGTCATCGATCTGCAGGGTAACCATATCGAAGCCTTTTTTCAGGAGTTTGGAGGAGGTTGCAGCCACTTTCAGCTGTTCAGTCAGGCGCTGAGCCTCCTTGCTGCAGGTTTCGATTTTGTTTTTGAGCGAAGAGATGTTTTCTGCCGCATTTCCTTTCAGAGAAGCAAAATCCGGACGATTTGTGTTGAATCCCTTCACTACATTCATGACAGCATCCTGTGCATCTTTGTGGTAAATAAGAAGCAGACAGGATAATTCGGAAGAGGAGCTTACTTTATGTACATAGCACAGAGGTGTTGCTTCCTGAAGCTTTGCCTCAAACTCTTCCAGGTTGACGTCTGCTGCTGCGGTTAAATAAAGCAGCGCAGTTGATTTTGTCTGTGTTACGGACAAATCAAGGTCCAGATCGGTCCATGGTTCCAGTGAGGTGATCTGGAGCTGAGAGCGGGAAATGATGTTCTTCTGTTCCGCGATCTGTTTTACGATGGAATTGATTTCATCGCGCAAAGAAGCGGCCTCGCTGTAGATTTCCTTGTCCAGCATCGAAGAAAAATCAGAGATTTCCTTTTTGGAAAATGCACTGCCTTTTTCCTCATAAGGAGCAACAGCGCGGATCGCAGAGGTGAACTTTGTCAGTTCCTGTTCCAGTTCGTAGGTCTGAGCCACACCGGGCACTGCCAACTGAGCAATGCTTTCGTAGTCCTGGATGTTTTCAGGTCCGTTGATCTGCACGCACTTCTTCTTCATCAGGTCCCGCAGGATGGATTCCTTGTCTGCGAGAAAACCGATGAGAGTCAGTTTCTGCATTTTCAAAATCATAGTGTGTTCACAATCCTCTCTGCAATGAGGTTTGCCGCTGCGGTCAGTTTTTCTTGGGATCTCTCAGCCATGGCCTTGCACTCACTCTCGGAAGCCGATTTTGAGTTTTCAAGCCAGGTCTTTGCGTCGTTCTGGGCGCGGGAGACGATTTCCTCGGAGATTCTGGCAGCATCGGATTTGGCATTGTCAAGGATTGTTTTGCCCTGGCGCTGAGCGTCTGCACGGATTGCAACCGCTTTTTGCTGGGCGTCGCCGATCAGCTGTTGTGCAGCTTCTTCGGCTTGCTTGACTTTGCTGAGTACATCTAACAAGTTTTGTCACCACCCTTTTCATAATGACCTGCGAAAAGAAGAGATGTATGCAAAATGGCTTACTATCGCCCTTTTCGCGAAATGTTTGTGGAAAAAATAACGAATTGAAACCCCTCACAAACCTTATTCTTTCCGGTTGTAATCAGCAAAATATGTTATAAATTGTTATACTTTGCTAATTGCAAAAAGAAATAAAATTTCTTCTACTATATCATAATCGAAATGATTGTACATTGTCAATAAGAAACTTGGAAAAAATAATGGATTTCTTTATGCGAAAACATGACGAAATGACTATTAGTCATAATTTCTACACAAAAATCTTTCAACCGTTTTTCTGTTCTAACATCCGATGATATCCTTGCTTTTTCGAGGAAAACGGCGTATTTGGGAGCATTTCCGTTATTTTTTGATAAGAGAATTGATATATTCTCACAACTATCATACAACTTTTTCAAGAAAAAAGATAGACTAAAAGCTGAATTTGCACTATAATATTTCTACAAAACTGACAATGAAGGGGAGAGAACAGTGAAAAAAGATCCAATTATTCGCATGATGTCGCTGTTTGCACTGGTTAGTGTGCTGGGATTGATTGTCCTTAGTGTACATAATTCGCTGCAATCTCCCTATCCATTGACAGTGGTTCGTCTGGAAAAGGTTTTAGGGGAACAAAATACTGTCAAATATGAAAATAACAGTCAATCTATGAAAGAATATGTTAAAACAGGGAACAGTTTTTCACAGACAACTGATTTAAGTCAGAAGGAAAAGGCCAATTCTTCCAAAACAGAGAATGCTTTACAAAAAGAAACATCTTCCCAGACCAAATTTCCAATGAATATCAATCAGGCAGATGCAGAAGATCTGATGCAGGTGGAAGGAATTGGACAAAAGCGTGCACAAAGCATTCTGGACTATCGAAATCAGAAAGGGAGGATTTCCTCTATGGAGGAACTTTTGGAAATCGATGGAATCGGGGAAGTCCTTTTAAGCCGCTTATCTGAAAAATTCTATGCGGAGTAATCTAAAATTATGTAAATAGAGCGCGCCTGCGAAACGGACGCGCTCTATTTTTATAGCTGAATGGAATTTAAATCTTTTTCATCGAGCTTTTGCTCAAAATGCGCAATGGGAAGTTGCTTCATAGTATTGTAGTGGTCGATTTCATTACTCAAAGAGTTAGTGTACATAGGGGAGGATGGGGGGAGAGGATCAATTCGTGCAAACACAGAGGAAAGGTCAGGCGGAAAAACAGATCGGGAACGAGAAAATTTATCTTTTGGATTGCAGTCGGGGTGTGGATTTTTGCAGCGAAACTTTGACATAAAAAATCTCCTTTCGCAAAAAAATAATTTTAAAATTGGCTTTGTTTTTTTATTATTACCTGCAAAAAAGCCTGTATTCATGGGATTTTTTGACAAAAAACGATTTTTTTAAAAAAAGTCAAAAAAACTATTGACATTTCGAAAAACACATAGTATAATAATCTACGTTGTCACGGCAACGGCGACAAACAAAACGCTGAAGCCGATAACCAAAAATGTGGGAGCTTAGCTCAGCTGGGAGAGCATCTGCCTTACAAGCAGAGGGT
>ERZ832522.421-NODE-421-length-62972-cov-64.687700_pt1 | contig 62972 bp, 84 predicted proteins | sample MGYA00519951_ERZ832522 | MGnify/ENA primary metagenome ERZ832522 (study PRJEB31850, sample SAMEA3708728) | human gut metagenome | biome: human gut; feature: human-associated habitat; material: faeces | place: China | collected 2014 ... | reverse complement strand
TGAAGGCAGAAATACGAATAGTTATGAAAAAGTTTGTATTATTGATTTTGTTTGTCGTTTTACCAATAATTGAGATAGCATCTCAAACTGGGAAAACTCTAAAATTAGATTCATTGTCTTCTATTTTAGAGAAAAATTATGATGGTATAAAACTTAAGGGAAAATTGGAAGGAATGCGTATAGATAATTTATTTGATATTTATAATTTAGATATTTGTGAATATTATGATTTGAGAGATTATGATACTGAATTAAAACGTAAAATGTTTAAGACAACTCCAGAGGGAAAAGACCTTTTAAATAAATTGAATGCGAAAAAGAAAGATATAATGAATTCAAGTATGTATTATGTATTTCCTTTTAGATACGCAGGTTACGGAAAAGAATATAATTTAGAAACAAAAACCTTTGACCTTTCCTATCAAATGGATTGGGATGATTTTTATCCCATTCAAGGGTATATGAATATTGAACAACTTGTTTTCAAATGTCCTTCTTCTGTTAAACAATATTGGAAAGAGCGTAAGCATTCAGATAGATATTATTATTACAATACTTTAAAATTACCTATGACAGAAAGCCAAGCCTTTCCTATTGAAACAAATAGGGATAATATGGCTTTAGTAATAGAATTCAAATATTATAATGGTAAGTGGAATTCTCGTCAAGCTGCTATATTCAATATTAGAACATTGGTTATCCAAGGTATTTGTTCAAATATTTATATTATAGATAAGAATAGTAAAGAGATTTATTATTCATTATTACCAATAAAATCAACTATTAGTAATTAATTCTATTTTAAAAACACATTGTGCATCAGTTTAAATGTCTGATGCACATATTGTTAATATTTTTAATTAATGTTTAGTGCAAAGTGGTATATAGTTACCAAAATTAATAAGGAGGTTAAAGATGGAAGAAAAGAAAATTGATTGGGAACAGAGGCGTTATGAACTGGCGAAGGCTGCAATGCAAGGATTTTGTAGTAATTCACAGAAACAGTTTATAAATGTTGATTCAAGTATAATAGCAAAATTGAGTATTTGTTTCGCTGATGCACTGATAAAGAAATTGAAAGAAGAATAATTATGGAAGCACATGTAATGAAACTCGAAAACAACTGTGTGATTGTTGACGAGGAATATTTTAACGAGATAAAGAAACAGTCAGAATTTAACCAGGAAAGGATAAATGAGATTGCAGAGGAAAAGTTTTTGAAATACGTCAAAGAAAGCGGTATCAAACTTTCCTATGAAGTGAACGGAATACCTTATATATTTCATCATGACTTGTTGAGTGAATTGAACTATGAGGAAAGAGGATATCCGGAATCCGTGTCAGAAAAGGTGAAGCATGTTATTGCAGACGATATAACCGAGGCTTTGAATGATAAGTTTAAAGGACTGAAAGACGAGGCTTTGAATTATGCGTTAAGCGAGTTTGACAAGCAGAAACACGGTTTGGAGGCTACTGCAAAAATATGGAAATGTCTTGCATTGATATTTTTCATTATGACTATTGTTTTAGTAATAGGCTTGCTTTTATTGTGAAATGATGTTAATAAACCCACATTTTAGACATAAGCACTTGCGTATGTCATAACATAATCTTATCTTTGTACTGTGAGATTAAGAGATGATAAGTCAAACAAGTAAAAGAAATAAGATTATGAAAGCAAGAGTTTTAGAAAAGTTCATCATGATGGAGTTTGTAAAAGGGAATTTGGATTCACAAGAACAAGTTAATGAAATGATAACTCTAATACAAAAGAAATTGGGTGTATCGGTAGAGAATGCAGGAGATTTCTTAAGAAAAGCGGTTGGATTGATTTAACAACAACAATTTGTTTTCTTCATATTATAGGGCTATGTTTGTAGCCCTAATTTTTTAAATCTAAAGAAAATGGCACAAAAATTGTCTGCCGGATTTATGGCAGAATTATTCAAGCTTGTATATATGGATTTGAGTATTACCCGGATAGTGGTAAATCATCTGTCTTATCAATTGATACCCAAAGAGTGGGCAGGATTCAAATTTCTATTAAAAGAAGCTACGGAAGTATTAAAAGAGAAAGATAAGGTTCCTTCTTTGGGTGTTGTGTCTCAAAAATACGCTGACAGTGATTTTGTAATCGAGGCGGTAGATGCGGTACAGTCAGCCGCTAAAGTAGATAAAGAAATCATTATAGACCAGTTGGAAGCGTACATTAAAGACGTGGAATTCCAGCTACTTTCTAAAAAAGTACATGATTTGTATGAAGAAGGAAAGAAAGAAGATGCTATACGGGTAAATGCGGAAGAGAGCCAAAGAATATTGTCCCTATCATTAAGACATGAGGCAGGCGGTTTCCAAAAGGTCTTTGCCGATTTTGACAAGCGAATGAGGGGAAGACGGGAAGAGGAAGACGGGGAAATTCCGTCACGTGTAATGTTCGGACTTGACAAGATAGACGATATTTCGGAAGGCGGCGCCACGATAGAAGATACGGTGTTATGGATAATGAGGTCCGGCGTGGGAAAATCCACGGCATTGAGATATCACGGCATGCAGGCAGCCTTTGACGGACACCCGGTCTTGCATATACAGTTGGAAGGTGGAGCACGTGCGTGCTTGGAAAGATACGACCAGTTCTGGACGGGGCAAAAATACGGGAATATCCGAAAGGGTGTTATAGATGATAAGCTGGCAGAAAAGCTTGACAAGGCGTTTGAAAACATAAAATCTTATTCTAAGGACATAGACGTATATTCTTTTGAAAAATTCGGACAGGCTACAATGGTGGATGTCCGTAATGTGATAATATCCTATTATAAGAAAAACGGTTATTATCCGCATGTATTGATATTAGATTCTTTGGACCTTGTGGCAACTGGAACGAATAGGGTTGTAGACAACAACCCTACATTCAAGAAAGAAAAATTACAGACATGTGCACAGCTTTTGAAAAACTTATGTGTAGAGTTTAAGATGGTAGGATTCACGGCAGCACAAGCCGGGAATGTGCCGTTGGAAATATGGGATAATGCAGACAAGGTGATAGACAGAAGCTATACGGAAGGAGACAGGACGCTTGTAAAGCCGTTTTCTTTTGTGTTTACCGGGAACCGTACAAGGGAGGAAAAGAAACAAAACAAGATGCGTATCTATATGGATAAGGTACGAGATTACGATACGGTAAAAGACACCTTCCCTATTGTGACAGATTACGGCAGGGGACGTTTTTGTGACAAGGCGCTGACGGCCGAATATTACGGAGGTGACAAGGGGTTCACTTCTTCTACATCTGGAAAGAAGACAAGAAAGAAAAAGGACGAAGACGGTGAAAAGCAAAATGATGTTAAAACAGAGACAATTTAGACATAAGCACTTGCGTATGTCATAGCATAATATTATCTTTGTAATGTCTTCTTAAGGGAGGTAAGAAAAGAAGTCAAACAAATAAAAGATAAGGGTTATGTATAAGACAACTTACATTTCAGCAGAGAAATTTGATACGAGAAGAAAGCTTGCTAACAGAGCATTAAAAGCCATGAGTGATATTTGCGATTATGATAACGGAACAATCAGAAATCCTTATGAGCTTGCAAGTTCAAGTATGAAAGATGGTCGTTCATTAATCCAGACCATTTACGAAGATGGCTATGTGATGTACAATGACGGTTGGTATGTGGTAGAAGTTGATGAAGAAGGAGCGATATACGTTGATTTTACTGGATTTGCAATGCGAGAAATGAAAGACGAGCTGGCAGAAAAGGGATTGGAAGAGATAAGTGATTACGAATGGGAGGAGGCTTGATTATGGAATGTTTCAGAGAAGTTATCGTTGAAAATGCAGAAATTTCCTGGGTGAGTTCGGAAATTTATAGTAGCAAGGAAAAGGTGTTGAAAGCAATTGAAGGCAGAACAGAAACGTTTGCCAAGTATTGCGGTTTTGAAGTTGAAAATCTTAAATATGGTTCAAGAAAATATTGTTCCATGAAAGAAAGTAATTTGAAAAGAGGTTTTGATGTGTTTTGCAAAAAGAGGGTGAAAGACTGTGAAGAAAGAATATCTTTTTTGGGATATATTGTTTGTGAATTAGTTTAGAGGGAGATGTTTAGGGTTGATAAAAACGAGGTAATATCCGAACTGAACCTATCTTTGTTCGGAGCAAAGGGGTTCATGCAAGACCGGAACAAGGAATGCCCTTTTTGTAATAAAAAAGGGAAATGGGGTATAAAGTTCAATGAGGCAGGGAATAACGGTGCGTTCCATTGTTTCAAATGCGGAACAAAAACCACCTTAAAAAAGTTCTTGGAGAAGATAGGAAGGAAAGACCTCATAAAGCAGGATTACGAGAACACCGTAAAAATGCAGAAATTGACCCCTCTAATAAATGAAGAAGAGGAAGAAACGATAGAGGAAATCAAAGAATGTGTTTTACCTAAAAAGCTGGAATATATAGAGAAGGACGAATATTTGGATAAGAGGGGCTTTGTAAAAAGATATTATGAAGAATTTCGCCCGGCAGAAACAAAATTCTTTCTCGAAAGAAAGCTGCATGATAAGTTCATATTCCAGTTTACAATGAACGGCAAATTGGCCGCGTGGCTGGCACGTTCAAAGAAAAGCAAAGAATGGCACGAGGAGAATTTGAAAAAGTTCAAGGAGGGCACAGAAAAGCTTGTATTGAGGTACGAGAATTCGCGAGACGGGTTCTCCCATGTGATAGGAGGGTATGACAATATAACGGACGAGACGGACACGGTTATAATCGTGGAAGGAATGTTTGACTATATATCTGTAGATACGAAACTGCACCTCTATGAATCACCGGATATAAAGTGCGTGTTTACGTTCGGTAACAATATGGGGTTAAGTCAGATAAGGTTATTGAGGGATAAACCCGGTATAAGGAACGTGATTTTGATGTATGACCCGGACAAACCGGAAATGATTAAGACGGTATCAATGACCTTGCAAAGATATTTCAATGTGCAGATTGCTGAACTGGAAGACAAGAAGAAAGACCCTGGGGACGCGACACAAGAAGAACTCCTATGGGCGCTTGACAATATGACAGAACCGATTAATTACTATACGAAGCATTTATAGTTCTGATTTTTTGCCATTTATCCTAATTTTTGTTAGATTTGAAGTCAAAATTAAGGACATGGAAAAATCGCGGAAAATCAGCCTGGAGCAGTTTGTAATTAACTTGCAATTGGAATATTTGAGTTGTAGATTACGCTCGATAGTTTACAATCGTATAGAGAGTGTAGAACTTGTAAAGATATACAAGGATATTGCGGAAAAGAAGAAGGCAAAGATTCTGAATTTAAAACAGAGGTTCCGTCTTGGAACGATGTTTGATAATGACAATGCGTTTTCAAGTTTTTATCAGAAGGAATTTTTGCAGGAATACGGGTTGCCGAACTTGCAGTATTCGGAGAAAACAAAAAAGTCGGTAATGTTTTGGGATAGGTTTCACCTATTGAAACCGGGTACCCCGGTGATATATAAGGGAAAGGAATATAAGGTGAAGATAAATCACCCGAACGACGACAATGTAGTGATATGGATTGATGGCATACCGGAACAGATTCCGTATACCTACTTCAAAATGAGGTGGTTAGAAGAAATTGATATGAAAGATTTAAAATAATTGGAGATAATATTTGTTTATCTCAAAATTTAATTCTTATTTTGCATCACAATTAAAAATAAAAGATATGACGTATTTCGAGTATGAAGAAAAGGCAGCTACTACAGCTTGCTATAATGAAAAAGTGGCTTTGTCCTATGTAACACTTGGTTTGTGTTCGGAGATGGGAGAAACCTACGAGAAAATCAATAACGAGGCGGAAACGGAAGAAATCTCTAAAGAAATCGGAGATATGTTCTGGTACCTTGCCATGATTCGTAAAGAGTGCAATCTTGACATTGAAGGCTGGGATTGGAAAGAAGCTTTGGCAAATGCAGAAGGTGCAGGCGTGTTTGATTTGCCCGTAGAAGTTGGAAAGATTGCGGACCAGGTTAAAAAGTGGTTGCGTGATGACTGGAAGGAAGCTGAACAGAACGTATTCCCGGAAGCAAGAAAGAAAGCCGTTTTGGAAGCCTGGAAGAATGCTTGGAAGGTAATAAACAGCATGATTAACCGCGTAGGACTTGATACGGAAAAGATTGCAGAGCAAAATATAGAGAAGTTGTTTTCACGTAAACAACGCGACAAAATTCACGGAGCAGGAGACAACAGATGAAAAAGTTTGACAAAATATTAATGACTGGGGCACAGGGAACGGGGAAGACAACCCTACTGAAAGCCTTACAGAATGAACCGGAATTTGACAACTGGAAATTTTATACTGGTGTTGTCAGAACGATGGTTGAGGAGGAAGAAATAACCATTAATGAAGAAGGAAATTCCGAATCCCAAAAGAAAATATTCGACAAATACACCCAAATAATGGAGGATGCCATGAGACAACCTTCTGTAAGTGACAGGTGTATTATTGATGTGAACGCCTATACTTCCTGGCTCTTTGACAATTGCAACCCGAAAGACAAGGATTATAACAACCTGGCAGAAGAAGACTTTAAGGAGAAACGACAGATTGTAAAGCGAAAATATGAATTCCCTTTACTTGTCTATCTTCCTATCACATTCAGATTGCAAGGTGATGAGGTCCGTTCGGAAGATGAAGAATACCAGAAAGAAATAGACCGGAAAATAAAGCAGATTGTCGATAATTACGGAATACCCTACATTTCTGTTTCCGGTTCAACGGAAGAAAGAGTACAGCAGATTAAAGATGCCGTATTCGGGAAAAAGGAGGGCTGATGTATGGAATTTTCTTTGTTGACTTTAAGAAATGTCGGTCGGAAGCTTGGAATGCAGAATGTTTCTGGATTCAGAAAAGAAGACCTTTTGCAACAGGTCATTGAAAGATTGGAAGCAAAAGGAAAGACGCTTGAAGAATATGCAAAGGAGGTATCTGTAAACACCCCAAAAGGGTATGTAAAGAAAAAGTTCAATCTTTCACCTAAAGGAGAAAACCCGTACAAGAAAGGGAGTATATCATATAAGGTATGGGAAGAACTTGCAAAGAATGACGGTCGGTCATTCAGCCGGATTGCAAAAGAGCTGGGAACGCATTACAACGTTGTTTCCGTTTGCTGTAGAAACCATTTTGACAAATCATAAACTTGCCGTTTTTATTTAGATTTGATTTTTCACGGGGAGTGTAAGTAAATACGCTTCACTCCCTTTTTATACCCTAAAATTATGGAAGAGTTGTATAAAGATTTAATCAAATATTTGGAGGATAACTTTTTGTCTTTCAATGCTTTAGATAACAATATTATAGAGATTGACGGGCAAACATTCGAGTTGTTTGAACCTTTCCAATGGGACAAGGAAGATAACGGAATTTTCTTTGACGATTCGTTCCAGTGGGTGGGAGACAGGACGGAATGCGACAATTACGTCTTCCGGTTCGGTGATGTATGGTATTACCTTAAAAAGGGAGACGAGAATAAAGTAAAACTTAACCGATTGCAGTATATCGGAAAAGCAAATCTGTTTGATGAAAGTCTGAGGTTTGACACCTATATAGGTATACATGGAAATTTTGAATTGATGAACGGGATGCACTCATATTCCGATTGGGTGGAAAAGGCTAAATTCCTGGGGATAAAAGCGCTTGGAATATGCGAAAAGAATACGCTTGCATCAGCGTTCAAATTTCAGAATGCGTGCCTTAATGCGGAAATAAGACCTATATTCGGAATGGAGGTTTCAGTATACAACGAGCAAAAGGATGTGCGGTATACGGTAAAACTGATAGTCAAGAATAAGGAAGGATGGGACAATCTATTGAGGATAAACAAAATTCTGAATGTTGACGAAAAAGGTTTTATATCGGAAAAAGAATTACAGGAAATGAAAGACGGGTGTTTCTTGTTACTGGACCCGAAAACATGTATGTTTGAAAACCTTCCTATATTGTCAAGAAAATGGGATGATACCTATTATCAGCTTGATACGGTGGAATACAAGAAGAATGACAGGGATAAAAAATATCTTGACAATCTAAAAAAGTTCGTAGGAGTATATAAGCCCGTGGCAGTATGTGATGCTTGGTATCTTGAAAGACGGTATGCCCCTATAAGGGAAAAGCTTAATAGACTGGCAAAGGTAGTGAATTATGAGAGTAATAATCAGTACATGAAGAATTACCAGGAATACTACGAAGAACTTTCAAGACTGATACCGGATGAGGATAAGTTTTTCGGATTATTTGAAGAAGCTTTGGTAAATCTTAATTACATATCGGTAAACTGTAATTATCTGTTGGAGACACAAGTAAGACATGCGCCCAAATATGTAATGACGGAAGAGGAGAAAAAGAAATATACCTCTAATACAGAAATGTTTGAATCGCTTGTATTTGACGGACTGGCAGAACACCTGGAAATATTAGACAAATATAGCGAAGAGGAACTGACGGAAAGACTTAATACGGAAATTTCCATTATCGAGGAAGGCGATGTAGTGGACTACTTTCTGATGTTGAGGGATATTATCAGATGGGGGAGGGACAATAACATACTGGTTGGCTTGGGGCGCGGCAGCAGCGCCGGAAGCCTGGTATCCTATCTCCTTGGTATCGTCAATGTAAACCCGTTGGAATATGAACTTCTATTCAGTCGATTTTTGACAAAAGGACGCTTAATCAGACACGAAGAGGAAGAAGTGGTAACAATAAACGGAGAAAAGGAAATATCCGGGAATACCTTTATAAAGATTGCCCGGAATGGTGAGGAAATGATAATCAGAGCCAAAGAATTAAAAGAAGGTGACGAACTGATAAATGAGTAATGGTATGATAGTAAAAAATATTGAAATAAAGCGTCGGGCGAAGACCGTATTAGGGTCAATGCCAGATATAGATACCGATTTCCCGGGCAGAAGACGGGACGAAATAAAAGCCTACATGGAAACGCGGTTTGGAAAGGAACAGGTTTGTTCGCTTGGCACCTACACCACTTTCCAGCTAAAAGAGGCAATATCGGACATGGCGCGTGCAGACGGTATACCAGTACAGTTATACAGATGGTTTACGGCTTGTATCGGAGATGATAAGGAAAAGACGATAGAAGAATTTTTTAAAACTGTATGTGGAAAAGAGGACCTAAAGAAGTTTGTCAAGGAACATACAGAAACGTTTAACGATATGATGGTAATTCTTGGTTCACCTAAAAGCCAGTCGGTACATGCGTGTGGAACCGTAGTGTTGCCAGATGGAAAAACATCTTATGAGTGGATGCCCGTACATACACAAAAAGGACTTGTAGTTACGGACTGGGAAGGTTCAGAAGTGGAAGAGGCAGGATTTCTAAAGGAAGATGTTTTGGGTATTATCCAGTTGGACAAGTTCGAGGAAATGTTACGTTTGATAAAGGAGAACCACGGAATAGACGTTGATATATACAGTTTACCTTTGGATGATAAGCAGGTATTCGAGTATGCAGGTAAAGGATGGCTGGGAGATGTTTTCCAGCTTGGTTCAGCCGGATTATCCGGATATTGCGTAAAGATGAAACCGGAAAACATAAACGAACTGTCTGCATGCGTAGCCCTTTATAGACCTGGACCTATGGAGAATAATTTTCATAACGAATATATTTTGCGAAAGAATGGGGAAAAGGACTGGACGGAAGAAATGCCTATAGGTGGAGAAGAAGTGGTAAAGAAAGACTTTGGACTTCTTGTCTATCAAGAAAGTATAATGTTATTGGCGCAAAAACTTGCTGGGTTTGATTCTGAAACTACAGACCTTTTGCGTAAATGCTTGGGAAAGAAAGATTTAAAGAAGATAAAACTTTATAAAGACAAATTCGTTACCAATTACGCAGAAAGATTTGCTTCTAAGGGTGTCACAAAGGAATACGCGGAAAATCTTTGGAACCAAATGGAAGAGTTTGCAAAATATTCGTTCAATAAGTGTATAAGTGGAAGAGAAAAATTCCATAGAACAAAAGGGAAAAACGGCTTCATTCCTACTATTGAAGAAATGTTCTTGATTAAGAATGATAAGGGCTATGCTATTTCAACAGGACATAAAGAACTTCATTCTAAATATAAGAATAAAGGATACGGTGCTTGTTGGACTTTGTGTGAAGATGGGAAAATAAGATTAGCAAAAATAAAAGATATAAGATTTGCAGGTGTAAAACAAACCTATAAAATAGTTTTAGAAAACGGGAAATTTATTTCTGTTACAGATAATCATAAATTCCCAACACAGAGAGGTATTGTGTTAACAAAGGATTTGACAAATAATGATTATTTGTATGTTAATAAAGGGTATAAACAAGAAAAATGGGATTTTGCCTATACAGATAAGGTAGATAAAAATAATGTAGGAAAGTATAAGTATAAATACGAATTAAATTCAGAAAAAGGGAAACAAGGTTTTCAAAAGAAGGAAACTTCTTATACTTTACTTAAAAATTACATTAAAAATAACAGAAATAAGTTTTTTTGTTGTCAAATATGTAATAAGGAAAGTAAAAGATTAGAATTGCATCATATAGATGGAGACCATGCCCATAACGAAGAAAATAACTGGCTTTTTGTTTGTCCTTCATGCCATAAAAAAGAGCATTATAGAAAGCATGGAAGAATTAAGATGGGAGAAAAAGGACTGGAGAGCGAATTAGTAAAAATTGCTTCTATTGAAAAAGATGTTGTTGAAAATGTTTATGACGTTGAGATAGACCACCCAGAACATAACTTTGTCACTGGGGAGGGTATTGTAACATGCAACAGTCATTCCGTATGCTATGGTATGACCGCCTATATATGCCTATGGCTTAAAGTGCATTATCCTATTGAGTATTGGAGTGCTACATTCTCGTTTGCGAAGGATGAAAAGATACCCTATTATGTAAACGAAATACAGCAGTCCGGTGAGATAAAGATACATCCGGTAGACATCAACAAGTCAGACGTAAATATCGTGTCTGATTATCGGACAAACAGTATGTACTGGGCATTCAACGCAGTAAAACAATGTGGAGAAAGAGCGCAGGAATACATATCGGAGGAGAAAAGGAAGAACGGCCCGTTTTTCTCTTTGGAGGAATTTATAGATAGATGTGTAATTAAAGGCAGTCCGGTAAATAAATCTGTCATTGAGAATTTGATATTTGCAGGAGCGTTCGACGAATTGGAGAATATCCAGGAACCTAAAGACCGTTTGGCTCTTATTGAGATGTACCGCGAGAACAAAAGGGTTAAGATATTGGAGGATAAGGATTTACTTACCAATATCATGAAGGTACGAAAAGAACGTAATAACTGGTGGTGGCTGTTACAGCAAAAAAGAACGTCCGGTTTTGCATTTTTTGATTATTACGATTTGGCGAATGAATATCATATGCCTAAATTAGACGACGAAACGGAATTCCAGGATGTGTCTCAGATAAAATTTTGGGACATTAATTCAAAGAAAACCCGTCGTGCCGTGATAGGCGGCTATGTGATTGAGATAATAGAGAGGAAAAGTAAGAAAGGCATATTTGCCACTATAGTATTGGAAAGTAATTACGAGTTTATAAATGTAACGATTTTTCCAGAGTTGTTTGAAGAATACGGAGAGTTTTTAAGGGGTAGTAAAAAGAACATTTTGTTGGTTAATGGCGTGATTGTGTGGGATAAGTTTAGAGGAGAATATATTTTGCAGGCGAATGTTAATTCATTGTTTACAGTATTGACATAAAATATTTTTGATATGAAAATTATGGTGGAAATCGGTACCAAGACCGTTGTTTTGGTATCACCAGACAAGGACGAAGAAATAGAATTGGACGATGTTACGACAATCAATTACTCTAACCTCTATGGAGAGGCGGTAACGGTGTCCGGATTGCTTAACAAAGTCGGTCTAATGAAGGTTGAATATGAGAAGAAAGCGAAAGAAGAGAAATTGTTTTGTGATGTGTTTGCAGCTAATTTGAGGAAGAAATTAAGGAGGGAAGCGGCTACAAATGGAGGAAGAATAACAATTGATGGAGAATCTTTTAAGCTGACTGAAAAAGGGTTGGAGGATGCTATATTACTCAATGAACAGTATCAGAAGAATCTGATGAATCTTATTGAGATAGAATCGAAGCGAGACAAGTTAGACACCCTATTTTGGGCAGTACAAAGCAAGGACAAGAAACTTAACAATTTGTTACCTAAGATTGTACCGCAAGACTTTGAAAAAGAGCTTATTGAAGGAAAAATAAATACTTTTAAGATAGTAAAAACCGATTATTAATTTTTAAAAATTTTGTGTTATGGCTTTTGATAGAAGTAAGTACAAAAAAGCGAGTGTAGAATCAATTGATGAAACAGTAGGAAAAGCAGCCGCAACAATGGGCGGTGGTTTTGGACAAGGTGGTAGAGCATCATTCTTTAATCTGGGCGAAGATGGAAGATATGTATTGCGTGTATTGCCGTCGTTGACCGGAAAACCTTATATGCCGAGAAAAACGGTTAAACTGCCTATTGAATGTGCGGTATATGACAAGGACGGAAAAGACACAGGAAAGAAGGAAATCAGACAAAAAGATGTTTTCACTTCCGATATCCACAGTAACCGGATGAATGGCGAGGATGCAGTGCTGACATACATCAGTCATGTGTATAACCTGGCAAACGATATCCAGGACAAGGACGAGCGCGCGAAATTCCTCTATCCAATTAGTGGCTATCGTAACAAGCAAAAGCAGTGGACGTGGGGCATGAAACCCATACTTAATTATGTGGCTTATGTATGGGCAGAAAATGATGTGTATCGCCTTGATTTGCGCCCGGATTGGTGGAAGAAAATGAAGAACATCTCTATGGAACGCGCCGGAGGTTCGGATGATGGAATAATTAATCTTGACATCTTTTCTGACCCGGACGAAGGTTATCCATTGATTATCAATGTTGCCACGGATGAAAACAAGAAGAAAAATTTCGATATTTCTTGCGGAATGCCGGATGCGAATAAACGTCAAAGCTGGGATGATTTCTTCGCGAAAAACCGTGTATCTGACGAAGTATTCGGCATTATGGAAGAACTGCCTACTTTGGATGATATGTATGTGGATGTATTCTCACGTAAAGACTGGGATATGCAGTTGGAAGGACTGGAAAGAATCGACGAAAAACAATCATACGGTATTTTCCAGAACGATGTCTTCCTAAACAAACTCGAAGAACTTGACAAGCTTGTACCGGAAGAAGATGAAATCAAGGAAAAGAAATCACCCAAAAAAGCCCCCGAAACAAAGAAGGTTAAACAGGAAGAACCGAAAGAAGAGCCAGCGAGACCGGAAAAGAAAGTAGGTGGTTATCCTACACTTACCAACCTTAAAAAAGAACTTCGCGCCTACATTGCCGATAATTACGAGGACAAGGAATTGCCGGAAGAGTTGACGGTAGCAGAACTCCGTAAATGGTACGATATCGCACAAGAAGGCGGCGAGCTGCCTTTTGAAGATTACGAAGAGCCGGAAGACGAAGATTCGGTAGCAGCAGAAGACCCGGAACCGGAAGATACGGCAGTGGAAGAAAAGGAAGCGTCAGCAAGCGTTCCTAACTCTATTGCGTCACGGTTGAGAAACTTGAAAGCAAGAACTTCAAAATAAAAAATCATTACAAGGAAGGGTAATATTATACCCTTCCATCAATCCTACTATTATGAAAAATCTTTACAGAGTAATTCTTATTGCAGGTATGATAATAATACTTGTATTGTTATTCCTATCTATCAAGAAAGCGAGGGAAAACGAAAGGTTATTATATGAAGTAGAATTTTACACCGATTCCTTAAATAGATACACAAAGGTTTATAATTCCGAAAGCTTTTCTAAATTGAAAAAAGAAAACAAAGAATTGTACAGTCGATTGAAGGAAAAGGAAGCACTCGTAGAGGCAATAGAATTTGAATGGAAATACAGGTATGAAGGACTGGAAAAGCAGGTTTCCGAATTAAGAAAAACGGACAGCCTCTATACATTCAAGGAAGAAACCGACACAGTGGGATATGACTTGCAGGTATGGGCTACACACCTGGCAAAGTATAAGATTAACTTTAATATAACCAACAAATTTTTATTGACAAACCAGCGTATAGGAGACAATAACCGTATGGAGATAACGTCTCAATTGCCCGGAAAGATAGGCGATGTTACGATGTGGACCAAACCGGAGAAAAAGAAAAGATTCGGTTTCGGTGTGTCGGTAGGTGCCGGATATGGAGTATTCAATAAGGATTTTGACGTGTTTGTAGGATTAAGTGGAACGTATTTAATTTGGTAAGATTATGTTTGTACAGATAAATAATAAGAGGATAAAGATTGCCTCTATCAGCAGGTATAATGACGAGGGATATTCACAGTCAACCAAGAAGTTCAGAATCGCTTTGAAAATATCCAATGTCTGGGAAAGCTTCTATTTTGACAAGGAAGAAGAAAAGGACAATGTTTTGAAAAATCTTGACAATACATTAAAAGTGACTGCGTTATGACAGGGAAAATGATAATAAGCACTGATTGGCATTTGAAATCTTCCAATATCGAAGAGATAATGGAATTACAGAGGCAGGAATTAAGTGTAGCGGAAGACAATGGTATAACAAATCATGTGTGGCTTGGTGACATATTCGATTCGCGTATATCACAGAGGCAGGACGTTTTAAATGCCTTTTCCTCTATTCTTGACATGTATGCGAGGATGGAACACACGGTATACTGTATTCCAGGGAACCACGATAAGAGCGATTACAGTTCGGACAGGTCGTTTCTGGATGCGTTTAAATATCATAAAGGGTTTAGGCTGATAACTGACCTGGACGCTTTCGAGATTGGCGGTGTAATGTGTTATTTTATGCCGTTTTTTGACAATGCGATATGGTTAAAAGGAATGTCGGATGTATTGAAAGAAAAGAATCATGAGACACATGTACTTTTTACACATATCGCATTCCAGGGAAGTAGGAACAATGACGGTAGCGAGGTGGAAAGCGATATAAAACCCTCTTTGTTTAAAAACTTCGGTATGGTGTTTTCCGGACATTATCATGATTTCCAGGAGATAGGAAAGAATATTGTACACCTTGGAAGCATTACACAAAACAATTTCGGGGAAGACGATAAAAAGGGGTTCTGGTTATTGGATGATGATTTGACCTATGCGTTTATCCCGTCAAAAGGGAAACGATACAAGAAGGTTACCGTGAATCTGGAAAATACGACGTTCAAGCAAGCCGACAAGATTGTAAAGGATTTTCAAAAGAAGAACAAGAGGGATTTTGTGCGCGTGGAATTTGTCGGAACCAAAGATGCAATTTCCTCTATTGACAAAGAGGAGTACAGAAAGCTTGGTGTAGATGTCAAGGTCAAATCCGTAGAACTGGAAACGGAAGAGGTGGAGACAGCAGAAGAAATCAAAGCTTTGTCCGGTTCCGATATTGCGGACAAGTTCAAGGAGTTTTGCAAACAAAATGATTACTCCTATAATGAAGGAATGGAAATATTGAAGGAGGTGTTATAATGGGTCTTGAAGAATTATTTGGAAGAATAGAGAAGCGTTTCGGAAAGGAAGCGGTAGTAGGAAATGAAGTAAAGGTAGACACCGTGTCTTCCGGCAGCATGGCATTTGACGAGATATTAGGAGGAGGTTTTGCGCTTGGAAGAATACACGAAATATACGGCGGATTTTCCAGTGGCAAAAGCTCCGCGGCATTGCATCTAAGCGCGTCCGTACAAAAAACGCTTGGAAAAGCGGTGGGGTATGTAGATACGGAACAAGCACTTGACTTGGAGTATGCAAAAGCGCTTGGAGTTGATTTAAGTCGGGACAAGTGGATAATGTCACAGCCGGATAGTGCAGAGCAAGCGCTTGAAATCGCGCGTGAAATGCTGGAAGCACCGGAAATCGGATTGGTGGTATTGGATTCTGTTGCCGGGCTGGTGCCAGAAGCTGTTTTGCAGGGCGAGGCAGGAGATGCAAAAATAGCGCTTGTAGCGCGCCTTATGTCACAGCAGCTAAGCATTTTAAAAAATGTATGCAAAAAGAATAACAACATACTCCTATGTATCAATCAGACAAGGCAGAAAATCGGGGGTATGGGATTTGGGCCAACAACAACCACACCAGGAGGAGAAGCTCTTAAGTTCTATGCCACACAGAGAGCTGAATTTGCCCGTATAGGTACGGAAAAGACGGACGGGATAGCAACAGCCAACAAGACCCAGATTAAAATTGTAAAAAACAAGATTGCGCCCCCTTTTCGTGTATGCCAGGTAATGTTAGAGTACGGTGTAGGTTTTGATACGGTACAGGAGCTTATAGATATGTCTATAAGAGAGGGAATTTGCTCTAAAAAGGGTGCTTGGTTCTATTATGGAGAAACCCGGTTGGGGCAGGGAATGGATAACGCCAAGAAAGCGCTATCTGATAAGGATTTGTTTAATGAAATTAAAAATAAATTGACAGATAAATTATGTACCCCGAAAGATTGATATTAAGAAATTTTTTGTCATTTGAAGAACTTGATTACACCTTTACAAAAGAAACTTTGGGAGTGACTGGGGAGAACCGGACAGAGGAAGACCAGCTAACGAACGGGGTGGGCAAATCTACAATCGCACAAGGCTTGTTCTATGCGATATATGGCGTTAATCTAAGAGGAAAAGAAGACAAGAAACTGATACGTAAAGGTACGAAAGAAGCCTATACTAAGGTTGAAATATTTTGTCAAAAACGGAAAGAAACACTGATAATTGAGCGTACAATTCCGTTGAAAAGTTCTTCCAAAGTATTGTTAACCCTAAAGAAAGATGATGTAGAGACGCCCATAACGGTAGCTACTGTATTGGATGCGAATAAATATGTGATTAACTGGATTGAGATTACACCGGAAGACGCCAAATCCTATTATATCGTAACCAAGGGCAATTATTCGTCTTTCTTCCGTTCGTCCAATACTGAAAAGCTTGCTTTGATAAGCCGCTTTGTCAATTTCTCCAATATTGACAAGACAAAAGGTGTGATTTCCGAAAAGGTCGGTGTATTGGAACAAGAATTGCACAAAGAAGAATGTTTGAAAAGCGTTGCGGAAGGCAAGAAACAAGCCTATGAAGAACAGATACAGCAAGTGTTGAACGAAGACCCGGAAGAAAAGAAAAAAGGTATTATAGGCGAAATCCAGTCCGAAATCTATTCTTTACAAATCCTCAACGAAGACCTTGTAAAGATGCGTATTCCTAAAGCGGAAAAGAACATTGAAAATGTAGACAAGGATATTGAAGACCTTGTAAAGTTAAAAGAAGATGTAAGCAAAGAACTTGAAAGTTTTGATATGGATGCTTACAAGGACACCTATAAAGAGATAGACACGGAAATAGCCGGGTTAAGGAAAGACAAGTCAAACAAGGATGAAAGACGCAAAGATTATGCACTGAAATTAGCTGATTATGAGAAGAAATTACAGAAGGTCGAAGTATTGCTTTCTGGTGTCATTGTGTGTCCTAACTGCAATCATAAGTTTTTTATGGATGCTGACAAGGATTTTGAAGAGTTGGAGGCTGACAAAGAGGCTTATAAAACAGCCATTGACAAGAATACGGTAAAAAAGAATGAATATGAAGTCTCTATAAACGAACTGGAAGACCTTATATCCCAATACCAGGATGTACGAAAAGAGACGGAAGAGGAAGAACGTAAATTGCGTGTACGTCGTGGAAAGGTGGTTGACAAGATGATGGAGGTTGAAGACCGTATAAGGGAATTTGAACGCGAGAAAAAGGGATATGAAAACTCCATTGTAAAGATGCGTTCAGAGGTTGAAACAAACCGTTCCCTTATTGAATCAAAGACTGGGTATATAGAGGAGTTGAAAAAGCAGAAAGCAGAGAGACCCTCTATTAAAGGACAAGAGAAAGAAGTAAAAAATCTTTCCAAGGAGATAGAAGAAAGAAACAAAAAAATTCTTGACATAAAGAACGGTATTTTCAAGGTACAGCAGTGGGACAGCCGATTTAAGGATTTCAAAATGTACCTGGCAATGGAGCAGATAAAGAATATCCAGAGCGCAGCCAATGACGTACTTAAGAAAATGAAAAGTGATTTGCGTCTGATGATTGAAGGTTTCAAACGGAACGCAAACGGAACGTTGAAAGAGGAGATAACGCCCTACGTTTTCCGTGACGAAATGGAAAGCTTTTTCTTCTATTCGGGCGGTGAACAGGCACGAGTGGAAGTGTCCCTTATCATTGCGATACAAAGCATGATTAACGCGACAAAACAATACGGAGGCATGGATTTTTTATTGCTGGACGAGGTATTGGAAAGTAGCGATTCTTTGGGTATAGAAAACATAATTTCCTCTACGGAATTTCTGAAACAATCTATATTGATTGTTACTCATGTGCCAAAACTCAATGACGAGATAAAACAATTGAAAGTAATTAAGGAAAACGGAATATCAAGATTGGAGGTGTAGAATGAAAGTATTTATGGGATTTGACCCCGGAACAAAGGGGTTTGTGTCAATGATTGCGGAAGACGGGTCTTTTATCAAGGCAGAACCTATCTTTAGGGATATCAAGGTAGTGGATATGATAGAGACGGCAAACAGGTTGCTTGCTTTTGTCGAAGGCTACGAGGTCCGGCACGTCGTGATAGAGGACGTGCATGCACTGTATGGTTCTTCGGCAAAAGGAACGTTTACGTTCGGTTATAATTCGTGCGTGCCAGAATTCTTTTGTGCAATTGCCGGATTACCCTATACAAAGATACCGCCCAAGAAATGGCAGTCAGACATGCACAAAGGTATAAAGATGGTAACCAAGAATGACGGAACCAAGACGGTAAAGGACGTAAAGAAAATGAGTATTGTTGCCGCACACCGTATTTTTCCGGATGTGAGCTTAAAAAGGACAAATAGAAGCCTAAAGGATGATGATAATTTTGCCGATTCTTTGCTGATGGCTGAATATGGACGCAGACATTTTAAATAATAATGGTATGGAAGAAGAATACATAAGAAAAATTTTAGTGTAAAGTGCTATATAGTTACCAAGTTTTATTGTGCCTAATGCAGCAATAAAGGTTGCTTGCTTTAAGGCAGGAATGACGGAAGAAGATTATTATAATACATTAGGAGGTCGAATGTATGGTGATAATAAGGAGAAAAACGAAGAGTATAAAAGGGAATTGTGCCGGAAGATATTCAGACCGACACCGGAAGAAGAGGAAGAAGATATCAACAGATGGAAAGAAGACGGTGCAAAAGTTATGAGTTTCGAGGATTGTGTAACTTTGGTATTGGAAGGATTACCAGTTAAAATAAAAGAAAGATGATATATTGGAAATGTGAAAACAAGGAATGTACGGAGTTCGGGAAGGAAACCATAGAGACAAACCCTATGTTTAAATACACCGACAAGGGAACCGTACCTATTAATATACCTTATTGTAAGGTATGCGGAAAACAGATGGGATATAGGGAAGAATTGCCGGAAAGCGACGGTGATATAAACGTGGCGTTCGCCTCTTTCGGTTCCCAGTCCAACGAAAATAAAGCCTCTATCCTTAAGGCGCGATATAAGAAAGGCATTGAAAAAGAGGGTATTAATGAAAAGATACAAGCCAAAAGGGATAAAATGACTAAGGACTTTTTCGGTGTCTGATATGTTAAAACAGTGTTAAAAGGACATAAGCACTTGCGTATGTGATAACATAAGATTATCTTTGCGAAGTGAGAAGTGAGATATAGATTATGAACGAATTAGTAGAAAATATTTGGACGCTTGTAGCTCTCACGGGCTACAAGTTTATAACAGTGAATTTTTTAGGAACATACAAAGTGTTTCTGGTGGAAAATTTTGCTACGAAGACAAGGGATAACCCTTTTAATGAGGTACGCGGTGCGGTGGATATAACCGAGGATGTTAGACACCTTACTTTCCAGTTATCGGAAATGAATCCTATCGGAATAGATGCCCGGTTGCAGGGAAGACCGAGAAAAGATTTTAAGTTTGGAAGTGACGATTACATTTACTTTATTGCTAACAAGAAAAACGAATTTTGATTATGGCAAAATCAAATTTAGACCCTAAAGTATTGGAGGGCAAGATAAGGGAATATAACAACGCCTATCGTAGAGGCGAGCCGGAAATAACGGATGCGGAATTTGACGCACTGGTAGAACAACTGCATGCAGTTAACCCTAATGCGGACTGGTTCAAGAAAGGAGTTAATGACGAGGTTCCCGGAAGAAAAGAAAAGCTGCCTATTCCCATGTACAGTCTTGAAAAGGTAAAGACTTATGACGAGATTGTAAGGTGGATAAAATCGTGTGGACTGAAAGACGAGGATAGACTGATTATCACTCCTAAATTTGACGGCATCTCTTTATGTGTGGATGAATACAATAAGAAGGCGTGGACCCGTGGAGATGGTGAGGTAGGTCAAAATTGTACTTCTCATTTTTCACAGATGATTAACCATGATTTTAAGGATGTGAAAAGAACGGAAGGATATTATACATTTGGAGAAGCCATTTTCCGTAATTCCACATTCTTGACGTTAAAGAAAAAGACAAGTTATAAGTCTGCAAGAAACGCAGTTGCTGGTATCATCAATTCGCCTACTGTATCAGTTAATGCCAGGAATATCCAGTATATAAGATATGGGTATTCCAACGAGGATTGGGACAAGGTAAGTATGCTCGCCTATTTGAATGATAATTCGGCAGTAAAGGTTCGTTATGTGGAAACGTTTGTAGAATCAATCATACATAGCGAAAAGATGTTTACAGATTACATGAACCGTATCTTTGAAAACATAACGGACGATTATAAATGCGACGGTCTTGTTATCGACGTGGACAGTGCAGAAATACGGAAAGAACTTGGAAGATTACCAAACGGTAATCCACGTTATGCGATTGCCTATAAGAACCCGGACTGGTCGGAAAGAGAGGAAACGAAAGTAGAAAATGTAAGATGGCAGATTTCCAAGGATGGCAGATTATCCCCGGTAATTGACATTATGCCCGTTGATTTGTGCGGTGCTACGGTTTCCAAATGTACAGCATATAATGCCCGTTATGTAAGAGACAACCATATAATGCCCGGTGCCAATGTCATTATATGCCGCTCCGGTGACGTGATACCGAAACACTTGTGTACGGTGTCTTATCCTACAGTAAACAATTGTTTGCCCGATAAATGCCCTATTTGCGGAAAACCTTTGGAAATGGATAAAAACGGTGTGGACTTGATTTGTTCCAACAAAAATTGTGACGGTATAATGCTTGCCAAATGTGTATATTTCTTTACAACTTTGGGATTTGAAGAGTTCGGAGAACCGACAATAAAGAAGCTGTTTAATGCTGGATACAAGACACCGGACAGTATTCTTCTATTATCAGAAGAAGACCTTAAGAAGATTGAAGGCATAGGAAATGTAGCAGCAAAAGTGCTTTCAAGACAGTTTGAGGAGTTGAAAAAGAAAGGTACGAACTTTGCAAAACTATTGACAGCTTACAATGTATTTAAAGGTGTAATAGCTGAAAAGACATGCCAAAAAATTCTTGACGGATTAAAGCTATATAATTATGAAGATGTAGCCGTTTTTGCAAAAGAATGTGATGAAAGTTGGGCGGCTGACATTGAAGATAAGATTGAAGGCGTCGGATTTAATACGGCTTTGGCATTTATTTATGGTATCATTGACTGGTGGGCAAATGACGATGATTCTGCACACATTCCTATTACCTATTACGGACTGGAAGAAAAGTCTTTTGATGGTCAAATGACGGTTGTATTTACCGGATTTCGTTCACCGGACACGGAAAAGAAATTGACAGAAAAAGGACATAAAATAGGTTCTTCTGTAAGCAAGAAAACAACTTGTTTGGTAGTCAAGGAAAAAGGATTGGGAACCATCAAGGAAAAGAAAGCGGAACAATACGGAATACCCGTTTTCACGTTTGAGGAATTTAAGGAAAAATTCAACATTTGATTGAGTTTCTTTTGTTTGTTTGACATAGTGGGAGAGGCTGGTTTGAGAAAATAAGCCTCTTATTTTTGTAAATTTTTTAGAAATGAGATATTGGTATAGAGATAAAGACTACGTTTATATTGGCTTTAATTATAATGCCAATTTTGTAAATAAAATGAAACGTGATTTTGGAGCCAAATATAACCCGGCTTTGAAAGAATGGTATTTTGAACCGTCTTTAGAAAAATCTCTTTTGTTAAAATATTTCTTGGAAGGTAACGGATTCAAGAACGAAAAACCGGAAAGACAAATAGAAATACCTCTAAAAGAAATCAGACCACTTGTAAACGAAAAGGAATTAAGAGAAATGTTTGATTATCTGGGATTGCCCCTGCATCTAAGGGATTATCAGATAGAAGGTGTGTCTTATATGGTAAATCATGGCAATTGCCTTAACGGTTGTGGTCCTGGTGTAGGCAAGACGAGGCAGTCTATAGCGCTGGCAGAATTGCTTAATCTATTCCCCTGCATTGTGGTTTGCCCAGCAACAGTAAAACAAAGCTGGGTCAATGAATGGAAGCTTTGCAACCCTAACAGAACGGTCCATATTATTGATTCAAAGGACGAGACAAACACGGACTGGAAAGCAGATGTGACGGTAATAAATTATGACTATCTTTTCAAACGTAGTGCAAAGGAAGAAGGTAAGAAAGAAATAAAACTTCGTTACAGTCGTTCGCTTACCAAGAAATGGGGATTGGCGGTAATCGACGAAATACATCTATGCAAAAACCCGAAATCTATACGTTCTAAATGCGTGCAAAAAATCGTGGAGAATGCAGAAAAAACCATAGGATTAAGTGGTACGGCAATTATGAACAGACCCCAGGAGCTTATCAATATATTACGAATTCTTGGAAGATTTAAAGAGATATTCCCGGATTCGTTATATTATCTCTACAGATATTGCGCTGCAAAGAAAACGCGGTTCGGACTTGTATGTACTGGGGCTTCGTGTACGATGGAGCTAAATAAAATAATAAGACATTATTGTTATTTCCGGAAGGAATTGCGAGATGTGGTGAACGAATTGCCGCCTATAATCAAACAGACAGTGAATGTACCGATAACCAATAAAAAGGAATATAGGAAAGCAGAAAAGGATTTTATCGAATGGCTGACTAATATTGACATAGAGGCGGCAGAACGTGCCATACGTGCGGAGCAGCTTGTAAGGTTGTCCGGATTGAAAAAGCTGTCTATAAATGGGAAAATAAAGTTCATTGTCCAGTTTTTGAAGGAATGGAGCGAAGCGAACGAGGACGAGAAAATGATAGTATTTGGTATCACGACCGACATACTGGAAAGGCTTGGAAAGGAATTCAAGAACAGTGAGGTAGTGACCGGGAAATACAGCACGGAAGAGAAGATGCGAAAGGTTGAAACATGGAAGAAAGAAAAGACATTCCTTTTTGCCAACATTGCATCATTATCCACGGGTATAGACGGATTGCAGAAATATTGTTACAATATGTCGTTTCTCGAATTGCCGCAACGTCCGGCAGAACTGGAGCAGGCGACAGGACGTATAGACCGCATGGGGCAAACGCAGACTATGAACGTCTATTTTTTGCTGTCCAGTGACACAATAGACACGCAGATACGCGAATTATTGGACGGAAAAATAAAGGTAACGGATGCAGTCAACAAGGGTATTGACGTACAGGTAAGCCGTGACGATTCGATGGATATTGCATTGATAAAGAAACTGAAGGAATGGAAAGAAAAGAAATAACAATATTTACCGACGGAAGCTGCGAATGGCGTTCGCGTCTTGGTGGTTGTGGTGTGTATATCCAGGAAGAAGGAAAAGAATACTTTATTTCCAAGGGCTACAGTGACACCACCATAAGCAGATGCGAATTAAGAGCGATATTGCATGCAGTGCAGAGTATAAAAAAGGAGGTACCTCTAAAGGTTACGATATGGAGCGACAGCCAGTATGCGGTTAGCTGTATGACAGACCCGGAATTAAGACCAGTGGCAAACAAGGATATTATAGAAAAAATAAAACAAGAACTATGCGAGCGTAGACGGATGGTCGTACGGTTTATGAAAGTCCGAGGGCATGAAAAGGATGTAAACAACCCTATAATATACGGAAATCATGTGGCCGACATGCTGGCAGATTACAAGAATTTTGAAGATTACGAACTTGATAAAATGATAGAATTATGAATGAAGATTTTGTTTTGGCTAAAGAAGAGAAAGTTAACAAATTGTTTAAAGTTTTGAATGTATTAAAGAACAGTTTGCAGTGTAAACGCATGATTGTGGGTGGAAGTATGGCTATGTATATACATGGTTTCAATGTGGAACCACACGACCTTGATATAGAGATGGAAGGGATAAGCGACGATTCTCTGCGCGTTTTAAATACAATGGCAGGGATAAACAAGGACATGAAAAGTGACATCCTTTCCGAATATCCGGAAACAGGTCCTCTATATCGTATAAAGATAGAGGATGTGGACGTAGACATATGGGTAATGAATAAGATAGACTACAACATCACCGTTTTCTACAATAATATAGAATTCGGTGATGTTCTAAGCGTAGTTAAAAAGAAAATGGACATGAAGCGCGAAAAAGACTATAAATCATTGGTAGATTATATCAATCAGTTAACCTATTTTACAAGATGAAATGGAGTGACAGACAATTAGCCATTTTCGACGCATACGAGAATACACGGAAAAATATTGCCATAGAAGCGACGGCAGGCAGCAGCAAGACAACTTGTATAGTGGAGTGTTGCAGACGGACACCGCCTAATAAAAAGGTTCTGTTTATGGCATTCAATAAAAGCATTGCGGAAGAATTGAGGGAACGTTTACCGTCTCATATAGATGTAAATACTTTTCATTCCAAGGGTTTGCGCGTGTTGCTTTCCAATTTCCGTATAAAGCCGAAAATTAACGACAATAAATGCTTTGTTGTCGGAAAGAAAATTTTGGACACAAAGGATATGGACGTGAAGCAACAGATTCGATACCTATTCGAGATACAGATAATATGGAATTATATCCGTGTTAATCTTATTACTGATTATGAAAAGGAAATACCGGGTATCTGTATCGAGAAAAATATCGAATTCCAGGACCGTATGGTAGGAGACATGGAAAAGATACGGAATGCCTGGCACAAGGAAATGAAGAAGATAAATTCAGTAAAAGAAATTAACATTGATTTTACGGATATGCTTTATTTCCCTTACCAATTACTTGACAGTGAGGATTTTCCTAAATATGATGTAGTGATAAGCGACGAAAGCCAGGATTTTTCGACGATTCAAAAAGAATTGTCAATGAGATATATAAAAAAGTCTGGACGATTCGTTACAGTCGGTGATTCCCGACAATGTATATACGGTTTCCAGGGAAGTTCTTTAGAAGTTTTCAAGTCCTTGCAATCTTATCCCAATACTATAGTATTACCGTTGGATATTACATACAGGTGCGGCAAAAACATAGTAGAAGAAGCGAGAAAAGTTTTTAACAATGGTATTATTGCCGCACCTAATGCAATAGATGGAGTTGTAAGGAAAGGAGAGTTCGACGAAGCGGAAAACGGGGATTTTATTCTATGCCGGAACAACCTGCCTTTGGCAACGGTCTTCCTCTATTTATTGGAAATGGGAAAGAAAGCGACAATCAAAGGCAAGGATTACGGGGATGCGCTTGTGGCATTGGTAGACAAGATAAAGCATATAGAGGACCTGGACGCGATGTGTGAAAGGAAAATTTCAGAACTGAAAGAACGCGGTCTTACTGATATCCAGGCAAAGAATAACCCTTCCTATGTGGCTTTCCTGGAAAAGTGTACCATATTGAAAATGCTTTACAAGAATTGGGGTAATATGAAGAAGTTGGAAGATAATATCAAAGAGATATACAAGGACGATACGGAGGGTATTGTGTTATCCACTATCCATAAGTCTAAAGGACTGGAGGCAGACCGTGTTTTCTTACTTAACAGAAATTTGATTCCAAGCAAATACGCCAACACGGAAGAAGCATTATATAATGAAAAATGTTTATTGTTTGTGGCTATAACCAGGGCAAGAAAGGAGCTTGTGTATTGCAATGTTTGACGACGAACCTAAGAAAACCGTATATACGGAAATAGACCGCGAATTTAAGTGGATGAAACCGGGCACGGAGTTTTGCCGGATTGAATTTATCACAAAGATAAAGGATTTCCACCCCGGTTCCGTGAGAAGTGGAATAGACCACTTCCTACTAAAGAAAATGAGTAAAGGAGAAGTAAAAAGAATTGATAAAGGTAAATATATAAAGTTATGAAAAAACCGAAAATGTATATTCTCGTACTGGAACCGGGAAAGAGTGTATCACTTGTATGTGCCAACAAGGTAGCAGGACTGGAAGAACACCTGCCAACCCAGGAAATGCTGAATATCCATATGGAGCAGCAGAAAATCATGATACAGAAGGATAAGGATTACAAGGTACACCCCTTATATCTTTTCGTAGAAAAGGAAGAATTTAATGATTTGATACGAAGAATAAGGGGAAAGAACAGGAACGCGGAAACGGCTTGTATTCCGCTTGTATGCCAATATCCGGCGGTTCCTATATGTGTATATCCGGCGGTTCCTATATGTGTGCTTTGTCCTAAACAGGAAGAGGAGGCGAAAGAATGATATTCGAGTGCACGTTTACCTATATGGCACCCGACCCGAATTCGACAAGCGGCAATTATAAAAAGTTTGTCGATGTCATAGCGGTACAGGCAGAAAATTACGTGGATGCCGAAACGATGGCAACCGGGTACGGGATGTTTAATATAGATGCGGACTTTGCCATATCCCCTATTAAGGAGGTGATTGTGGATTCGGTGAAACGCAACGAGGAACACGGGGGAAGATGGTATAAATGCACGGGCGTATACAGTGAGGCAACCGTTTTCGGAAAGATAAGGCAATACAAGATGATTGTATTGCAACAGCACGAGGACTTTGTGAAAGCCTCTACTAAAGCGCTGGAATACATGCAGGATTGTGTAGGTGAATGCAGACTGACAAAGGTAGAGGAAACTCCTATAATCGAATATGTGGAGAAAGAATAATATGTTAAAACAGTGTTAAAAGGACATACGCAGTTGCTTATGTGATAATACAATATTATTTTTGTGCAGAACTTAAAAACAAGGTATTATGATAAAAATAACGAATACCAAGGGAGAATCCCAGGTACACACAGAAGAAAGCTATGAGAAGCTTCTGTGGCAGTTTGCAGAATCTAAGATGATGGACATGTGGTGCCAGAAACACCATCTTATCCCTATCTATACACACCAGGGAGAACCAATACTCAACAAGATGGTGGTAGAGGCATTTCTGGAAGCGTTTAACTATAAAGTAGAAAGGTAATTATACACCATTTTTACATTAAATATCATATAAATAGGAAATTTAAAATATTCTATTTATATTTGCGACATGTATTTAACGGAGCAACATATAATAACAGTCAATGACAAGAGGTACAAGGATTTAGACCGGATTTGTTTCTTATCTAAAAACTTGTATAATGCGGCTTTGTATATCATAAAGCAAGAATTTCTTGTTTCTGGGAAATGGATAAGGTCTGTGGAGCTTAACAAAAAGATGGTTGCAGAAAACAACGTTGATTTTAGGGCTATGAGCGGTTCCTCTTCCCAGCAAATTTTAATAGCTTTGGATAAGAATTTGAAATCTTATTTTTCTGCCATTAAAGCATGGAAAAGGGATAACAAGAAATTTACCGGATGTCCTAAATTCCCGAAATACAAACATAAAACAAAAGGAAGGAACGTATTTTCTTATTCTTATGCACAATTTAAGCATAGAGGAGAATATATTTACTTTCCAAAGAAAGAAGGTTTGCAACCATTGAAAACCAGATGTAAGGAAGGAACGGTTAAGCAAGTCAGATTTGTACCGAAAGCAGATTGTTATGTAATAGAATTGGTGTATGAATCGGAGGTAAAGGAACAGTTGCCGGATAACAATAGGTATATGTCTATTGATTTGGGGGTTAACAACCTTGCTTCTATTGTAACGAATACGAGTAACAAGGCTGTTTTGGTGGACGGAAAGAAATTAAAGTCTGTCAATCAGTATTATAACAAGAAAAAAACTAAAATTCAATCACAATTAAAGAAAACAAATGGAAAGGAAAATTCGAGACGGTTAATGAACCTTACAAGAAAGAGAAACAATAAGGTCAAGGATTATTTGCACAAGGCAAGCAAAGAAGTTGTAAACATGTGCTTGAAAGACAATATAACTACATTGATAGTAGGGCATAATGACGGATGGAAACAGGAAGTGAATATGAGTAAAAGAAATAATCAGAATTTTGTTTCAATTCCGTTTGAAACTTTCATATCAATGTTAAGGTATAAATCTGAAAGACAAGGACTAAGATTTGTTGAAATAAACGAATCTCACACGTCGAAATGCAGCTCTTTAGATTTAGAAGAGGTAAAACATCATGATAGTTATGTTGGAAAGAGAGTAAAAAGAGGCCTTTTCAGAACAAGGGACGGAATTTTGCTCAATGCAGATATAAACGGAGCTTACAATATCATGAGAAAAGTAAAGGGGGATGCAGCAATGCCACCCTATAGAGGGTTTGGGTATAACCCAGTTAAGAAATTTATTAACAAATAGATATAAGTACAGACTTGTATGGAATTACCAAAGTTCGGAGTAGGCGACAAGGTACGAATACTCCATTGTTCTAACATGATGTTAATTGGACAGATTACAGAAGTGGCAAGTATATGCGGAACGGAGAGTAACCGCTATTATCATTTGAAAATAGACGGGGAACAAAGGGCGTTTATACCGCAGAACCTGGAATTGGTAGAAAAGCATGAGGAGGGTAAAATATGATTACAAAGGAAAAGAAAGAATTAATAGACAGTGTAGGAATTATCTACTCCCAGATTAAGAAGAAAGCAGATTCTTTAAAAATTGCTGAAATCGTTTTCAGTGAAAAAATCAGAATGAAGTATTATCGGGAACACGGATTCAACGGAGAAAAACAAGGGGAAGAACTTTTTAAATGGTCTAATGAAGAAGCAAGGAAAATATTTCACCCTACAGAAGAAGAGAAGAAAAAGGATAAGGAAATTTTGCAAGCGCTTTACGATGGAGGAGTGACCGAACAAGACATACAAGAACGCTTGGATTCCGTCTATCCGTTCGACTGGATAATACGTAAACGCGAAAATCTGAAACAGATAACCGTTAACGGGTATGAGTTATGGAAACTTATGTCAGAATTGCATCTAATTGCAAAACAACTTGGAGAACCCATTAATTCGCCTAAAGTATGCTTGGCATATAGTAAAAAGCATGAAGGATTACCAAACGACCTTGCAGACTTTGTTATTAACCCTATTTATTTTGCGCCCGAAGAATGCTATTTTTATACAGAACCGGAAAAATATATTAACCCGGATTTTTACGAGAAATTGCAAAAAGAAGCGATAAGTAAAGAGATTGTTGAATATGTAAAAGAACATTATCCAGAATGACCTATACAGAAGAAAGAACCTACTGGCTGGAATGTATGATAAAGGCTGCCAGATACGGGATGGAAGCGGAAGTAGCCGTTACAGCACTTGAATACTTGAAGGAAAACCCGAAGTTAAGCATAAGCCAATGCCTGGAAATGGCGCTAAAAGATTGGGATATATGATACAGAAGATAATCGCTTACCTCTATCAAAAGAAGGTTACTAAGACTTATAACGATAGCAACGACGGGTTCATCTGCAATTTTGTCCTGGAATACAAGGATAAGGAGGATTTTGTACATAAGATGGCGTGCTATGCGGTCAACTTTGAACCCGTCGTTATCGGAAAAGAAAACCGTTACTTGGTGGAGGTGGATGTGCATGCGGTCCAAAATGTCAGATACAATAATGACAGGGTATGGATGCCGCAATGCAGAGTTGTGAAAATGGATTTATTGTTACAGCCGTGGGAATTGACAACGGCAGAAAAAGAAATTGAAAGATATTATGCAGAACAAAGAAAGATTTGCAGAACCGGATATGACAGCGAAGCCGGAAGAAATTGTATGGTTTGAATCAACAATCAGCGAAGACGTGGAACCGGAAGTTTCATTTGTCGAACAGGAAAAGGAAGAAGCTTCAGTTTCGTGTACATGGTATTGATTTGGTGAAATAACTATTGTTTATTTCCCTATTAAAACCTACCTTTGTGGGTAAAACTTCTATATATGGCAAAAAAAATAGAATATACTAAAGAGGACATTTTAAAGGATGCGCCCGATTTCGTACTTATTGCTTCTCCCTACATGCAAGATAAATATGTAGCCTATGAGATGGTAAGAAGGGAGCTTGACGAACACCCGGACCGTTTTATGCAATATGAGGGGAACGAAGGCTATACTTATGTGATAGACCTTAAGCTTGTCAATATAAAGGGTATCATGGCGAAACGCGGAGCGTCCCAGGAAGCCATAAACGATGCCACGGAAATTCGTACAAACGTGATGCTGCCTCTACTGGCTAAATTCCACAAGGTAAAGAGCGAGTATTTCCATGCCTTTGACCTGCATAACGACAAGGCAAAGGCGCTTGCAAAGCTCACTCCTATGTTACTGGACCTTTTCGGTTCCATGCACAACCCAAAGGATATAATCAAGATTATACGTAAAAAAGAGGGTTATTCGCTTGGGGAAGAAGATTTGGTAAAATTCTTCAACAATCATAAGTCACTCATAGAGGCACGCCAAAGCAAGTACGTGATGCGTTCAGACCGCTATAAGGTGGCGACGGAAGCTGGAAGACTTGAAATCATAAATGACTGTATGACAGACTTACAGCTTAAATATGAGGAGTTTTGGAGTAAAGGAAACGTAGGAAGTGCACTTAATATCCTAAAAGAAATACGAGCCTTATTGGAAGCTGCGAGAAAGGAAGTAAAAGGTAATGAAATTAAACTTACAGTTGACGGGAAGATAGACATAAACGCGACATTGCACGGTGAGGAGAACATAAGCCGGGTAATGCGAGACATACCCGTAAACAGTCTGATAGTAGGCATGGTGGCTGCAAAATCGGGAATAAAGCCCGAAATATTGATGCACCAACTTTGCACCTCCTATTACAAGGATTTCAACGGATTTGCAAGCAACCCGGTATTGGGGTCTGAAAAGGTGATGCTGCCTGGAGCGCTTATTAAGTCCTATGACTGGAAAGAGATAGAAACGGAAAACAAGAAATTCGTGGAAGAAATGGTACCCGAAGCGGTTGAGGCCGAGATAATAGAAGAACCTTCCAAATCAAAGACGAGGGAGCGACTTCTAAATCGTTTAAGACAGATGAAGGGTGTTGAAATCGGGAAGAAACAATGACATTTTGTTTTGACTTTTAGTTAATTTATGATTTTCAAAATTCATACGGTGCATGGTCTGCGACAGATAGCGCACCTATTTATAAACAATTAAAAACCAAACAGTTATGGTAAAGATATATGTTGAGGAAGTAATAAAGTGCATGATGGAAAGACTTACAAAAGAATACGGTCTTACCGAACAGCAGTCATTGAAAGAAATTGACATGTGCATGGAAAAGATGTACGTTAAATGGATGCAGGAAGAACCGATACCGGAAGAAAACAACGATTAATTAACCCTATAATATATAAATAGTATGATAATAGCGATTGCAACAATGAGAATGGACGAGGACACGACGGCACAGGTACACGTGCCTATGGACGTGGAAGTAATACAGGTTCCACCTACAGACAAGGAGATGGAGAAAATAAAGTCAGTCCTGGAAGAAGAAACCGGATATAAATTCGTATCTTTGGATTCGATAACATGTGACATGGACTATGAGATTTTAATTTAAACGGATAATTTTTGTTCATAAAAAGACTTGTTTAGTTAATAAGTTGACAGCTAGCAGTTTGTGAAAATAGCTGGCTTTTATTATATCCTTCGATATGTTAATCTTATGTTAAAAGCACATACGCACTTGCTTATGTCTGATATACTCCATATATTTGCAATGTCAAAAGGAAACAAGATGTCAAACAAATAAAACCCAAAGATTATGACAAGCCCCAAAGTAAAATTAGAAGGAAAGAAAATCGCAGAAAAGGTGATGGATTTTATAGACATGAAATCATTTGACCCTATCTATGAGGAAATAGAAAAAAGCGAAGACTATCACGTGTATATCAGAGAGATAATGAGATGTATTCCTACAATGAGGATAATTCACGAACTGGACGAACGCGGAGAGCTTTATGAAGCATACAAGGAATATATAGACTTGAACGGACAAGACCTTATAAAAGACATGACAAAGGAAATGTCAGTTAAAGAAAAACTCGAACTTGTATCGGAATTGTTCAATATCCCGTACCTGGCAAGTCCGGAAGAATACGGAGAAGCGATATCCAAGGCAGCAAGGGAACAATATTACAGATAATTATTAATCAACAGGGCGAAAGCCCTGCATAATATACGAGGTTATGAAAGAGTATGATAAAACAATAATTAGCTGCAAGCGAATAGCACATAATCCATGTGGGCCAGACGAATACGAAGTGACAATTAAGCCTCATGGCGAACCCGAACAAGTGATATATACACTTGCTGGTCCTTTTGAAAGCGATGAAGCAATTTGTGACAGAATTTATCGTCAATGGTGCCGACTCTCTTAGCACAATTCAATACAAATTTTAAGTGCATTGAAAGAAGGGGTGAAAATCAGAGTAACCCCTATCTTTTTGATTTCCAATATAGATATTTTACAAAACTTAAAAATAAAAAGATTATGGATAAGGAAGAATTTCAGAAAAAGTACGATAACAGTGTTCTGGTGTGCTGTACAGAAAACAGTATCAAGAAAGTATTCAATATTTGCGATTTAATGGACTTAACAGCTTCTAAATCAAAGCAAATCACCGCTATATTGATAGGAGAACAGACGGCAAAAAGCCCATTGTTCCACGTGGAACAATTCTTGAATGATTTCTACAATGAGATAGAAGGAAGAGAAGAGAAGGAGACAAAGATGTTTGAACAAAAAATGAACAATGTTATATACAAGCTAAAGCAGAAGTACGGGGACACGTATATAATCAAGGGAACCGATATGAGTACAGTAATACAGTGTATAATGGAACTCGGCATGAATGCAGTCCAGAAAGAGGGAAAAGATACGATACTCATAGAAGAAGGAGACAACATACCATGTGTAAGGCATTCAGCAAGGCAGTTCATTACAGAATTGATGTCCAATATGATTGATGTATTAGACCCTTTCATAAACGAGGAAACAATGGTTGAGGTCAAGGAAAAGAAAGATACGGAAATAATGATTAATGAAGTAGAATCCTACCTTACCAACACCCTAACAAAACCCCTACATAAGATATACAACATACAAAGAAGGGTATATTCAATCGGATATGGGTACAATGAAAAGGTAATGATAGATGAGAACGATTTCTATGTATTTCGGAAAGCGGTGTACCTCCTATACATGTGCAACAAATGGGTAATGGAAGACAACAAGAAGCAGTCAAAGGAACCCACTTTCAACAAAGGAAACAAAATAATGTATGCTATCAAGGACAGCAACAGCAACACATACCCGGTAAGAAGACTGTCGGAAAGAGTGTATGAATCAAAGGAGCACAAGACCCTATTCATAACGGACGAGGAAGGGACAGTGACCGGGATATACAAGGAGAAATAGAAAGAGAGAAACACCCTCCACGATACCTTACAGACCATATTTTATTATTAACCCGTTATACATTTGTTACAATGGTAATGAAGAGTGTCAAGGAGGAAAAGCAATGATAAGAAGAACCGGAAAGGGAACACACCCTACACCATAAAGGAAAGAAAGGGTTGTTATGTCCTGGAACCTATATAAACATTATTATAAACCGTCAACCTATAATTGTTAATTTGCAAAAGAAAGGGGAAAGGGCATATAGAAAGCCGATATGGAGGCAGGGAATGCCCCTGGCACGGTTCTTGTATCATTGTAAAACGTGGAACAATCATAAAAACAACATCATGAAAAGAGAAAAGGAATTCAAGGAGTATTTAAAGAACAAACGCATAGACCTAACGTCTTGCATAAGGACATACGAGGACTACAACCGAAGGATAACGGAGGTATTGGAAGTACTGGACGAAGAACTGGGAATGTCGTACCAGTCAGCCTCAAACGTGATAGACGGGCATATAGAGACCCTAATCATCCAGATAATGAACTGGGAGAATGACACGGAAACAATAGACTATGACACGTTCATAAAGAAATGCCAGGAATATGACAAGGAGTATGAGCCGGAACACTATATAAAGGACGAAAACGGCAATATGGTGCATGTAGAGCTTGTAAGCGTCAAGGCAGGAAAGAATATGATAATAACCTGGAAGGACACGAAGACCGGAAAGATATTCCATACAATAGAATGATAACCAACATATTAAAATATAATCGATTATGGAAAAAGATTTGAGAAACAATGTGAAGTTTATCTTATTCTGTACAGAATGCTTGCAGGCAGGCGTAGTAATGACACCAAAGGAATATGAAGTGGCATTCATGGCAGCAGAGAAGTTTGAAGGATTTGACAACAAAGCATTCGAGAACATGAAGGCCGAACAGTTTGCACCCCGTATGAATGCAATGCTCAATGCGATGTCAAAGAGAAAGCAGATTATCGAAGGACTGACATTTAACCTACTGACAAAACGTAATCTTGACGAGCTGGCAAACAATGAAAACCTTGTAGAGGAAGTGATGAAGGCAAAGCACGTAGCGGCAGTGATGGCAGACGAGATGCTGGAACCAGATGAGAAGTTGGAAAAGGTCGTGGAAGACGGACGACGTGTCATTGAGCATTTTATTGACCAGTGGAAGACTGCCCCTATCCAAGAAGAAAAGAAGGAATATGAGCCGGAAAGTGACGCGGAAATCATGGATTAATCTTTCAGTATACTTATTATTTTCACAAAAGCCCCGAAATGGGGCTTTATTATCAATCAGTTATGGACAAGTCGAAATTAAAAGAAGCAAATAGATTACATAATAAAATCGAATATTTGAAAGACCAATTAGAACGAATTTCCAGGTTTGAGATGAAAGGGAAGATACAAATAACGAACTCCTACGATTCCTATTTCTATATTGACGAGGATATAGTGAAAACCTATTTCCCGATGATAAAAGAAAGCATAGAGAAGGAACTGGAGGAGTGCGAGCGATTATTTTCCGAACTTTAGTTCATTTTTGAGATAAAATTCCTATCTTTGTTACCGTGATAGATAACTGGTAAGGTTGTATCACGTTGTATTTAAAGGTTAACAAAGGCGGTAGGGGTTGCAAGTCTGTATGGCTGAGGGTGAAAGCTTGGTTCAACGACTGCAACCCCTATTCTATTATCTAATTCATTTTGTATTATGGAAAGAAAAGAAATTATCGAAAGGTTGAAAAAGTATTTTACGCTGCCGGAACTTGTATGCCCACACGTATACAGAAAGTATTCGGAATCGCAGATATGGAGCTTTTTCACGACCGAAGCACTGGAAACCCTACTTATATTAAGGGAAGAAATCATTTGTAAGCCCTTCACTATCAATAACTGGCAGAATGGAGGCAGCTATTCACAACGAGGTCTTAGATGTAATGTCTGCGTTATATGCAAGGAAAAGACGATGCTTGAAAAGCCGTATCTTTCGGCTCACTGCCTGGGTCGAGGGTTCGACGTTACGGTATCCGGCATGAGTGCAGAAGATGCAAGACAGGCTATTATAAAGGCTTCTGATAAACTTCCTTATCCTATCAGACTGGAAGACGGGGTTAGCTGGCTGCATGTAGATGTTATGGACCTATGTAACGGACAGAAAGTGACGCTATTTAAGGCGTAAATATATTTTACTATATCCAAAAAGTATTATCACTTAGGGGTCAATCGATACTACAGTATGCTGTAGCCGCGATTTTACAAATTTCGTATTTTTATCATTTGTAAATTTAAATTGAAATAATTATGTATCCTATGGTGAACGAGAACGAAATTAACAGTTCTGATGACTGGGTTAATGATAAGGTAATTTGATTGTTTTCGGGATGGCCGGGAATTCGGGTGTTTTGTCCGGTTCCCGGTTTTCATTTTCCTTATTTTATTGTATGCTGAAAAACAATGCAATTTTCATAGTTAGGGTTAACTATCTGATAATCACATATCATTTTCTTCTATTTCTGAAAAACATAATATTACCGAAAGAAAGGTTATGTTAATCTTATGTTAAAAGCACATACGCAGTTGCGTATGTCAGAATAAGGTTTTATCTTTGCAATGTGATAAGGAAACAAGGTCAAACAAATTAAAGAATTAAGATTATGAAAGCAGAATTTTACAAGGTAAGAGGTACGGAAATGGAAGAGATGATGAAGAGAGGTAATAACAACGAAATCTCCTCTATGATTTCCAAGAAACAACAAGCACTTGCCGAAGCACTTGAAAATGTCGAGTTCTATAAGTCTATCGGGAATATGGAGTTTGCAGAAAATGAGCAGAACCGCGCCAATCTCCTTCAAAGACAACTCGAAATGTTGAACAAATAAAGATATACGATTATGACAAAGAAAGAATTGATTGCAGCACTTGCAAATGTAAATGATGATGCAGTAGTATTGTTCGGTACGAAAGAAAGCATGTTTTTCGGTGCATTTGCTACACAGATATATACCAACGGTGACGAGGTTCTTATAACTAATCAGCATACGGACGCTACAACTCCTATTTGCTGTGAGTTATTGTATGAGGATATAATGTTTAAATAGAAATTAGAGACTGATTACGAAATCAATTAACCCGGTAGCCTTCGGGCTACCAATAGAACAAATAATATGAATATAAAAGAAATATGCTTGCTGATAGCACAGCTAAAGAAGGAGAATGAAACCAATTCCCCGGAAGAAAAGGAATTCAACCTTAAATGGATTGAAATCCTAAAAGAAAGTATAGATAAATCTATAAACAAGTCTATTTTTAATTACGGCTTCAGTTCCAACCATATGTGGGTCAGTGAAAAAGAAAGCGGTAAACGCCTTATTCTTGTTGAATTCTAAAAATTTTACATTATGAAAAAGCAGCTTATAAACTTCTTCCACGGCCGTTTCGGTAATAAGGTATTGAAATCCAAATATCGTGAATGGTGGGTTCGTTTCTGGTACGGAGTAGGTGCACTCACTTGTACCCTTCTTTTCTTCGGAATGATACAATTCTTATCCTGGCTTTCTGATTTGATTAATTATGTTTTCTAATAAAAATATTTTACAATTATGAAAAAGGTATTATGTGACAAGGACGGGAAGTTTATTTCCGTTTATGATGATGATTACTATTTGGCAGAACTTGATGACGGCGATTGTCTGACACATGAAGACGGTACAATAGTGATATACAAAGAGAGTGAAAAAGACCCGTTGCTTAAAAATATGTACTTTCACGCCATTTATAAAAACGGCAGACTTCATTTTCCAAAAAACACTTCTTCTTTTTATGATTATGTCAGTTGTGGGTACAGATTCTCTACAACAGAAGAAAAGAAGCGTATGAACGAGGTTCTTTCCGAAAATAACCTATACTATGACGAGAAAGAGAAATGTCTTAAGAAGCTTCGCTGGCGTGCTGTAATAGGCAATTCCTATTACTATATTGACTGGAACCGCTTTGTGATATGTAAGACTACAGAGACAGACAGCGAAACAGACAATTTACGGTACAAAAACCTTAACTATTTCCAGACCAAGGAAGAAGCGGATTCCAAGTTGTTTGCGGTTAAATCGGTTCTCGATGATTAGAAAGGAATGTTATATATGGGTCGGGCATATTGTCGAATACCAGGGAATGACGCTGCGAAAGGTACGACCGGGCAAATATGTTGTCATTTCTCCTTGTTCCCTTGTTTCGAGACCCGTATATATTGACAGGAACGAAAATTTGAACGTTCTTTAGTATCAATTATTTGTTTTATTTTCATATATTTGCAGCTATGATAACAGCGATATTTGTGTGTTTGGTTATACTTTCGGTTCTTCACATGTTCTTCTTTCTATGGATTGTAGGAGGACAGGTAAACATGAAGAAAAGGATTAATGTTCTGATTTATACTTTGTCCTATATTGATTTTATTCAGAGAAAGCGGTTTATCCGTTATCTTGACAATATTTCAAGAAAGATGGGTTCTTTCGATGAAGAACTTGACGATAAACAGAAACACTTCCTATTCCTTATGAGTAAAGAACTCCAGGAAGAAATCAAGCGTTTGGAAGACGATTATAAAGACATGATGTAATGGCAAGGAAAAACGAATTTACATACAGCGGAGGAAGCCAGTATATTCACTGGCTTTGCAGCTCTAATAAGCTACTTTTGCTTCGTGATAATGATAACGTAAAGGATGAGGATAAAACGTCCATTGTGCGTGCCCTAAAGTGCAAATCTGGCGATATACTTTGCCTTGTACTGGGTCGAAATATCAGTTCTTTCGCCTATCATAAAATCATTGAGGATATGGAGGGGCGCACTGTTGAAAGTATTATCCAGTCCAAGAACCCGGTGTTTTCTTCTATTTACTGGACCGGAAACAAGAAAGCGGCTCTTTCAGACCATACTATCTTTGTTTCCTGGAAAACACTCAAGCAGATAATAAATGATTGGGATAATGCGCCTTATTTCTACCCAAACATAGTTTAGAACCTTCTTTCTCTAAATTTTATATTTGTTTGACTGACACCCGGTTACGTTCTTCGTGAAAGAATGTTTCCGGGTGTTTTCTTTGGGATTATATGTTAATCTTATGTTAAAATGACATACGCAGTTGCTTATGTCCAAATAAGGTTTTATATTTGCAATGTCTTCTTAAGGGAGGCGATTAATTAGGTCAAACAAATAAAAACGCTATGGAAGTTTACGTAATTGAAACAATGGGAGGACAAATAGTTAACGGTGAATATAGCAAAGAAATTTGTCCAAAATTCCTTGAATCAGTGGTAAAAGACAATTTCAACAAATTAGGATATTGCTTCTATCAATCAAGCGAATATGAATGTATTATATATCCCAATCAAGAATCAGCCGAACATGCCATTGAATGGGCGTTAAATTAATTGTCAAGCGAATAAAATCTTTACAATCATGGCAAATATAAACTTTTTCAAGAACCCCGATTCATACGAGGTATATGTAACAGTCAAGTTCGGAACATGGAAAGTGGCCGAAATAAAGCGTTTTCCGTCTCCTACAGATATTCTTCACGGTAACATCATAGAATATACCGAAAACAAACACATATGCTCTGAAAAGGACATAAAAGAGATTGAGGAATTTACTATTAACAATGTCATTATAAAGCTTTTATTACAGAAATGAGAACATTAAGCAAAGGAAACTACCGGGTCGTGTATGACCCGGCAAAGGGCGAAAGCATGAGTATGGTTGCCGTATACAGAAAGAACCTGGACGGCACGTTATCCCTAATAAATAAAGAGATGGGAGAAGTGATGGACGATGATACCCTAAAGGAATATGCAGTAAAAATTATTAACGAACTAAATAAAAAGGAGGATTAAGCTATGAATGCAAGTATCGTGTTTTTATGTATCATTATTTTTATCGTTCATCTCATGCTGAGTGCTGAGGTAGGTTCCACGGCAGAAAGAATGAACAGAAGTTTTGGAGTATGGATGCTTTTAGCGCTTATCATTTCCCCGTTTATCACAGCCATCTTTATTCACTGCCTGGGACCTATTCCGGTTCTCAAAAAGAAGGAGGAAGAAGACAATGAAACCAAGGAATGATAGATATATCTACTATTATGACAAGCGGTCCAAAAACAAGCCGTACCGGGTTATAATAGAACTGGAGAAGAAGAAGTACAATATAGGTTATTTCCGTACTGTAGAAGAAGCAAGAACAGCCCGTGATGAATTTATCAAGAATCATTTTTCAGTCTCCGTTAACTGGAAAAGATTGGAAGAAATGAACATCTTGGTAGACAAGATAACGGAAATTTCAGAAATTCTTTCTTCCTATAGGGATATTTCCACTAATGAAGTTTGTCGGAAAATCGGGAATATCAAGCGGAACGCGGTTTCTATAAAAAAGATTATCGCATAAATATTCACTCAATTTGTATAATTATTCATTTTTGTTTTGTAATATGAGAACATGGGTTTAGCGAAACCCGACAGACTGGGACGTTGTGAAACGTCCCTTTTCTTTTTCTAAATCTTGACAATCGAGTTAATAATACTTGAAGAATGATAAAAAACCATAATCTACCAATCCTTTTTCTACTGCATTGGCTTCTTGTTCAAACACGATTGCATGATAACAATCATGGTTTATTGCCTGGATTCTCTTAATCCATTTCTTTATACCACCACTAAAACCGGGGTGATATTTGATTAAGGCACCTATTACACGCACGAGCCATTCCAGGGCGTAATACAGATAGAACGTCAACGGGATAAGGAGAAGTAGCCAGGGACACGAGAAAACGCCGGAAAGACCGCTAAAAAGCACGGTTCCCGGTATCATTAATGACTTCCACTGGTAGGAGTGGGTTTCTTCGTGCTTCAGAAATTCTTCGTCATAATACTCTTTCGTTTTCTTGCATAACAGCCAGCAAAAAATTAGGATTGCGGAAAAGTTCGGGATGATAATTTTCGCAATTTTCGATTCATAAATCACTTTCATATTTTACAATTTTTAAGATTAAACACGTGTAAAGGTAGGCTTTTTCGAGGAAATTTCTGTCAATATTTATTACTATTTATAACTATCTGGAAATCAACACTTTGACATTTTACCATAAGGATATTATCTAACCCCTTAAGGGGTATGAAATTCCCCTTTTTTCTTTTACCCTAACGGGTATGTTAATAGGAGGAAGATATTGCAATATAGCAATAGGGGGTTTGGGGGAGGAAAGGGAAAGAGTGAAAAATGGGGAAGGGGGATAAAGCGAGATATGGAAAGTGTTAACGGAAGTGAAAATAGAAAAAGGGGAGATGAAGCGAAAGGGAAGACAGAAACAAGAAGGAATTTTGGAAAAAGCGCGGCGCGGCGAAAATTTTTCCGAGAAAATTTTGTGGATTGAAAAATTATCCCTATGTTTGCAGTGCTTAAACAAATGGCGGCTCAGTTCTGAAAAGAGCTGGGAACCGCAAAAGAAAAGGGGTTATCTATAAAATTGCACTTCTACAAATACCACTTTTTAAAATTTCCCCTTTTCTTTTTGTTTTGTAAGCAGGTATTTGAAGAAGTGAAAATATCCTTGAGTAAGATATTTGTAAAATTGAAAATTTTGTAGAAGAGGTGCAATTTTATAGAAAATGAAAAAAGATACAGAAAAATCGGCATCATGCCAGGACATTCCAGAAAAGATTAAATCTCCTATTAAGGATTTTAAGAATATACAGACTATCCAGGATTATGAGTATTGCTGCGTATTGTGCGCTATTAGATTGATAAACAACAAGTATTGTAAGAGAAACCAGAAGAAGTATCAGTATAAGACGTTTTGGAAGAGAAGTTTTACTACACAAGAACTGTCATTGAAGATTGCGGAAGAAGTGGGTATTTCCTACAGAAAAGCGAAAGATTGCATTAAATTTTTGAGGTTAAATGATTATATTAAATTTCCGGAAAAGGACGTATGTACAATCATAAACAAGGATTTCAAGGATGTAACGGAAGAGATGTATCTGCCGGATTATTTGCGTTATGTGATTAAAGAAAAGGGGGTGAAATGGTCTCCTATTTTTACAAGGATATTGAACTACATTTCAAAGAAGATAAGACATTACAAGTATTGCAAGGAGATTGCAGAGTATAATTTGGACGTATGGAATGACGAGGAATCAAAGAAAGACGAGATTTTAAAGATAGTTGAATGGCTGTACAATAACGAGGACTGGAAGGAATCAGATTATGACAAGGTTTATAAAAAGGCTGTAAAGATGGCGCATAAGCACGCATTAGAGGCTATAAAATGGAATAATTGCGAAGCATCATTCTATGAAAGCCCCAAGCGTATTGCAAGCCGTATGAAATGCAGTGTAGACACGGTGAGAAAGTTTATAAAAGCATTGAAAGAAATTTTTGGAGAAAGAGTATACATGAAGCCGGACAGGGCGACTAAATCAATGAGATACAACCCTAAATTGAATAACTATACGATAGCGTTGCCGGACAGGGAGGAATGGAAGAATATATTTGCAAGAAGGTTCGAGAAGATTAAAGAAGGTGTTTCAAGGGTAAAGGATTCTGTTTATTATCTTAAAAGAGTTTGGTTCAGAAAAGAAAAGGGTTTTTTATGGGAAGACAAGGAGTTCAATAGAATGGCGAAAAGAGATACCTCTATAATGTGTGAAGGAGATGATATACCGTGTAAAAAGAGATTCAGTTTACATCATACGTTAAAAAAGGATTTGGAATATTGGGAAGACAATTTCGAGAAGGAAAAGGAGGAAGAAGAATATTTGGAATATATTCACAGGTCGGATATACAGAGAGAAATCGAGGAAAACAGTAGAATTGATTTGGTTGCAAAAAATCGCTGTACGGTATATGACTATAATTATTTTGACCCCAATACAAGCAGAACATACTATGAAGAGCCGGAAGAGGAAAGGAAGAAGATTGCAAAAGAGATAGGAGAAATCGCCAGGAAAGCAAGGGAAGCGAGGAAAAATAAGTTTACTGTAGCAAAATATATCAATCAAGAATATGGAGACTTTGAGTTATTATCTATACAATGACTATGAGAGCGAAGACGTGGAACTGTACGCGGAACAGATGATACGGGAACGCATAGCGCGAGACGATAAGCGACGCGAACGGATTGAGAAGGCTTTGGCGAAAGCCGAAAGGGCCAGGAAACGGGTGGAAAACAGAAGACGGAAATACATAAAAGAAAATCCTATCCGCGCGAAGTACAAATATCCGTGCCTGGATAATTATTCAAGTTAAAAGCTTGGTTATTTGGTTGATAATGCCTATTTTTACCGTTGTAATTACAATTTCGTTATAACTTAAAAAGGCATTATTCATGGATAATAATAGAAAAGAAGAGAAAGTGTTTGGACGTGCACAATTTGAACAATTTCTCATTGACAACGACTATGAGGCATTCAATGCAAAGCAAGTAGCCGCATTTGCGACAGATGTACTGAAAAAATCAGAAAACAACGAACTGGACGAGTTCGAGAAAGCATGTGCAGCCGCAGACTGGAAATCACTCGAAACAGTTAAGGTGCTGAATGACCTCTACGAGGAAGAACCTATGTTCATAAGACCTTCACAGGTGGAAGTGATACCGGGAAAGGAAGGTCTCTTTAAATCAATGTCCGAGAACCGGGACATGCTACGATACAAGGAAACCCCTCTAAACATTTTCAAGGGCATAGCCGGAATGTGCGTATCTGACGATATAGAGAAGGCACGGAAGGGTGAACCTATCGGAACGGTCAGAAGCTGGAGCGGAAAGGAATATGTGAAGACCGCGAACGGCTGGGTACGCCGCCAGGGAATCAAGACAAAGGAGACTGCGAAGGAGGAAAAGCCGAAAGAAAAGAAAGGCGGTTTTCCTACAGTTGAAAAACTCGTGGCTGCGGCCGCAAAGTCGGGGCACAACCCTAAAGAGGCAGAAGAGATTATTAGAGAGCATTACGACTATCTGAAAAAGAAATATCCGAATGCTTCACCGAGTAAACTTGTACATATCGCATACATCATTGATTAAAATTCTGTCTTATGATTATGGGGAAAATACATAAAATAAGGGAATACGTAATGAGTTTATATTTTCCCGTGTTGTTGAGTATACCTATCTCGTTTTCCAACACGGCTTCATTCATTGAGAAATATGTGTTTCGAGACTGGGAGTTCTTGAAATACCTAATGATTCTTATCGTAATAGATACACTGGTAAGCTGGGTATACCATATCAAGAACAAGGACTTTTCAAGCAAGGGTTTCGCAATGATTATTACGAAGCTTTTCATTTACAGCGCTATTCTTATTGTGGCTCATGTGATGGGTAACTTTACCGTGGAAGGCGGAAACGTGGAGATATACACATGGTTCCGTGCCGTGGTATGTAACGCCCTTATTATAAGGGAATCGATATCAATTGTGGAGAACGCGGCAAAGGTAAGCCCTACTTTGGTACCTCAAAGGGTACGGAAATATTTATCTGATTTCGACGAGTTCGGAGACAAGAAACCGAAAGCGATAAAATAACAAATTCGTATTTTATAACCTAAAAGAAAAAAGATTATGAGATTGTATAGATTTTTAGACGAAGACAAGCATATCGACGTAACATTAGTGACAGACGGAAGCTGCGACCAGAAGAAAGTGTTTATCACTGAATCACCGCGCGGAATTACCCCTAAAGGGAATGTAACGGACCCGGAAGGTGGCGCAGAACTTTTGAAGCTCGGTTTCAAGTGGAATGTGGGCGAAGCGGTCATGCACGAAGAACTTGTATCGTTTGCAGAAGAAAAGGGCTTGGAATTGATTATAGACCCACAAGGACTTAATGAAATCGTGTCTGTAATGGCGGAATGGAACGACGAGAACGCTTGTGTAATCACCATCAAAACAAGTGTTCCGGCAAAGAAGGACGTAGATATCTATTTCCCTAATAGCGTTGACTTGAAGGAAAGCGCGGAAAGATTCGGAGTAGTGAGAGGAGACCGCAAAACCATCTCTACAAAAGTTATGTCCGGTAAACCTATGGCGTTTACACTGGCAGATTTGGGATTGGAGGCGAAAGAGGATTTGAACGTGGTTATCATTGCGGATAACGACACTTGGCGCGAAGAACTTGTGGCACAAAACGCATAAGGACATGTTACGGTTATTGTTTACAACAGAGGATAATGTTCACCAGATGACCGTCGTAACCGACGGAATCGACGGTCAGATGAAGGTTTTCGTAACGGAAAGCCTCTATGGTGACGTGGAATATTACAAGGGTCTGGGTATCGTGATAGAACCCGGACACACCTATAATATAGGACAGTTCAAGGAATGGGCTTTCAAGGCGCTTGTTAAGCTTATTGCATATCCGGAAGGATTCGAGGAAGAAAGCATTGTATTGTCGGACGTACAAGATACGATAGAATATGTATTGGAGACCAAAGAGCCTACACTCAATTTCCCAGCAAAAGGAGGAGATGATATGTGTGTGGTTACTTCTTCAAAACAGACATTCAAGAACGGACAACCAGTAGGACACCCGGAAGGTGTGCCAGTAACATTCTCAATATCTGGAACCGGATTCAAGGTTGACGGTGGAGGACAAGTAACGGTAGACGAAAACCCGAACAACACGACAAGAAAGGCAGTTGTGACGATTAAACAGAATGAGAGTGGAAAGACCGTGCAGATTGAATGTGTACAGGCCGCATCTACTGTGTCATACGAATACGCACTGACGCTTAATCCTACGTCATTGACTTTTGACGGTGCAGGAGGTGAAAAGCTGGTTACAGTGACTTCTACAAGAACAAAAGTTCTGAACGGGGTAAAACAGCAGGCACAAACTTATCCTACTGACATAGAACTGGCAGGTGTGGGATTCAGCTATGAAGTGAGCGGAGACAACTACAATCTGAAAGCCGCGGAGAATACCGGGACCTCACAGAGAACGGGAAAGGCAACCATTTCACAGGAAGGCGGAAAGACCGTACAGATGAACTTGACACAGAATGCGGCTACGGTGACGTATGACTATGCACTTACAGCCAACTCACAGACCATACAGTTTGTAGCGCTTGGAGAAACGAAGAGTTTACAAGTTGTTTCAACAAGACAGAAAAAAGTCAACGGCAAACCGTCTGGCGGTGTTGAGAAGGTAGATACGACTGCACAGATTACCGGAACCGGATTCAGCCAGACTTCTTCTGAAACATCTAATGGAGAGAATTATAGTATAGTGGCGGCTGAAAACAAGGCAGAAGCAGCTAATAGCGGTTCTATTACCATTACACAGACTGGAAGTAACAAGACGGTAAAGGTTACGTTAACACAGCTTGCAGCGACAGTTACCTATGAATATACATTGACTACAAACCCGACAACGCTTTCATTTGCAGCAGCAGGAGAAACAAAGACGTTCGGTGTTTCAAGCAAGAAACAAAAGAAGGTGAACGGAAAGAATGAGGGTGCAGCAATGCCAGTAGATTATGATACGGTTGTAAGCGGCACAGGGTTTACCAAGGGGTCTACCGAATACTCTGTTGTTGCGGCTGCAAATACGGGGGCACAGCGTACCGGAACGGCAGTTGTTACGGCAGTGGAAGGAGGAAAGAAAGCGACGGTAAATTTAACTCAATTGGCTGGTGCATAAAAATTGTTTACAATGGGAAGGAGAAAAAGAAAGATTATACAAAAAGCGGAAAAGCCGGATTTGATAGCAAGCCTTTCGAGTTTGTCCATTGAAGAAATAGACAGATTACAGAAGGCGGCACCTATGGCTTTCCAAAGCAAATTGCAGGCTGCACTGAACTCGAATGATGCAGGGGAGATAATGAAAGCTAATTTGTATCTTGGAGAAATCAACAGACAGCCGACAAGAATACAGTCTGTTTTCTTTGACCCTAACGACATATCCGGCAACGGAAGAGGATTCAAGGATTCCAAAGGGGTTCTATCCTTTTCCGTATTGCGTCGGATGGGAGATATCCATATAGTGAAAAGTATCGTGTCTACACGTGTGGAGCAGATAATGAACTTTATGGATTTTTCGGAAGACGAGCAGAAGGAAGGCTACACAATCAGAAAGAAGAAAAGCCTTTTTTCTACCGGGGATGAAAAACTGACAAACGAGGACAAGAAAAAGATTGCAAAGATAGTCGAATTCCTGGAAAGGGGAGGATGGACGGATAAATGGGATAATGTAGACAGCTTGCAGGAATTTGTAAGTAAAATAATGTCGGATAGTCTTACATTAGACCAGTTGGCCTTTGAAATGGTCCGTAACAGAATGTGGGAATTGCAGAAATTTCGTGCCGTGGACGCTTCTTTGATACGCTTTCTGGACAGTGTAGACCCAAGACAAAGGGAAGGCTTCGAGCAGTACAGATTTAAGGGGCATTTGCCGCGTTACTGTATGGTGTGGGACGAGATGATTCTTCACAATCCTATAACGAAGGAACCGATATTGTATTACCCGTGGGAGCTTGGTTTTGGTATCAGAAACAAGACATCTGATGTAAGAAGAAACGGATATGGGGTATCGGAATTGGAAACGCTGGTAAATATCATAACCTGGATATTGTGGGGCTTTTCTTATAATGCGAATTTTTTTTCGCAGGGGTCACAGCCTAAAGGGTTTATCAATATAAAGAATCCTAACATATCAAACAGTACATTACAGGAATTTCGGCAAGCATGGACGCAGACGATGGCAGGGTACCAGAATTCGCACCGCACCCCAGTCATAAACGGTATCGATTTGGAGTGGGTAGACTTGCAGAAACTTAGCAACCGTGATATGGAATTCAACGAGTGGATAAAATTCCTTATCATAATGACATGTTCTGTATATCGTATAGACCCATCCGAACTCGGATTCAATTTCAAGGAAAGCCAACAGATATTCGGACAGGACGGGCAGCGCGAAAGATTGAAACATAGCCGAGAAAAAGGATTGAAGCCTCTATTGATATTCTTACAAGGTATCATTACAAAGTATATTGTAAGCGAATTAGACGAAAACTATGAGTTTGCATTTACCGGAATAGAGGTGGAAGACGAGGAAGCACAGGTAAAACTGGATTCCGAGAAATTGAGTAGCGGAATGGTTGCCATGCAGGATATATTCAAGAAGTACAACGGACGTGACTTTGACCCCGAAAAGGATATCATTTTGAACCAGGTATACCAGGGAATGAAGCAAGCAGAAGAACAGAATAAAATGTTTGGAGCTTCACAACCAGGACAACAGCCGGAAGGTGTACCGGAAGACGAGGAAGACCCGTTTGCACAATACAAGTCGTTTAACGACAATCCTATAATGAAACCAGCAGTTGACTATTATTTAAAAAATCTTTATAAATAAAACAGTATGGGAAGCTTCGATGATTTAAAACTGGACAGATACATAAACAAGGCTCTTTTGGAAAAGAGTTTTGGACGTACAGAATTGTATGATACGCTTTTGGAAATTGCGAAGGCACAACAAGGCGTATATGTGAACAACGCGGTAAACCGAAAACTTGGTATTGTGGGATTACCCTACAAGAAAAGAAAGGCTACAGAGGAAGAGAAAGCCGACTTAACCAAGACAACGGAAGACCTTTATAAGGAAGGCGGTGTTTGGAAACGAGACAGACAGATTAAAGTCCATAATAAAGTGAAGTCTGAATATCGGAAGAAAATGTTGTTTGAGACCAAACCGCGTGCTTACTTAATGCTTGGCGGTGGTGGTTCGGGCAAAGGGTATTATCTTAAGAAGATGAAAGAGAAAGACCCGTCTATAGACAAGTTGCCCGTTATTGACGTGGACGATATGCGCGACATGATACCGGACTATGAAAGAGTGAAGGATATAGACCCGAAGAAGGCAGCTTCTTATGTACATGAAGAAGTGTCGGATATAGGAAAACAGATTGATAAAGAATATGTTTCCAAAAAATCTTCTTTTGTGAAAGATGCTGTTTTTGGAAATCCGGCAAAACTTGAAAAACTTGTTGACGAATTGAAGGCACAAGGTTATGATGTTCATTTGGTAGGAGTGGCAACTGATTTTGATACGGCTTTGGATAGAATACAGAAACGTTTTGAGAGAACGAAACGGTATGTCCCTACAGAAATAGCGAGAAAAGGACATAAGGGCGCATCCGAATCTTTCAAGAAAGTTATAGAAACTCCGTTGAAAGATAAATTTAAGTCCGTTAAATTGTATGACGGGAATTCCGATAACGGAGTGATTTATGATAACAAAGTGTTAAATCAAAAAGAACTTGATAGGTTTCTTAAAAAAATAGACTTATAAATTTGTTCAATTCTGAACAGTTTTGTATATTTGCATAGAAACTTAAAGAAAGGAGTTAATTATGGAAAAGAAAAAGTATGGAATTGATATGACGGCCGACGAATGGTTCGAGATTGAAGAACGCGGAATGGGTGAAGGTTGGACGATGGAGGAAATTGCAGCGATGGGTCCAGAAGGTAGAGAGGATTATAGAAACGCGCCTTCAAATCCCTATTTCCCTGCACCGGATATGTCAATGTGGGACGAATCGTTATATGATGGTTACAAAATCAAAGAAAAGAAGAATGCCGGAAAAGAAAATTGATGGTATAAGAACACCTTTGGTATCGCGTCTTATTGGAGTGAAAAGACACGTGAAAGACCCTATCAGATACCCAAAAATACAATGCGGATATGAAGGGCTTGCACAGACCATGTTTGCCACACAATCGGACGCGATGATAAAGGAGCTTGTAAAGGAAATGATTAAAACGGTTGGAAAATGATATTCACGCCGGAAGAGATACAAAAACTGTATGATATAATAGACTACCGTCTTGCAAGGATTGTAGCCGATGTAATGGGAGATGAACTATTGACACCGGAAGACAAGTCCTTGTTAAGGCGGTATGGCTATAAATGGAGAAGGGAGATACAAAAATTACCACCCTATTTTCAATCCTATCTGTTTGGGAGATTGAGTGCACAACTCACGCCAGCACAATTATCAACACTCAATTTTGACGATTTTACAAAGTACATAGACCGTCACCAATGGGCGGTTCTTACACCCCTGGAAAAGGAAGTATATTATGCGGCAGCAACACGTACATACTCCTACATAAAGACAATGGGGGAACGGGCCAAAACGATAATGTCTAATGCCGTGTCGGAAGAAGAGGTGAAAGCCCTTGTGGAGAAACAGAGACAACTGGAGCTGGGAACGATAAAGAAGGAGATGATAGAGGGTGTCTTGAAAAAGAAGTCCGTTCAGAATATTGTTAGCAATATAGGGCATTCCTTGGAAGACTGGAACCGTGATTGGGGGCGTATAGTGGAAACCGAGATGCAGAACATCTATCAGACCGGGGTAGCCCAGCAGATAATGAAGGAACAGGGAGCGGACGCGCTTGTATATAAGACAGTATATTCCCAGGCGTGCGTCCATTGCATAAGATTGTACACTACGGCAGGAATAGGAAGTAAACCAAGAATATTCAAGCTTATAGACCTTATAAACAACGGGGATAATATAGGAGTGAAAGCCAAAGATTGGAAACCAGTTGTTTATGCAACTCACCCGTTCTGCCGTTGTGACCTTAAGGAGGTGCCTAAAGGTATGGTTTGGAATGACGAGACACATTCATTTGAATCGCCTAAAGAACCATACAAAAGACAGGTAGAGAGAAAGAGTAAAGTAAAAATATATGTTGGAGACAAAGTGTTTGAGGTATGATATTCGGATACAAGGGAGATGTGGAAGTGTTGACCCTACGGAAGACAAGGGTAACAAAGGAACGTGTCAAGGAAAGCGCGGAAGAAATAGATGTGTATAATTGGGAGGTTGTCCCGGTACGTCTGGACCAGATAAAGGAAGACGAGTATGTACTACTCCATTGCATGATGAACAATAGCGCGATGTTCAAGAAAGGGGTTGAATCCGTTTATTATAAAGGAACGATGGAGAATATTGTGTTTGAAGACGGATATATTTTCTCTGTATGCGAGGACGCGAAAAACCTTGCATTTACTTTGCCGTACCAGACAACTACACCATTGGTAGACGAAAAGACATTTGCTGAATGGACGGATGAGGACTGTTTCGGTAGACGGTCCGGAATGAGTTACAGAAGCCCGGATAAAGAGATAGAACGGGGAGAAGTGGAAGAATATGTGAAGTATTACAACGATAATCCGGGATATATGAATATTGGTGCAGGAGTGTTGAAGATAAAGGAAAGAGGATTGTCTTTATATGAAGGAACCCTCTACAATATAAAAGCTTCACCGGAATATGCGCTTATAACTAAAGAAGGTTTGTTTTTGAAAACGGAGCACTAATTATGGGAGAAGGAGGATTCAATACCGGGTTTGTGGAAATAAGGACGCTTGAAGGGGATAAGTTCTTAAAGAATATAAGGATTAATGAAGCCGTAAAAACAAGACGTTTTTATACGCTTGTAAACGGTTTGTATGTGCGTGAAATGAAACCGAAAGAATCGGTATACAATATCTATTACAGTGCAGGGAAAGAAGGTGTTCTTAACAGAGTGTCCGGTGAACAGATGGTATGGATACACGAAAAGAAATGGTTTGTTCTGGTAAAGGTAAAGGATTTGGAAATGTCCGACAAACTTGTGATATACGGCAATAAATGGGGAAGGATTGACCGTATAGAAAAAGTGGAGACATTGAACCGATATTTTTATAAACCCGATTTGAAGAAAAATACTTCCTATTATATTGATAATGTCTGTGTTTTTGGATAGATTGTGCAAATTTCGTACATTAGCAGAAAAATTTGTAGCTATGAATTTAAGAAAGTTATTTCATTTACAGACAGTCGAACAAAAGGTGTCTGAATACAGGGAGTTATTAAGACGCTCTGAAAAGATAGAAGCAAGAACGGAAGAGCTTGCAAACGAATTTGCCGAAAGAAGCCAGGTATTGAAAAGCTTCTCTTTGCTTGATAAGGACGAAAGGGAGATTTCGGAAAAGAAATACAACGAGTTCTTGAAGGAGCATACTAAAAACGTCGCACAATTACAGAAAGACAGGGACAAGGTTTTCAAGGCTATTGCCGCATTCCAGAATGACGAGGATATAGCAGAAGCAATTGCAGACGTGTATGCGGTCCATGTGGCAAGGAAGGCATGGAAGAACAAGAAGCTTTCAAAAAGCGCATACGATGATATCATGAAGGCAAAGACCGGGGTAGTCAAATATGCGGATGTCCTTTTGTTCAGAGGCAATAAATTGCTTATCCTACAAAGAGCAGGGGAACACATGAACTACACCCCGGATTGGTGTATACCTGGGGGACATGTTGACGAAGGAGAGGATTTTCGCACGGCAGCACAAAGAGAGTTGTTTGAGGAGACCGGAATAGACGTGCCGGAAGATACGCTTATGGAAGTAGGTGTAGCCAAAACGAAGAACGCGGAAATCCATTACTTTATGGGACACGTCGACGATGAATCCCCAGCTTTCGTAGTGGTTGACGGTGAAGAGGAAATAGGCAGCATGTGGATTGACCCGGCTACTGAACTGGAAGACTACGATTTCATTTTTGACATGAAGGACAATATCAAGAAGATTTTGGGTCTGGAAGTAAGACCGAACCCGGTAGAAATCGTAATGAAGGCTTTCCAGGAAGGAAAAGTAACGGAAGATGTGGTAAAGTCCGTGTGTGGGAAATATCCTAAAGAGATACGGAAAGCGAATAACAAGACCGATTTTTCACACAGTGAAAGAAAGGACCTTGCAAAGAAAGGCGAGGCAATGCCTAACGGGAAATATCCTATCAGAAACAGCCAGGATTTGAAGGACGCTATCAAGTTGTCCGGTGCTTCTGATATGCCGAAAGAAAAGGTGCAGGCGTGGATTAAGAAGCGCGCTAAAGAGCTGGGTCTTGAAAGCGAATTGCCGGAAGAATGGAAAAGTAAGGAAGTCGAAAAGACAATGGATTGCAACGACGCGAACGCAATCTGTAAGGAAGATTTGGACGATAAACCCAAAGGCCCGGAAGGTGACGGGATAGCGAAGACCGAGGAAGGAGAAACCATAGAAAGAGAAGAACCGGACAGCCAGGAAATAGAGAAGTCGGAAGACGGACTGACGGTCTCCATGAAGTTTTCTTCTGTAGAGGATGCAATGATATTCAAGAGCGTTATTTCCGAAATGATTCAAGAAGGGAAGGTAAAGGCGGATGTACTGGAAAAGGCAAAGAAAGAGGACAGCATGTATACTGTATTTGCCGATTTCGCTAACTTCCTGGAAGGAGTGAAGACCCGTTCAAAAAACGTACACTGGAAAGAGGAAGACAACTCTAAGCACAAATATCTCGATGATTTGATTGAAGAGCTTTCAGATTATGAGGATAAGATAATGGAAGCCGGACAAAGCGGTTTTGGACGTTTCAAGGACGGGGAGATAAACGGTGAAGAAATAGAGGTTAACGACCCTATAGAACTGGTGGACCTTATCATAGACCGTACAAGGGATTTCTATTCAAGACTTGACAATAACCCCGAATATGCAGGGGAAAAGTCGTGGGTGGAAGATTTCATGGCAACACTTAAACAGACGAAGTATCGTCTACAATTACATTAACTGTTTCGGGAAGGGGTGTAATAACCCCTTCCTTTTTATTAAAAAGAAAGTATGGAAAGAGATATGTTAAAAAGCATGTTGTGTGACAGACTGGAAAAGGCGGTATCACACAAGTATGTAAGGAAAGAGCCGGACGGAAAAGGCGGTTTTCGGTACATTTACACTGAAAAGGAAATGGAATCTGAAAACAAGATTATCAATAGACACGGTGACAAGTCCATAGAGAAGACCAGAACAAACCCGGCAGCAGTTACCAAAGGGTTGAAATCCTGGTTGGATAAGAATAATATCGATTATGACTACACCAAGGCGAAAACGACCGCGAGTAGCTATTTCAAGTTTGAGACAGGGAAAGGGAGCTATGAGATAAGGGTTTCCAACCACACCAAAGCGAATGCAGACGAGAAAGGCGGTATAGATATTCAATCCTATGGTTCAAATGACGGATTCAGCGTTTCTATAGATACGGCATACGGTTTTACTTCTAAGGATATACAGAATATCATTAAGGATACGGAAAGAATAAACGGTGAGGTGTACAAGAACGAGAAGTTGAAAAAGATGTTGGGAGACGAAACCCTATTAGAGAAATATTACAACGAAAGATATACACCTTCCAAACGCACAAAGTTTATTGAAGATGTCGTTAACATTATCGGAATAGAAGAATCGGAATATGGGATATTGGGAGATATCGTAGGAAATATGTTTGACCAAAGTTTACACAAAAGCGGTGTACATAAAAAGATGTCCGAAGAGAAGGAAAAGAAGATGCAAGAACAAAAGGAGAAAGAGGTAAAAGAAAAAGAAAGTAAGAAGGAAAGAAGGGAGAAGGTGATGAAAGAGTTGGATAACCATATATTCAAACAAGAAACGTCTACCACGCCCCCGGAAGAGTTCGAGAAAATTGTACAAGAAAGAAGCAATGGAAGGGCAAAGGGCTTTACGGTAATTGGGGAATTGGGAGAAGGAGATAGAAAGAAATATTTCTATGAGTGGGCGTACCCGGTACCGGAAGGCAAGAAGAACTATACTAAACCGTCAGATAAATTCGTGGATAATTATCTGAAAGCGAAGGGTGAATAATTTTTGCATAAAACTTTGGCTATTTGCATAATAATTCATACATTTGAATCGGTAAAGCTGTAAATATATTTTAGTTATTGCAATATATTGATTATTAGATATTTACAGAAACATGTTTATTTCAATTCGTTGGATTACAGAGTATTAAAAGATGTTTGAGGTAGATTCAAAATTCAATTTTTTCACAGAGGCAAACTTTGAGAAATCAGATTTCAATCCTATGGATTACCCGGTAGGGGACGACAGAAGATATGAAAAGATGATTTTTGAGGGCCTGGCATCCGATTCTTCCATTGATTCGGAGGATGAATCTATGAACCCAAACGGATTTGTAATAGACAGATTTTTGAAGCACGGTCTTATTAACCTGGACCATTTGCCATCAAGAAGTCCTATCAATAAGTCCAGGTTCTGGATAGGACACCCATTGGACGCATATGTAAAGAATAACAAGTTCTACGTACGTTGCCAGTTATGGAAGAAATCACCAGAAGCAAGGGCCTTCTATGACAAGGCGTTGGAAATGCTTGCAAGCGGCACCGACCGGAAGCCCGGTTTTTCCGTTGAAGGAAGAGCGCTTGAAAGGGACAAGAACAACCCTAAAAAGGTGACAAAAGCATTGATTACTAACGTGGCAATGACAATGACACCAGTAAACGCAAATTCATTTGCCGATATAGTCAAGGGTATGCAGACAGTGGATTTTGTAGAGGACAACAAAGAAATTGGAAACGGTTCTAACAACGTTCTTTTAGAGCTACAGAAGGACGGATATAATATAAGGATAGACAAGTCTTTCAATGTTACCATTAACCCTATCATAGTGGAAAGAGATGAAAGATTTCAAGAGCTTTATAAATATTATCTGAACGGCAAAGTGCAGTTGAACGTTATAAAGGACTATTTGAGAACCGTTAATAAATAAATTTGTACACAATTAAAAGTTTAATAAAATGGACGAGAAATATTTGAACGACCCTATTGTATCTCTTATGAAGTCTATGGGATTTTCAGACGAGTATATTATGGCAAACGTGAAAATCGAAAAGTCTGAAAACGGAGCGGCAGCAGGAGACCATGAATCCGAAACCAAAGAGGAAAAGGATATCAACAAGTTGGAGAAGGAAACCGTGAAGGACGAAGAAAAGGTAAAGGAAGACGAGAAGAATACAGCCGAGGACAAGAATGCGGAAGACGAAAAGATGGAGAAATCTAACGCGGAAGACATCATGAAGTCCGTAGGTTCTGTATTTGCCCCTCTGATGGAAAACTTTCAGAAGTCTATGGAAAAATTCCAGGAGACAGTGGACGGTATCAGTGAAAAACTTGACAAGATGTCCGGTGTTACTCCTATGTTCCGTTCAGAAGGACTTAGCAATATGACCGCTATTCAGAAATCTTTCGAGGAAAGAAAGGATGAAGCAGGTAAATATGAAGTTAACGTGTTGAAAGACAGACCTATGGCAGTAAAGCTTATTGAAAAGTCTTTGGAAGAGGCACCGGAAGATATCGCTAAATCACTGGAAAGTGACGCACTGGCATATCTTATCAACCCAGATGCTGAAACAGTAGGCGAGAACCTGGCACGTTACATGTATGAGAAAAATGGTGTAAAATTCGTGAAATAAACTCTATTAAAATAAAAGAATATGGATTTGTATAATTATAGCAACCAAAACGGTACAGGTGATGTACTGGGCGGCATGGATTCGGCAGAAATCTTGAAAGCGATGGAAGCAGGTCTTAAGACCGGAATGCAGTATAATAACGAAATCAACAATGGTGGTGGTCTGAAAGTTGAATCCCTGGATTCAGTCTTGAAGATTCTGGGCAACCGTATGAACCAGTTGGTTTATTATATGGAAATGCCTAAACATAAGATTGACAACACTGTACATCAGTATAACCAGTTGTACAAGTATGGTGAGGAAGTAGGTATCTTCAACGCAGAAGGCGAGACACCGCAGGGAACTGATTCTCAATACAGACGTAAGTCAATCGTAACTAAGTTCATGGGTGTATCGGGACAAGTTACACATCCGGGAATGTTGGCTAAATTGGCTGGTAATATGGATATGTATCAGAAGGAAGTAGAAAACAAAACTATCCTTTTGAGTACAATTATCGATACACGTCTTGTTGACGCTGATTCTTCTTGTGTGGAAGAACAGTTTGATGGTGTGTTCCGTCAACACATGCTGGGTATCAATGAAATGGACGGCGGCACGGCAGAAGGTAAGACTTCTGAACAACTGTTGGATGGTTATTTCAGCAGCCCGGCAGTTATTGACGCACAGGGTTCTGTATTGAATGATAGTCTGATTCAAGACGCTGCAAACGTTGTAGTGAATGTTTATAACGGTTATATCGACCGTATCATTTCTAACCCGATTGTGTTTAACAACTACGTTAAGATGTTCCACGAAAGCAAGCGAGTTATCGTAGGTCTTGCAGCCTCTGTAACTGGTGCTACTATGGGTCAGTCTGTAAACGATGTTACAACCCAGTTCGGTAAGATTAACATTAAAAATGACCGTTTCTTCGACGAACGCAAACCTATCATGGTAGGCAAGGGTGCAACAAGTGCTAAAGCCCCGGTTACACCGACAAAGGGAACAAATATCAAGGCTAATGCCGCAGACACAAAGACCAACTTTGGACAGCATGCAGGCTCTTATGGTTACCTGGTAACTGCAAAGAACCGTTACGGTGAATCTGCACCTCTGAATATTACTGATGGCGGTGCACAGGCTGTTGCGGCTACTGAATCATTGGAATTTGGATTTACCGCTGGTGTAGGTGGTGCATATCCGGCTACTTGCTTCGTGGTATACCGTACCAAGAAGAATGCGGTTCTGAATGCAAACACCGAATACTATCCTATCTTTGAGGTTCCGGCTTCACAGATGGTAACAGGTTATGACGGTGCAGCCGCAAACTGTGTACGTGACCGCAACCGTATCATTGCAGGTACCAAGTCCGCTTTGGTATACTATAATGACAGTCAGATTAACGAATACTTGCAGTTTGCAGACACCATGAAGATGGACTTTGCCGTTACATCTCCGAGCAAACGTTTTGCAATTCTGAACTACGGTACCCCGGTATTGTATCAGCCAGCAAAGATTGTACGCATCGTTAACATTGGTGAGGAAGGCTTGTAATTAGCTTGATATAAATTTATAGGTTTAAGAAGTGAAAAGTGAAAGGGAGGGAGTAATTGAACTCCTTCCCTTTTTGTTTAAAAATTTTGTATTATGGAAAAAGTGATTTTAAAAAGCCGGGTATACAACAACCACAGAATTATGCTGAACGGTGGTCCGGTACAGTTTGTAAGTGGTAGAGCGGAAGTATCGGAAGAACTCTATCAAGAAATAGTAAGTCGTAAACTTCCCGATATTTACAAGGAAGGTGAGGAACCGGAATTCAAAACACGCCTTGAAGAAAAACTTCGTTCGGAAGTGAAAGAGGGAAACCAGGAGTTCGAGGAGGAAATCAAGCGTCTTAAAAACATCATAGAGGCACAGAAGGTCGAGATTTCCAGAAAAGAAAAGGAAGTGGAGATGTGGAAGAAATGCGTCGAGGACTTGAAGGCAGGAAACAAAGGAACGGAAACAGTAACCCCCGAACCGGAAACGAAACCAGAAGAAGAAACTCCTATCAAGCAAGAAGAGGACGACGAGGTGAAAACAGCCCTTAAGAAAATGAAGGTGGACGAACTGAAAGAGCTTGCAATGACAGAAGACGGAGGTTCTTTCAAGGAAGAAGACCTTAAAGGCAAAAAGAAAGAGGAAATTATAGATATGATTTTGTCTAAATAAAAATACTTTACAAAGATGGGTCAGTTAACGTTTACGATAAAATACAAGAAAAATTCCGGACTTGTGCTGTCTGTAGCCGAGATATGGCAGACGTACCTATATGGAATAACCATTGACGGAGGGCAGGGAGCATCATTCACGGACGAATCCATGCGTTTCTATATAGAATCAGCACAAAGAGAGGTTGAAAACTGGTTCAACTTGAAATTCTGTAAACAGTTAATTGACCAGTCTTTGACTTATTATCAGAAGGACTATTGGCAGCAATTCCCTATATTGTTTCCTTCATATCCGGTAAGAAAGCCGTTAAGCATGATTGGAATGCTTAACAAGATAGAACAGATTATATATCCGCAGGGGTGGTTATCATGTCAATATGATAGCGGTATGGGACAAGGGAAAAGAAGATTGAGCGTTGTTCCTACCGGGTCTTCCACGACACAGGGAAACGCGGAAATCATATTGACGGGTATAACGTCACAGATAGGTATGCAGCGTTTCCAGTATATACCGGATTATTGGAGGGTACAGTACATAACCGGGTGGGACGTGGACCAAATGCCTATGGACTTGATTAATCTGTTAGGAAAAATTGCATCTTTTGCCCCTTTAAATATTGCTGGAGACCTTATTTTAGGGATTGCAGGTGTTTCTGGACAGTCTTTGAGTATAGACGGATTAAGTCAAAGTATAAGCACTACAGCTTCTGCAACATCTGCCGGATATTCCGCACGTTTACTTCAATATCAGAAGGAAATAAAAGAAACTGTAGGAAGATTGAAGTTAGTGTATGACGAGGTTAAATTTGCAGTATTCTAAGGTATGAGCGAGACAAGAAACATATTACAGTCCCCGTCTTCCGGATTGAGTAATTTTAGACCGGAATTTTTCAAGTCGGAATTTGACAAGGCGATACAAGCCAAAGGTTACGACGTGGAGATAATGCGTGCTTTGCGTTGTCCGTGTCATGGGAAAGAATCAGCATTACCGGACTGTCAGAACTGTTTTGGTACGGGATATTTCTACGTGAATGCGATACATACGAAAGCACTGATAACAGGGATTAATTTTACCGACAAATACAAATCATGGAGCCAGGAGCTTTTAGGTACAATGGCTGTAACAGTTAGGGATATAGACAAGGCGAATTTATCCTATTATGACAGGATATCTTTCAGAAACGAGATATCGTATTTTTCTGAAAATCTTCCTATAAGATACGATGATATGGGACAGCCGTTTGTGTTCACTACATATAAGCCAGTACAGGTATTGGCGATGTATCTGTTTGAGGCTTCAAACAAGCCCCTTGTAAAGACGGATAAAGGGCATATAAGCGACGTTAACCCCTATTGTATCATATTGGATATGGAGATAGATGCTTTGCCCGAAAATGGCTTTGTGTCGGTATATTACAAGCATAACCCGGAATACCATGTTATAGACTTGCCGCACGAGATACGCGCTTCATGGGCTACAGACAAGAAGAGTGGACAACTCAATAAGATAGAACTTCCGGTACAGGCAATTGTAAGAAGAAGCCATCTTATAGCGATGGAGAAGCCTAATTTTGACGGTAGCGGTGTGATATATAATGAAGACGTGTAAAAATTTGCTTTTTTGATGAAAAGTGTTTAGATTTGTACAAATTTAAATATTTTGTATTGTGAGAGCAAAGAAAGTTTTGGAAGTCCTGGGCATAAGCCGGGCAACACTATCTAATTATGTAAAGGAAGGAAAGATAAAGACCCATAATTCCGCCACACAATGGATAGATTACGACGATGAATCGGTATATGCGATTGCGTCCAAAGGACAAAGAAAGAATGTAATGTATGCAAGGGTTATGAACAAACATAACCTAAACAAGCATATAGAAGCATTGGAAAGATATTGCAGGGAAAACGGACTGCATGCCAAAGATGTATATAAGGACGTGACGTTTAACGTTACATTGGCGCAAAGAAAAGGGTTCAACAAGCTATTGGACGATGTGATAGCCTATAAGATAGGAACGGTTGTAACATTAAGTCGAAAAAGTTTGTCGGGAACGGACAGCGATTTTATAGAAATGTTGTTTGCAAAGTTCGGGTGTGATATTAGGTATATAACAGAAGAGTAAAAAATGTTACCTCTATACGTTGACATATCGGAAACGGTTGCGGAATTTGCGCTGACACCACAAGAAGCAGAATTCCTTGGAACACGTCTTGTCGATGATGTAGTAAAGGAGTATATGCGAAGATGGAATGCGCTTGTGGATTCTGAACTGCATCAGACACGGGGTATATATCGGTCTGCAATGCAGGTAGACCGGACTTCTGCCACATCTGTAGAATTTGTATTGTCTGCAAGGGCGGCAGGCCCACTTCCTATGATGCTGGAAGAAGGGGCTACACCGTTTGACGAGAAGATAGGATTTCAGCGTTCGGACAAGGCGAAGATAAAGAAGGACGGTTTGGGATGGTATCTTACAATACCGTTCAGACACGCCACACCTGGAGCAATAGCGGAATCCGGAATATTCAGTTCAGTTATGCCTAAAGACGTGTACGATATGGCACGTAACGCAGGCGGTCAACCGTTGAAATTTGCAGACTTGCCAGCAAGCCAGCAAGTAAGGGGAAGCAGGAAGGAGATAAACATACCGGGATTGAACGTACCGGAATATATGCACAAGTCGGCAAAATACGAAGGTCTTGTAAGGGTTGAAGCCCGAAGTTCGGACCAGGAAAAGAGAGGTCAATATATGACATTCAGAAGAGTTAGTGACAAGTCAGACTCTACAAGCTGGTTCAATGGCGGTATAACAGCCAAAAAGCTAATGGATAGGGCTTTGGAAGAGGCACAGATAGAATATGTTGCAGAAATGGCGATAGACGAGGCATTAAAACGAATTAAAGGCTTATGATTGAGATAGTAAAAGTAAAGCAGTTTATAGTTTCAATACTAAACTATATACCAGAAGATTACAGACTGCATAAGGGAGACGAACAGAATACTTTCTTATACAGACTTCTTAATGGGATGAAGGAAGGGAATTTTGATTTTTACGACCAGGCGAAAAAACTGTTTTTGAGAGGAATGACAAACCCCCGTAATTTAAGGGTGTTGTTTGAATTCCCGAAAGACAATACGGGATTACCGGCCTATGTAATAAGGGAGCCGGGAGCAGACCCAGGAGCTGCAAATTCCATAGGGAAAATGAACGGACAGATATACGATGGTGGAGCATGGCAAATAAGAGATAGCCGTTTCCATAACTTTGAGATAATGTGTCTTTCGGACAACATGCTGGAAAGTATAATTATGTCGGAAGTTCTGTATGCACTGATAATGGGTTCCTACAACTGGCTTTCTGCCCAATATGATTTGGTAGAGGTAAGGATAACAGAATTAATGACAAACCAGAACGTACTGCCTATTCCTATATTCATAAAGTCTGTAAGGCTTGATTTGACTTTGGACCAGATTGTAGGAACACTGGTAAACGAAGAATTGCTTAGCAAGATTGCATTTGAGGATGCAGGCATTGCGGCTGACAAGTGGGGTGCGGATAATTATCAAAGGGATTACGAATTGCCCGGTGTGGAAGCTGATATAAACAAAGGACTGTAAACCTTTGCATTATATAGATAAAAACACTATCTTTATAGCGACTTATATGAATGTGTGATTTGATAGGGAAATTGCGCAGAATTCCGTAGACAAATAAAAAAGAAAAATAATATGGCATCAACGTTTATTTTCAACGGTCGGCAGATTTCATTGCCCGGTGTCTATTCCACTATTGTAAGTGGGGAAATGAACCCGGCAAGAAATCTTGACTATGGAAAGGTCCTTATTATTGATACAGGAAAGTATTCAGCCGGATTTGGCGGCGGTGCTGGTATCAATGGCGAGAACGCACAAGGACAGAACGCTATCTATACTTTCGACAATATTTCTGATTTCCGTGCATTTATGAAAGGTGGTCTTTGGTGGAGAGTTGCCGAGGCTCTGTTTGCCCCCGACCCCTCAAATGCGGATGCGGTAGGTGTTTCCGAACTTGAATTTGTACGCGCTGCAAAAACAACAGGCGCAACAATGACATTCGCAACTTCAGCAGGAGACACATTTGCGGTAAAGACTTTGGACGAAGGTTTGGTAGCAAACGGTTCATTATTGAACGACAAGTTACTAACAAAGGGGTATGGCATGAACTTCATTGCAGGACGCGAAGACCCGACAAAACACATCTTGCAGTTCTGGAGAGGAACCTATACGGGAACCTATACGGACGGTCTGCCATACGGTGATATTACGCAGGAGAATTGCGACCCAGAGCTTGTTCTTGAATCACCGGAATTTGAGAACATGAAAGAACTTGTAGACTGGGCCACAAATGATTCCAACTTTGCATTGGCATTCGTGTTAACATCCGATACGGAAGTACAGGGAGACGGGACAATCGAAGAAAACGATATCACCACAGCCCTTAATAGTAAACCCTATATTCTGGCGGCAGGCGGTACGGAATCATTCGACGCGAACGATTTCAATGCTGTACTCG
>ERZ832522.415-NODE-415-length-63448-cov-34.586232_pt1 | contig 63448 bp, 55 predicted proteins | sample MGYA00519951_ERZ832522 | MGnify/ENA primary metagenome ERZ832522 (study PRJEB31850, sample SAMEA3708728) | human gut metagenome | biome: human gut; feature: human-associated habitat; material: faeces | place: China | collected 2014 ... | reverse complement strand
TGCCGGACGGCTTTTTGCGTAATGTGATAGATCAAATATTATTTTTTCTGGTTTGTAGGCTCCGAAAAGCCTTGTATTTACAGTGTTCCTAATAGGAAGTAATCATAGAAGATATGCAAAACAGTCATGGATGGAAATTGAGAGTGATGCGGCGAACGCCCGCCTGTGCCCTTCCTCCGCCTCAGCGTGGGCACAGGAGATAGGAACAAGCTAGTCTGTACCCTTCTTCCGCCTCAACGTGAATAGTTTGTGGGTATACCCTGTCAATGTTTCCTTGGTTTTAATAACTGGTAATCCATCTTTTTCTGAACATAATTCCTTATAAGTCTCTATAGATAATAATGGAACCACTAATAATAAACGTCTTTCCTACTTCATATGGCATCATATCAATTCCTCCTAATTTGCTTTTACTTTATTTCGTAACTCTTTTATTACTCCGACACTTGAATCAAATACTTAAAAGTTCTATTACCAAAACATAATAATCTTTTTCACATAACGTTATATATTTATTATTTTTTGTATTATATAGTTTACATTTTGTTTGATATATCATATAATGCATATAGAAAGGAGGTTATATAAATGAAAAATATGCGTCTTAAATTAGCGCGCGTTGAGATGAATCTTTCTCAAGAAGAACTGGCTGCCAAAGTTAATGTTACACGCCCTACTATCAACTTACTAGAAGGCGGAAAGTTTAATCCCAGTCTTCAGCTTTGTATTCGGATATGTAAAGTACTTAACAAAACATTAAACGATTTATTTTGGGAGGAGGACAACTTATGAAAACCACCATTCACTGTGATGAAAGGATCACAAATATTCGGAACACAATTTATGTTAAACTTTTTTGGGGTATAATTATATTAGATAATCTTACTAATCTACTAGATTATTTTTTTCAAACAAGCTTAAACGGTTGGGTTATTTCATTAGCGCCTTGTGCGTTAATCATTTGGATGTCAATAAAAGGAGTTCTTTTTAATGGAACCCAACATTTTCCACACTGGTGTTGGCTATTTGCACTATGCTATTCTAGTTTAAATAGTATTACCATTTTTGTTATGAGTTCCAAAATTGATACTTTTTTCTATCTTGAACTAATTAATCAAAGAATTATAGTCTCCTTAATATTTCTAACTGTTTATTTCCTTGTAACATTGTTATTTTTTTACATTTCTTATCGTATTGCTCTAAGGAAAATTAATAAACTTTCTACTGACATCTAATTATGTAAAATTAAATGATTATCAATCCCACATGGGAAGCTTGTTTTGTTGCTGATACCCACGCTATGAAAAGTTCGAGGGTATGGGAAGCTTATTTTGCTGCTGATACCCAAAATGTGAAAACCGGAAGGTATAACAAGGGAACTCTATATTCTAAAATGTTCGTCGTGGGTGTCCTGTATTTTGGGTCTATACAGAAAAAATGAGTTGTGAGATACTAAAATTGCTACAAATAACGCATAAAAAGATGAATATGGGTCTATAGGGAAAAAACCGGCTCTGAGGTACTCATTTTGAAGAAATTGAGTATCTGGCAGGCAAATTTTTAGCTATAGGCCCATATTGTCTAGTTTTTGCTTTTTACCCGTCCCCAAAAGTACCTACAGGGAAATTTATCTTCTATAGACCCATGAAGTTTTTCAAGAAATCAGTAGCCCCGGCTGGGTATAAGAATAAGCAGTGCCGCGTTTCTTATACCCTGCCTAGGGCTACGGGGATTAGATACAATTTTCTTCGCTAACTCTCAATTTACAACACCTTGGATCCGTTCACGGTCAGCTTAAAGGATGCCTCCAGCACTTCCGCTGCACGCTTACACATCATCATACGTCCAAGGAATATCTCAAAATACTCATACATGCTGCAGATCTTCGGATCAATCTGCAGATTCAGTGAAATCACTCTCTTCTCCACATTGATCTTAAGCTTCGTATCTGTAACCGCATAATTGACGCGGTCATGTTTATCGAAGGTTGCCTTATTCTTCTCCCGGACTCTGCTCCTGCGGACATCGGTCTTATCTGCAATGATCAGCGCCGCTGAGATGGGATCTGTGGCACCGCCGGTAGATTCGTCATGCAATCCGATAGCGGACACGATCTGCACCCGGTCCCGAATGCGCCTCCGAATGATCGGTGAATCCCATGGCACCCAGATTCGCATTTCCTTTTTTAATAAATGTCAGTACTTCTTCTTTTTTTCTAATTTCACTATATGTCATTCTTCTACTTCTTTCCTTCCATCCTGTGTTGATTACCGTGTCTTTATATACATCTTATTTCGTGTTCATTGTACCATCCGCCCGCAAATTCGTGCTATGATACGCTACATCCTGTTTCGCAGTTGCTTTTTTCTCCAAGGCGCATTATATGTTACCAAAACTGTTGCAGCGACACTATCTTGGGCAGGTAAACAACATGTAATATCTGTGTAAACAACCCGGATATAAGCTGACAGATATTCACATTTTCTTCTTTTCAGTTTTCACCGGCAGGAGTATAATAAAACACAGAAAACATTTGGAGATTTTGTTCCAGAGAGGAGACCACAATGAAATTAAAAGAATTACAGGACGCTATGATCGCTGCCATGAAGGCAAAGGATAAATTCAGAAAGGATGCCATCTCCGCGCTGGTATCCGCTGTAAAGAAAAAAGGGATCGACAACGGCTGCCGTGACAACATTCCCGATGAGATGGCCAACGAAGCTATCTTAAAAGAGATCAAATCCGTGAAGGAGCAGATCGATACCTGCCCCGCAGACCGTACCGAGCTGCTGGAAGAATACAAAAAACGCTATGAGATCATGAGCGAATTTGCTCCCAAGATGCTCTCCGCTGAGGAAGTCAAGGCAATTTTGGAAGAGAAATTTGCAGATGTTCTGGCTACGAAAAATAAGGGACAGATCATGAAGGCTGTTATGGGCGAACTGAAGGGCAAGGCTGACGGCAAGGTCATCAATCAGGTCGTTGCTGAACTGACCAAATAGTTCATCATTTTCTGAAAAGCGACTTTCGTATTACAACCGAAAGTCGCTTTTTCATTTGAAATTATCTCTTATGCTTATGCCGACCAAATGTCTGACAATTCCTCTTTGTTCGGCACCGAGGGAATTCCCCCTCTTTTTTGAACGCATAGTCCGGCTACGCTATTTCCCATCACCGCACATTGCATAATTTCTTCCCACGATAAAACTTCTATTCCTTTACCATATTTCAGATATTTGCTTAGGAATCCGCCCCAGAAGCAATCTCCTGCCCCTGTCGTATCAATAATTTTCTCAACAGGTGTTGCCTTTACTGTCTCACAATGTTGCTGTGTTGCAATCATAGCCCCTTTTTCTCCTAAGGTCACTGCTACTATCCGAGGTCCCTGCTTGAGAATTTTTAATGCTGCCTTTTCATAATCCGGTTCTTCTGTCAATAAAAGCAGTTCTTCCTCGGACACTTTCATCACATCCACCACAGGAATCACTGACTGCATGCTTGCAACAGCAGTTTTCTCATTTTCCCAGAGTCTTGCACGATAATTGGGGTCATATGATATTAATGCCCCATGCCGTTTTGCCTCTTTCATCGCCTCTAACGTTGCACTTCGCGACGGTTCTTCGGTCAAAGACAGTGAGCCGAAATGAAATATTTTACAATGCTGCAAAAGCTCTCGATCCAGTTCATCCTTGCGAAGCTGCGTATCGGCTCCCGGTTTTCTTGCAAAAGAAAATTTTCTCTCTCCGTTTTTATCCAGTTCCACAAACGCCAAGGTAGTAAAATAATTTTCATCCTCTACAAGGGCTCTTGTATCGATTTGTTCTGATTGTAAGGATTTTTTCAAAAATTCTCCCTGCATGTCTTTTCCGATTTTTCCAATGAACGCGGTCTGAAATCCAAAATGACTTGCTACCGTAAGAAGGTTGGCGGGTGCTCCCCCGGGATTCTGTTCAAATAGTTTCTGTCCGTTTGCACTAAATCCTGCCTCGGTAAAATCGATCAACAATTCTCCCAGTGCGACGATATCAACCTTTCCTGCCATTTTCAGGTCCTCCATTATTTCACTCGTACTGTTTTATTTTTCCTGAACATTAATAATGACCTTCATAGTCGTCTCTCTGTTTGCATCGATATAATGATATGCTTCCAAATAATCTTTAAAGGCAAAAGTTTTTGAAATCAGAGGTCTTAAATGAACTTTTTCTTCCTTAACCAATCGAATACCATCCAGATAATCATCATGCCGGTACATCATAGTACTCTTAATATCCAATTCGTGATCGTTGGCTACCGCAAGGTCAACTTCCGCCATGCCTGCAAATACAGCTACCAATACAATGGTGCTTCCTTTTCTTGCATACTTGATTGCCTGTCCCATGGTAATATTATTGCCGGCACAGTCATAGATGACATCTGCCTTATCCGGACCGAATGCCTCAATCATAGCCTCTCCAAAATCTTTTTTGGCAGTATTGACGCATACATCAATTCCACATTCTTTCGCTTTTTCCAGACGCAAATCGCTTACATCCGTAATCATTACCTTGTCGGCGCCCATTCCTTTTGCAGTCTGTGCCACTAGATTACCAATAGGTCCTGCTCCCAATACGGCAATTTTCATTCCTGTCACATCGCCCATTTGCTTGACGCCATGCACCGCTACTGCCAGCGGCTCAATCATGGCACCCTCCTCGTAAGACATATCTTCCGGAATCGGTGTCACTTTAGAAGCATCTACCGCAAAATATTCCGATGCCGTACCGGTTGTCTGGAATCCCATTACTTTCAATTCCTCACATAGATTATATTTTCCGTGACGGCAGGGATAACAATGTCCGCAATATACCTGCGGTTCAATGGTCACCTTCTCTCCGACTCGAAAGTTCTGTACCCCAGCTCCCAATTTTACGATTTCTCCGGACACTTCATGTCCCTGTGTCACAGGATATTTTGTAAAAGGATGCTTTCCATGATATACATGGATATCCGATCCGCAGATTCCGATGTTCATAATTTTAACCAATACCTGGTCATCTTTCACTTCAGGGATCTCTACTTCTCGAAAAATAATTTCTCCCGGTTTAGTCATTACCTGCTGTAACATAATGTCTCCTCCTTTATCATAATTGATCAAATTCAAAAAAGTTTCTTACATTGTAATAGCAAATGTTCTGAATCACTTTGCCAAGTTCTTCTTCCGAGGAAAAATATTCGCCTCGTTCTATCAACTCTCCGAAATAATTACACAATACTCTCCTATAGAGTTCATGCCGGGGATAAGAGATAAAACTGCGGCTGTCCGTAAGCATACCTACCGATACGCTCACCGGATACAGATTGGCGCATGCGGCAAATTGCCTTGCGATCCCGTATTGCTGGTCATTAAACCACCATGGTGCCCCTAACTGTACTTTCCCTCTGACGGCTTTCCCGGATGCATCTGCGGAAAATCCTGCCGCCAGAACAGCCCATGCTTCTATTTTCGTTCCGTCTAACGGATACAGGATGATGCGCGGCAGTTGTCCCGCCAGTGTCAGACGGTTTAATAGTTCTCCCACAGAGCTGACCACTGTGCTGTCATCTATACAGTCAAAACCGCATGACTTTCCCGCAAGCTCCACACCTTTGGTATTCGCATCCAGGTATGTCCCGATATGAAGCTGCATTACGAAGCCGTTCCGATAATACATTTTCCCCATCTCGAACAGAAAAGCAGTCCGGTATTTATCACGTTCATTTTCCGTCAGTCTTTCATTTTTCCGGGCCTTTTGAAAGATTTCATCTATTTCTTCTGCTGTATAATCGCACCAGTTAAGGAAAGGGATACCATCATCCGATACCGTTGTCCCTGTGATCTGTTTGAAGTACTGCAGCCTCTGTTCCAATGCTGTCAACATATCCGGGAAACTCTGTATGCTCCGTCCGGATACCGTTTCCAACTGCTTCATATATGCATCAAATCCGCCATCTTCTGCAAACATCGCCTTGTCCGGCCGAAATGCAGTAATAACCTTTACACCGAAATTCTCCTTCTGAAGCTGTTTATGGTATCTCAGATCATCCACCGGATCCTCTGTCGTAGATAACAGTTCCACATTCGAATGCTCCAGGCACCACCGCCTCGTAATGTGCTTTTCCTGTATGATCCGTTTCGTCTGACGATAGATATCTTCTGCATTTTCTCCATTGACCGGTACATCAATATCAAAATATCTCTTCAGTTCCAATGCGCACCAGATGTAGAGAGGATTTCCTATTAATTCCGGCAGAACAGCTGCAAATGCAAGAAACTTATCATGATAGCTTGCGTCACCTGTAATGAAGCTCTCGTGAATTCCCAGCGTCCGCATAGCACGCCATTTGTAATGGTCACCCTTCAGCCACATTTCTCCAAGATCTTCAAATTCCTTATTTTCTGCGATTTCTACAGGCTGAAGATGGCAATGATAATCAATGATCGGCATGTTCTCCGCATATTTGTGATATAGCATACTGCCCGTTTTATTCGTAAGGAAAAGTTCTTCACTAAATCTGTTATTCATTTTCTTTCCTCTCTAGAAGCCGATCAGAGCTCCTCCGTCAACCGGAATACAGCTTCCGCTGATATACCGGGCAGCATCACTGCACAAGAAAGCTGTCACCATTCCGATATCCATCGGGTCTCCGACCATTTTTGCCGGAATGCGTCCCAGAATTTTTCCAAGTCTCTGTGGATCACCGTCGGTTGCCTTATGGAACATGGGGGTATCGATCCATCCGGGTGCAATGGCATTGGCAGTAATTCCATATTCCGCCAGTTCAGCAGTCAGCGTATGTATCAACCCCAGATATCCCGCTTTTGCTGATGCATACCCTGCCACCATGGGCTGGCCGATGTAACTGGTCATACTGGCCTGAAAAATAATTCGCCCATGTCTCTTCTCTTTCATATAGGGTACCACGGCCTTGGTAAGTGCAAAGGCTCCTGTCAGATGAACATCTAAAACACTTTTATACTCTTCCACCGACATATCCCAAATATATTTTTTACAATGGTTTCCCGCATTGTTCACCAAAATATCCACGGTTCCGTGTTCCGCGGCGATTCTGTCCACCAGCTCCTGCGCCTTCTCCGTGTCCGTAATATCGAACCGGTAATAATGTACCCTGTCGCCGAATTCTTCCAGGGCTTCCGCTACTTTTTCAGGTTCACTGCGGGCTGCAACACATACAACAGCCCCTGCACTGATCAGGCATCTGGTAATAGCAAGTCCAAGTCCGGTAGCGCCTCCGGTTACAATAGCGACCTGACCCTTCAGGTCATACCAGTCGGCAATATTAAACTTTTTCAACATCTCACCTCTTTCTCTTGATATTTATAAGGAATAAAGTACTCCTTATGTCCCATCTCCTCGCTCTTGGTTTTCTCTCCGGATGCGACTCCGATAATCGTCCGAAGCAATTCCTCTGCCATCTCCTCCTGCGACATCTCGCCACTTAAGATAGGACTGGCATCAAAATCCATGTCATCACGCATCCTCTGAAAAGTACTATGGTTTCCCGTGATCTTGATACACGGTCCTACCGCAGATCCTACTACATTTCCTCTGCCCGTCACCAAAAGTACGATGTGTGCCCCACAACTGATCAGATCCATAAGGCCCTCGTTATCATTTGGATTGGTAATCCCAAACTGCATAAAGTACGGATCCGGGGTGGAATCAAGCAGCCACAAACCGCTCCTTTTCGCAGATCCAGATACTTTCAGGACACCCTGGATCAGTCTGGTACCGCTCTTGATCAAAGCTCCCATACTCTTTTCTTCTATGGTAGATAATCCACCTGCAAAATTGCCTGGGCTGACAGAATACTGTTGTACGGATTTGCAATAATCCAGTGCTTTATCATAGGTATATCTCAGTTCTTCTCTTGCCCGCTCATCGACTGCTCTCTGTATCAGCAGATGATCCAGACCGATTGCTTCCACGATCTCTTCAAAAATAGCGGTTCCGCCCAGATCCACCAGTCTGTCATATAACCTGCCCACCACAACATTGCCTGCCAATCCGCTGGTATAATCCGATCCGCCGCATTCTGCCCCGATGACCAGATCCTGTACTCCCATAGGGACACGTGGTACCTGCAGCAGCATTTTTTTAGCTTTTCCGACCCAGTCAAGGCCTTTCTTCACTGCATTGAGGGTTCCTCCCTCGTTCTGGATGAAAAGCCACTCTGACGGTTTTCCTTCCTTCCGGGCAATATCCGCCAGCCACTCAGGCTGGATGTATTCACATCCAAGCCCCACTGCCAGCACAGCACCTACATTGGGATGTCTGATCATACTGATCAGAAGATTCACCGCATATTGATTGTCCGTGCATCCGTCAAATCCTATCAGTTCCACATCCAGGTCATCGGAATTTTCCACGATTTTTCTTGCTACAAATTCTGAGCACTTCACCGTATAGATCACCAGAATGTGATTTCGTATTCCGCATCTGCCGTCTTGCCTCAGATATCCCTGCCAACTGTATTTCTCACTTTCCATTCCATTTCCTCTGTTTCGGTTCTGCCTTCCGTTTCCTATTCGTATCTGATATCGCTGGGAGCTCCTGTCTTCACATCTAAGTGGGAAGAACGTTCGTCGTATACACTGTGCATTACATGTAAATGTACCCAGCTTCCCCGGGGAATATATACACCGGCTTTTCCAATGCACACCCCGTATTTGAGAATTTCTTCCCCTGATACGATTTCCTTCAGTGCCATCTTGTGACCGACAGGAATATCGGTTGTCGCAACAATACTGTGTTCCGTACAGTTCCCGATAATATGTACCCGCTCCCCGCTTGGAATATCCTGCAGCGCCGTCGCTACAGTATCCTGTTTGTCTATCTGAAAAACTCTATATTCTTCACGCATTCTTACACCATATCCTAAAAATTATCTTCAGAATCACAGAATTCCAAATGTTGCAAAAGCTTCCGTTGCACTCATTCCATTCTCGATTGCGTTGCGTACTTTCTTTTCTCCGGAAGCTTTGATCAGCGCTTTTTCAAGCACTTCATGCATGATCTCTTTCGGGATCACCAACACTCCGTCAATATCTCCGAATATCAGATCCCCATCATGAATGGTTACCTGGCCGATTTCAATCGTGCACCGGAAATCACATACATAGGTCCGTACAGAAGAATCCTGTGCCCAGGTTGCGCTGCAGAATACAGGAAAATTCTGTGAAAGCACCTGCGGCGTATCACGACTGTAACCATCCAGTACTGCACCGATCGCTCCTCTTTTCTTTGCTGTTGCTGTCAGCAGTTCGCCCCACAGAGCACTGTTGTGTGCACCGGTTGCTACGAAAATCTCGTTCGGCCTGAGTTGATCCAACGCTTCCGTTAACAGACCGAAGGGCTTCTTGGGCGGTCCGAACACATCGTTTTCCAATACGGTGCATGCGTACCCTACCAGTTTTAAGCGATGATCTTCTTCCGTTCTGTCAATATACGCATCCGACGGAACCAGACTTTCCAGCGGTTTGATATAAGCCGGCAGGAACTGATGACAATATCCCATCTGATCCAGTATGTCTCCGACTACCGGGGTATACAGTTTTTCTTTGATCAATGCAAACAATTCTTCATCATTCTTTTTCATACACACTTTATCCCTCTCCTTACTTGAAGGCTTAACCCTTGAGACCGGAAGTGCTGATTCCATCTACCAGATATCTTTGGAAGATCAGGAAAATCAGAATCGAAGGTATAATAGAAATCGTAGCCATGGCAAACATTGCACCATAGTCGGAAGAAGAACCCGGGTCGCAGAAAAGTTTTAATGCAAGAGAAACCGGATACTGTACCGACTTTTGTACATAAAGCAATGCCGAAAGGAAATCATCCCATCTCCACATAAAAGAGAAAATACAAGCAGAGGTAAGTGCCGGCTTTAACAGGGGTAATATAATTTTCATGAAAATCTGGTAATAAGAACAGCCATCGATTTTTGCTGCTTCATCCAGTTCCGTGGGAATACCGTCTATAAAGTTCTTAATCAGGTATACGAAGAATCCCTGAATTGCAAAAAAATACGGAACAATCAACGGTAAATAACTTCCGACCCAGCCCAGTTTCTGATACCATAAATACTGCGGAATCATCAAAACCTGTGCCGGAAGCATCATAGATGCCAACATCGCTGCGAACAAAATCCCTTTCCCGCGAAATTGAAAGCGAGAAAATCCAAATCCGACCAACGCGGATGAAACAATGGTTCCTATGGTAGCCACTACCGCAATGAACAGGGAATTTGAAAAGAATCGTCCGAATGATACTCCTCCGAAACCTTTCCAGCCATTAATGTAATTATCCAATACCCATTTTTTCGGGATCAATTGACCGGCTGTTTTAAAAATAATATTTGTCTCTTTGAAGGAGCTCATTATCATCCACACCAGTGGGTAAATCATGATCAAACCTATTGCCAGAATAATAGCATTATAAATAATAGATTTTGCTGCTTTTTTCCCTTTCATATTTTAAAAGCCTCCTTCATATACCCAGAACTTCTTGGTCGCAAACAGAACGGCAGTCATTGTTCCGATAATGATCAGCATTACCCATGCAAGTGCCGCTCCGTATCCGGTATTATAATATTCAAAAGACTGCTGATACATATACACTGTGTAGAGAAGCGTGGAATTCATCGGTTTTCCCTGCGTTATGATATAGCACTGGGAGAATGCCAAAAAGCCATTAATCAACTGCATTACCAGATTAAAGAAAATATTCGGTGTTAACAGAGGTAAGGTAATGCGGAAAAATCTGTCTGTCTTACCGGCTCCGTCAATATCCGCTGCCTCATACAGAGATGCGGGGATCTGCTTTAAGGCAGAGAGAAAGATTAACATGGAGGAACCAAACTGCCATACTACTAGGAAGATCAGCACCCAGATTGCTGTTTTGGTATCACCCAGCCAGGATTTTTCACAAGGGATTCCGACTGCCTGCAGCAATCGGTTAATCACTCCGTCCATGGCAAACATTCTCTTCCATAACACTGCAACCGCAACAGATCCACCGATTACAGAAGGTAAATAGTAAGCAGCTCTGTAAAATCCCGAAAGCTTACTGTTCTTTAACAGCAGCATTGCTACAAAAAGAGCAAATATCAGTTTCAACGGAACAGAAACAAAAGCGAAATAAAACGTCACTTTTAAAGACAACCAAAAGGTATCATCTGTAATCATCTTTTTATAATTGGCCAGTCCGCTGAACTTTGCCGGTGACAAAATATTATAATCGCAAAACGAATAATACATAGAAATTATCATTGGCACCAATAAGAAAAACAGAAATCCGAAAATAAGCGGTGCCGTAAAAACATATCCGGCTACAGACTTGCTGTTAAGCTTTTTTTTAATTTTTTCCATAAAATCCCTTCTTTCCGACTGTCATTACAGATTTGTCTCAAAATAATCATCATAGGAAGTGAATATATCTTTCACGATCTCATAGGACATCTTCGGTCTTCTATACTCGTCCACAATGCCTTTGTTATTCATGGTCCTTGGACGATTCTCGAAGCGTTCTCTTGATATCCTGACATCTGTCAGCTGCCATATGAATACTCCGCAGCATTCCGCCGATTCCAGGACTGCCCGCAATTGATGTTCCAGTGCAATACATTGATACTCTTCCGACCATTTATCTTTTGTCCGCGTATGATATCCATAGAGTGCTCCCGCTCCGATTTCCGATACAATAAAAGGTTTATTCCTCGTCACCGGATTGTTGCGAATCCATTGCATCATATCCTGTATGCAGTCCACCGCCGTCTCATTCTGATCGCTATACCACTCCGGATACAGATTGAAAGATACAATCTCCGGTATATCCAGGCAGATATCTTTTTTATGTTTATTACTTGCAGATGTTCTCGGACGGGTCCTGTCAAGTTCTTTCAACTGCCTGTATTGTTTTGTATAGCAGTCTCTGCCGTACAAAGTTTCGCTGGCGCACTCGTTCAAGATTCCCCATACAAAGATGCAGGGATGATTCTTGTGATTCATCACCATCTCTCGGATACAATCTTCCGACTGCTTCTGAAAATAGGGATTCTGCATATGATATTCCTTCAATCCTCTTGCATGACTCTCTTCCCAGACCAAAATTCCCTGCTCGTCGCATAAGTCTAAAAAAAGTTCATCGTTCGGATAATGAGATGTCCGAATCGCATTTGCTCCCAGATCCATCGCAATCTGTATATCCTGCTCTATTGCCTGCAATGGCATTGCGCAGCCAAACATGGGATGATCCTCATGCCTGTTAAATCCTTTGATACGAATCGGTCTTCCGTTGAGCAATATGTATTTGCCGCTCACCTTTATCTCCCGGAATCCAAAACGCTCTATCAGATCATCCATCGGTTCTGTATCTGAAAGAATTGCCCGAACCTTATACAAAACCGGATTCTCCGGTGTCCATTCGGAAACATTCTCAAGATAAATCTCTTTCTGCACAATCCGGCTCTCATTTGTCTCCAGATCTATCGCAATTTCATCCGTAAATAGTGGATCTGCCTGCAAACGGAGCGTATATCTTTCCGACGAATCACTTATCCCGTTTATTTTCGTTGTAAGCAGAACTTTCCAGCCGTTTTTTCCCGCTTTGCCTACTTCTACATGGAGATATTCAATATATGCCTTTTTCAAGTGTTCCAACACAATGCCGCGATTAATGCCGCCGTACGTCATATAGTCATTCGGTATATGAAGAGCACTGTTTTCCGAGAATCGATTGTCAACTATAATCTTCAATTCATGCTCTCCGCTCGGAATCTGTCTTGCCAGAAGTGAAAATGGCGTATACGCATTATAGTGTTTTCCAAGAAGGCGGCCATCTAAATAAATCTCTGCTGTATGGCTGATTCCTTTGCACACAAGACGCACATTTCCCTCTCCGTACAATTTTCTGCGAAAACACCCACGCCCTCTGTAAGAGGCAAATTCCGGAAGATTTTCCCAGACTGTAGGTACCACAACAGAATAGGATGTTCCTGCATGCTCGCCGCTTTCCGGGACAAAGCTCCACACACTTCCGCTCAATTCTTCGGTATTCCGTATTTGATTAGTGCAAAAAGTCCGAACCATTTTCCACTCCCTCGGATCAGGTATTATCGTAGGTATCTCTTTCTTCCTGAGAACCTCCGGTTACTTTTATGTTCACATCGTTCATACTGAGCTTTGCTATATTTCTGATCATTCCATATTCATTACAAGTAATCTTCAGATGATTCATTGTAATATCTTTGATAGGATCTTGTGCATAGCCATCTATGACAAAGGCCTGACTTATCTTGTCGTAATCCTCTGTCAGCTCTGCCGTGATATTCTGAATACACAAATTCTTCAACTCCGTAGGCGGAATACTATCCGATACAGGAGCCATAATGGTTTTCCAATGCTCCGGTATCTCTCCATGATAATTTTCCCCAATCGTGCATACATTGTAATTAACATTCCAGTTCAATTGTATATGTACCGGGAACCTTACGTTCTGCATATACAGATCCTGCACCTTAATATTACGAATGTATCCTTTTCTCGGATATGCGGATTTAATTCTGAATCCACAATCTGTTCCGTAAAAGCTGATATTTTCAAGTACTACATCACTGATGCCGCCGGACACTTCGCTGCCGAGTGTTACGCCATATCCCTCATAGATCTTACAGTTTCTTACTGTTATACGCTCACAGGGAATATTGACGCGCAAACCATCCGAATCCCGACCTGACTTTATACAAATACTGTCATCGTGAGTATGTGTTTCACAATTTTCAATAAGTACATCATGGCAGGAGTCAATGTCGATACCATCCGTACTGGGACCGTTAATACTTCCACAGATCACCTGCACATGATCAATATGAATATTTCCGCTATAGTACACATGAATATTCCAAAATCCGGATTTGAAAGAGGTAATATCCTTTAACGTAACATTTTCGGAATCGGAGATTACAATATTACGAAGTCGTACGGCATCATAATCACTTGCCCATCGAAGACCATAGGGCTCATAGATTCCGCGTAAACCGCTTTTTCGGTCATCTCCCCAATATTTGGCCCACCAGTGTTCACCCTGACCATCAATAACTCCTTTACCGCTGATGGTCACGTTTTTCTGTCCACGCACATTCACAAAACCGGGATACCATTTCATTTCAATGCCGGCAACTCTTGTATCCATCATGGGATATGCTTCATCATGTATGGATGCCAGCAATCTTGCACCCTCTTCAAAATGAAATTCCATATTGCTTTTCAGAAAAAGCGAAGAGGTAAGGTAAGTTCCCTTTTCCAAAATCAGCATTCCGTTTTCTTCTGCTGTCAAATCAATCAAATGCTGTAATTCTTTTGTCACATCTACGATGCCGCTTGCATCAATGTTATATTCTGTCGTTTTAAATATTTTCATAATCTTATCTGCCTCTGTGAAAAAGGTCGGCGAAATGCCGTAATGACTTTCCACCGACCTTCTGTTTTGGGGGTCCTTTTTTTAATTAGTTCTTAGCTGCTGCATCCGCCATAATCTGATTGCCTTTTTCAAATAACTGATTGCCGGCATCCTCTGCGGATATTGCTCCATAACATACTTTTTCCACCAGTTCATTTGCAAGTGCTGCTACCTCTGCTGCTCCATCTGGCTGAGGCTTGCTTGCTGCGGAAGAATTGGGAATGACAACGTCATTCATATAGGTAATTGCTTTCTGGTCCGTTTCACCCAGAGAATCCTTGATTGCCTCACTGACAACGGAATTGGTCTGAATACCACGCTCAGTTAAAATCACTTTATTAGCGTCTACAGAATTCAGAAGATAATTAATAAATTTCACAGACTCTTCCACATTTGAAGTATCTCTTGTAACACAGAATAACTGTGAAGGTTTACAATAATTGGACAACTTAGGATCCTTGGTCGGATAAGTTGTCATCTCAAGATCAATCTCATCACCGACTACATTCTGCATGGTTGTAATCTGGTTGTTGTACTTAAATGCACACCAGGAACGTGCGGATTCCGTTTCACCATACACTAACGGGTCCTGTTCCACTGTGGTTCCGCTTCTTTCAGCAAAAACATCAGCGCTGATCAACCATCCTTCTTCAATGCCTTTTTCATATATCTTGAAATATTCAATCAGAGGATCCGCTGTTTTACATCCCAGTGCTCCGTCTCCGTATAAGGATCCTCCTTCTTCGGCACGCATAAATACTTCCAGATAAGCGACATCATTATAAGAAATGTTTGTCTTAACGCCCGTCTTTTCATATACTTCGCGGCACTTTTCAAAGAACTCATCGAGTGTCATGTTATCATGGATCTCAATTCCGTTTTCATTCAGAAGTGTGGCATTATATATCATTGCAGGCGGTGATACGGTAAGGCAAATACCATAAATGCTTCCGTCTACAGCACCAATATTCAGATTATCTTCGCTCATTCCGCTGACATCCAGCAAACCGCTTTCAATATAATCATCCAAAGAGATCAATAACCCTTTGTCTGCATACTGTTGCAGATATTTGTAATCCATTTGGATTACATCAGGCAGGGAATTACCTGCCGCATAGGTTGCCAGTTTCTCCCAGTAGTCACTGAACGTAGAGAACTGACCATCGATACTGACGCCGGCATTTTCAGCGCAGTACATATCAATAACTTTCATTGTCATATCATTTCTGGTCTGGTTTCCCCACCAGGAGAATGTCAGGTTTTCGCCACTCCCTGTATTTTCTGTCATAGCTGCGCCACTCGTCTCCTGCGTTGTCTCACCCGAAGTGTTTCCACACGCTGCCAATGAGATCGTCATCATTGTTGCTAACCCCATAGCAATTGCTTTTTTCATCCTTCTCATATTGCCTCCTTTTGTTGTGTGTACTTGTTGTACCATCGTGTACAACTCCTTGTGTAACTGTATCTTACCCAAAATAAGTTCAAAATGAAATCAACAAAAACAACTTACATTTGTACTTTTTCCACCTTTGCATTTTTGGTATTTTAAAAAATTTTACCTTTTCTGCACAAAAACTACTTTTTCAAAATCCAATGACTAATTCGGTTGAATAAGATAAAAAAAACAATTATAATTGCTGTAATCAAATTGTATCATAACCATCCATGGAGTAGATATTATGAATTATATTCGCCAAAAGCTTCACCAAAAGTTTGCTTTTTTATCGGAACTTTCAATCAGGGTCAAGATTCAATTGCTGGTTATTTCCAGTATTCTTGTTCTCTCCATAATATCTCTTGGCGGTACACAAATGATCATCCGCAAATATAACGAAACACTCTATCAGTCTGTCGAAACCTCTCTGTCCTATTCGACCAAAGAGATTTCTTCTTATCTCGACACAATAGATAATATGGCAGATCAGATATTAGCCAATAAAACCCTTCAGGAATCCCTTGCCTCCTGGAGTGACGCCAGCGCTTCTCTCAATTCTTCTACTTATAACAGTTTATATCAACAGATTACCAATTATATGATGGGATCAGATGGCCGCTTTCTCTCTTATATGATCATCAAGCAGGATACCAAAACGGTATACAGCTCCTATTTGGTATCTATGGAAACTCCGACTTCTATGTTAGATCATTTAGTCGATTACGCGGAACAGGCTGACGGCAGTGTCAAAGTAGTATCCGATTATTGTAATGATTCCGGTCTATTTATGGTCCGCAAGATCAAAGAGTCCAAAAATCTGTCCTTTCGTAATTTGGGATATGTTCTTATTAACATCAATATAAAAGAATTGGTCAATCAGGCATTGGAAAATAAGATGAGTAACGATATCTCCTACATGCTATTGGAAAATGACCAATTATTACTTGCAGAAGGATCGTTCGATGAAAGTGACCTTCCAAAGCTCCGGAAAACTCCTCAGAATGGGTACAGCCTCTATTCCAAAGACGGAAAAACTTTTTTCATCGTTCGGACCGATATTCCCAAATACAATTTTAATATCATTTATTCCGTTCCATACAGCACAATCTATGCCGCCATTTCAAGAGAAACCTTTTTGATATGTGCTTTTGTAATCGCCGGCATTATACTTGTAATTTTGTTTTCTACTACCATAACCGCGTTATTGGCGAATGACTTCAAGCTTTTAATTCACAATATGCAGTTATTTGCTTCCGGAAAATATACGCTGACCGAGCAAGAGCAAATGCTTTCTTCCAGAAAAGATGAAATCGGCATGCTGCACAAGGGATTTAATGATATGGCTGTTGAAATTAACGATCTGATTGAAAAAAACTACGTCAATGAATTGCTAAAAAAAGAAGCTCAATTAAAAACTCTGGAAAGCCAGATGGATCCTCACTTTTTATACAATACACTGGATTCCATCAACTGGCGTGCAAAGGCAATTCACGCAGATGATATATCCCAGATCTGTACATCTCTCGGATCTTTGCTTCGCATTACGCTTCATAAAGACATGGGGAATTTTACAGTGGGGGAGGAAATGCAGCTTGTATTAAACTATATGACAATTCAGCATATGCGATACCCGAACAAGCTAATTTATCACTGTGATGTTTCTGAAAATTTGTATACTATTTCGATTCCGAAATTCACAATACAACCTCTTGTGGAAAATGCCATTCGGTATAGTCTGATGAATGCCGTTGATATCTGTGAGGTCTCTGTCACTGCTTTTGTTTCACTGGATCAAAACGGTAGCGAAATACTGACGGTTCGAGTTAAAAATAACGGTTCCTACTTTGAAGACAATATATTACAAAAGCTTCAAAACGGAGAACGCCAGCCTCATGGCTTTGGAATCGGGCTTTTGAATGTATTAACTCGTTTACAGATTACTTACGGAGATCCTTTTGGATTACAAGTATATAATGAATATGACGAATATGATACTTATGCGATCGCTGAAATACGTATTCCTGCTGTATCATTTGTATAGGGAGGTAATCATGCTGAAATTATTAATTGTGGAAGACGAAGAAATCATTTGTGAAACACTTGCGCGCCTCACAGACTGGTCCTCGCTCGGAATTGAATTGATCGGCACCTGTCAGGACGGAGTGGATGCATACCATATGATACTTGATGAATGCCCCGATATTGTTATGACAGACATCAATATGCCCGGGATTAGTGGTCTGGAGTTGATTGAGCGCATCCAGCGCACCGCCTTAGACACACGCTTCCTTATATTATCCGGCTATGCGGAATTTGACTATGCGAAAAGAGCAATGAAATCGGGTGTAAAACATTATCTTCTGAAACCTTGTGATGAAGAACAGCTACGTTCTGCGTTACAGGAAATGGTATCGGAATGTTTACAATTAAAACAGGAAAAAAATTTATCCCCCGTTACCATTCAGGATGCCCAGATACAACATGTAATGCTGCTGAATCTTATTCGTGAAGGTATCCGGCTTCCCAATGTAACCACGAAATTATTCGAAATAAATGCTCCTTATTTGGAACTATACGAACAGCCATTCCAATACTGTGCCATTTATTATCTGGAAAAAAAATTTATAAATTCCGCTATGGAGCAACTTCGCAGATATTGGACAAATACATCTCAAAATATTTGTTTTCACGCCATTTATACCGTTAATGTTTTATTGCTTATATTTCCCGATTATACAAGGGATTACAGCTCCCTCGATGACTTTCTCTCAACGCTTCACTTTCCCGATCAAAAAGTGAGTATTGTATATGAGCGAAAGACATTTCCAAATCTGGAAAAGCTTTTACTTATGCTGCTTCCGAAGCTGAAACGCTATGATACATTCTATTTTGTAGAAGAAGATCATCTCATTCCTAATTCTAATTATGACCTGATTTTTTCCGACGTTTCATTGATTACACAAAAATTGCTGCAAGAGCATTCCCCCGGCGATGATCGTTCTATTATAGAAATTGAGGAAGAACTTCATAATATTCTTCTATCTGTCGGAGATAAGGATTTTCTGATACAATTAGCCTCACAACTTTTAATCTCCTTGAGTATAGAAACTGTCTCCGGAGATATTAAGACCGTATCGCAGACGCTTTCACGGCTTCACAATGAAGACAATCTCACAAATATTTGCAACATTACCATGAATGAGATTTATCAGATCACCGATACAAGTTCCAACGGAAAATACAGCCCGTTTATTCAGAAAATAATCAATTACGTGGATGACCATATTTCCGAAGAAAACATGACATTGAAGGGTATTTCGGAAAATATACTCTATATGAACGCGAGTTATGTCAGTCGTATTTTCGTAAAAGAAGTCGGGCAGACTTTTTCAAGCTATGTAACCGAACACCGTATTGAAAAGGCAAAAGAAATTCTGTCCGGAACAAGTGTGGAACAAATCCAAAATGTTGCCACATTGGTCGGCTGCGGAAATAACCCCTACTATTTCAGCAAAATATTCAAGAAAGTTACAGGAATGACACCTACGATATATGCACGGCGTTTTGGAACGTCTCCCCATAATTAACTCTGAATGGCGGCAAACAATTTTAGGTCGAAAAATATGCGGCTTCCGGGAGATCTCCGAAAGCCGTTTTTGTTCCTACTTCGCCTGTAGCTTCACTATTTCCTGTTTTCCATGAACCGCAGCTATGCTAATATGCTAACTACGACTTCAGCAGTCATTGCGGCTGCCACAGCAGATATACTACGACTTGTCTGTTTCTATCGAAATCTTTTTTTCATAAAGAGCATTTTTCTCAAGTATTTCCCGGAATGCTGTCGAATTTTCTCCCAGTGCCAGCCCCTTGATCTCCATGTATTCGTCATAATCATAGAGGTACACTGTGATCTCGGATATATCGTATCCGCTGACCGCCAGCTCGTTGGTATTGTTTCCTGCGTATGTCAGTTTTCTTCCATCTTTATCCAACACTACGGTCACAACAAGATGATCTTCCGGGAAAATGTCATATACCGTAAGCTCCACCGGAGAGACTTCGATTCTGTCCAGCCCGAAGTCTGCCTCATTTGTTTCGCCTATCTCTATGACCTGCATTTCCTTATCGCTCTGCGCAATGGAAAACTCCGGGAATTTCCAACTTCCGCGTACTGTCTCCTTGGAATCCCCCTTCGGATATAGGAAAAAATACGGGATTTCCAGTTGCAGTGTCATGTCTTCCGGAATCTGTTCATAGTATCCCTGATTCCCTGTCTGGATCGATTTGTAATCGATACGGATCAGTCCCAGAAAAGTATGTTTATCCACAAGTTGCCCCACAAGCGCCCTGCCCCCGTGTACCGGATCGCCGCTTCGGAAAGAATACTCCTCCAGCGTTGCGATCATGATCTGGCTTTTTCCGTCACTATCCGCTGACATCTCCGGAAATCCTTCCTCGCTCCCCATTTTTACCCCCAGGAAAATTGCCTGGTTTGTGGCATAATAATCCGTCAAGGTAATGGTGTAGCCCTGATCCGATACCTGATACTGCGCCGGTTCTACAACTTCCATACTGCTTTCCGTACTCTGGATCCCAGTGGCTCCGGTATTGTTGTCCCCAGCCTCTTCTCTCTCCCCGGCATTGTATTTTCCTTGCCCTGTTGGTACCAGCGTTACAATTTCTTCTGTCGGAATCTCCTGGAACCCCAGCAGCTCCTGTACCCGTTCTATCACGCTGCCGATCAGAGGCAGTTCTTTTGCTAAGACCGGATTTGCCGCACAGAATCCAATAGCTACAACAATCGCTGCCGCAGCAGCCCCCGTCTGCACGAACTTTCTTTTTCGCCTCTGTCTTTTTTTCTTTTCTGATGTTTCTCTGATAATTCCGTATGCTTCCTCTATTTTTCTGTCAATCAACGGACTGTTTGCCATGGCAATTCTCCTTTCCTACACCCATCTGCGATCTCAGTTGTTCTCTGCCCCGGTGAATTTTACTCTTCACCGTATTTTCTTTCATATGGAGCAGCTGTGCGATCTCTCCTATGGAAAACTGTTCCCCATAATACATCTGGAAGATCAGCCGGCTGTCCTCCGGCAGAGTTTTCAACAGATCATTGAATTCCAGATCCGTACTGAAATCATAGAACTGTGAAGCTTCCTCCGCCTCGTTCATGGGAACCGTCCGACTCCTGTGCCGTCTCATTGCAATACATTGGTTGATCAGAATACGAATCAGCCAGGTTCTGAAATATTCAGCTCTTCGTAAGGTATCCAGCTTTTCAAAAGCTGAAAGTATGCTCTCCTGCATGGCATCGGCAACATCCTCTTCGTTCCCCAGATAAGCGAACGCGATCCGTATCATGCTCTGCCTGTTCTGTTCCATCAGAGCGATGAAAGCTTCCGCGTCTCCTTTTTTCGCTTTTTTCACCAGTTTCTCCATGGTTCCTCCCGTTCTTCATCCGGCCGGATGCCTTGCAAGGTATTTTGTGTTCACATACATTAGATAAGCATATCGTATTTTCGGTTGCAGAAAAATAAATTTTTTTCATAAAAGTTTTTTCCATAAAATAGTAAACAGCTTCCGAAGTTTCCTCCGAAAGCTGTTCTTAAAACTATTAAAGCTATTTAAACTATTCCACTACTACCGTACCGTCTTCTTTTACGGTAATATTCATGTCATCCTTCACATATTCCAGGAACTCTTCCCCCAGGCTGTCAATAACAGGCATCTGCACATTGTCAAGCCACACATCTGCCAGGATTGCTCCGGCTGCTGCCAGGGAATCAATAGGTTCGGAAAACAGCATACATGCCGGCTGTCTGTTCATGGAGCAGGCACAGTAAAGTACCAGTCCGCCGGTGGTAGATCCTATGGTCGTCGGCAGGCACAGGGCTTTGCCCGCCATCTGTTTACCATAGAGGTCGGGGTTATTCTGATCTCCGCAGGTTGCTTTTTTATCGCCGAACTGCAATGCCTTCTGGAAAGATGCCAGTGTGTTCAGACCCCCGTGAGATACCAGTGCCTTGGCTGTTACGGTTCCGGAGGCTACGATTCTTCCTTTAAATTCTTTCATTTGTCCGCTCCTCCCTTCGTGATCTGCTCTAAGATCTCAGCATCGGTATAATATCTTGCGCTGGTGTAGGTCCGCAGCTTGTTGCTGGAAGTAATGACCGGCATCTTCTCGCTGAGAGGATTGTTCATATACATTAACGGGCAGATATAGGAAGTAATGACTCCCGTCGCCTTTAACGTCTCCGCATAAGGGGTCTCCTGAAATTTTTTCAGTACCGCAGGCGCCGCCGTGAATACGGTAGGAATACATACTCTGGTTCTACCGGCTTCTTTCAGGCTCTGAGAGACTTTTTCCGTCCAGTCGATGAGCTGCTGTAAACTCATATGGGGACATCCCATGAAACACAGCTTCGGCTTGGCATCCTTCTTTTTCCAGATCACCGGATAGCTCTCATAGACCCTCTGAAGTTCCGCATCATCTACCACGTAGACCTTTGCATCCTCCGAAATCAGATCTTTTCCGTATTTCACAGCCTCCGGAGTGATATTTTCCACATGATACAGACCTACCGCACCGTTGGAAGCAGTCGCTGCGCCGAAATCCTTCAGATAGGTTTTCGCAGCATCATCCAGTTCACCGCCCAGCCATTTGTCCAGTCCTACGATATAGGGAACATCCGCCATGACTTTCATACCAATGGCAGATCCCAGCAGCTGTGCTTCCGGCTTTTTCGTGGTCTCGATCTTCACGATCCAGGTGGCTTTTCTGCCCTCATCCGTCAACAGACCGAAACGGGGCACATACCCTACTACCGAGCCCATGAGGTCAATGATACCGGAGTTACGATTGCATCTTGCTCCCAATACGGAGTTGGCATAAACAACTGCAGAAGATTCCGACCATGACAGCACCTCTCCCATAGCCGGGGTATTTCCTACTTCATCCATATAACAGGTACAGGTATACGCATCCTTTTCCATGATACCAAGCTGTGTCAGCTGCTTCTCGTAATCATCCTGCTTGGAGTACATGAAATTTTTGAACACAAAATCTTGTAAAAAAGAACTGGGGACATTGGGATCCAGTGGTCTGGGATCTGCTGAAAACTTCTGTTTCGATACATTGCCGGATTCGATCAGCTGGTTCATCAGTTCATAAACCGGAGCCAGTGCTTTCAATCCGAAGGATGTTACCAGATGGTTGTATTTGCTGGTCACGGGTACCATCTTATCTGCGCCGAACAGTTCACCGTAACGTACCAGTGTCTGCATGACTTTCGCCAGGGTCGCTCCCTGTTTTCCATCATATATTTCCTGTTGTTCTTTTGTTAAGTTCATTGATTTCCCTCCCCCTTAAATCTTCATGGCAACTTCATAAGCGCGCCATATGACACTTCGCAGATTACCTACACCATTGCAGTCGCCTACGAGGCTTACATTGCTGCCCTTCGGTGCCAGTGGATTGGGAATGTATCCTGCGGAGCTGATCACACTGTCACAGGGAATGGTGATCTCTTTTCCGGAAGCATCCTTGCATACGATGCTGTCATCCTTTACTTCCTGCAGCGTAGTTTCCAGATATACGGGCACTTTCTTCCAGGCGAACCACTCTCTCAGATAGGAACTGTTGGCCAGGCATACTCCGGTCTGGGCGATGAGATCGTTTTTCATCTCTACGATTACAGGCTGTTTGCCCTGCAGCGCCAGTTCATAAGCAATCTCACAGCCGGTGAGTCCGCCGCCGATGACGGCAACCTTTTCTCCTACGGGAGTACCGGTAAGGTATTCGCATGCCTCAACCATCTTCTCATGACCGGGCACTTTTTTCAGTACTCTGGGCACTGCTCCGGTAGCGATGATCACGGGAGCACCGGCAAACGGGGCGATACTCTCCACTTTTTCATTGTAATGAATCTCAATTTTCAGATCTGCCATCTGCTTCCGATACCAGGTCAGAAGATCCCGCAGTTTTCCCTTATAGCTTTCCGCACTGGCAGCAATAAAGGTTCCGCCCAGGTGATCTGTCTGCTCGTGAATCACCGGCTCGTGTCCCCGCAGCTTCAGTACTCTGGCAGCCTCCATGCCGCCGATACCGCCACCGATAATATGTACCTTCTTCGGGCTGGTGGTGGGTACGATCTTGTGCTTCTCCCACTGCATGGTCTCGGCATTTACCGCACAGCGTGCCAGATGCAGGGAATCAGATAATGCCTGATCATTGGGAACTCCCTTATAGTGACACATGTTGAAGCAGCCGTTGTGGCACAGAATACAGGGACGGATGTCGTCCTCCTTATCATTCATCAGCTTGGTCACCCATTCCTGGTCTGCCAGGAACTGTCTGGCGAATCCGGCACCGTCGATTCTTCCATCTGCAATGGCCGCCGCAGCCGTCTCCGGATCCATACGTCCGGCGCATACCACAGGGATATCCACGAATTTGCGGATATGCGCCACATCCTCCAGATTGCAGTTTTCCGGCATATAGATAGGGGGATGTGCCCAGTACCAGGCATCATAAGTACCGTTATCGCAGTTTAACATATCGTAACCGGCATCCTGCAAATACTTCGCTGCTTTTTCGGATTCTTCCATATCACGGCCTGCTTCTGTGAACCTTTCTCCGGGAAGTGCTCCCTCACGGAACCCCTTGGTCTTGGATTCCACACTGTACCTAAGAGACACAGGGAAATCCTGTCCGCAGACTTTCTTGATCTCTTTTACGATCTCTACAGCAAAACGATATCTGTTTTCAAAAGATCCACCATATTCATCGGTTCGCTGATTCACATATTTTAAAGTAAACTGATCCAGCAGATAGCCTTCATGTACCGCATGGATCTCCACACCGTCCACACCGGCATCCTTTAATAATTTTGCAGTCTTGCCGAATGCAGTGATGAACTCCTGAATCTCCTCCACGGTCATCTCCCGGGAAGGAACTTTATCTGACCAGCGGTTCGGAGACGGGCTGGGTGCGGCTGTAATCTTGTCGAGATCCATAAAAGGTTTCGCCAGTACCCGCAATGCCTTATTGGTGTACAGGGTCTCCATCATTTCACTGATGGTAAACGATCTGCCGAAACCTGCCGTCAGCTGGACGAACAGCTTTGCTCCTGTCTTGTGGAACTTTGGCATCCACTTTGCCAGATCCTCATACATTTTTTTCTTCTTATATAGCCACTGTCCGTACATGGGATTGTATACCGGCTGACATCCCGGAAGCACCAGACCGCAATTATTTTTCGCTACTTCCAGAATAAATTTCGCACCATCCTTGTCAAAATGGTTCACTTCCATCCATCCCAACAGGTTTGTGCCACCCATGGATGTCAGAACAATGCGGTTCTTAATCTCGCAGTTTCCGATCTTCCACGGCGTAAACAACGGTTCCAACTGTTGTTTCATTGTAACTCCTCCTTTGCCTTCTCTCTTCTCGTTTGCGTACCCCATTACACAGCTCTAGTATAACATATCGAGATATAAATTGCGCATAAAAATGATGTCGGGGTCAAAAGCCCCCGACTCTGATGCCTACGGATTATTCTGCCAAATAGGTCACATTTTGTTGTTTCATCAACAACTTTTTATTTTAACAGATTCAATGCCGCTTGTTTACTCTGCCTTCCACAGGTCTCCCCATACGGAATCACACAAATTGACACAGCATTCTCTGGAAAAATCCGGATCCTGAGAAATGATCTCATTTTCCTCTGCCAACACTGCATCATAATCCTCCAGAAAATAAGTCGTCACGCCTTCGGGGCCGGAAGTCACATGACTGATCATAGGTTTCACTCCATAGTCTGCGATCTCCACCTCTCCATGATCATTCTTCGTAATCGTTACCTCTGCCATGCCGCCTACCATACGGTTAGCAACTCCCTCTCCGGTGCCGGAGGTCCAGTTCACGAAATTTCCCAGGGAATAATACACAAGCATTTCATGGTCACGCTCTTCATCCGTCACCCATTCTATCGGCTCAATGACATGTGGGTGCGTCCCAAGTACCAGATCCGCGCCGTTTTCGGCAAAAACTTTCGTCCACTTTTCCTGGGAGGCATCGGGTGTCAACCGGTATTCTGTGCCCCAGTGGGGACATACAATCGTGAAATCCGCTAATTCCTCTGCTCTCCGGATATCCGCTGCCACCTGTTCCTCATCCAGCAGATCCACCGCATACGGCATATCATCCGGAAGTGGGATTCCATTCGTGCCGTAGGTATAATTCAGAACCGCAATCTTCATATCCGGCAGGTCTAGGATTACCGGCTCTGCGCCACAGGAAGTGGAAGTATCTGCAGTATCATGAATTCCCAACACTGTAATCTGCGGATAGTTCTCTCTCCAATATTTTGCACAATTTATCAGACCTTTCCGCCCCTTGTCCATGGCATGATTGGTCGCATGACAAATGATATCAAATCCGGCATCTACCAAAGAATCGCACAAGCTGAAATCCGCATTGAAACTCGGGTATCCGGTAATACCAAGATCTGCTCCGCCGATGATCACCTCCTGATTAACCAGTGCCAGATCTGCTGCAGAGATTTCATCTTTTGTATGAGTAAACAAGGACTCATAATCATAGTTTCCGTCAGGTTGCTTACAGCTTTCCTCCACCGGAGTGTGTAATAAGACATCGCCTACCATGACGATGGTGTATTCCCGGGCAGGCTCTACAGCCTCACTTTCCGATGTTTCTCCATAGAAAGTAACGTTCTGTGATGCTTCTACAGTGTCTGCTATCGCAGGATCAGTTTCGATTGTCACACTATGCTTTTGGAGAGGAGTCTCCGCCCTCCCACATCCCGAATATATGATTGTCAGCAGCAGAATATATATGCCGATCAGCTTGACCTTGTAGAATGTCCTGTCCAGCGACAATACTCTGTGGACAAGAATCAATTCAGTTCGTTCATCATCACCCATTTTGCATCATAACCCACAAATTTAAGCATCAGAGAATCCTCTTCTCCCTGAACAAGTACATTATCGGTGATTTCCGCATCTAAATGATCGTTTATGGAAAACAAAGCAAATTTGCTTCCTACCAATACATTATCCCTGACCAGAAACTCCTTTGCATATTGGCAGTCAATATAACCTAGTTCAATGGAAAAGAAACCCTCAAAATCATTGTTATTGTGTCCGTATCCGCAATACAGGATCATATTGTCTGTTAATTCTATCTTGTCGAAAACCGCTTCTTCCTCCCAGCTGATACGAATACCTTCGCCACAATACTCTATTAAATTTCCGGTGACTCTATAATTCCCCATCGCTTCCATGGAGCCTTCGCTTTGTTCAAAAGTTACTCCTTCCGCCATCTGATATAAATAGTTATTTTGAATCAGTGCATTATTTGAGATATTATAAATACCATCTCCGATCAACGAATAATCCGTGGTTAATTCTTCGGAAGAAATCTTAAACAGGTTGTTGCCCTGCCAGCCCATTTCACAGTTCTGGATCACGACACCCTCTCCTCTACACGTTCCTCCTATCGGCATATAACAATATTTAATACACAGATTATCTATTACATATCCTCCGGCATCCCATGCATCAAAAATTGAGATATCATTATCCGGCGCAGCCGCTATAATCTCGATATCCTTATATATCGTTCCAGGATTGCCTGCATCACATCTTAAATACAAATCACCGTTGTACGACATATATGGTTTGCCGTACACCTCCCAGGCACCTTCGATGCTACCGGGATTAAAATCAATCGGATACTCCATACCAGACAAATCTAATCTTGTGAGAAATGATAAATCTTCCGTCAAGGTATCTTCCACCGTCAGATACTCTCCTGTCGTTGTCAATGTAGTATTCGTGGCCGGATATGCGCCCACATCTCCATGTGCAGGGTCTTTCAGATCCATATTCACCGACATCCATCCTTTCGGTGTCGGCCATTCCATCACATAAATAGCATAAGAGGTATCATCAAAAACAATGCCTGCACAATACTGTACTTCTCTGTGATACTTCCATATTTTTGCTCCATCTGTGCCTTCATAATACAATTCCCAGGCATCTTGATATGCCGAATTTTCTATAGCTTTCGTAAGAACCGGCTTTGCACCTTCTCCATAGGCAGAATATGTAACTCCATTCATGACGGTAATTCCGGAGCCTCCATATTCATCTGTATCCTCCAGTCTGAATAAACTTCCTCGTTCAAAAAATATTGCATCACCGGGCTGTAGGGAATCTCGTATCTGATTATATTTCGATGTTGTCTGAAAAGCTGCATTCGGCGATAAACCATCATTATTGTCATTACCATTGACCGATGAAAAATAATAAGCCGTCCCAGAATAGGTTTCTCCCGGAAGAAACTCATCTGCTTTCACGATCGTAGTGGGTGAATTCCTTATCTGCTCTTTACGCAATTCTGCCGCATCTATGTAAGGCTGCACAGCCTCTGTATTTTCAGCAAAAATAATTTTTGAGTTCATAATATGACCATCAGCAGTTGAGTAATCTTCCAACACTGACTGCGTATCCTCTGTTTCACTCACTTCTGAATTATCAGGATTCACAATTCCCGTGGAATTTCCCTGCAATTCCATATTGTCCACATCATTGTCTCCTTCTCTGACAGAACAACCACACATAGTGATACTCAGTACCATTGCAATGAACACACTGATCTTTGCCCTCATAAATATCTCCCCTCATTCTATCTTCCCGTTTATGTACCTCATGTTATAGATTCAGTATAGCATACCACGGTACAAATTTATATGTTTTCCTTCTTCGCTTCTATTCCAACTGTATCCGGATGTACCATATGATGCTCCTATCCTAATTTATATCGTCGGTCTTTATTCTTACCAATAGCAAAAATTTTTCCGTCAGATATAAGTGGTTTTAAAATTTCTTTGGTTCGAGTCTCTTTCAGACCTAACAAATCACAAAAATCCTGCAAACGATACTCTTTATTCTCTTCCATATGATTTAAAATCTTTTCTTGCTGTTTCCCTGTTTTTGTACTTTTTTTATCGTCGCTTTTTTATCTCCATTTTTTTGAAAGAAAGCGACAGTACCGTTCTATCCGGATCAAATCTCTCTTCAATCACCGGTTCTTCCCAGCCTTCATCTGCCCATACATTAAAGATGTTCGGCACACCGCTTCCGGCACGTTCACCGATATTAATAAGATTAAACATTTTCATAAGAGCCTTGTTTCTTGGATCGGATTCACCACCAAGACACATCTGCTTTTTACCCGTTCTGATATAACCCGGATTTGCCAAAACTAGTTTATCCGGTTCCTTACGGATAACAACACCTCGCAACCCATGATAATCTGCATTAATCAGGCAGCTTGCCAAAGCTTCACGGAGTGCCTTGTGTACCGGCGTATCATCAATACGCTCTCCACCGGACATTTTATAAGGGACCTTAACAAGCACTTCCATATCCATGGTTCGCTCAGTCTGATCACGAAGCATGGTCTTTACCTGGGTACAATGATAATCTCCCTCATAGTTCCGACGGAAAGTACCATTGAAAATATCATTGTTAATGTACACCGGTTTCTGCTCACGCTTCGCCATGGGCACATAAATAACTATGATAACATCTTTATTGTCACCGACTTCATAGGTCTCCACATCATTTTCCGACAGAAGATTGATATTTGCCCTAAAAAAATCATTATATGACATGTTTTCTATAGTCAATGGTATCTATTCCATAAACTTTCGTCTCCACACACTCAAACAAGTCCGGATCAAACAAAGCCAAATTATATCCATCGCTATGCATTACGCTTTTATATTCAATGCCCGCATATTCCGCAGCATCATCATGAATAATACTTTTAACAAAATCGGTAATATATTGCGTTGGTACATAATCCAAGGCGCTGTCGCTCCTCCGCATGATTTTACCCATTTCGTCATTTATCTTATTTAAGTGTTCTTTATTAATCGCATATTCTAAGCAGTCTAATCCTTCAATAAATGGACTTATTTGATTGATTTTCTTTAAATCAACAACAATAATATCTTTTTTGAGCCTAAATTTACCAACCGTTACATAATCATATGCACCAGCTCTGGCTTCATATATTGTAGTCTCAGCAGTATCACCCAAATACAAGCACCTAATTCCTCTTGCATTAGCTCTACCATCTGTAGTCTTATCAATTGGCGGTGCCCCCATTTCTTCAATAGGAATCCCTTCTTCTGTTGAAATTCTACATCTATAAAACATCTCTCCCGTCTTATATGGTTTACGAATATATGAACAAAATCGTTCCAATAAGTTCAAATCTACATAATGCGTATGAAAACGATTTTTTGTTTTTAGTGCCTCTACAAAATCATCCCAAGAATTCGTAGTCAAAAGAGAATGTTTTGATAAATACTCTTGGTCATATAACTCCTGAATACCAACCGGCTGGTCAAACAACTCTGCATTATATTCATACTTTTCTTTACATATTGCAGTAATTATGTTATACACATCGGATTCGCTCTTTTTATTGAAAATATTCCAGTTGTTAATCAATTCAGTCTTCAACAAGCGAGTATCTGACTTCGGATACGAATCTGGCAACAAAGAAACTGGTGTATATATACTTATCAGTTCATCAAACATCATGCTCAGGTCTTCATACTTATCCGTATCATATATATGTACATTTTTACATTTACACAGTGGACAATCCCCAATCTCTGCTTTATTCCGGATAACAGAGATAACTTCTGTGTCGCAAAAACAACTTTCGCAAATTACCATAAGCTACTCCTTATCCAAATATCTTCCTATTAACTCTAAATGATGCATAATAGATAGTTTTTTCACTGTTCCCAACCCCGGATAAGCTTCTCGGTGATATAAATCTTCAAACTCTTTCATTGCCACAGTATCAAGCTGCTTTGCTTCATTCCATGCCACTAGTTTCGACAACGCTTCTTGAAATTTCCCGGCAGGATCACTAATATCATCATTCGAATCAGACACAAAATGCTTTACGCGTAAACTATCATCTTTATCAAAATATACAATATGTATCGCAACCGCATAAGGAGCAAACCCCGTTTCATTATATTCTTCACCAACTACAGAGTAATCAGCAAATCCCACATATCCATCTTCTTGATAGTACAAATGATCTTCTGAGAAAGGTTCGTCGTCAACTTCAATATAATCATTATTTCTGTCTAGTTTGTTAAACTTATCCGCCAAAAGTACTCTGTTTTTTCTTATTTTCCTTCTAAACCCACTTTCATCTGGAATTAAATTGTACTTAACATCTGTTTCTGCAAAGTATGCTTCATAAACAGAAATTGCATCTTTGTCATCACAAATCGTTCCCATATTATCTGCATGTCTTGCAATAAACTTCTCTGGTTTTGAACTCGCCCTTAATAAATACATATAGAGAATGTTATTATTTTCTTTTAAACATACAGACAAGCTTTCCTTTAACTTCTGATTTTTCTCTTCTCTGGCATCACTACTAAAGCTCCCCACCTTAGGATTGGTAATGATAGCAAGCTGCTTACTATTTTCCCCATATGCTTCTATGGTCTTAACAAGCGTAGAAGATAATTTTACAGGTTCAATAATCGGTGTAATTCTGCTACTCAAAACACCTTTCTCTACCAACTCACGCAACGCAATTAATTCAAATTGTCGTCCTCTCAAATAAGGGAAATACATACTACACACCTCCATATTGATGTTCTAAAAACACTTTAAGTTTCTGATAATCATCATATGTCAATTCCATAAAATACGCCAAAAACTTTAATTCGTATGGAATCTTAACAAACTCCTCTTTCTCTAGTTGCATTCTCTTTTTTAATATTCTCAAAACACATAAATATGACTCTTCTATTGGTATCTGTAAAAACATTTTTTTACAAGCAGCATAATATTTGAACTGTGTAACTTCCGGTAAATAGCCATACCACTGAGCAATTATATCTTCATATTCACTTTTTCGTAGTAACTTGAAAATAATTTCCTTGTCTAAATCGCTTATATGCCTTTGCGGTTTCCGAACCATACCTAGCTTTCCATTTTTTCTTAGCACATAAATACCAACAGGTTTATCTATACCATCCAACATCCTTTGTAACTGTTGCAGATTTTTCTCATAAGTTACTACAGCCACATGATCGAATGCCTTATAATAATCATCTATCTGGGAACTTAGTCTCTCCAGGTTATCGAGTTCTGTTTTTATCTCATATACAACAGCCTTACCATTTATTAATACAAAATCTGCTTTCGATTTAGCTATCGCAACTTCTGTCAAAGCAGTTGTCGTATTAACACTATGCACACCAAGAAGTAACTTATTCAGCAAAGTATTTTTATAAAAATACTCATTCCTATAATTATTCTTCAATTCACAATAAATTTCGCTTATTAATTCTCGGTTATTCTTTTGGTCAGCATTACTTGTATATCGTCTAACAACTGATGAATATACATTATCTACCTTCCCATCTATAAAGTGGCGAAGCATATTGCGAGTAAAAATTCTATTCAAATTACTCTTTTTATTCGTTTCCATCAGCTTCGCCTCCTTCCTGCACCTAATTATTAAATTATATTTTATCATATTTCCTTACGAATTCACAGGTAATCTTTCAAACTATTTTAGCAAATTAGAATATACCTCTATTGATATGTAGACCAACCAAGTTCACCATTTCTTGATACAATATTTCTAAAAACAAAGGAGATTTTATTATGAACAACCTACAGACATTTTTTGAAGAATATATGGCATTTTGTCAATATCAAAAGAGATTAGACCAGAAAACCATGAATGCATATAAGACAGATTTGAAACAGTTTTCTCAGCAATTCCATTCCATATCCATTGAGGCTGTAACTTCTGATATGCTGGAAAACTATATATCTTATCTCCACCAGAGCTATAAGCCCAAAACAGTAAAGAGAAAAATTGCATCCCTCAAAGCTTTTTTCCACTACCTCGAATATAAGGAAATTATTAATAGAAATCCTTATAACAATATACATGTAAAATTTCGCGAACCTGTGATTCTGCCTAAAACAATTCCTCTTCGCACCGTTGAAACGTTTCTTGCCACAATATATCACCAACGTAATTGGGCTAAAACTACTTATCAACGAAGAAATGCAATACGCGATATTGCGGTTATTGAACTGCTATTCTCAACAGGTATGCGTATATCAGAATTATGTTCCCTAAATGTAAATGATGTAAATTTGCAAGATGGTACTATTTTAATATATGGAAAAGGCTCTAAAGAGCGTTGTATGCACATTGGAAACGATAAAGTGCTTTCTATATTGATTGAGTATAAACAAGAGTATTCTATCGAAATACAAAACTGCAAACACTTTTTTGTTAATCAATCTGGAAGATTATTATCCGATCAAACCGTTCGACGAATGATTAATAAATATTCAGCTCTTGCAGCTATTGAATTACATATCACACCACATATGTTTCGCCATACCTTTGCGACTTGCCTTTTAGAGGCAGATGTTGATATTCGCTACATTCAGGAAATGCTTGGACACAGTTCTATTAATATAACTGAAATATATACACACGTTGCTATGTCAAAGAAAAAGGATATTTTGACTACTAAACATCCAAGAAAAGATTTTGAAATATAGATTTCCTCACCTCAACAATGTACTCCAATATTTGACTGATAATACATGATTATCAGTTAAAAGCTCACGACACACAAACATAACAGAGGAGGAAATCAATGAAAGAATCGATTATTATTACATATCACAAAAATAAAGATATGTTGCTGTTTTGCCTTAACCGTGTTTTGAAAACCACACCGGGTGATGTGGAAATTTTAATTATTGGTAACAATGTGAACAAAGCAGAATTAGATGTAGATATCCCAAATTTTCGATGTAAATATCTGAAATATGATCAAAATTTGCAATATCCCAAAGCTCTTAATATAGCTGTTGAACAATGCATGGGCGAAATAATTACATTTGTAGATGCAGATATTTTTGTATGGGACGGATGGTATGAGGCATTATACAAAACATTTACAAGTTCAGATAAAATAGGCGTAGTCGGTGCAAAACTTATCAACCCTCTCACTAACCGTATTATTGATTACGGAATTATGTATTCAAAATATAATGCAGCCCATACGATGATGGGATTATTATACGATCATCCTTTGACAAAAATGGATCGACGTGTACAAACTGTGTGCAGTGCTATCATGATGACTACCAAAACTTTATATCAAAAAATCGGCGGAATGGATGAGGACATCCCCTATTCCTATACAGATTGCGATTATTGCTTTCGTTTAAGAGATATCGGTTTTGAAACATGGGTATCAGCAGGAGCAATTGCATATCATAAGGGAGGAACAGACCCTAATAATTCAAAATCTGCTTTCAGCTATTATCGTCTGGATGCAAAAGGTATGTATGGAATGAAAGATTATGCAAAGATCGTTTATGATAACGCGGAATGGTATAAAATAAGTGCAGGCTATTTTTTGAAAACATATCCATTGGAAGTTCACCAATTTCTAATGCTTGACTTTTCAACATTATATGACAGGGACTCCTTTCATCAAATGATAAAAGAAGTCCTTGGCATAACTTATCTTGATATTATTGAAAGACCTACTGCTGAAAGAGACAGTGGACAAATTGTTTTGTATAATAATTCATCGTTTGAATTTATTGATCTTGTTACTCCGATTATTTATTTTGTTGATACATTTGTGGCATTATTCAATAATAAGTTGTGGTTTCAAATGCGCAACATACAACATGATCTCGTAGTTGACCGTCATGGAAATATTTTGCCCCTGCATTTGATTGCTGAGCAAAAAATTTAATTATATCAAAGGCAAATTAAGATGCAAATCACCTGTTCGCTGAATGCCACTAGCAATAAACTGATCATTCTCAAATATCGTCAAGGGCTGACGACATTCAGCAGGGAGAAATGACATGTCATAACCTGCTTTATATATTCCCAGCTCCGTAAATGCATATTGGACATTTTCTTCTAATAAGTCCTTTTTGATCCAATATCTTGAAGTCTCACCGGCAGAATAGTGTTTATATGCTTCTTTAAAAGAATAATAAACATCATCGCTCTTTTTGGCATAATATGCATTTACCCCTTTTAAAAGCAATATGTCTCCTAATTTGTGATTATCCAAGAGCTGTTGCATCTGCAAAATATCATCAATAATTCTGGCATTATAAAAATAGTTTGTTTCGGGTTCATGTTGAAGCTTTGCCATAACCTCTGCCATTGAGAAGAATGTTTTGAAAATAATTGGTTCATGAGAATATTTGCCCTCCGCTAAATATTTCATCGCTTTGTCAATTTCAGTAGTTACCTTCTCGTAATCCTGTTCGATCAGTCCATACTGCACGGTTTTTCTATAATAATTTAGAGTTTTTTCCGGCACTAATGTCGGTATATAGATGGTACAGTGATCCCAGATAGAAAACAACTTGTCCTTGTCTTTGTAATATCCATAATAATTGTAACCTTCATCTGAATTATTCAGATAATCTATAAGTCCTCGCTTTTGTGGATCACTAATTTTCTCCCCATAATCTCGGGACTCTTGCATAAGCTTTTCTCTTACTGATACAATTTCTTGTTTATAGCTCTCTGTATTGTAAGAAATATACCATCGATTATACATAATTGCCCGAAGTACATTCAATTCGTCTTGATTTTCGACTCCAACCGGATGTGCATTATTACACATTTTCAATACTTCCTCTATAAACTCCACTTCTTGCTTATACATATGTTTCTGTACTGCGATATCACAACAAAAATGAATAAAAGGACGATAAAATTTTAAATCCTCAGATAGTGCACATGGATAATAAGCCTGTATCGTGTCATATGCTTCTTTGGAACGGAACCATGCTTTTAGCGAACCATCATACTGGCGGATAAAAGTACAAATCTGGTGAATATATTTTATGTAAACACCTTCATAATTTTGATTTTCCAATAATTCAATAAACGCATCCAGTAGACAATTATAAAATAAAGAAGCAATTCTTTCCGGCAAGATCAGATTGGCTACCTTGGCACCAGTATCTATTATCGTGTCCGTATCTTTTTCAATCACAATTCTATATAATAAATAAGGAATAGGGTATCTTCTGATTTTCTTTTCGATACCTTTGTTTTGTACATACTTTAAACACGTTAAAATATCTTTTGAATTATTTTGATAGAAAAAATTTCGGATAATATCATGGTCAAATATATAGATTGTTAACGTTTGTTCCCGTAAAATATTCTTTTCACATAGATAATCTAATTCTTTTTGATTAATCTGAAAAATATCTTGCAATTTATTATCCAGATGATCAAAAATGTAGATGATAGACAAAATATATTTCATTCTTCTCTCTGGTATATCTTTGTATATAAAAGCAAATCTTTTCTCTATAACACCCGTGATTCCGTTTGAAATATTAGAAAGTGCCTCGTATTTTTCCAAATTTGGTATAATATATCCCTTTTTATCTGGAGAAATACTTACAATGTTCAATTCCTCCAAATACTTTGTCACTTGCAATAAATTATATGGTTTTAAAGAAATTTTATTGATAATCTCAGAAAAATATTCCTCATTTTCATCCAAATTTGTTCTAGTCAACTCCTGCAAAAAAAAGATACCTTGTTTCTTCTCCTGAAATCCTAATAATGTAGCCGTAAGACAACGCTTCATATCTGCATGCAGGAGATTATATAACAATTCAGAAGTTTTCGGTGTCATATAGTCGGTATTAAATACGCAGACAAGAATTGATAAATTTGGGGCTTGCTGATTTACTGCATAAGAAACATACCCTTCAATAAAGGATTGAAAGGCTTTTCCGGAAAATTGCATATTATCAATAATCAGAACATTTTTATCTTTTGAGAGCTTTTCATATAAAATAGCTGCATACTTATTTAATACAGTTTGTAATGATTCTTCTGTTTGATTCACAATTAGTTGCAATAAACGAATGGCTTTCTCTACTTCACTGCATTCTAAAATTTCACAATCAGGTTGTGGCAAACATATTTTTTCCTCTAACAAACTTAATATCTCGTCGCTTGGTATTTCATAAAGAAAAGCAATCAATTCCTTTATTAGATAACGTGATAAATCATCTTCCAGCTTCTCCTGTTCTGCCTGCCCCGCCTGTCCAGACAAACTGATGATTCGATATCCGTTTGCTAAAAAGATATTTTGACATTCTGTTAGGACTCTTGTTTTTCCTGTTCCGCTGCTTCCTGTCAGTATTAAACTTGAAATGTAAGGATTATTGACCAATAGATGCTTTGTGTCATCTAAAATTTTTAAATAATTGTTACCAATGAGTCTGGTGGAACCAACCCAGTGACTTTTTACTATGACCTTTTCTGAGTACCATTCAAAACGATTCTCGCTTTGCGCACCAGCAAATGAGATATGAAATCTGGGCAACATAATCTCAGGTTTATAAACACTCTGCCTCATGTTTAAGGAGACTGCGCGTCCTTCACCTTTTTTTAGACATGCATGATACCACCCTTTATCTTCTGGTTGAATCGTAGGATAAAAATATTGAAAGGAAAAACGCTCGTTTTCTTCATCCATGAATTCTATATAAACATCAACCTGATCTTCCTGAAAAGGATTCAGCAAGCAAAATGTCAGTGAAAAGGTCTCGTTATAATAAATCTTTTCTGCAGATGTATAATTTTTAAAGTCCTCCAACGCATGATGTACACTAGAAACAGCATTTTGAAAAAAATATATGTTGACAAAAGAACCGTCTAATTTTGCTATCTCACAATCGCTCATATATTTGACCGGAGAATATTTTTTAGGCAGCTCTGATGCGTAGGTACAAATTAGAGCTTCAAGAGTTACCCCATCAAAAAAGCGAACCATCTTATTCGTCTTTTCTCCAAAAGCCAAGATTTTATTTTTTGCAAATCTATTGATAACGGAACGGCTAAAAAACAAGATCTCATTTACTTCATATATTTGTGCCATCACCAATGTCGGTGCCAGAATGTTCATTGCTATAGTGTTTGAATAGTTTTTACATTCAGCCCATAAATGTTGGTTTTCAGAATAAAGCCAAAAATCCCTATTATTATCGTGACTGCCGCCAGTACCCTTCCATTTTTTTCCATACATTGAAACTAATAAACAATTGACTAAGTTTTCAAATTCAATTCCATTTCCTTTTTCATTTCCATCACTATCTTTTTTTATAAATTTCACCCAATATGCAGATGATATTTTTTTCATGCCACTCTCCTGATCTTTTCATAAATTTGAGTGATAATCATGTATTATCAGTCAAATTTATTATACAACAAGCACCTACATATTTCATCAACTACACAACAATTCCTAATTTTTATAAGTTATTTCAGCTTTTTCAAATCTGTCATTATTCCATTGTTCAAAGTAATTTCTTATTTCATCTCTATATTTTTCTTTTAAATACAAAGCAATTACTTTTTCTTCATCTGCTTTCATTCCCATTTCTGAAGCATAATTGCATTGTATAACTTCTTCTTTTATGTCATCGATATCATACTCAAGATTACTGATATATTGATCAGCATAATAATCGCAAACCATATTATAAAGCATCGTGTACGATAAAGCATTTCTATAGGCCTCTTCTGAACCATATTGTTCTACGCATAGCGAATATAAATCGGGCATTTCTTCTTTTAATGATAATATTCTACTTTCCACAATATCATCTTCAACAACTAATCCGAGTATTTCCGCCTCTTGATAAACTAATAATTCCTTCATCACTAATTCCATAATTTCGTCAGTTGTTAAATCTGTCCCTAATTCACTAATTCTATCACAATCACTTTGATAAACAGGCTCCCCGTTTACGGTTGCAATAACCATATCTTCCTTGTATGATTTGATATAAAATATTGTCACCATAACCATTATAACCAAAATGACCATTTTAATCTTTCTTTTCATCTTTCTCCTAACAAAATGGGAAATCAATTAAAAGCTGATTTCCCATTTGTATGTCTGCTAATATTTATTTTTGTTATTCGTCATTACATTGTAATGACTCGTGCAGAATTTATCAATATTCCCCAAATTCAAGTAACGATACATTATGCACGCAGTATCATTATCCCATTGAGTGCCTTCATGACTACACCCATATGTATGACATGACTCATGCTGTGCGCATGCCGCATTTTGATCGTACCCCCCATCTTTAACCAATGCATAAGGTTCCTTTACAGAAGCAATTCCCAAAACACCACTGTCTACCGTCTTTCCAGTAAATGCAATCATTAAATCCGCTTTCAAATTTCCGTTATACGTCAATCCGCATACATTTACTGCATTTTTTATTAAAGCGCTCATATCTGCCCCTGAACTGCTCCAAGTTCTTTGAGCTACTGATCTGTAATCGATACCATACAGCTTATAAAGACCGTCATCTGCTCTTTCCACTGCTCGGTTTGCTTGATAAGCCCAGTCAGAATATCTTTGCCGAAACTCTGTATCGCAAGGAGATGTTACATTGACTGTAATTGTTGCTGCTCTCGCTCTAGGCGCAAGTGCCTCATCGATTGGTTCTCCAACAGAAAAAATACTACGTGCATTGTTTGGAGATTGATAACACATTTCAACATTATGAGATGTTTCATTTTCCTCCGCCAATACAGGCAGTCCAGTCATTATAATCAGATTTAAGCTTAATACTACTGCTAAAATTCCTCTTTTCATAGCATGTCTCCGCCCTTTCATTCGTATATCGGTTGCCCAACATTATAGTTTTGATCTTTCACCGGATTATTGGGATCATCATAGCAACCTTCAAATCTAGCACCTAAGTCTCCCGCCCCTTGCGTTGGATTACTCTTGCTTTCTTCACTCTTAGTTTCCTCTCTCTGGATATCCCGTCCTTCTGTTAAGCTCCTCTTGCCTTCTTCACTCTCAGGTTCCTCTCTTTGGATATCCTGTCCTTTTGTTAAGCTACTCCCGCCTTCTTCACTCTCAGGTTCCTCTCTTTGGATATCCTGTCCTTCTGTTAAGCTGCTCCTGCCTTCTTCACTCTCAGGTTCCTCTCTCTGAGTCTCCTGCTTTTCTATTGATGTTTCCGGGTCTTTCATTTCCAATAGATTTCCATTTTTACAACCACCCAAGAATATACAAAGTATTCCTAGTAGAAGAACTTTTTTCGCTTTCATCTCATCACCTCCTAGTCATTTATAAATTCAACCATCAATCTTGTTATAAATTGTCAACTTGATTGTTCCCATAAGCAAAGATATAGTGACAACAAAAAATGTCATACATATGCTTCTCGCCGCCATCTCCCACTTACAAAATAGCGTTGCACCAAACATAACTCCTTCTAGTCCTAGTACGATTCTAGTACGTTTCTGATATATTCGATGTTCCAATACATCAAGTCGTTTTACCAGATTATCCACTGGTGCTAATATCCATATAACACATCCAGCCACCGTATTACATATCATGTAAAATACTATTGTGTGTTCAAATACAGTAAAAAGAACAAATGCTGCAATCAACATTGCTGCTGATATGAAAAAGCACTTTCCTTTAGTTTCCGCGTGATACCCACCCGCATTTTTTCTCAAAGGGAACAGCCATAACCACAAAAGCATAGCCTCTTCGACTCGTTTAAAACAAATTCCGACAGTCAATGTCAAAACAATGCCCAGCATATTTCCTTCCAAGCTCTCTAACCCAAAACGGACAATCTCTCTTTCTTCATCCGCAATGATTCCTTCTTTTGAAAGGGAATCCACCATACGCTCTGCCAACATTAGAAATTACGCAGCTTTTTTACATCCTGCGGTTCCTTCGGTTGAAAATTCATACAGGGGCATGCTGTATTTGCTTCCATGCTAGCAGTCTTTTTTGCCATATTTGCAATGGCCTTTTTTACAGTCTTTTTAAGTTTCTGCATCGTTTTCTCCCTCCTTCTTAATACGACTTTATCACAAAGGAGCGCTCCGTGCCGCTTCATGTCATAATTTATACAATTTTTTGTAAAAATTAGTAATATGGGGCTACAGAATCGAACACTTAGTGTATCCCTGCTTGTACTAAGCGGTCGAGTATAAAAAACTTGCTTTGGGCTGTTAAAAACACCTAATAAATATCGCAAAACATATACAAAAACTCGAAATATTTCTCTTATGGGTCTGAAAAAATACAGAAATCCAAAGGATTCTTCGTCTCTATCCTTATCATTGTCATCATTGGTATTCTAACTGTCTGCTGGCACTTCAACTGCAATCCTGCACAGTCGCACACAATCTGCCATCATCAAGCCGACATAAATTATTAACACAATATCCGTTAATATCGTTATCCATCCAAGTGAATAATTCTTCCCCTAGCGACCCTAAATCGCTTCTCTGCATGTCTGTATCATACCCATATACAGTTCTGTTATCATACAATAAGAAATCATATTAAATTGATAGATTGCACGAACACCGGTTGGTCAAATCACTCATACAAACCATCTAAGTATGCGACTAAATCCTCCATTGATTCAACAGTATAGTATTGACTATCAATTTTAACCTGACTTCCTCTCAGTGTAATAGTTTGTGATACATTTCCATTTTCATCCAACACGCGAATACAATAAAGATATCCCACTGTTTTTTCTGCATCGCTTTGTATAGATTCTTCTTTCTGAATTGTCATGTTTTCCAGCAAAGCCTCCATACATTCCAGTTGCTGTGATTCATTTATTGTCACTCGCTTTCCAGTACTGCCATCAGTAATCTCATAGAACTTTTGAGTTTCTAAATCAATATTATCATTCGTGATACCTTCTCTCTTTTCCAACACACCTTCCATAGTAATATCTGCTCTGTCCGTATCCTCGCTACCCTCATCGGATGCCGTAGCATCTTTGCTTTCTTTATCAGATTCCACAGTTTCTAACAGACTTGTAAATTCTTCAGAAATCTCCCTTTCTTCTGGGAAGTTTTGTACTTCACTTTCCTTCTGAATATCCGTGGAAAGCTCTGCTGGCTTCTCCGTATTTTCCTTTTGTTCTTGAAAATCACTAGTACTTACTGCACTTCCACAACCGGTACATATAAGTATGTTCACTAAAAGTATAATCAGTATCCTCTTCATACTATACCCCTGGAATAACTCGAGTTCTAAATAATGTATCACGTCCCGTTTCATAATGTATAAACCGAATGGTATCATGCCACCCATCAGCGATTCTGATATAATGGCTAGACCATGTTCCGCTATACATATATCTTACATATCCAACACCTAATACTGCGTGTTCACCATAATAATCATCTCCTAAAAGAGATAGTATCACAGGTCTACCAACATTTATTTCAGATTTTATATAATCATTAAAATGCGTTGTTGAAGAACAAGTGGAATAATATGTCTCAGTTGAAGCATAACCTCTTTCTTTGAAATACGAAAGTATCCCTCTCCGGATGTCCAGTGTTGAAGCTCCTGTTCCATCATCAGCCCCCATCAATGTACTAATTCTAGAGAATGTAGCCGCCCATGAACCATTTAACAAATTACTATATGTATTATCCCTCAAGGTCCAATAATAACAAAGATTTGTTCCTGCTGTTGGTGCACAGACACCACCTGTACTAAAATCAGTCATAAGAAACCATTCAGATGGCATTCCCGCACAATAATCTGCGCTTCTGTTGCTGTATCCACTTTCATATAAATCAGAATCTGTGATTACTGAACCAATAGGTGGTGACGATACCTTTGTTGTCGTATACGCATTCCATTCATTTGTAATATTCTGACTTTCTTTAGTAGAGTACTGAACATTATTTGTTTTAGCGGAAACTGATTTTGGTTCATAAGGTTGTATTTTGTCATCCAATATATGATAATATATACTATCAACTTTGACGCAATAATTATAATTTCCATTATAATAAATTCTATTTCTTTCTGCGCTATAACTGGTTTCTTTATTTTCGATTAATTGATTTTCTAATGTTTCCATATAGAATGTACCATCATATGCATATTCTATGATTGGATATTCCTGCTTGTTTGCACTAACAATAACATAACCACTTGGTTCATTATTTAAATTCTTAATCTTTATATTGTATGCAGAAATATTTTCATTATAGTCATAAAATGGCTCTATCTCATATACAATAAATTCATTGGGATACCCCTCTTCTATATATGCAATTTCATGTGCAGCCAAATCTCCCTCTGCATCTGTTTGGATTATATCCTTTGTATTTCCCAAAGCAAAATTAACCGCGATTTGATAAGCCATTTCTTCGTTAACAAAATTGTCATCAGATGCATATACTGGATTGACAATTCCAACGCATAAAAATAAAGTTAATATAATACCGAACAATCTTTTTATTCTTGACTTCAACATACTGTTCTTCTCCTGTCTTTCAACATCTTTACCTTACCAGTCACCAAAACTACACACACAATGGAAAAGACCATCGTTATCACTATCACCAAGTCCTCCCAGCCAAATGTAAGTGACAGTACAAACAAAAGCACCTCTAATAGCAAAATTTTACGTGTTCGCTGCCGATACACTCTGTACTCCACACTATCTAATCTTTTATTGCCATTTTCCACTGGAGCCATAATCCAAATTACTACTGCGGAGATTACTGTAATTAATATATTTTCTGTCTCTGTCCACCTTATCTGTTGTATGCAAACCATAGATACAATTATTGTGACAGTTGAGGATAGAAAACACCGAACCTTGGTTTTTGCATGAAATCCACCAGCATTCTTCCGTAATGGAAATAGTAGAAACCACAACAACAAAGCCTCTCGCACTTGCTGAAAACAAACTCCAACAACTAATGTTAAAATGATACCTAACAGATTCCCTCCTAAACTTTCCAAACCAAATTGGACTATTTCTTTCTCTTCATCCGAAATGATTTCTTCTTTTTCCAAAAAATCTGTCAGTCGCTCTACTAACATTAAAACTTACGAAGCTTTTTTACATCCATTGGCTCCTTCGGTTGAAAATTCATACAGGGGCATGCTGTATTTGCTTCCATGCTAGCAGTCTTTTTTGCCATATTTGCAATGGCCTTTTTTACAGTCTTTTTAAGTTTCTGCATCGTTTTCTCCCTCCTTCTTAATACGACTTTATCACAAAGGAGCGCTCCGTGCCGCTTCATGTCATAATTTATACAATTTTTTGTAAAAATTAGTAATATGGGGCTACAGAATCGAACACTGTAACCCCACATCACCATATTATATTCCATTTTTCATTCTTGACATGTACAAAATCAAGTTTACACAAAATATATCTTCTTGTGTGGAAACATTCATTGTTCCATCATATTTTTCCACAATTTTTTTCACATTCTTTAATCCAATTCCATGTTGCTCTTTAAAGGGCTTTGTTGATAATAATACTTTATCTTTTCCCTGCTGCTCTTCATGAATACTATTTGAAACATTAAAGCTATTCTCGATCATCAGCTTCAAAACCCCTCTTTTTAGCATAATGCTGATATTCAAATATTTTTTATCTGTTTGCTGAGCTGCCTCAATAGCATTTTCTAACAGATTCCCAAGTAAAACATTAATATCAAAAGAATGCTTGATTTCTTCCGGCAACATCACTTTTACAACTACAGTTTTCAACGTCTCCTTAGCTCTCTGTAGCATATAATTTAATACACTATCAATTTCCATATTCCCGGAGGCAATAATTTCATTTGGATTCTGAATAAATTCTCCCATCCGTTTTATGTATTCCTGTATTTCTGGTACGTTATACTTATTTGCTAATACCATTATTTCGTTTAAATGATGTTTCATATCATGCTGCAAAGCTTTTATCCTTTCTTCGCCTTGTAGAATAACTTCCATTTGGTTTGCATATACTTGCACTTGTGTCTTAAGCATCTCCATTTCATACTTCTGGGAAATAGAGTGAAGCAACAAATTGTACAGATATAGCATAAGGAAATTTAAAATCAGTAGGCCAATACTCACAATGGCAATCCCTATGTCTTTGCAAACATCAAGATAAATCAAAATTCCAATGATCATAATGCTACAAACAGGTACAAATATCAAGGGAAAGTTCTGCGTTTCCTCTGTATCTTTATGAAGCGTAATCATTTTTTCAACCAATAATTCACATATAAAAATTAGGAAAAATGAGATTACTGCATAAACTTGACTATGCATTTCTCCATCTTGATAATTAATAAATAATGCAGTCGCCGCTACATCACACCCACAATTTATTAGATAAATTGAACAGGTTACAAAAATGTTTGTTTTAATGGATTTTGTATATAGTCTTACAATTGCACTAATTCCTAAAAGATTGCAAACCATATTTATCCATACTGTATGAAATTCCCAGTATAGCAAAGTGTTTATGACAAAAAAAACACTACAAACAAATATTTTTTTAGTTTTTCTGTTTTCATCCTTTCCTAAAAAAGCTGACACAAATTTGTCAAGCAAAAATATCCGAAAAAAATTGGTCAATACACAAACAACAAAATCAAACATCTCATTCTTCCCTCAAAATTTTATCTCTTACCAGTTTTCGATTCGCTAGACTAATTGTTAAAATTGTCCCATTCACTAATTCTACCATTTCATAAGTATACCGGAACACATAGTCCCGATTTACTATATATGATTGATGTATAACGACAAAATCCTCCGATAAACATTTTGCAACTTCCTTCAGCCTTCCATAAAATTCAAATGTGGCTTGCAAAGTTACAATCTTGATTTTCCGTCCTGCACTCTCTAAATAAACAATATCCCCCATAGGGATATAGTAATGTTCCTTCCCCTGCTGAAATTCAAACCTTTTTTCTTTCCTTTTAATAATCCTAATTGCCGTTTTCATTGTCTCATCTATCTGCTCTTGAGAAATCGGTTTGACTAAAAAATCCAATGGTTGTGTCTTAAACAATTGTTGTGCATAAGACGATTTACCTGAAATATAAACAATCTGCATCCCCATGTTATCCAGTCGTTTTCTGACAAAATTTCCCACATCTATTCCTGTCATCTTAAACAATTCTATATCCAGATACAAAACATCCAAATGATTTCCTGATTTCAAATAATCGCACAGTGCTTCTCCCATATACCACACATTTGTATTGATTTGAATATCATTTTCCTTTGCACATTGCAAAAGCATATTCTCAATAGATGTACAAACATTTTCTCCATCATCACAAATTCCTATTTCATATATGTCGCACTTCGTAATATCACTTTTACAAAACAGTACATCTTCCATGTTTATATTCACGCCTTCCTCAATCTTGATTTTGGTACCTAATCTTTCCCAAATTAACAATTAGATATTTTAAGTATGCACTTTTTATATTTCTATGTAAATATAAATATTCCAAATGTTATTTTTCATTTTGTAATTATCATACAGAATATCCAACTAGCTATTTTGTTTCGTTTATCTGTATTCTGCTTTTCTTCACATGAGCATTACACACTGACACCCCTTAAAGCAATATTTACATCATCTATAGAAATCAAAAGGAGCTAATATTTGGTTCAAAAATCCTCTTCCAGATCTTTACTTCCGAGAGAGGATTTTTCCAAGAACCAATTCCCTGAATAATAGTAATTATGTATTTGAAGATTCAAATTGTTAATGGTTACCGACATCTGTCCCAGAATGCTCTTAATATCTGCGCTGGAAATTGCCATATTTTTTGCCAGTTTCTGCACCTCACCTGCTAATACGGCAAATCCTTTGCCTTGTTCTCCGGCTCTGGTTGCTTCAATGTCTGCCGTTACAAATAGCTGAAAGCGGATGGTTACGGAAAAGTCTGCATGGATGGAAAGCGCTTTTATTCCACGAGACCGGAAAATGCCAATCAGAAAGTGTTGGTCGGAATTCGGGTTCATGCAGTTGAGATTCTGACGGAGGGAGGCCAGGTGATTGCCACTCATAAACATACTTTCGGTGAAGGGCGCACGGGCATCTGCGACTACACCACAACACTTGCTGTCCTCATGAAGAATTCCGGTACATGGTGCAACAGTGGGCTGCGACGCAAAACGCTGGATGTGCTGCGTGCCTACATGGATGCCCAGCCCAAGGAAAAGCTAAAAGACTGTCTGAGGATTGTGAACGAGCTGACAAACCAGTATGACTTTCAGGCTGCTTCTGCCATGGAAATGGCATGCTCCTGGAGAAACATCAATATCTGTGATGCATTGGTGTTGGTTGCCCGGATCACCGGATACGGTATAAATACTCCGCTGGAGACAAGTTCGTCTCTGGAAATCTATGACGAAGCATTTCTGAAGGAAGGAGACACAGCATAGTGATGACACCCAAAATGAAAGAAGACATCTGCACACAGATCCTGGGGACAAGCAGACAACTGTTTTTCTCAGGAAGGATTGCAGAAGTCTGTCAGAAAAGGAAAGCCCAGAAACAGTTAGAGTTCGTTTTGGAACTCATGAACGAGGAACTGATCCTCCGTGATGAGAAACGCCGCAGGCGCCTAATCAAGCATGTCGGCTTCCCTACATACAAGACATTCGTGGGATACAGTTATCAGAATGTCCAGTTTCCACCAGCATTCAGCAGGGAGGAACTGGAATCACTGGAATTTGTGTCCTGGCAGAAAACCCTTGTGCTGTATGGACTTGTTGATGTGGGCAAGACCCCACATGGCGATTGCCGTCGGAGTAAAAACGTGCAATCTGTGGTATAAAACAAAGTTCTATACTGTCACGGAGCTTGTACTAAAGCTGGCTGAAGCCCACAAAAACGGAGCTCTGGAGATGCTGCTGTGGGCGCTGAGATGCCTCGATCTGCTTATCCTCGATGAGTGGGGCTATGTCCCAGTAGATAAAGACGAATCACAACTTTTGTTCCGTGTCATATCTCATAGTTATGAAAGAAAGTGCCTGATACTCACCACAAACCTAGAATTTTTCAAATGAGGAGGGGTCTTTACGGATAGCCAGATGGCAGCTACGATGATTAATCACCTAGTCCATCATGGCACTTGCTGATCTTTGAGGTCAAGAGCTACCGTATGGAGCATGCCCTCATTCGTAAGGATGTATAAATAAATATCACCCACCGAAAACAGGGGATTTCCCTAGATGAAAACGGAGAATTCTGACGCTTTTTTAGGAAAAAGTGCTTGACAAAAAAGAAATCCGCCGATTCTTCTGCCCTTTGAATATCCGCAACTATCTGTTCCCCATCCGGCAGATCCACCGCATACAGCATATCATCCGGAAGTGGGATTCCATTCGTGCCGTAGGTATAATTCAGAACCGCAATCTTCATATCCGGCAGGTCTAGGATTACCGGCTCTGCGCCACAGGAAGTGGAAGTATCTGCAGTATCATGAATTCCCAACACTGTAATCTGCGGATAGTTCTCTCTCCAATATTTTGCACAATTTATCAGACCTTTCCGCCCCTTGTCCATGGCATGATTGGTCGCATGACAAATGATATCAAATCCGGCATCTACCAAAGAATCGCACAAGCTGAAATCCGCATTGAAACTTGGATATCCTGTAATGCCAAGATCTGCTCCGCCGATGATCACCTCCTGATTCACCAAGGCAAGATCTGCTGCAGCAATCTCCTCTTTTGTGTGTGAAAACAGCGAATCATAGTCATAACTTCCGTCCGGCTGCAGACAGCTTTCCTCCACTGGGGTGTGAAGCAGTATATCCCCTACCATGATGATCTTGTACTCCGGTGCGGCTTCCGATGATTGGTCGGTAGATGGCTGGATTGCATCCTGCGATTCTGTTTCTGTTGCTTCTGTTTCTATTGCAATAGTTCCTGTGGTACTGACAAATTTTTCATTTGTTACTGTATTGTCCTCAGACACCATCTCAGTCTTCGCACAGCCGAACAATAAAAAAATGTTCCATATACAAATATAAAACATTATTGTTTTTCTTAAAGTCAAAAGCCTTCTATCTGCCATTTTCTGCCATTTTTCTACCTTTTCACTGATTTTTCTGTATTTTATTCACTTCTGATATGTCCCATTATAACATACCTATTTCTTTTATCAAAAATTGCATTTCAAAATATTATTAACAAATATTATCAGACGCTGTTTGATTATACGGAATTATTCACATCTTTTTTCGGGCATCTTTTATGTATTAAATATTTGACTGATGAGATTTTCCACACTCATGGTGTTTAGACTGTTTTTTTCTGATTCAAATGTATATCTAATGTCTCTACCTTGTATGAACCCATTCTTGGAGTAAATTTGGAATTGCCGGTGCCACTAAAATATATTCCAACCATTTATATCACAAACTTTCCATTTTATATCGTAGTTTTCTTCTATATTTCATACTTTCTAACTATAACATCTACAAAAAACGACTACAACTAACAAAAAACAGCCTCGTCACACTGTAACGAAGCTGTTCTCTTCATCCTTTACTCAACCATCTGCAAATAAATCCACATTGCGGGTTGATTTTCTTTTATCCATTCCATATCATGTTGCTCTAATACTTCTACAGCACCCTTTGCCCATTCATCGAAGTACTCTTGTCCAGTTTCTGCATATAATCGAAGCTTTGCTTCTGGGGCCAAATCATCTAAAAGTATCTTCATCAATTGACCACGCAATCCCTTCTGTTCTCCTTCCATAAATTTATGAAAGATATAGTTTAAACTGTATTGTCCATAATACATAAGTTCTCTGTATTCCAAAGAATGTGCATCAATATAATCTGCCGGATTCGATGCGGTTGCCGGAGATGCTTCCATTTTGTCAAATAATTCTTCTATAACGGCTTCCGTATCTACCTGATAATACTGAACCGCTCTACTATAACACTCTTGTATTTGAGCCACCACATATTTCTGCGTATCCAGAGCATCTTCTTCAATTTCATCCGGAAATTTGTCCCTAATATCCGATACATAATAACTTCCATCTCTGGGAACCCAAAAATCAGTCACCGTATATGTATTATCTGCCACTTCAAAAGTGATGACCACCGGCATATGGCTTCCACCGACTTGATTTAACTTACCTTCCGAATAAGAAAATGACTGTTCCATTGCCATTCCGTATACCATTATTAACTCTTTCGAAATATTCCCATCAGCAATAGGCACTCCGCATAATTTCTCACTATGGAACTCCACAAAGCTGGCACAATGATAGGCACCATCCGGATAATCGGATGCAGTATGTTCAACAATAGCGTTTAATATGGCTGTATCCAAGGAATCCGTCTTGTCCACCATATTATCTATTTCCATTGTTCCCGGTACCTCAATTGCCAGTGCACTTTCGCTAGTCTGAAAATCTATCTTCATTGCGTAAAATCCGGATTTTCCATAGACATAAATGAAATATATTGCCTCATCACGATGATCGCCCCGGACAGCAACCTCCAACTCAAACTTTCCCTGTGCATTACGTTCCAGCTCATAAGTTTCTTTTTCTACAATAACTCCGTCCGATGTGTACTTATGATACTCCTCATTAACGGCCAAAACATTTGTATCTGTACCACCATCCACGGTAAATACCAGCTTTCCGGAATGATTTATCGGATTTGGATATAATTCATCATATTTCACTTCGTCACTATTTAGATAATATGTCGGCTCAATGTACGCATTGCAGTCCTCACTAATGGCATTGCAACTTAGGATGTCTGTACGTTCCAAACGAAACAACCATCGGATATAAGAACCTTCCTCCAACACTTCCGTACTATTATCTGCGTCATACCCATAAGTCAGATATACACTTCCGTCTTTTGTCTGAAGGAAATAGTAAAACACATTATTCTCCACATCTATCCGCCACGCCTTATTTATTGTATTTCTAAATTTTGACCATGAATCATTTGAAATAGTAAAGCCGGACATATCGAAATAGTTATCAAAGTTTTCTGTTGTAATCTTTACTTCCTCAATTTTCCCGCTCTGCTGTACCCACTCCGTTGTGCCCTTATCATCCAATACATCACCTGACATGAGCATAGTATAATCCGATGTAAATTGATATCTGGGTGCCGTTTCAAGTGTATAGGCGAACGCATAATGGGATGCATCATTCATAATTTCTGCCACCCTGTAGCTATGACCAAAAGGTTCCGGTGCATACAAATTTTCTTCCTTTGGATTGGATATGCATATCACAATTCCAACAATGCATATCAAAATTGCCCCTATGGTAACCCAGAAAGTAGGTTTCTTCCACGCTGCCAGGTTTTTGATGCGTCCTTTGGTGTCCACCTCACCAAATGCAAGTGGCATTCCAAACATAATAGCATTATCTGTTGCTAAATTCAGTAAAGAAGCAGAATAATCTGCTCGTACATCTTCCCCAAGTTTTTTGACAACCGCCTCATCACAACTCATTTCCATGTCCTTGCTAAATAATAGAAAGGCTAGCCAAACCAATGGATTAAACCAATGGATGCAAAGGGCTACATAGGCAAGCAATTTAAAAATATGATCCCCTCTGCGAATATGATATTGCTCATGTTTTAGAATATACTCCTGTTCTTGTTCGCTTAATGAAGATAACAAATAGATACGCGGTCTGAATATGCCAAGTACAAAAGGAGTAGTAATGTAGTCCGCAACATAAATATTACCCCTTACCCGCACTGCTCCAACCAGACTCTTTCGTAACTTAACATAAGAAATCATGCTAACGCCTATCATAGCCACGATTCCAGCCAGCCATATATAGGTCGCAATGCTGACAGGCGCCTCCAAAGGATCTGCTACAAGCTGTTCCGCCCCTTGTGGCAACACATTATTTACAGCATTGTCCAATACCGGAACTGGTAATGTCACTTCTGGATTCTCTGTATGAACGATATTGTTCGGAATATATGCAACCTGACTCACACTATCAGTTGTTTCCACAATTGGGGTATCAAATAAACCCAATACCGATAAGGGAGTATTTATAGCGATAGGGCAAAGCAGACGAAACAGTACAACTGTCCATAACATATAGGAATATATCCTGGGTGCCCGTCTCAGCAGCACTCTGAGTATAAGCACCGTAACAATGATAACACTTGCCGTAAGACTCATATTCAAAATCTTAGGTAATAATTCGTACCAATCCATCTACTCACCTCCTCATACTATCTATCACCTTTTTCAGTTCCTCCACTTCCATATCCGATAACTTCTTTCTGGAACCGAATGCTGCCAAAAAAGCCGGTAATGAACCTTCAAAAGTGTCATTCACAAACTTTTCACTTTGGAGAGCATAAAACTCTTCCCTACTGATTAAGGAAGTAATCATTCGGTCCTTGTTTTGAAAAATTCCTCTTTCACATAACCTTTTTAAAATGGTTAAAGTAGTCGTCCGCTTCCAATTCAATTCAGCTTCCGCGAGTTTCTCCAATTCTACTGGTCGCAATGGTTCATTATTCCATATGATATCTGCAAACTTGGACTCTACTGCTCCTAATCTTATTTCACTCATATGATCACCCCCCTTTCGTCTACTGCGTGTAGTCGTTTATGTATAGTCTACTGTCAGTAGTCATTTTTGTCAACCAATTTTTACTTGAAGATACAACCACTTTATATGTAACATTCTATATGCGTGTTTCCTCGATGAATGCGGCATTCGCCGCATTCCCATAAGCATAAAAAAGCCCAGAAGCAAGCAAGCTTGCTCTGGACTATTTTACACTTATTTAATGCTTCTCATTGCTAACGCACAATTACTCGATGATGGTAGCTACACGACCGGAACCAACGGTTCTACCACCCTCACGGATAGCGAAGGTAAGACCCTGCTCCATAGCGATAGGATGGATCAGTTCGATGGTCATCTCTACGTTATCACCAGGCATGCACATCTCAACACCAGCGGGCAGTTCGCAAACGCCGGTAACGTCGGTGGTTCTGAAGTAGAACTGAGGACGATAGTTGTTGAAGAAAGGAGTATGACGTCCACCTTCATCCTTGGTCAGAACGTATACCTGAGCGGTAAACTTTCTGTGGCAGGTAACAGTACCGGGCTTAGCCAGAACCTGTCCTCTTTCGATTTCAGTTCTCTGGATACCACGAAGCAGAGCACCGATGTTATCACCAGCCTGTGCCTCATCCAGCATCTTACGGAACATTTCGATACCGGTTACAACAGTCTTCTTGGTCTCTTCCTTGATACCAACGATTTCAACTTCATCATTCAGATGCAGAACACCACGCTCTACACGACCGGTAGCAACGGTACCACGACCGGTAATGGTGAATACGTCCTCGACGGGCATCAGGAAAGGCTTATCAGTATCACGCTGAGGATCAGGGATATAAGAATCTACAGTATCCATCAGTTCCATGATCTTGTCGCCCCACTCGCTGCTGGGATCTTCCAGAGCCTTCAGAGCGGAACCCTTGATGATAGGGCAGTCATTGAAGTCGTACTCTTCCAGCTGCTCGGTTACTTCCATCTCAACCAGCTCGATCAGCTCGGGATCGTCAACCATATCACACTTGTTCAGGAATACGATGATGTAAGGAACGCCTACCTGACGGGACAGAAGGATGTGCTCCTTGGTCTGAGCCATAACACCATCAGTAGCAGCTACAACGAGGATAGCACCATCCATCTGTGCAGCACCGGTGATCATGTTCTTAACGTAGTCAGCATGGCCCGGGCAGTCAACGTGTGCATAGTGTCTCTTCTCGGTCTGGTACTCGATGTGAGCGGTAGAAATAGTAATACCACGCTCTCTCTCTTCGGGAGCCTTATCGATGTTATCGAAGTCAACCTTCTCGTTACCAGGTACTCTCTCGGAAAGAACCTTGGAGATTGCAGCGGTCAGAGTAGTTTTACCATGGTCAACGTGACCGATGGTACCAATGTTACAATGGGGCTTTGTTCTGTCAAATTTAGCTTTAGCCATTATTTAAGTCCTCCTTAAAATAATTAAACAGTTTCGTAGTTTTATTTTTTTAACTCGCTACCTCTGATTATATTAAATAATCAGAGGTTTTTCAAGTCATTTTATTGATTTAATACTTATTTTGCTTTTGCAGCAAGAACCTTGTCCTGAACGTTCTTAGGAACGGGCTCATACTTTTCGAAGAACATGGAGTAGTTACCACGACCCTGGGTCTTGGAACGCAGGTCTGTGGAGTAACCGAACATCTCAGCAAGGGGAACGAAAGCCTTAACCATCTTACCACCGCCGATGTCTTCCATACCTTCTACACGACCACGACGGGAGTTCAGATCACCGATTACATCGCCCATGTATTCCTCGGGCATGGTAACCTCAACCTTCATGATCGGCTCAAGCAGTACAGGAGCTGCCTTCTGCATTGCTTCCTTGAATGCCATGGAACCTGCAATGTGGAATGCCATCTCGGAGGAGTCGACCTCATGATAGGATCCATCATATACATTCGCATGAACACCCAGTACAGGGAATCCACCCAAAATACCAGCCTGAGCTGCTTCCTGGATACCTTCACCTACTGCGGGGATGTATTCCTTAGGAATGGAACCACCGACTACAGTAGATTCGAATAACAGGGTAGGAGGATCGTTGATCAGAATGTTTGCCTTCGGATCAAAGTCAAACTTCTCACAGTTAGCCTCCAGGGGCTCAAACTTAACTTTACAATGTCCGTACTGTCCACGACCACCGGACTGCTTAGCGTACTTGGAATCCACTTCAACAGCCTTGGTGAATGCTTCCTTATATGCAACCTGAGGTGCACCTACGTTAGCTTCTACATGGAACTCACGAAGCAGACGGTCAACGATGATCTCCAAATGCAACTCACCCATACCGGCGATGATGGTCTGACCTGTCTCCTGATTGGTATGAGCACGGAAAGTAGGATCTTCTTCTGCCAGTTTTGCAAGAGCTTCACCCATCTTGCCCTGACCAGCTTTGGTCTTAGGCTCGATAGCCAGCTCGATAACGGGCTCAGGGAACTCCATGGACTCCAGGATTACAGGGTGCTGCTCATCACAGATGGTATCACCGGTAGTGGTGAACTTGAAACCAACTGCTGCTGCGATATCACCGGAGTAAACCTTTTCCAGCTCTGCACGCTTGTTTGCATGCATCTGCAGGATACGTCCTACACGTTCCTTCTTGTCCTTAGTAGCATTGAGCACATAAGAACCGGAATTCAAAGTACCGGAATATACACGGAAGTAAGCAAGCTTACCTACGAACGGGTCGGTCATGATCTTGAATGCAAGTGCAGCGAAAGGCTCTTCATCGGAAGACTTTCTCTCTACTTCATTACCGTCAAGGTCTACACCCTTAATAGCCGGCACATCCAGAGGAGAAGGCATATACTCGATAATAGCATCCAAAAGCTTCTGAACGCCCTTATTTCTGTATGCAGTACCGCAGCATACAGGAACGGCTCTGCACTCACAGGTAGCTTTTCTCAAAGCAGCCTTCATCTCTTCAACAGAAGGAATTTCACCTTCCAGATACATCATTGTCAGATCATCATCCAGCTCACAAACCTTTTCAATGAGCTCGTCATGATATAATGCAGCCTCATCAGCCATATCTCCAAGATCATCGGTAACAGTGATGTCATCACCCTTATCATCGTTGTAGATATAAGCCTTCATCTCGAACAGATCAATGATTCCCTTGAACTCATCTTCCTTACCGATAGGTAACTGAAGGCAGATAGCGTTCTTACCAAGTCTGGTACGGATCTGATCTACTGCTGCGTAGAAGTTAGCCCCCAGGATATCCATCTTGTTGATGAATGCCATACGAGGTACATTGTAGGTATCAGCCTGACGCCATACGTTCTCAGACTGAGGCTCTACACCGCCCTTAGCACAGAAAACACCGACAGCGCCGTCCAGTACACGCAGAGAACGCTCAACCTCTACGGTGAAGTCTACGTGTCCAGGAGTATCGATGATGTTGATACGATGCTCCAGAGCGCCTTTTTTCGGCTTGCAGTTTTCCTGCAGGGTCCAGTGGCAGGTGGTAGCTGCAGAAGTAATGGTAATACCTCTCTCCTGCTCCTGTGCCATCCAGTCCATGGTAGCGGTACCTTCATGAGTATCACCGATCTTGTAGTTTACACCAGTGTAATACAGAATACGCTCGGTAGTGGTAGTCTTACCAGCATCGATATGAGCCATGATTCCGATATTTCTGGTTCTCTCTAACGGATATTCTCTTCCAGCCAAAGCTTTGTCCTCCTATTAGAATCTAAAATGGGAGAAGGCCTTGTTAGCCTCTGCCATCTTATGCATGTCTTCTTTACGCTTTACAGATGCACCGGTATTGTTTGCAGCATCCATAATCTCGTTTGCCAGTCTCTCAACCTGGGTCTTCTCGCCTCTCTTACGGGAGAACATGGTGATCCAGCGCAGAGCCAGGGTCTGTCTTCTCTCCGGCTTAACCTCGATCGGCACCTGATAGGTAGCGCCGCCGATACGTTTTGCCTTAACTTCCAGAACCGGCATAATGTTGTTCATAGCCTCTTCAAAGACCTCAAGGGCCGGCTTGCCGCTCTTTTCTTCCACACGGGCAAATGCGCCGTATACGATCTTCTGGGCTACACCCTTCTTACCATCCAGCATGATGTTGTTGATCAGCTTGGTTACAACCTTGTTGTTGTATAAAGGATCTGCCAATACGTCTCTTTTCTGAATATGTCCTTTACGTGGCACGTTACTTCCCTCCTTAATCATAAATAATTGATTAGCTCATCGGTACTCACATGTTTCCATAAAATGTGTTCGTGCGGTAATTTTATATTTCCTGCAACCTACAGGTCAATATCAACTTCCAGCACATAACGGAACGCCAAAAGCCTTCCGCAATCACTTTTTACTTGCGTTAGTGGTACAATTCATTCCCTGACTTTCCTCCAGAAGGCGGAAACGGGAACCTGCGTTCCTGCGCTTACGCTGCGCAGAAGCTTTGCAGCTTTTGATTACTTCTTAGCTGCTTTCGGTCTCTTAGCGCCGTATTTGGAACGAGCCTGCTTACGGTTTGCTACACCTGCGGTATCCAGGGTACCTCTGATGATGTGGTATCTGGTACCTGGTAAGTCTTTTACTCTTCCTCCGCGGATCAGAACTACGCTATGCTCCTGAAGGTTGTGACCCTCACCCGGAATATAGCTGGTTACCTCGATACCGTTGGAAAGACGTACTCTGGCGATTTTACGAAGTGCAGAGTTCGGCTTCTTCGGGGTAGCAGTCTTAACTGCGGTGCAGACGCCTCTCTTCTGAGGAGAAGAAGTGTTAGTAGCACGCTTCTGTAAGGAGTTGTAACCTCTCTGCAGAGCCGGTGCAGTAGACTTCTTTGCTGCTGTCTGTCTTCCCTTTCTCACTAACTGGTTGAATGTTGGCATTCTTTTCACCTCCTGTGATATTGTCTGTTGGTTGCTGTTTCTTTTCTTTCAGCTTTTACGCGCAAAAATATAAGCGATTTTGCACGCCATATCATTATATCCGGATTATAAATGGCTGTCAAGATACTTTTTCATTTTTTTTACATCTTAATTCCGTTCAGCCCCTTGTGCCTTCTTTCCCCGTCATAAACAGGGACATCCTGGAATAAAATCAAGTAAATCTCCCAAAAAGGAAGCTGCTTACATGAATTCTTCCAAAACAGGAGCGCTCATACGCGCTCTTCTTGTTTCCTACATGGTATCGGGCCTTCTGCTTTTAGCCCTTTCCTTCGCACTCTACCGATTAAAGCTAAAGGAGGCTCAAATCAACCAGGCCGTTTTCGCTGTCTATGGCATTGCCTGTCTGACGGGTGGTTTTGTATGCGGAAAAATAACTGGAAGCCGACGATTTTTCTGGGGACTTTCCAGCGGACTGCTTTATTTTGCAGTACTCTTTGTTCTCTCCCAGGCAGTAAGTCACGGTGCTTCTCCTATTTCCAGCCGGACAGCCACCGTGATGCTTCTTTGCACCGCTGCAGGCGCTATTGGCGGAATCCTCAGCTAAACCTTTTTTACAGGGTCCTTAGCACATCTCCATACCTGAATATGGCTGTGGACACTTTTCGGAAAAACCTCTTTTTTCACCGCACGTGCTTCCCCACAGAGCGTTTTTGTTCTCATAGAACATAATTTCCTATGGCGATCCTCGCGGAACGTTTTTATGTCATAGGACACACTTTCCCTATGACACAAAAGCAGGCGGGGCTTTATGCCTCGCCTGCCATGCTATGAACAGCAGCCCTCTCAGACTGTCTGTTTTTCTCTTCACTCTCTGCCTCCCGCTCAATAAACAGCCGGATCTTATCAATTCTGTTTTTCTCTACATGCTCTACCACAAGGCGGATATTCTCACAGGAAACTTCCTCTCCCTCCTCCGGAAGGTGTTCCAGAAGACCAATTACAAGACCACCGATAGAGTCGTAGTCCTCTGATTCCAGTTCCAGGCCCAAACGATCGTTCAAATCATCCAGCTTAGCGGAACCACTGACCAGATATTCGTCAGGAGCAATCTCCTTTACCTCGTCCTCCTCGTCCTCATCATACTCATCCCGGATATCACCAACAATCTCCTCCAGCATATCCTCCAAAGTAATCAGACCTGCTGTAGCGCCGTATTCATCCAGAACAATAATAATATTGTTGGAGGTTTTCCTCATCTCCACCATCAGCTCTGCCGTCTTTTTATACTCATAAGTATAAAGAGGCTGCCTTAACAAATCCCGCAGAGAGAACTTCTGCGCATTGTCATACAGGAGGAAATCCTTTACATTAATAATACCAATCACGTTGTCCGTGGAATTTTCATAAACAGGAATTCTGGTAAAACGCTCCTTCCGGAACAGCTCAATCAGCTCCTTATAGGTGGCATTCACGTCCACCATTACCATGTCAATTCGAGGAACCATTACATCTCTGGCTACGGCGTCTCCGAAATCAAACACATTGTTGATCATCTTCTTTTCTTCGCTTTCAATCACGCCCTCCTCGTGGCTTACCTCCACAATGGTGCGCAGCTCATCCTCTGTAATGGCATCCGGCTTTTTGTTCGGATCCACCCGCAGAAGAAACATTACTGCCGTAGACAGTTTGTTTACCAGAAAAATCACCGGCGTCAGCAGACGCATCAGCCAGTACACAATCCCTGCATAAGCCAGGGAAAGACGCTCAGCATTGAGCGTTGCCATGGTCTTCGGTGTAATCTCACCAAACACCAGAATCAGCAGGGTCAGCACACCAGTTGCCACACCGACGGCTTTGCTGCCGAATAACTCCATAGTCAATGTGGTCATCATAGACGATGCCGAAAGGTTTACAATGTTGTTGCCTACCAGAATCATACTGAGCATTTTCCCGGGGTCCTCTATCACCTTCATCAGGGTAATGGCTTTCTTATCCCCTGCCTCAGCAAGAGTTCGGATTCTCATCTTGCTTACGGTAGTAAGCGCCGTCTCTGCCGAAGAGAAAAATGCTGATAAACTTAACAAAAGAATCACAAGAACCAATCGTATGCCCACACTGTCGCCTGAGTCTAACATAAAATACTATCAATCTCCTTTTTTTGTAAATTGCCTATCATTGTACAATGTTTCCTATCTTCTGTCAACCAAAGAGCCTTCTGTTTTCCCTGATTTTCCCTTGTTTTTACAAAAAATTTATGGTAACTATTCAGGACAGCGGGAGAGCTGGCAGAAAAATTCGTGTCAAGCTTGCTTGTAAGCGAGTTTTCCTGCCGGCTCTCACATCGGAGGAATCTCCGATGCTTCTTGTCCGGCTTTGCCGGACAAGAAGATGCCCCGTCCTGAACAGTTACAATTTATGTTTATCAGGAAAGGCACCGTCTTGATTTTTGCGGCATTTTCTTTTTGCCTCTGCCAGTCTCCGGAAGCTGGAGAATCATCAGAAGAACCGTCCCGGCCAGTACAAACAGATCTCCCAGATTGAATACCACCTTTTTCAGAAATCCAAAACGCAGATTTGCATAATCTACCACATAACGGCGGACACAGCGATCATAGAGATTGCTGATTCCTCCTGCCAGCACCAGAACCAGACCTGCCTTCTGGCCTTTATGTCCCCGGTTCTGCATCAAGCAGAGCAAAAAACCGCTGAGGCAGGAAATCACAGCCAGCGGAACGCCTCTCACCATCTCTCCATGCTTTTCCATAAAGCCAAAGGGAAAGCCTCCATTGTGATTGCGGTACAGCCAGAGCCGCTCTCCTGTTTTTGCCACCGGCCGCGGAAAACTCTCCGGCTTCTGCCGTTCTATCCATTCCTTCACGATTAAATCTGCTGCTGCCAGCAGCGCAATAATTGCCGCTAATACCATGCTGATGTCCCCCTGTTCTCTGTGATAGTTTTTATTTTACTATGTTCCAAAATATCCGTCAATTTATTCTCATTTCTCCCTGTTCTTACATAATAATAATACAAAGGTAACAGTTCAGCCTTGCGGGGATTCAGTCAGGAAAACTCGTTGAAAGTTTGCTTTCATAAGAGTTTTAATGCCTGAATCCACATAAGGCGAACTGTTACATACAAAGAATATTAAGGTGAAAAAATGAAGCTCTGTGATTTTTCTCCTGCATCAGAGGATTTCGCGGATTTTATTGTCCGGTACCCTGCCCGTTCTCCCTGGCAAATGCCTGATCAGAAAGACCGTCGCTGTTTCAATTACGTCAGCCGTGATTTTGCCATTTTTCATCTTCCTCTGGAGCAGGCTCTCCCCTTAACCCTTTCCCGCTATTCCTACGAAAATATTCCAAAGCTTTACGGGCTTCAGGACACAACTGCTCTGGAAGTCAGCGGAATCTCTCCTGTATTTGAACAGCCTGCTTTAAATGCTGCAGGCCGCGGTGTTTTAATCGGCTTTATCGATACAGGCATCGACTATACCAACCCGCTGTTTCGCAAAGCTGATGGCACCACCCGTATCTATAACATTTGGGATCAGTCTGTTTCTGGAGAGTCAGCGCCAGAGCCAGTTCCAGGCTTTCAGCCCTTATATGGAACCGTCTACAGTCAGGAACAGATCAACCAGGCTCTTTCCTCTGAAGAGCCTTATAAAATTGTTCCAAGCCGTGATACAGACGGCCACGGCACTTTTATGGCAGGCGTTGCTGCCGGAAACCAGATCAGTCTTCCGGAGCCTTTTTCCGGAGCGGCTCCAGAGTCTTCCCTTGCTGTAGTAAAATTAAAGCCCGCAAAACAGTATCTGCGGGACTTTTTTCTGATTCGCCCGGAGATCCCGGCCTATCAGGAAAATGATATTATGGCGGCTGTCAGCTATCTTCTGGGGCTGGCCAGCCAGTATCAGATGCCTCTGGTCATCTATCTGGGCGCAGGAACCTCTCAGGGAGCCCATGACGGCACCTCTCCGCTTTCCCTCCAGCTTCAGGATCTAATTGGAACCCAGGGGTTCTTTCTGTCTGCAGGCGCAGGAAATGAAGCTGGCTATCACCACCACTATTTTGGAGGAATTTCCGAAAATCAGGATTTCGATGATGTGGAAATTCGGGTAGGATCTGGAGACGCCGGCTTCTGCCTGGAGATGTGGGCAAAAAATCCAGAGCTGTACACAGTAGGCTTTGTTTCTCCCTCTGGGGAAATTGTAGAACGAATTCCTCTGGTTCTGGGAAATGACACCGTCATTCCCTTTCGCCTGGACTCCTCCCGGATTTCCCTGTCCTATCTGCCTAATGAGACCAACTCCGGGAGTCAGCTGATTTTTATGCGGTTTGAAACGCCGGCTCAGGGAATCTGGCATATTCGTGTATATCCTGTCCTCTCTATCCACGGTCAGTTCCATATGTGGCTCCCCATGCATGGTTTTGTCTCAGAAGAGACGATTTTTCTCCGTCCAGATCCAGACACAACGATTACAGATCCGGGAAACGGCCTGATGCCTGCTACAGTCAGTACCTTTAATCACTCGAATAACAGCATTTATATTCACAGCAGCCGTGGCTACACCAGAGACGGACAAATAAAACCTGATCTGGCCGCTCCCGGCGTCCGTGTCCAGGGGCCTGCCATACAAACGGAAAAGGAAGCAGAAACAAAAACTCCGGTTCTTACATGGCGCACCGGTTCCTCTGTTGCTGCTGCCATTACAGCCGGTGCTGCTGCTGTTCTCCTCTCCTGGGGCATTACTGGCGGAAATGACAAAACTCTGACCAGTACCTCTCTGAAAGCCATTCTCATCCGCGGCGCTGACAGAAATCCCGGTTTTTCGTGGCCCAACCGACAATGGGGCTTCGGAATGCTGAATCTCTATCAGAGTTTTCTGCAGATGCGGGAATAATTTAACCCCGCATCTGAATCATAGGGCCGCCACTTTTTTCCAAATAGGGGCGTGTAATGACTACAGAACCGATATTAGGATCCTTGGGAATTTCATACATAATATCCAGCATATATTCTTCCAGAATTGCCCGCAGTGCTCTGGCTCCTGTTTCCCGTTTCAGAGCCTCTGCTGCAATCCACCGCAGAGCCTCATCATCAAAGACCAGCTTCACCTCATCCATCTCCAGTAAACGGATATACTGTTTCAAAATCGCGTTCTTCGGTTCCTTCAAAATCCGAACCAGCATATCCTCTGTCAGCTTATCCAGAGTCACTACCACAGGCAGACGTCCTAAAAACTCTGGAATCATACCGAAGGCCCGCAGATCTTCGCTTGTTACCTGGCGAAGTACATTTTCTGCCTCATCCACACTGTCCTTGAGCTGAGCACCAAAACCCATGGAAGTCGCTTTTGCCAGCCTCTCCCTGATAATTGTTTCCAGATCCGGGAATGCGCCTCCGCAGATAAACAGAATATTATCTGTATTTACCGTCGCCATCGGTGACAGGGCATTTTTCTGATTGGAGCCTACCGGTACCTCAACTGTACTGCCCTCCAGAAGTTTTAGAAGCTCCTGCTGAACCGATTCTCCGCTGACATCTCTGGTATTGGTTTCTTTTTTCTTGGCAATTTTGTCGATCTCATCAATAAAAATAATTCCGTGTTCTGCCCGCTGAACATCATTGCCTGCTGCTGCCAGAAGCTTTGACACAACGCTTTCAATATCATCTCCGATATAACCTGACTCTGTAAGAGAGGTAGCGTCCGCAATGGCTAAGGGCACATCCAAAAGCCTTGCCAGGGTTTTTACCAGATAGGTCTTCCCACTTCCAGTAGGGCCTACCATAAGAATATTGGACTTTTCAATCCGCACGTCTTCCTGTGCCGCCTCCTGATTTTTTCCAGAATTTCTCAAATCCTCCGCGTATACCCGCTTATAGTGATTGTACACTGCCACAGAAATGACCTTCTTTGCCCGTTCCTGGCCAATCACATATTCATCTAATCTCTGCTTGATCACATGAGGCGCCGGAATGTCCTTCAATTCAAATTCCGGCCCTTCTTTTTTCTTCTTTTTCTTCAGCTGCTGTCTGGGAGCAATTCCTGCATGCTC
>ERZ832522.412-NODE-412-length-63801-cov-17.158504_pt1 | contig 63801 bp, 55 predicted proteins | sample MGYA00519951_ERZ832522 | MGnify/ENA primary metagenome ERZ832522 (study PRJEB31850, sample SAMEA3708728) | human gut metagenome | biome: human gut; feature: human-associated habitat; material: faeces | place: China | collected 2014 ... | reverse complement strand
AGTCTCAACATTACATCGTGCCGAATTTTTGTCATAATTCCCTAACTACTCCTTTTTCACTCTATCATCAATTCTTTTTGACTCTATTACGAGCCCATCTTGTTCCAAACCATCCCGATGGCGTCCAGCCGCTCCATCCGTTCTTCTGTCAGTGCGCCGCTGCTTTTTTCGGGATTCAGCCGTGTGTAACGCTGCCGCTTGACCCATTTGCCGAGGGCATATCCCTCCGGCGAAACATAGTTGACCGGGACCCTCAGATCCCCGTGAGCTTCAAAATAACGTTTTGCTTCCTGATATCCTTGGTTCCACTGGCGGTCATTGCGGTTGCCCCAGTACATCCCGATTCTGTTGAGCCGTTCGATCTGCTCCTCCGTCAGCTTTCCTTTCGGGTACGACCATTGCTGATTTGCAAGCCATACTCCAAGCCGTTCCCCGGCCGCTGTTACATAGGAGCGGGGAATATTCAAGTTCCCGTTTTCCTCGTAATAGGCCGCAGCCAGGACATAGGCCTTTTCCCACTTGGCGTCGAAAATGCTCCACACCATACCGATCTCATCCAGCTGTGCAATGCGTTCTTCCTTCAAGCAGCCATTCAGCTTCTGCTGCCGAGTCTTGAGAATCCATTGGCCCAAGGGATAGCCCTCCGGGTCCACATACTTTCCAGCCACCAACAGATCTCCATAAGTGTCATGGTATTTCTTTGCAGCCTCGAACCCGTGCTGCCATGCAATTTCCTTCCGATTGCCCCAAACCATGCCAATGCTGTCCAGCCGTGCGATCTGCTGCTGGGTCAGATTGCCCTGGATCTGCCCTTCACGCACACGGCGCTGGGTGATCAGCCACACCCCTAGGCTCAGACTCCCAGGCGTGGTATACAGTTTCGGGACATTCAGGTCACCGTGTTCCGCATAGTAGATGCTTGCCTCAGAGAAGTAGTGCTCCCAACCGGAAGAGAGGCTTGCTTGCAGCTGTTCGAACAGTACCCGACAATCGTGCACCTGCTCGATGACCTCGAACCGCTCCGTGACGACCTTATCGCCCTCACCGTTGGCATACAGACGGCGAACGGCCTCCTGCATCTCGTTTTGCAGGCTGGAAATACTGGTCAGGCCCTCAAAGTTGTTGACCACATCCAAGATCAGCGGAGTTGCGGCGTCCCCTGCAGTCAGAGCCCGTCCGATCTGCTGTTTGTAGATGATAGGGGAGATGGTAGGCCGGAACAGGATCACGCCAGAAATGCCTTCTACATGGACGCCCTCGTTGAGCATATCGATGCAGAACAGCAGCTTCAGCCTGTCACCGGTGTCCGTTTTGAAGTCCGCAAAGGCCTTATCCGTGTTCGGGTCATCCGAGTAAGCCTGATACACCACAACATTCGGGTTTACCCCGGCGAACCACTCCGGCACATGGGACACCATCTCGTCCATATGCTCCTTGTTGGCGCAGAACACGATGTACTTACCAGATTTGTTTGTGATATGATGGGCAAAGACCTTGTCCAGACCGTCTGCTTGTTCCAAAGCGCGGCGCAGCTCGTCCAGATATTTCTGATTCACATCCTGAATGCCCGGTGTTCGCAGGTTGTCCACCCGTGCCTGATACTTTGCAAGCGTTTTCTGGTACTGATAAACTGTGGTCACATATTTCGGGGCAGGCAAAATACCCCTGACGACTGCTTCGCCAAGGGTCATCTCACTGGCAACATGTCCGTCAAAAAGTTCTTCAGCCATATTGCGGTTATTGTCCAGATATCGGATATTCGTCGCCGTCAGCCCCAGCAGTTTTGCATCCGGGCATAACTTTAATAAAGCCACCGTACTTTCGCCCCAACATTCGGCACCGGCACGGTGGAATTCATCGAGTATAATATAGGCAGGCCTCTGCTCTGCTATTTCGTCCAGCTGTGCCTGCGTGCAACACATCAGTTTGGCGTAGGTATAAAAGTGAACGTTTGCCAACGGAAAATCCGGGTCGTTCCTTTTCAGGCTTTCCAGCTGGGTCTTGAAGATATATTCACTGGGAGAAAGCCAGATTACAACCTTCTCCGGGTTGTCCTCGATCAGCTTGAACGCAATGTAGCTCTTTCCGGTACCGGTGGGATGGACAATGGCAGCTTTGCCATACTGCTCCATCATCCGGACTGCCGCATGATATGCTTTTTCATTGTGCTCAAACAGACATAATGCCACCTTGTTCACCCCTTCCCGCATAAAGGGGTATCCTCCACATGGAAAATGGAGGAACGACGCATAAATAATGCGCTATTACGTTATATTTAGCGCATCCCCACCCCTCATGGACACCTGATGGGAGAAAATTCGGTTCATCTCCCGGCGCTTTCGGGTCAGATCAGAGTGCACATAACGCTGCAAGGTGATGTTGGCATTGGCGTGTCCTAACAATTCGCTGAGGGTCTTTACATCGCACCCTGCCTGCAAACAGGTCGTTGCAAAGGTATGGCGCAGCGCGTGCGGACGTACCTGCCGGACAGCTGCCTGTTTCAGATACGCCTTGATACTTTTTCGATAGCAACGAGATTCTGTGGGTTTGGATTCATTACCAGATAGAAACCATGTAGCATTACTGGCGTTTCCATGCAGTTTTTTCAGCATCACCAGTAAACATTTCGGGATTGGAATTTCCCGGCGGGAGGTGCGGGTTTTAGGCGTTTGGATAACTACCTTTGTATGTCCATTTCCGCAGGAAATTCGGCAGACCGTCCGATTGATCTTCAACGTGCCAAGTTTCAGGTCAAAATCACCCCACTGTAAGCCGCAAATCTCGCCAATACGCAGCCCCAATTCCACCCCTAATAATAAGCCAATTTTGCGAGGCGTGGGGTTCTCCTGTACATACTGATAAAGCCGCTGCTGCTCCGTCGGGGAGAGAGGCACAGAAATTTTGTCGACAGCTTTGGGCAACGCTACTTCCAGCTCCATCGGTCGGATCAGTCGTAAATGTGCAGCATACTTACAGATACGGCGCAGCATGGAGAGACATTCCCGGGCAGAGGAATTTCCCAGCGGCTTGTGCGTGGCATCTGTGGGCGCGATGATTTGCTGCATGGCCTGTTCCAGAAAGCTTTCGTCAAGGGACGCAACTGGCACTTTGCTCAAAACCGGGAGAAGATACTTGTGCAGCGTGTACGAATAATGCGCATAGGTGGATTCTTTTATGCTGTTCTGCTGGGAGTGCAGCCATACCGCAGCCAGTGCTTCAAAGGTCAGGTCGGTTCTTTTCAGGTTGTAGAAGCCTGCCTCTGCTTTCTTCTGAATCAGCACCTGCTTGACCTCTGCATAAACTGCGCCATAGACGTAGCCCCACTGAATTTTGCCTTCCGATGTACGCGCTTTGATGTAGCGGCCTTCCCATCGACCATCCTTGCGCTTATGAATGTTTTCTCCCCGTCGTGCCATTTCTGTTTCCTCCTGCGTCTTGGACACCCATCTGACCACTTACTCTGTCCACCTTCGTTTTTTGCTGAATTTTTCATGCGAAACTGGGCAATGTGCAAAAAAGTTTCGGCTACTGCGAGGTTTTTTCTAAGGTCAGGTGGGATACATTTGTATGGTTTTCTATTGATTCCCAGATATAACCATGATAAAATAATAGGGAGAATCAAACAATGATGTCGAAAAATTGGTATCCTCCATTTTCCATGTGAAGGATACCCCTTTATGCGGAAAGGGGTGAACAAGGTGGCATTATGTCTGTTTGAGCACAACGAGAAAGCATATCATGCGGCAGTCCGGATGATGGAGCGATATGGCAAAGCTGCCATTGTTCACCCCACCGGCACCGGAAAGAGCTACATTGCGTTCAAGCTGATCGAGGACAACCCGGAGAAGGTCGTAATCTGGCTTTCTCCCAGTGAATACATCTTCAAGACCCAGCTGGAGAGCCTGAAAAGGAACGATCCGGATTTTCCGCTGGCAAACGTTCACTTTTATACCTATGCCAAACTAATGTGCTGTACACAGGCACAGCTGGACGAAATAGCGGCACAGAAGCCTGCCTATATTATACTCGATGAATTCCATCGTGCCGGTGCGGAATGCTGGGGCGAAAGCACGGTGGCTTTATTAAAGTTATGCCCGGATGCAAAACTTCTGGGGCTGACGGCAACAAACGTCCGGTATCTGGACAATAACCGCGATATGGCCGAAGAACTTTTCGATGGACATATTGCCAGCGACATGAACCTTGGCGAAGCAGTCGTCAGGGGCATTTTGCCTGCCCCGAAATATGTGACCACGGTCTACCAGTACCAGAAAGCGCTTGCAAAGTATCAGGCACGAGTGGACAACCTGCGGACACCGGGCATTCAGGATGTGAATCAGAAATATCTGGACGCGCTGCGCCGCGCACTGGAGCAGGCAGACGGCTTGGACAGAGTCTTTGCCCATCATATTACAAACAAATCTGGAAAATACATCGTGTTCTGCGCCAACAAAGAGCACATGGACGAGATGGTATCCCACGTGTCGGAGTGGTTCGCAGGGGTCAACCCGGACGTGGCGGTGTATGAAGCCTACGCCGATGACCCGAATACCGACAAAGCCTTTGCGGAATTCAAAACGGACACCAGCAACCGGCTGAAGCTGCTGTTCTGCATCGATATGCTCAACGAGGGCGTCCATGTGGAGGGTATTTCGGGGGTCATTCTATTCCGACCAACGATTTCGCCCATCATCTACAAGCAGCAGATCGGACGTGCTCTGACCGCTGGTGATACCGCAGCCCCGCTGATTCTCGATGTAGTCAACAACTTCGAGGGCTTGACCAGTATTTCCGGCCTGCAAAGCGAGATGCAGGAAGCAGTTCACCGGCTCTATGCCAACGGCGAAGGCGATAAGATCGTCACTGAGCGGTTTGAGGTCATCGAACAGGTGCACGACTGTCGGGTGCTGTTTGAGCAGCTGCAAGCAAGCCTTTCTTCCAGTTGGGAGCACTACTTCTCTGAGGCGAGCATCTACTATGCGGAACACGGCAACCTGAACGTCCCGAAACTGTATACCACGCCCGGCGGTCTGAGCCTTGGGGTGTGGCTGGTCACCCAGCGTCGGGTGCGCGATGGACAGATCCAAGGCAATCTGACCGAGCAGCAGATCGCGCGGCTGGACAGCATCGGGATGGTCTGGGGCAACCGAAAAGAAATCGCGTGGCAGCACGGATTTGAGGTCGCAAAGAAATACCACGACACCTACGGAAACCTGATGGTGCCAAGAAAATATGTAGACCCGGACGGCTATCCCTTGGGACAGTGGATTCTTAAGACCCGGCAGCAAAAGCTGAATGGCCGCTTGAAGGAAGAACGCATCGCACAGCTTGATGAAATCGGCATGGTGTGGAGTGTTTTTGATGCCAAGTGGGAAAAGGCTTATGCATTGGCTGCAGCCTACTACGAGGAAAACGGCAACCTGAACATCCCACGTTCCTATGTGACAGCGACTGGTGAACGGCTGGGACAATGGGTCGCAAGTCAGCAATGGGCGTACCCAAAAGGAAAGCTGACAGACGAGCAGGTTGAACGGCTCAACCGGATCGGGATGTATTGGGGCAACCGCAATGACCGCCAGTGGAACGAAGGATATCAGGAAGCCAAGCGCTATTTTGATGCCCATGGAGACCTGAACGTCCCGGCTGATTATGTGTCACCGAACGGTTACAACCTCGGAAATTGGGTCAAGCGGCAGCGGTATACCCGCCAGAATCCTGAAAAAAGCTGCGCTGTTTTGACAGAGGAGCGTATTGCAAAGCTGGATGAGATTGGGATGCGGTGGGAGAAAGCGGATTCGAGGCCGCGCCGGTTAGAACTGGCACAAGAATCTAAGAGGAAAAGTGAAAATCTGAATGTTTCGGCTAACCACAAAACGGGGGAAGATATCGGTTTGTGTAGTTAATAGCGCGCCCCCAAACAGTTGCTGTAATTTGGGTCGGAGAAGTTACGTGAGTCGTAAAAAGAAAATCTAAAGGAGTTATTGGAGAGGATTATGTCAAAGTTTCAGCATGATGTGATGTTGCGGATTGTAAAGATCTTGAATGTTCTGATGATCGAGCTGCCGTTTGCGGCTTGCTGGTTCCTGTACTACTCGCACCAGACCTATGCAAATCTGGCATGGAAGGGTCATTTTGCGATTTTAGGTCTGTTTTTTATCCTGTACATTGCACTGGGCAAGGTCTACGATGCGTTCTGGATGTCCATGCAGCGGGTCTCAGAGCTTGTGTACGGTCAGATCCTTGGCGCGATGGCAACCGATGGCATTTTGTACATCGTGATCTGCCTGATGTCGGCAAAGATTTGCAACCTGTTGCCGGGTATCGCAGCAATCGTGGGACAGCTGGTGATGGCTGCGATCTGGGCATCTTGTGCACATAAATGGTACTATACGACCTTTCCGCCGCAGAAGACCGCTGTGGTCTACGATGTGCGTCATGGTATGGAAAAGCTCATCAACGAGTATGGTCTGAGCCAGAAATACGACGTGCAGGTCACCCTGAGCGTGTCGGAGTGCTTGGAAGACCTGAGCATTCTGGACGAAATGGAAACGGTTTTTGTCAGTGGTGTTCACAGCCATGAACGAAACATTATCCTGAAGCACTGCGTAGGGAAGGGCATCAATATGTTCGTCATTCCCCGCGTTGGCGACGTTATTATGAGCGGCGCATGGCCGATGCATATGTTCCATCTGCCGATGCTGCGTGTCGGTCGCTACATGGCAAGCCCGGAATTCTTGTTCGTTAAGCGCGCGATGGACATTGTGATCTCGCTGGTGGCTCTGGTGATTCTGAGTCCGGTGCTTTTGATTACGGCCATTGCGGTCAAATCCGATGGTGGTCCCGCCTTCTACAAACAGGTTCGCCTGACCAAGGACGGCAAGCAGTTCGAAATCTTGAAGTTCCGCTCCATGCGCGTAGATGCAGAAAAGGACGGTGTGGCACGTCTTTCCACCGGCGACAAGGATGACCGTATTACAAAGGTCGGTCATATCATTCGCGCCTGCCGTCTGGACGAACTGCCTCAGTTGCTGAACATCCTGAAGGGTGATTTGTCTGTTGTTGGTCCCCGTCCGGAGCGCCCGGAGATTGCTGCGCAGTACTGCGAGGAGATGCCGGAGTTTGCGCTGCGCTTGCAGGCCAAAGCAGGTTTGACCGGCTATGCACAGGTGTACGGCAAGTACAACACCACCCCCTACGATAAGCTGCAGATGGATCTGATGTATATTGCCCATCCCAGCCTGATCGAGGATCTGAAGATTATGCTGGCAACCGTCAAAATTTTGTTCATGCCGGAGAGTACTGAAGGTGTGGCGGAAGGCGCGACCACGGCGATGGGGCAGGAGACAAAGTGATGCGGAATTACAGCGTTTTAATGGCTGTTTATCACAAAGAAGAGCCGGAATATTTGAGACAGGCAATCGAAAGCATTCAGGTGCAGACGGTTCCAACAAACGATTTTGTGTTGGTGTGCGATGGACCTCTGAATCCGGAGCTGGATGCCGTGATTGCAACAAAGAAGCAGGAGATGGGCAACACTCTGAACGTTGTTCGGCTGGCAAAGAACTGCGGCCTCGGCAATGCTTTGAACGAGGGCATCAAGCACTGCAAGAATGAACTGGTTGCCCGGATGGACAGCGATGACATCGCTTATCCGGATCGATGTGAAAAACAGATCGCTGTGTTTAACACACATTCGGAGGTGAGTATTTGCTCCGGTATCGTGGAGGAGTTTACTACTGATCCGCACACCGTCGATACAAGGCGTGTGCCGCCCGAGACAAATGCGGAAATCGTAGAGTTTGCAAAGAAGCGCAATCCGTTTAATCACCCCTGCGTGATGTATAAGAAATCCGCAGTCGAGGCAGTTGGCTCCTATCAGGATTTCTATCTTCTGGAGGATTATTACCTCTGGCTTCGAATGCTGATGGCAGGATATCAGGGCTATAACATTCAGGAGCCGCTGCTCCACATGAGAGCCGGTTCTGATATGTATAAACGACGTGCCGGTTGGAAATATGCCAAGACGCAGGCCAAGTTGTTCAAATTTATGAAACAGCAAGGCTTTATTGGAAATGGTCAGTACATTAAGAGTTGCGTGATCCGCAGCGGATCGGCGTTGGCTCCGAACTGGCTGCGGAAGTTTATGTTTGAGAAAGTGCTGAGGGATTGATGATGAAGGTTGCCTTTTTAATGCAGTGCCACAAGAATCCAGAACAAATAAATCTGTTGTTGGATGCGTTAAATCATCCGATGGCTGATGTGTTTGTTCATGTGGACAAGAAGTCGCAGGAGATAAAGGACAAAATAACCCAAAGAGAGGGAGTTTACATTCTTCCAGAGCAGCAATGCGTTGATGTGCAATGGGCGCAGTACAGTCAGGTCGAAGCCACATTGCAATTACTTAGTGCTGCTGTAAATAGGGGGGGGTACAGCCACTATTTCCTAATCAGTGGTCAAGATTTTCCATTGAGGTCTATTGAAGAAATCGTGAAGTTTCTTAATGAGCATAAAAATGAGAATTTCATTGACTGCTCCTCGATAAAAAAGTTTGAGAAGAGAAATGATATCTTTTTCCCTAGAATGGTTGTAGGAAGAAGAAAATGGCAGAAGGTTTTGAAAAACGTTCTGGTATATGGCACAGGAGGATGGAGCCGTACCTTTTCCGTAATAAAAAGAGCAGCCCCAGGTAATGTTCAGTATTATTTTGGATCATCGTGGTGGTGCTTAAATGATGCTATGGTGCAATGGATTTATAACTTTTTAGATGAACATCCGGAATATATAAAACTGTTCAAACATTCCTTGTGCCCAGACGAATGTTTCTTTCAGACTTTAGTTATGAATTCACCGTTTGCAGGTAGTGTGAAGCCATACCTACATTACATCAAATGGGAAAAAGGTAAAAGTAGCCCTAGAACATTAACGACTATAGATTACGAAGAACTAAAAAAGACGGAGAAGATTATTGCAAGAAAGTTTGACATAGATGTTGACACGGAAATCATTGAAAGACTAAGGAAGAGGTAGTGTATGGAAAAAGCAGAGAACCGAAATCAGTTCGTGGATATCATGCGTGGCATAGCGATGCTTCTGGTTGTTCTGCAGCACACGATGAGTGGGTGTACGGTTGGCGCAGAGAATACATTTTTGTTTAATATTGCGTGGTCGTTGCAGATGCCGTTGTTTATTTTAATCAGCGGATATGTAACGAAATATAGCCGCCCAATCTCTGACAGCAAGGGGCTGTGGAAGTATGTAAAGCGCAGAACGGTTGCGTATATGCTGCCGTGGGCTGTATGGAGCTTTTTAGTTAGAGGCATCATCTTCGGACAGGATGGTTTCTTAAATGTTAAGCATCTCCTGTGGAATATGGATTCGGGCTATTGGTTCCTTGCAACGATTTGGACGATTAGCATGATTTTCGGCGTGGCGTCTTTCGTTGCAGAGCGGGCGAGCAAAGAAAATCTGCTGAAGAAACAGATTGTACTTCTGGGGTGCTACTTGGCAGGAATGGTTCTGCTGGTTGGAATTGGCGTGATTTTAGGACTTTCGTTCTTTGCAATCAAATTGACGCTCTATTATATGCCTTTCTACTATGCAGGATTTTTGTATGGTCAGTTTGATGATAGGATGAAGGAATCTGAGACTGGCAAAAAGATGATTGATAGCGTAGTTGCTATCTGTTTTGTAATGTGGCTGTTCGTCATTCTCAGATTTTCACTTTATGAGATGTCGGATGGCGGTGCTGCGATTATCTTGCGTGTGGCCACATCGCTGGCTGGGTGTATTGCTGTATGTGGACTCTGCAAGGGAATCTTCTCCGAAAAATCGGGGGGGGGTACCCTTGCATGGGTCGGAGAGCACTCACTGGAAGTGTACCTCACTCACTATCTGCTACTCAGCTTAATCAAGCTGGACGAAGCACCAATTCTATACAGTCCGACAGGGCTGAGCATGGTTCTGGTCAACTATATGATTACGGTAGCACTTACTGTGATGGCAATAGTGATGATGAACCCAAATGCCGTGCTGAGCTTTGTATTAACCGGAAAGAAAAAGTAAGGGAGTTTTTCCTTTGGGCAGGAAAACAAAGCTTAGAAATTTACATGATGCACGGTCTGCTTCTCAATATCTTCAAAAGCAGTGCTGTAATCCAATTTAGCAGTATTGAAGGGTATTTACTGGCTGCCGGAAACTTTGCCCTGACAATAGGGCTATGTGCAGTGGTTATCCGCCTGCTCAATCAAAATGTTGTACTCAATAAAGTATTAAATATTCGATAAATGGTCAAAGGAGAAACGATATGCATCCGAGAGTGCTAATCGTAGGAACAGTTCCATATAACACAAAATCAACGTCACGCGCTTTTGATGCGTACTTTCACTATTGGGAGAAAGAGAATATTGCACAGATATTCTCCAATACAAAGAAGCCCTGCAAGGGACATTGCGAGACACTTTTTCAGATTACGGATCACCGTGTCTTGCAGCGGTGGATGGGAAAGAAAATCGATACCGGTGTAATCTATCACTATGATGAACTTGACACCGAGTGGAAAGACAATGATTTGGAACTCGGTGATGCAAAAGCAGAAGCTGCCTACAAGTTTGGTGGAAAGCATACGCCCCTTACGCATTTGCTCAGAGGAATCCTCTGGCGAAAGAGGTTTTGGTGCACAGAGAAGCTAAATAATTGGCTCGACAACTTCAAACCGGAATGTGTATTTCTGGCTTTTTCGGACGACTATTTTATTCCACAGATTGCAATGTATGCCGCCAAGAGATATAACGTGCCAATTGTCTCCTGCATTGGCGATGACTACTATTTCAATGTGGAAAAAACGCTGAATCCGATCTATCACCTTTATAAATCGACCTACAAAAAATTGATTGACAAGGTTCTGGCTTGGCCGGGTAGTGCAATTTACATCAGCGACAAGATTCGGGATAAGTATAATTCGGAATTTGGCTTGGATGGCGAAACGGTTTATTTGACTTCTACCGTTCAGCGCAAACCGTTCAGCGTGATTAACAAAGATTGCCCGGTTATTACTTACTTCGGAAATATCGGTATGGGACGCAACAACTCCCTGAACGATATTGGCTACGCCCTTGGGAAAATCAATCCAGAATATATGCTGGAGGTTTATTCCAACGAAAAGGACGAGCAGGTCTATTCTGTATTCAAGGACAATCAAAATGTCAAATATATGGGTTCTGTGCCGTACACGCAGGTTCAAAAGCGCATGGCAGAAAGCGACATAACTGTTATTGTAGAGGGATTTAAGGAAAAGGACATCAACCTTTCACGGTATTCACTCTCTACGAAGGCAGCGGACGCATTAGCCAGCGGTGCTTCCATTTTGACATATGGCTCGTTAGAAAGCGGCATCATTGAGTATATGCAGTCAACAGATGCGGCAATGGTTTGTACGGATAAGACTAAATTGGCAGATTCTATTACACAGCTGATTTCAGATCAGGAACTTCAAAAGAAATACTACGAGCAGGCGATTGTGATGACAAGAGAACATCACAATCTGCAGGCAAGCTGCAAGACCTCGGAAGATGTGGTTGCAAAGGCAATTCGACATATGAAATAAGTGGCAGAGGATGCATGGTGATGGAGAACAAATTTTCAATTATTATTTCGACGTGCGATAAGTTTTCGGATTTGTGGGACGCACATATTTTGCTTCTGAATCAGAATTGGGCGGACCGAAACGTGGAGACGTTTTTGGTAACAGACAAACCCACTGACCGGACATTTGAGAATGTAACAGTGGTGGCGGCGGGCGAAGGAACGGAAATAACGGAACGTCTGAAAGCTGTGCTGCCTCTGATTAAGACAGAGTATGTTCTCTTTACCTTGGATGACTATTTCCTGACGGAAAGAATTTCTACTCAAGCGATTAACGAAGATATTCAAATCATGAAAAAGCATCAGATTGATTATCTGCGCCTGTTTGTTATGACCATGAAGAGCCTGAGAAACAGAAAAGCTGAGGAATTGGAACCGGGCATTTTTCTGCTGGACAATTACGCAGGCGATTATATTGTCAGTCTGTACGCAGGCATTTGGCGTAAGGATTTTATGGAAAAAACGCTGACGAAAACACTGAATGCCTGGCAGTATGAGGTTGCGTTGACGAATATGGCACGTCAGTTGAATGCTCGCTGTGCTGATAGCCGTCGTGGTGAATTTCCTATTCTTGACGTGATCCGTAAGGGAAAGGTGCTGACGAAAGCTCGTAAGTATTTCGATGAGAATCCTATTTATAAAGGTAACCGAGAGGATATGCAAGCAAAAGATGAGTGGATGCTTGAATTCCGGACATGGCTACGTGAGTGGCTTCCGAAGCCGCTATTTAATCTCTCAAAGGCAATCATGAGGCGTAGAGGATATACATTTTTTAGCGATAATCAGTGAGGGGTACGAGGGATGCGTATTGTGCAGATTAACGGTGGGGCAAAAGGAAGCACCGGAAAAATCATGATGGGGATTGCCGAGGTAGCAAGAGCGCAGGGTCACGAGGTAATGTGCGCATCGCCTATCACCACAACAAATCGTGATGCGGGTGAGGATTGCGGCTATTACCGAATCGGAACATTCAATAGTCGCCGAGTAAATGTTGCTCTTGCTCGAATTACAGGTTTTAATGGTTGCTTCGCATGGTTCGAGACGTATAAGCTTTTGAAGAAGATAGATGAATTTAAGCCCGATATCATTCATTTTCATAATTTGCACGATTCATATATCAATCTTCCGATGCTATTTTCATACATAAAAAAGCATGATATCCCAGTGGTATGGACATTGCATGATTGCTGGGCATTTACTGGTCACTGCCCGCATTTTACAATTGCAAAATGTGATAAATGGAAGACAGGCTGCCATGGATGTAAGCAGTATAAAGATTACCCCGCATCGATATTTGATAATTCTGAATTGATGTGGAAGTTGAAAAAGAAATGGTTCACCGGTGTAAAGAACATGACGATTGTTACGCCGTCTGAATGGTTGGCAGGATTAGCGAAGGAATCTTATTTGAAGGAGTATCCGATTCGGGTCATCAATAACGGTATTGATTTGAATGTGTTCAAACCAACTAAAAGTGATTTTAGGGAGAAATATGGAATAAGTCCAAGTGAATGTATCATTTTAGGAGTTTCTTTCGGTTGGAACTATAAAAAAGGACTGGACTGCTTTGTCAAATTGAGAAATGAGTTAAATGAGCAATATAGGATTGTGCTTGTTGGGACGGATAGTAGCATTGATAAAAAATTACCATCAGGTATAGTATCCATACACCGTACACAGAACCAAAAAGAACTGGCAGAAGTCTATTCTGCCGCTGATGTTTTTTTTAACCCAACAAGAGAAGAAGTACTGGGGCTTGTTAATTTAGAGTCATTAGCTTGCGGAACGCCGGTGGTGACTTTCAATACTGGAGGAAGCCCAGAGTGTATTGATGAGTATTCTGGCATTATAGTAGAAGAAGGCGATGATATTAAAACAATTTTTGAAAAGAAAACTTATGCCAATATCATGGAAGAGAATTGCATAAAAAGAGCACAACAATTTAAGGAAAACGAAGTTTATCTTAAATACTTAAATATATACACGATAACGCTTAAGAAATGTATGGAGAGTGTGTAATGATAGAGTCATATAACAGAAAAGGACTCTGTGTTAGTTTTCATGACATTCAGTTGCTTTCTGCATTTTTGTTTTTTTTACTTATACCACTAAAAAATACGGGTATTGTCCATTACGTAATTTGGCTTGGTGTAATAGCTACAACCGCAAACGTTTTTTTTACATTGAAAAATACCGGATGTAAAAAAAATTATGTAGTGATTTTCTGCATGATCCTCTTAACAATGATAGTAAGTCTATTCACGTCGAATAAGAATATAGACAGTGGGTTGTCTTATGCGCTTGTTTGTTATTTCTCGCTATATTGGCTGATCGCATTAAATAATCATTTTTCATTTACTGAGAGAGAAAAGAATACTATTTTTAGATTCGCAGTGATGAGCGGAATTGTTTTCTCGGTGTATTCATTTATGCCGTTTGCGTATTATAGAGATAACAATACAGTAGCACCAACCTTGACACTTTACTTCGGAAATAGCAACTTGACTGGCATATATTTATTTGCAACAATATGTCTCTTGAGCGTTTTATTTAGCAGGACGCGGCATAAAAAACTTTTGGCATTGCTAATTGTTTATTTGTTTTATCTTACATGGTTGACTGGTGCCAGAACATGCATGGTAGCGGCTGTTTTTGTTCTGGTGAGTTCAATTGTACCTGCGCGTTTTCACGTTCCAAAGGTTGTTGTGGTGGTTGCTTTTCTATTTCCGATAGTTTTTGTTCCGTTTTATTTGGCGTTATTCAGATCGGGTTATGCTGATATCACGCTTATGGGAAAGTCGCTGTTTTCAGGAAGGCAAGGGACATTTTTAGATTATTTATCCTTGTTACATACACCACTTCAATGGTGTGTAGGAAATCTTGGAGAGGCTAATTTGGCTAATGCTCATAATGCACCTTTAGCACACTTGTGCTCAACTGGTTTAATTGGAACGTCGTTATTTTATGGCATGATGCTTAATAAGGTACTAAATAGCACTAAAAATTCATCAACAAAAATGCAGAGAACTGCGCTGATTTGCATTCTCGGGTTCTTCCTACAGTCTAGTGGCGAAGCGAGTATTTTTTTAGGAGGCTTCCCGGGAAGCGTGTTCGTTTATTTACTATTTTTGTGTATGCGAGAGGAAAATGATGCGGACAATATTTGTATCTAATTTTATGAACCATCATCAACTCCCTTTTTCAGCGGGATTACTTGGACAGGATGATGTAGAGTATACCTTTATTGCACTTGAACCTATCCCGCAAGAAAGACTTGACATGGGATATGAGGATATGAATCACAAATACCCATTTGTGCTTTGTGCCTATGATTCCGAAGAAAAGATGCGTCGTGCCGAAAAACTAATTGATGATGCAGATGTGGCGATATACGGCTCATGCCCGGATAGTCTGGTTTTGCGCCGCACAAACAAAGGCAAACTGTGTTTCAAGTTTAGTGAGCGCTACTTTAAGGAAGGAACGGGATTGTTGCAGATCCCGCACAATCTTGCGAGTGCATGGAAGCATCTGAAGCCGTTTGAAAAGGGACCGTTGTATTTCTGCTGTAGCAGTGCCTATACGGCTGCGGATTTGAATCGCTACACAAATTTTAAAGGGAGAACCTTTAAGTGGGGGTATTTTCCGGAGACCAAGAAATATGATGTCGCTGAATTGATGAAGAAGAAGCTATCGGTTACGTCAGCAGGATGGAAGCATCCTCAGGCTTCAATCCTATGGGCCGGCAGGCTTATAGGATGGAAGCATCCGGATGCTTCAATCGAGTTAGCAGCATCTCTTAAGAAAAAAGGCTACTCCTTTAAAATAAGTATTATCGGCAATGGTGAGATGGAAGCACAGCTTCGTGAAATGATTCGGAGCAAAGGCGTAGAAAATTGCGTAGAAATGCTTGGCGCAATGTCTCCGGATGAAGTACGTGCTCATATGGAAAGAGCCGATGTGTTCCTGTTTACTAGTGATTTTAATGAGGGATGGGGAGCCGTTTTAAATGAATCGATGAACAGTGGATGTGCGGTTGTTGCAAGCCACGCAATTGGCTCAGTGCCTTTCTTAATCAAGGATGGCGTAAATGGTCTGATTTACGAAAACGGGAATCAAAAGCACTTTGAAAAACAGGTCTGTAGATTGTTGGACAATGACGCCTATAGAAGAAAGATGGGCGAGAATGCTTATGCCACGATTTCAGATACATGGAATGCACAGGTGGCATCCGGGCGATTTGTTGAATTAGCAAGGGAAATCATCAAAGGCAACACGGCGCAGACTTTGTTTGAAGACGGTCCCTGCAGCAGCGCAGAAATATTGGATAATGGATGGTATCATGCAAATGAATCTTAAAAGAATGCTGCATTTAAATGGTATCAAGAGAACGCTAAACCTGTTTTTGATTAACCATGTATTTGTCGGAACGAAACCGCTTGCGTGTAATATGAAACGAAAATTGCTCCGTGGAATCGGGTGTCCAGTCGGAGACGGGACGACAATAGTTGGCCCTATTGAATGCAAAGGTACCATTGCGATTGGAAAGAATTGTTGGATTGGTAAAAACTGTAAGGTCAATGGAAACGGTACAGTCCAAATTGGCGATAATTGTGATCTTGGTCCAGAGGTTACGTTTCAAACGGGCGGACACGCAATAGGCGACAGGAATCGTAGAGCTGGTCAGGGCGAGATTTATCACCAGGTGATTGGAAACGGAACATGGATTGGAGGCAGAAGTACGATTTGCAACAATTCAACTGTAGGTAATGGCTGTGTTGTAGCTGCTTGTGCGTGTGTGGTACATGATGTACCGGATAATACTTTGGTTGGTGGTGTTCCGGCAAAAGTCATTAGGAGTCTAGAAGTATGAAGATGCGAGATTTACTGAGCAGTAAGGTGACAAGAAATGCAAGCTGGATTATTGCCGGACGGGTATATCATATGCTGCTTGCGTTCTTTGTTGGGTTGCTTACGGCACGATACCTGGGACCAGGTAATTTCGGACTGATTAATTATGCTGCAACATACACATCTTTCTTTGCATCATTCTGTACGCTTGGAATCAATTCGGTTATCGTAAAGAATTTTGTGGATCATCCCAATGAGGAAGGCGAAACCGTTGGATCGGCGATTGTCCTTAGAACGGTTTCCAGTGTCTTATCGGTACTTATGATGGTGTGTATCACACTGATTGCTGATAAGGGAGAAACTACGACGCATATTGTGGTGTTTCTCTGCGGTATTGGTGTGATTTTCCAGGTGATGGACACCTTGGACTATTGGTTTCAATCAAAGCTTGAATCGAAATACTCTGCTTTTGCGACGGTAATATCCTATACGGTTGTTTCCGCCTATAAGGTGTGGCTGTTGGCAACAGGAAAAAGCGTAGAATGGTTTGCCATTTCGACTTCAATCGACTACATGGTGGTGGCTGTTGTCCTTCTTGTCATGTATAAAAAGCACAACGGACCACAATTTAGGTGTTCAGTACGCAAGGCAAAAGAATTATTCTTTAGCAGTTATCACTTCATTCTAGCTGGCTTGATGGTCTCGATTTACGGCAGCACTGATAAGTTCATGTTGAAGCAAATGCTGAATGAGTCGGAAGTGGGATTTTATTCAACGGCAGTTTCATTGTGCAATACATGGGTGTTTTTGTTGACTGCGATAATTGATTCCTTGTACCCGGTTATTTTGCAGTCTTTCGATAATAAGAAGCTGTTTGAACGCAAGAATAAGCAGCTTTATGCAATTGTGTTCTATGTGTCTGTGGGGGTTTCGCTTTTCTTTTCGCTCTTAGCATCTCCAATTGTGAGAATTTTGTATGGTGACGCATATGCCCCTGCTGCAGCTCCGCTGAGAATCATTACATGGTATACAGCATTTTCCTATCTGGGAGTAGCCAGAAATGCATGGGTTGTTTCTTACAGTAAGCAAAACTATCTCAAATATTTGTATATCGGAGCAGCAATAACGAATGTATTGCTGAATGCAATCATGATTCCCTTGTGGGGAGCGTCTGGTGCTGCGTTGGCATCGTTGCTGACACAAATAAGCACAATCCTTTTGTTTCCGGCCCTCATAAAAGACTTGCAGCCAAATGTCAAATTGATGATTGATGCAATTCTTTTGAAGGATGTTTTTTAATAAAAGATTAGGAGGAAAATTAAAATGTCTGCATTTGATAACGCAACCCTTATGATCACTGGTGGTACTGGTTCTTTCGGTTCTACCGTTCTGAAGCACTTCTTGGATTCTGACCTGAAGGAGATTCGTATCTTCTCTCGTGATGAAAAGAAGCAGGACGATATGCGCCACGAGCTTCAGGCCAAGCATCCGGAGAACGCCAAAAAGGTCAAGTTCTACATCGGTGATGTCCGCAATCCTCAGTCTATCCGTGACGCTATGCCTGGTGTTGATTACATCTTCCATGCTGCTGCTCTGAAGCAGGTTCCTTCCTGCGAGTTCTTCCCCATGCAGGCCGTCCAGACCAACATCATCGGTACTGATAATATGTTGCACGCCGCCATTGATGCCGGTGTCAAGCGTGTCGTCTGCCTGTCCACCGATAAAGCAGCCTACCCCATCAACGCTATGGGCATCTCCAAGGCCATGATGGAGCACGTCATCTACGCCAATGCCCGTGTGGCTGCTGAGCGTGGCGGCACCACCATCTGCTGCACCCGTTACGGCAACGTCATGTGCAGCCGTGGCTCTGTCATCCCTCTGTTCATCGACCAGATCAAGGCTGGCAATCCCATCACCATCACCGATCCCAACATGACCCGCTTCCTGATGAATCTGGATGAGGCTGTGGATCTGGTTATGTTCGCCTTCCAGCACGCCAATCCCGGCGACCTGTTCATCCAGAAGGCGGATGCCTCTACCATCGGCGATCTGGCTAAGGCTGTCCAGCAACTCTTCGGCGATACCGGCACGAACATCATCGGCACTCGCCACGGCGAGAAGCTGTTCGAGACCCTGATGACCCGTGAGGAACGTCTGCGCAGTGAGGATATGGGTCATTATTTCCGTGTTGCTGCTGATAACCGTGACCTAAACTACGACAAGTTCGTGGTCAAGGGCGAGGTACATACCATGGCGGACGAGTCCTACACCAGCCACAACACCGAGCGTCTGGATGTGGAAGGTACTGTTAAGAAAATCCTGACAACCGAGTATGTCCAGAATGAGCTGAAGGGCATCCCGAATGTCTAAAGAAAAGTTGCTGCTGGTTGGAGCCGGTGGCTTTGGCCGCATGGTGGCTGAACAAGCGATGATAGAATATGACTGTGCCTTTGTAGACGATGGGCAACCTGTGGGCACTGACATCTGTGGCATTCCGGTGGTTGGCAGTCTTGCTGATTTGCCGGAGCTGCGGAAGGAGTATGGCTTGCTGGTGGTGGGTATCGGCAACAATCGGTTCCGGGCACAGGTGTATGAGAAGGCAAAAGCACTTGGCTATGCGTTCCCCAACATCATTGCTCCCAATGCTTATATCAGTCCATACGCCAAGCTGGGCTGTGGCTGTGTGGTGCTGCAAAACGCTTGCATCCAGAACGGTGCATCCGTTGGTAACGGTGTTTTGCTGAATGCCGGAACGGAAATCCATTGTGATGCAGCGGTAGGGGACTACGCTTTGATTTACACCAACAGCGTTGTTCGCACCGGCGCAACGGTGGGGAACTTTGCCCGCATCGGCAGCAACTGCACCATCTGCAATCATGCAACTGTGCCGGATGGCGCAGATATTCCGGACTGCACCGCAGTACATTAAAGAGGTGATAGGATGAACATTCTAGTCACAGGTGCCAAGGGCATGGTGGGAACCGCCCTGTGCAACAACCTGAAAAACATCCGGGAGGGGAAAAATAAGACCCGCCCGGCATTGAATATTGAAGAAATCTACGAGTATGACTTGAACTCCACCCCGGAGGAGCTGAATGAGTACTGCCGTAAGGCAGACTTCGTGTTCAATCTGGCTGGTGTGAATCGTCCGGAAAACCCGGAGGATTTCATGAAGGGCAACTTCGGCTTTGCATCCGACCTGCTGAACTGCCTGAAAAAGCACAACAATAAGGCAACCATCATGCTGTCTTCCTCCATTCAGGCCACCCTTGCAGGCCGTTTTGGCAACAGCGAGTATGGTCGTAGCAAGAAAGCTGGCGAGGAGCTGTTCTTCCAGTATGCTCGGGAGACCGGGGCAAAGGTGGCGGTCTATCGCTTCGTCAACCTGATGGGACACAGCCGCCCTAAATACAACAGTGCCGTCAGTACCTTCTGCTGGGCGGTTGCCAATGACGAGCCCTTTACCGTCAACGACCGCAGCACCGAGCTGGAACTGCTGTACATTGACGATCTCGTAGAAGGAATGTTTGACCTGCTGGAGGGCAAGGAACAGCACTGTGAATTTGACGGTGTGGAAACCGTTCTGAAAGCAGACGGTCGCTACTGCTGCGTTCCCGTGACTCACAAGGTCACGCTGGGCGAGATTGTAGACTTGCTGCAGGAGTTCAAAGCACAGCCTACCACTCTGATGATGCCGAAAATGCCGGACGGCTCCTTTGCAAAGAAGCTGTATTCCCTGTACTTGACCTATCTGCCTACGGACAAGTTTAAGTACGCCCTCAGGATGAACGTGGACAACCGTGGCTCTTTCACGGAACTGGTGCATACCGCCGATTGCGGACAGGTGAGCATCAACATCAGCCGTCCGGGCATCACCAAGGGACAGCACTGGCACAACTCCAAGTGGGAGCTGTTCATCGTGGTGGCTGGTCATGGCTTGATTCAGGAGCGAAACATCAACACTGGAGAAACGGTGGAGTTTGAAGTTTCCGGGGATAAGATCGAGGCTGTCCACATGATTCCGGGCTGGACACACAATATCATCAACCTGTCGGAAACGGAAAATCTGGTGACGGTGATGACCTGCAACGAAATTTTCAACCCGAACCACCCGGACACTTTCTTCGAGCCGGTGTAAAAGAAGATACTGGTTGTCAATAGGAGAATGATATGGAACACAATTTTACATGGAAAAACGACGGTCGCACTAAGGTCATGATTGGTTGCGGTACCCGTCCGGAGATTATCCGACTGGCTGCGGTTATCAAGCGTTGCCGGGAATACTTTGACTGCTGCGTGGTCTACTACAATCAGAACTGGGACAGAAACCTTTCCACCGTTTTCTGGGAAGACTTTGAACTGAAAAACACCTTTGGGGAATACGGACCCGACATTCTGGTGCCTGTGGTGGGTGAGAATCTGGGCGTTACCTGTGGAAACATCATGGGACGCAGCTATGAGTTGCTCAGCGAATTGCAGCCGGAGGGCTATCTGGTGCTGGGCGATACCAACTCCTGTCTGTCCGCCATCAGCGCAAAGCGGCTGCACATCCCACTGTTTCATATGGAGGCAGGCAATCGCTGCAAGGATGAGTGCCTGCCCGAGGAGACCAACCGCCGTATCGTGGACGTAATCTCTGACGTGAATATGTGCTACTCCGAGTTTGCTCGGAAGTATCTGGCAGATACCGGTTTGCCCAAGGAGCGCACCTACCAGACTGGTTCTCCCATGGCGGAGGTGCTGCACATGAATCTGGAGAAGATCCAGAAAAGCGATGTGCTGGAGCGTCTGGGACTGGAGAAGGACAAGTACATTCTGCTGTCCGCCCACCGTGAGGAGAACATCGACTCCGAAAAGAACTTTCTCAGCCTGTTTACTGCCATCAATGCGCTGGCAGAAAAATACGATATGCCCATCTTGTACTCCTGCCATCCCCGCAGCAAGCACCGTCTGGAAAAGAGCGGCTTCCAGCTGGACCCTCGTGTCCGTGTCAACGAGCCGCTGGGTTTCAACGACTACAACAAGCTGCAAATGAACGCTTTGGCAATCGTCTCCGACTCCGGCACTCTGCCGGAGGAGAGCAGCTTCTATCTGTCCATTGGTCATCCCATTGCCGCCGTGTGCATCCGTACCAGCACGGAACGCCCCGAGGCATTGGAAGCCGGTGACTTCATTCTGGCTGGCATTACCACCCGGGAACTTCTCAACGCCACCGATATGGCCATCGAGATGAAGCAGAAGGGTGTTCTGGGAAAGCCCTGCCCCGACTATGTGGACGAGACTGTGTCCATGAAGGTGGTTCGCATCATTCAGGGTTATGTGAATGTAGTTAATAAAATGGTGTGGAGAAAAGGGTAAGGGTGAAGAAGTTGGCTAAAACAGTATTTATCACCGGTTCCTCCGGTTTTATTGGCTCCAACCTTGCCAAGCGTATTCTGACCACTGAGCCGGATACCAAGGTCATTGGTCTGGACAACATGAACGAATATTATGACGTTCACATCAAGGAAGCACGTCTTGCAGAGCTTCAGGAGTTCGAGAACTACACCTTTATCAAGGGCAATCTTGCGGACAGGGCACTTATCAACAGCATTTTTGAGCAATATCACCCAGTTATTGTGGTCAATCTGGGTGCCCAGGCTGGCGTTCGATACTCCATTACCAACCCGGATGCCTACATCGAGAGCAACATGATTGGCTTCTACAACATTCTGGAGGCCTGCCGTCATTATCCTGTGGAGCACCTGGTATACGCCTCTAGTTCCTCCGTCTACGGCAGCAACAAGAAGGTGCCTTACTCCACTGATGACAAGGTGGATAACCCTGTTTCCCTGTATGCGGCTACCAAGAAGTCTAATGAGTTGATGGCACACGCCTACTCCAAGCTCTATAATATCCCCTCCACCGGCCTGCGGTTTTTCACAGTCTATGGTCCTGCCGGTCGTCCGGATATGGCGTACTTTGGCTTTACCAACAAGCTGGTGAACGGCGAAACCATTAAGATTTTCAACTACGGCAATTGCAAGCGGGACTTTACCTATGTGGATGACATCGTGGAAGGTGTTGTCCGTGTGATGGCAAAGGCACCGGAAAAGAAGAATGGCGAAGATGGCTTGCCCATTCCGCCCTATGCGGTTTACAACATCGGCAACTCTAATCCGGAGAATTTGCTGGACTTTGTGCAGATTCTGTCGGAGGAGCTGGTGCGTGCTGGTGTACTGCCTGCGGACTATGACTTCGAAGCCCACAAAGAGCTGGTTCCCATGCAGCCCGGTGATGTGCCTGTCACCTTTGCAGATACCGAGCCGCTGGAGCGTGATTTCGGCTTTAAGCCACATACACCGCTGAGGGAGGGACTGCGGAAGTTTGCTGAATGGTACAAAGAGTTCTATATGGAGTAAAGGAGGAGACGAAGAGTGAAAATTGCAGTTGCTGGTACTGGCTATGTCGGTTTGTCCATCGCCACGCTGTTGTCCCAGCACCATGAGGTCATGGCAGTGGACATCATCCCGGAAAAAGTTGACCTCATCAACCACAAGAAGTCTCCGATCCAGGACGAGTATATTGAAAAGTATCTGGCGGAGAAGAACTTGAATCTAACGGCAACACTTGATGCAGAAGCCGCCTACAAGGATGCAGATTTTGTTGTTATTGCAGCACCTACCAACTATGACAGCAAGAAGAATTTCTTTGACACTTCCGCAGTAGAAGCGGTCATCAAACTGGTGATCCAGTATAATCCCGATGCCATCATGGTTATCAAGTCCACGATTCCAGTTGGCTTTACGGCTTCTGTGCGTGAGAAGTACCACTGTGATAACATCATCTTCAGCCCGGAGTTCCTGCGTGAGAGCAAAGCTTTATACGACAATTTGTATCCGAGCCGTATCATTGTGGGTACGGATGTGGACAATGCCCGTCTGGTGAAGGCTGCTAATACCTTTGCCGGTTTGCTGCAGGAAGGTGCAATCAAGGAAAATATCGATACCCTGATTATGGGCTTTACTGAGGCAGAGGCTGTCAAGTTATTTGCCAATACCTACTTGGCTCTGCGTGTCAGTTATTTCAACGAACTGGACACCTATGCAGAGATGAAGGGGCTGAACACCCAGCAGATCATTAAGGGCGTTTGCCTCGATCCTCGTATTGGTGATCAGTACAACAACCCCAGCTTCGGCTATGGTGGCTATTGCCTGCCCAAGGATACCAAGCAACTTCTTGCGAACTATGCTGACGTTCCGGAGAACCTGATTGAAGCAATCGTGGAGTCTAACCGTACTCGTAAGGATTACATTGCTGATCGTGTTTTGGAAATCGCTGGAGCATATGAAGCGAATGAGGACTACGATCCCAGCAAGGAACACAACGTTGTGGTTGGCGTATACCGCTTGACGATGAAGTCGAACTCTGATAACTTCCGCCAGAGTTCTATTCAGGGCGTCATGAAACGCATCAAGGCAAAGGGTGCAACGGTCATTATCTATGAGCCGACTCTGGAGAATGGCAGTACATTCTTTGGCAGCGAAGTCGTGAATGACCTTGAAGAATTCAAAAAACGCAGCCAAGCCATCATTGCCAACCGCTATGATAGCTGCTTGGATGATGTGCAGGACAAGGTCTACACCCGCGACCTGTTCCGCAGAGACTAATACTTATTGCAGCCATGTGTTCCGCCACATGGCTGTGCTGCTCAAATATGCTACCTCTCCGTGGTGAGCAGCAGGCAACGAGATTTCCTCTCGGCTAAAGCATGTATTCGTTAATTCACTCTTTGAATGAGGAAAAAACTATAATGGGAAAGTATTTTGGAACCGATGGCTTCCGTGGTGAAGCTGGTATTGATCTGACTGCCGACCACGCTTATAAGGTCGGCCGTTTTCTGGGCTGGTATTACAACGCTCTGCGCGAGCGCAACGGCAACAACGAGCCAGCCCGCATCGTCATCGGCAAGGACACCCGCCGCAGCTCTTATATGTTCGAGTACAGTCTGGTTGCAGGACTGACCGCCTCCGGCGCAGACGCCTATCTGCTGCACGTCACCACTACGCCGTCCGTGGCTTACATTGCCCGTGTGGATGACTTCGATTGCGGCATCATGATTTCCGCCAGCCACAACCCCTACTATGACAACGGCATCAAGCTCATTGACTGCTATGGCGAGAAGATGCCGGAGGAGATTTTGCTTTTAGTCGAAGATTACATTGATGGAAAGCTCCATGTGTTCGATAAGGACTGGCCAGAACTGCCCTTTGCTCATCGTGAGCATATTGGCTGCACTGTGGACTATGTTTCTGGTCGTAACCGCTACATGGGCTACCTGATCAGCCTCGGAATCTACTCTTTCAAGGGTGTCAAGGTTGGTCTGGACTGCGCCAACGGTAGTTCCTGGAACATTGCAAAATCTGTGTTCGATGCGCTGGGTGCTGACACCTACGTCATCAATGCACAGCCCAACGGACTGAATATCAACAACAATGCAGGTTCCACCCACATCGAGGGCTTGCAGAAGTTCGTGGTAGAGAAGGGGCTGGACATCGGTTTTGCCTATGACGGCGATGCTGACCGTTGCCTGTGTGTGGACGAAAAGGGCAACGTCATCACAGGTGACCATATCTTGTACATCTACGGTTGCTACATGAAGGAGCGTGGCAAGCTGCTGACCAACACTGTGGTCACTACCGTCATGTCTAACTTTGGCCTGTATAAGGCTTTTGATGAGAAGGGCATCGGCTACGCCAAGACCGCTGTGGGCGACAAGTACGTCTACGAGTACATGGCGAAAAATGGCTGCCGTATCGGCGGTGAGCAGAGTGGTCATATTATCTTCAGCAAGTATGCCAGCACGGGTGATGGTATCCTGACCAGTCTGAAAATGATGGAAGTAATGCTTGCCAAGAAGCTGCCTATGAGCAAGCTGGCTGAGCCCCTGAAGATCTACCCGCAGGTTCTGGAAAATGTTCGTGTGACCGACAAGAAGGCCGCACAGGATGACGAAGCAGTGCAGGCGGCAGTCAAGGCTGTAGCCGAAGCACTGGGTGACACTGGCCGTATCCTTGTCCGTGAGTCTGGTACGGAGCCTGTCGTGCGTGTGATGGTGGAAGCCCCTGACCACGACACCTGCCAGAAGTATGTGTCTCAGGTCGTAGAGACTATCAAGAGCCGGGGTTATGGAGTTTGAATGCAAACTTGAAACAAGGATGCGGAATCCTGCTGATTGCATCAGTGGCTCTTCTTTCTATCTTGGCGTTGTTGCCTGATGCGGATGTTGACCACGATGCAGGATACACTGCCTCGGAGCTGAGTATCCGAGAAACCGTAGATGAAAACGTGACCAGCACAAGCTATGTGAATTCTGATGGGGGAATCACAGATGCCATTGATATGGGCTACGCGACCGTGTGTAGAATGCGGGATGATAACGATCGAGTTGTAGAGGAACGTTATCTTGATGCAAGCGGAAACCCTGTGGCAAGGTATGGCGATTATTACGGGTTGTCATATGAATACGAAGAAGCGAGTACGGTAATCACATATCTTGACGCAAAGGGAAATCCAATGAAGCGCAGCGCAGGGTACACTACTATAGTCAGAACGCGGGCTGGTGGCAGGGCTTCCGATGATTTCTACTACGACTTGAACGGACGGCAGGTACAGTGCTCCGGCGGATACTACGGGCTTCATCGTGAGTATAATTCTGATGGGCAGAACATCAGCGTGACCTTTCTAGATAAAGACGGTCATGCGGTGTGTACTTCACTTGGCTATGCAGGTGTGACTTATCAGCGTGATGGGAATGGTACTGTTGTCGGTGAGCAGTATTTTGACACAGAATGGAATCCTGTAAAGAATTCGCTTGGTCAGTATGGCGAGTTATATCAGCGCAACGAGCAAGGATACATCGGCCAGATTACCTATCTTGACGCAGATGGCAACCCTACCCCTACCAATGCAGGCTTTACCATCCTCAGACGTACCTATCATAGAGATGGCACAGCAGATACGGATATGTATTTTGATGCGAATGGCAATCCAAAGGCGTTGTCTAAAGGGCAGTACGGCATCAAGCGCAGTGGCAAGGTGAACCTTCTGCTTGACAGAAACGGCAACAATATGCTGTGTGTGGACAACATTCTGAATGTCTTCCCGTGCATGGTGGTTGTTCTTGGCTGCGTTGTCTGTTTGCTGATGATTGTTCTTCCGAAGAGTTTAAACGTAGTACTGACGATTGTTTATGTGGCTTTCATCCTTTATGAAACACTGATGTTTCGTGAGTCAGGGGATGCAAGAACGAATTTTGTCCTCTTTTCCTATGCTGGGAAGTTCTTGAAAGAGCAATCTGTGAGAGTTGGGGTCATCAATAACATCTGGCTGTTCATTCCACTTGGAACGGGACTGTATAGGTGGTTTCAGAAGAAGTGGGCGTTACTGTTCCCCTTCGGGATGTCTGTGGCAATCGAAACGACCCAGTATATTACGGGACTTGGCATCGCAGAGTTCGATGATGTGTTCGGTAATACGATGGGCGGATGGATCGGTGTGCTGGCGGCATACACCATGATGACGTGGCGCAAGGGAAAAATCAGTCATCATCTTCTACACCATCCCACCCGATGAACTCTTCCTCGGCCTCGTCAAGTTTCGACCAATCAAGGTACTGCCCGCAGTTACCGCAGTAAGACTAGTATTCGTACTCGATGACTTTCTTGCACCGAGGGCAAACGGAGAAGCAGTTCCGGTCCTTGTAGATTCGGACTGTGTTTACAGCCATGGGCAAACGATATGTAGGAGAGAGCAGTATGTCAAGGATGGCGTGAGTGAGAGGACGCTTCTCTGGAGTGTCCTCCCAGACATCAGCGGAGTTCTGATGGCGGAATCTTTTGAAAGTAAACTTCATTTTATAATCACCTTAAAGCATAGATGATTAACACGGACACTTGGATGTATATATGTCCGATTTTGCCCGTTATCCTTGAAAATATATACTATATAGTATATATTTAAGTTATGAGAGTCATGCCTTACAGGTGTGTTGCCTCAAACGTTATCTGGTGTGATATTTGAAACAAGAAAGGCGAGTAGATGGGCAAAAAGGATTCTTCCACGGAAATGGAAAAGATTGGAAAGCTGATATATAAGGATTTGGGCCATCCAGCGTTGTCACAAGTTGGAAATGCGGTAGGAAGCTTAATAAGACTTGTAGCCTTGCCGATTACCTTTTTGGGGTTAACAGCAGAAGAATTAGAAAAGAAATATGCAAAGTTTATACAAAAAACACTTGAAAAGGTTCCGGAGAAAAAGCGAATTGATCCAAAGGCTGTGGTTGCTGCACCGCTTTTGGATCATGTGAAATTTGTTTTCGATGAGGAAAACTTATCTGAGATGTTTTCAAATCTATTGGCAAATGCGATGATGGAAAATGTCGAAGCTATGGTACACCCTGCATTCGCCGAGATGCTTAAGCAACTTAGCCCTTTAGATGCAGAGTTTATGTTTTTATATTTTAAGGATGAAGATATTGTTGAACAAGAAGATATTAAATGGAAATATAGTGAAGGACAGCTGTCTTTAACTATCGAATCTTTACTTCGACTTGGTATAATAAACGGAATAACATATGACAATAGAGATGATGTCGCTTATGCGCTTACTGATTTTGGTAAGCTGTTTCGTGATTTATGCTTGATGACACCGACAGATATAGAACAAGACGAATTTGTATTTCAGGATGAACAGAACAATGCATATATCAGTGGAAAGTATGCGTTTTCCGATACTTTTGGTACAGTGAGAAAGTCGGAAAAAAACGGGCATTTGTATATAAGACATAAATTTTCAATTGAAGATGTAGACAATGGAAGTCAAATAGCTGTTGTCTTTAGAGTATACAATAATTATTCTGAAGAGAAATCTTTAGAGAGGGTGTATTTAGAAAGTCAAAGGGGAAAGATTTATGCGGCAGAGAATAAAATGCCTGTCACAATAAAACCTAAAAAGTTCTTTGACTGTATATTTGCGATTAAATCAAAACAAATGCTTGAGGAACTGGAAAGCGGAAACGGAAAATATGTAATTCAAGAGGGAAAAATGATATATGAGATGTCTGTAACAGAGGCAACGAGAAGAGAGATAGCAGTTTATTTGAAGTATTTTAAGGAGGACAACTAAAATGTGTGAACGAATTGAAATTAATAGTGAACAGGATTGGCAGGATTTTCTTGACTCTGCAACGCGTGAAGAATTGGAAATCCTGAAAGAGGATATTCTTAGCGGAAAGGCCTTTTCTGATGATGATAATGATGACGAATAATTTCGCTCTGTACTTTGAATCATTGAAAATAGCTTTATAGATATGTAAATTTAAGCTGTGAGGCTGTAGTAAAAGCACCGCACAGCTTTGCCGCTCGAAACTTTGCACACCTCTACGTGGTGAGCGGCAGGCAACGCAGTGTGGATACTGTGGCTGAGATGCAGGGACGAGATATTAGGGACATTTAGGTGAAATCATGGATTCTTCGACGATAAGTACAGTTGTTTCGTTAGGTTGGGATAGTGTGTTAAAACTCATGGGTTCCATAGTGCTGAGCCTTGGAGGGGGCGCTGCCATTGCGCTTTTCATTTTCCACTTTATGGCGGATCGTTTGGCGGAACGTCTGAAGGGAAAATATCAGCTTGAATTGGATAAGAAGTTTGAAAGCTATAAGGCTAATCTTGACAATAAAAAGTATGTGACGAAAACAAAGTTCGATGCAGAATTTGATTTGTATAGAAAATTATCAAAAGCATACTTTGAAATGGTGAAATGTATCAACGTGATGATTCCTCAAGGCTTATCTACGGTGTCTGCAAATGAAGAACTGCGAAAAAAAGTGGATGAGGATCACTATACTGCGGCTCAAAAAGCAGTTGTTACAGCACAGGATGAACTAAATAGCAATGCAGCTTTTATTCCCGAGACCTTTTATAACCAATATGAGGCTATTCGTCAACTTTGCATTTTGCAGTTGGACGAGTTTCAGGAGCGTTGGAATGTGGGATCACTTGTGCCCCAGAAAGAGAAAGAAAAAATATCGGTGGAAGCCTATAAGAGAACAGGTGAAATAAATGAAAAGTTCAAAGAGTTAAACTGCGAACTTAGGAAATATTTAAGTGAATTAGATGTTATTGACTAATAAGAAAAAATATACATAACGATGAAAGCAATATTTCTGATATTGCCATCCAACTTCCACAGTGCTATACTAACATCAAATCTTACATATTCTTTCGGGAGGTATCATCCTATGCCCAGAACCAAAGGCAGCAAAAACCGTGTTACCGCATCTACCGACTTCGATGCTCAAATCGCAAAGTTGCAGAAAGACAAGGCAATGCTCGAAGAAGGTCTTTCCAAGACTGTCGCCCATATCGAAGAGCTGAAGACCGACATCAAGTCTCTGCGTGAAAGTCTAAAGCCGCAGAAGGCGGAGATCAAGCAGACCGAAAAAGAAATCGCAAAGCTGGAGGCCAAGAAGGCTGCCGTCGAAGCGAAGGCCGCCGAAGCTGCTAAGAAGGTTGAGGCCGAAGCTGTGCTGAAAAAGCTGCTGGCATCCGGTATGACGGCAGATGATATCCTCGAAAAACTGAAATAAAGCAATACGCCGTGTGATCAGATAAAATCTAGGAGTTCACACGGCATATTTTGAAGCACGATTTATAGTTTGTGACGAAAATAAAAGGATAGAGGTGACTATCTGTGGGCAAGCAGCGCAGACCCGGCGGAGGGCGAAAGAAATCAAAATCGAAATACAGTGCCGAGAAGAATCTGGCGAAGCAGATGGAAGCAGCAGTGCTACTCTATAAGGACAACATGACCCTGCAAGCCATCGCAGACGGCCTGTCCCTCAATCCTATCAAGGTTCGGAAGTTGCTCATCACTGCAGGAGTCTATGAGTCAGACACGGCAAAGCTCGTACAGCAGACATTCAACAATTTCAGAAACACACAGAACTATAAGATTGCTGTCACCTCCACTATGTCTGCCTTACAATTGTCTCGTCCCTCTGTGACCTCTTATCTGCCGTATGAGAAAGGCGTGTACTTCCCGGAGGATGCCGATGCGGAGAACATCAGCACCGGCGCTGAACGTCAGCGTCATTACCGAGCGGTCACAGCGCTGAAGAAGAATCCGTGTGAGGAGAACCTCTGGAAGTGCGTGGTGGCTTTTCGGGGATATAAGTTCAAGACTCTGTCCGGCTTGCCCTTTACATACAAACTGAAGAAGGGCAGGGGAGATGAGTTCACCAAGGAACTGTGGATCGACCGCAGGGAGAGTAGCAAGAGCCTTGCATGGAGCTCTGTCATGCGGGCATATCAGAATATTGGAAAAGTTGGAGAGGTCGTGGACAGACCCAAGGCTTTGGGAGACATCCGGGGTGTGTCGTATATCTATGGGGTGTTCTACCGATTTGGCTTGATTGACGTGCCGAAAAAGGTTAAAGAGAAGATGACGAAGTGATAAGGGTGTAGGTATAGTTTGTGACGAAAATAAAACTGCCCTCCGTGTGAACCACAGAAGGCATACGCCATCACCCATCAACAGAATGAGATGATAATATACCGTTTTAAGGCTGAATGTGATATAATAGAAACGGCGGTTTACCGTACTACTTGTAAAGGGCAGGTGAATGTGCAGATGTACATCATTTGTCATAGCGAGAAATTCGTGTTCAATATTGATAAGATAGTTGAAGCTATCACAAAGGCTTCAAAAGCAACATTGAATCGGATGAACACCCGAATCACCAAGGAAATTCAACAGTTGTTGGATTTGGGTGATAACTCGCTTGAAGATTTTCCGCATTCCCAGTGGCTCTATGAAAGAATTGCAGAGTTGGAACGGATGCGGAAGCACATTAAACTCCTGAAAAAGGCGAAAAGTAATAGAATTCCAGCGAAGTTGCGCGCACTTTGGCTTTGCAGGATAAAAAACAGCAGTCGAACATTAGCGAGCACATCACTTGACCCAATGAGCATCGCACTGCCTGTTCCGCCCACGTTTGAGGCTGCCTTGAGTAGTTTCGGACGTGGGAGGGATTTGGATGCCCTCGCATGCTGAAGAACACTTCGATGCAATCGGAAACTACTACCATATTATAGATCCAGAGGGAACATTGTCTGAAATTGAAAGGGCAAAAAAGGAGGTTGAGGTACTAAATGGTATGCCGAACAGCTTCCCAAAGGCTCTTTGCTATGTAATGAGACTTTCAGGATTCACGAAAGAGGCACTGGCCTTTGAATCGAAGGTGTCTGAGTCGACGATTGGCCGCTACAGAACTGGAAAGGTTAAGCACTATTCTGAGAAAAATGTAGTGGCGCTGTGTGTTGCTATGCACCTTCCACCGTGGCTTTCATTTAAACTCATAGAAAAAGCTGGCTTTGCGTTGGCTGAGACCGAAGAGCAGCAGGCGTTTATGACGGTTCTTACCTGCATGTTTATGAGATCCGTTGATGAAGTGGATGAATACCTAAAAGTAAGAGGAAGTGAGCCGTTGGGTCAGGTAGCTGCATAAACTCAATACCTAATAGCCGACATGATAAAGAGCCGTGCGTCCAATTCCCAGACATGGGAGAAAACGCACGGCTCTTTCGTTAAAACAAGTGGACTTTAAGTTTAAGTACGGAGGCAATTCTGGAAGAAGTTGTCATCAAGGATAAGCTGGGCATCTGTATGATGCTTGAATTTGAAAAGATTCTGACCTTTGACGCCAACTACAACTACATTTTTACCGATAGTATTCAGAATGTCCATGACAGGAATGTAATCGGTGTCACCACTCATGATGATAGCAGTGTCGAAAGCGTTATGAAATCCTTTCGTTAAAACATGTGTTGCAAGATTAACATCGGTTCCTTTTTCTTCAATATAATAAGTGGCAGGATTATTTATATCCATTGTTGCTCCGGCAACAGGACGTGCCACATGTTGACCTTCAATAACCGTAAAGTAATCTTGATTTTTCAGACCCGTAATCCAATTATAGGTTGATTTTCTTTTCGCATCAGTGATGAGAAAATCGTCTGGCTTAGGAGCAAACAAAAAGGTCTTGACTAGTGTATGCGGATTGGAAAGCAGATTGACGACCTCTTTTGGAATTTTGTTAAAGTCAAGTTTTGGGACGACCGTTTGCACATGGGTAGGAACAGGAGTCCCAGCAGCAAGGGCCGCACTTTTCGCATCTTCCAGACACTTAGCACGATAATAATTATACTTAGAAATATCAAAATTCTCGAAGTCGATAAAAACCATTGCACGTAACATTCCAATTGACCTCCGATAATAACTAAAGGGTTGCCTGCTCGAAAGCCAAACAACCCTTTACTAAACACTATAGAACCGAAGTTCAATTATCATTATATAGGCTATCTGGCAAAAAGTCAACATAAATATGGGATTATATCGCTATTGTTCTTCATCTTCAGCCCTTGCCCGGAGCAGGTCTTGAATCTCTTTCTTCGTGGCCGACTGGACGGCAGCTCTTTCCTGAAATTTGACCTTGCCGCAGTCAGGGCAGCGGTCAGGCAGTGACTCTGCCTCAAAGCAGTAATGGCAGACATCACAGAAATAGTAGTTCACAGCGTTTGCACTTCCAATCTGTGTAGTAATATTCTTTTATATCTCATCGGGATACTTTTCTATCCTAAGGTAATCCTCAATATTGGTGATGCCCTCACCGGCAAGATCGGCAATGTCATCGAAGGGAATGATGACCGGCAGCTCTTTCTCAATGCCCACAGCTTTTCTATCACTGTCCTGCATGACTTTCAGTTCTCGATAAACTGGGTCGATCATAACAACTGTGCCAGTCAGACTTATGTACTTGCCGGTACTTTCTGCGGCCTTCATAAAGTACCGTACTACAACCTTCATGCCTTTCTTGACCTGCAGGAGCTTGTCAGAAAGATTGTTCTTCTCTTCATCGGAAAGCTCCACCTTCTTCACCAGCAGCTTGCTTGCGCCCTCGCTGGAAATTTCATCATCGAAGCCACGCAGCGCAGCAAAGGGGCTGAATATCTTTGCCCGGTTTGAGAGTGCCATCCGTGGATGCTTTACTGGAGGTTCAGGACGGCTGAGATGGAGGATGTCCGCATACTTCAGGGCAACCAGCCGCCCTTCCTTGGTATTCTTGGAGTCTGCCATAAAATCCTCCCTCGGTTACTTGGCTTTGTGACCGCCGATTTGACCATTCCGTTCTCGCATGGTTGCGCCATCCAGATAGTTCGTTCCCTTCAAGACGGCGTTCTTACCAAACTTCTTCTTGATGCCGAGCATGGTCGCTTGCAGGGATTTCTCCCGCTCCAGCTTGCTGGTGTCAGTGAACAGATCTATTTGTAAAATACCCTGATCCTTGACCACACGGTTTGCCGCTATTGTAATTCTCCGCACAGTTAGATTTCTGTTGGCAATGCGGTCGAACAGCTCTACCGTGGCGGACATCAGTTGGCTGCTGAGATTGGTCGGGTTGTCCAGTCGTGTACTGCCGTGGGCACCCTTCGGAACAGTGCGGCCGTAGTGATCGATGTGGACAGAACCGTGATAGATGCCTTTGTCACAGTTTTCCCGGTCATAGCCGATGTCCAGTGTCAGGCTGTCTGTGACAAGTCCCTTGTCCGTGAGCTGGAATACCAGACTGTCGGTCATCTCCTGGACGATGATTCGAGCCTTGTCATAAGGATAAGGGCAGGAGAGAACCTGACCCTCGGACAGGCTGTTGGTTTCCGGGCGATAGGCGTTGATTTCCTTCATCCCGCAGGGTTCCATTCCCCAGGCGTGGTCGATAAGGATCTCAGCATCTATGCCGAACTCCTTATATAGTATCTCAGGAAAGTGAATGCTGGCTCTTGCCAGTTCACCCATCGTCTGGATGCCATGCTTTTCCAGTCTGCGGACGGTGCCGGGGCCAGTCTGCCAGAAGTCCGTGAGAGGCTTATGATCCCAGAGCAGATACCGGAAGGATTCTTCGTCAAGCTCTGCGATGCGGACACCGTCCTTGTCCGGTGCAGCGTGCTTGGCAGTGATGTCCATTGCCAGCTTTGCCAGATATAGATTGGTGCCGATCCCGGCGGTGGCGGTGATGCCGGTGGTGTACAATACCTCCCGAATCATGGTCATGGCGAGGTCGTGGGCAGACATTTTATAATGAGTAAGGTATGCGGTGGCGTCGATGAATACCTCATCGATGGAATATACCACGATGTCCTCCGGGGCAATGTACTTGAGATAGATGCCGTAAATCTGCCGTGAGATCTTCTCATAGTACGCCATCCGAGGCGGCGCTACCAGATAGGATACCTCAAGAGAGGGGTCTGCTGCAAGGGTGGTGGCATCGTAGGACGCAGCCGAAAGAGAGGGAACACCGTCTTTGTACACAGCGGTCTTGTTCCGGATGGCATCCCGCAAACGACCGTTGTTGACCTCTTTGACACGCTGCACGACCTCGAACAGTCGAGCTCTACCGGGAATGCCGTAGGACTTCAGCGATGGGGACACAGCCAAGCAGATGGTTTTCTCCGTGCGGCTGGCATCGGCCACGACCAGATTGGTGGTCAGCGGATCGAGATGCCGTGCGGCGCATTCTGCCGAGGCATAATACGACTTGAGATCTATTGACAGATACGTGCGCTGCGCCATGCTGTGTCACTCCCTTTCCGTGGTGAATTTCGCAATGTTATCTGCTTGCTTTTTCAAGTCCCTTGATTTTTTCCTTAAGAGAATCGATTTCCTGCGTTTGCCGATGGAAAATCTCGCGGTTATTTTGCTCGTTCTTGTTATAGGCCAGAGCAAGAAACACCAGAGCCAGACGAAGTTCCTCGTCTGGAATGACCTTGCAGGCTTTAATCATTTCATCTTGGTCGGTAATCTCGGCGAGTGTACTCAGTTTCTCAAAGATGGTCATTGATAAACCCCTTTTGTTGGATGAGCTTATTGTGCCGTCCGCTCCACATACCAGCGGCCAAGCCGTCCGGTGAAGCGAGGGTCGATGTGTTCAAAGAACAGGTGCTTCTCCTGCCCTTGGATCAGGACAGTGAAACAGTCTCCGTTGCAGTCGTTGTCTGCGGTTCCAGCCGGCCGGAAGTCCCGGATAGTTTCGATAGGGAATGTCCTTCCGTCCGCCCAAGTGATAGATGTTGGCTGCATATAGCCGGTTGAATCAAACTCCGAGGCGACCTTTACATAGACACGCTCGATCTTGTTTCGTTTGGGTATCGCCATGTGGGTCACCTCCGATCCTTAGTGCTTAGCCCGCAGGAAGCGGTTGTCGATATCAACGGGCAGTTGGAGGTGCTCACCGCGGCGAATCAGACTGTACATCTTAAACGCAAAAAAAGGCGCTGGAATGCAGAGCTCTTTGGCAACGCTGAAAAAGTCGGTGTTGCCGGAGTGAATCAGATCCAGCACCTCCTCATCATCCAGTAACAGATCGGCGGCGAAGAAATTGGCCTCTCTTTCCAGTCTGCCGGTGGCCTGATAAATGTCGAAATCCTGCATGGCTTGACAGCGCAGATGATTCGAGTGTTCAAAGATATGCCCAAGTTCATGACCGGCAATGACACGCTGCTCTTCGTAGGGAAGGTGAGGATTAACGGCTATGTATCGGACACGATTTACAATCGTAGCGAAGCCACGCAGACCATCCGCATCGAGTGATCTGGCAGGCCAGAGCTTTGTGTTTGGCATCGCATCGATCAATTCAAAAGGGTCACGGGTACCATATTTTTGAATCAGTTTTTGAGTATCGTCAAAGGTTTGAAGTTGTGTCATTCTTTCACCAACTTTCTGGCAGAAGATCAGGTGCCGTTATCTTTGGCATTCTTCCGGTATTTCTTCGGCGTGAACTTTTCACGTGCCACCTTCTTGGAATCCATAAAGATTCGCTGCATTTCAATGGCAAACGCCTTCTGGTCTTCCTCTGAAAGAGAACCGCCGGCGAATAGCTCACGAGTCTGGCTAAGAATCTCGCTGGCCTGTGCCTGACCGCGCCGCCCGTAGAGGGAGCCTACCTCGGTCATAAACTCCTCATTTTCGGTCATCAGATAATTGACATCCGTTTCAAGTAGTTCGGCCAGCTTGGCATACATATCGCGAGTGCGGGGATAGGTGGTACCGGCCTCATAACCGCCAATGGTACGGCGGGTTACGCCCATCTGTTTCGCAAGTTCCTCCTGAGACCACCCCTTCTGCGTGCGGAGGTCTTTTAGTTTTTCCCCGAAGTTCATTGCTAGTGCTCCTTTCCCTAGATGATGTTTTCCCTGAACGTTTGCTCTAAATGTGTTATTGACAAGAGCTAAGAGCGTCGTTATAATTGGAATGGGAAAACTGATTTCGCATTTATTATATCAATGGGAAAATAACCTGTCAAGAGGTTTGCATTGAAATGAGAAGTTTATTTTCTCATAGTGTGCAAAAGATGACACAGCAAAGAGGCCGATAGAAGACGAGGGGGCGAGGAATTGGAGTGCTTTTCGCATGATATGGGACCGGTTGTCCGTATGGCTCGACCGGAAAACCCCAATGAAATAGATGAATATGTGAATCCGTTCTGCACAGAACTGGACGAGATCGGATCATTTCAGAGTTACTGTATCGGGCACTTTGAGCACGAGTGGTTGGATGCGCTGGGCCAGATGATCTCGGAGGGGCGAGTACCGATTACGGATGCACCGAGGGGGATGATCCAACAGAGCTGCGCCACATAGATAGCGGATACATTCATAGGATGGAGTTTTCACGTCTGTATCGGGGGCACTTCTATGCGGATGCCATCGTATAATGAAGCCAACGGATTAGAAAAGATGCGTAGTTTTGTTGATGCAGCAACGATCAACAGGAAAGATTGATCTTGAACGCACCTGACCATGATGCTAGCCAAAAGTGTATACATCGTACTCAAGGTGTCGCTGTTTCTCCGATACGGTGTCGCTACTGCTCCGATTTATGCAATTTTTACAGAGTACAGGAATTCTGAGTAAAAGAGATAACCAGAAATACTAATTATCCACTTCGCAGTCATGTGTAAGCATGGCTACTGTCACAGCCGGAGCATTTTGTCGGCGTTGACAAAATGCTCCGGCTATGATACTGATCAATAAGATTAGGTTGACATACAATGAGGCTGTTGTATACTAAACTTTGACGTACCCTTAAAGCAAAGTGTCAAAACTTATTTCGCTGTGAGCGCGAACGCACTTATGAGCAGGCGATGGACAGATTGACGGTGTCTTTTGCAAGGAACCGATAAAACTGCCAATTAAAATTATAGCGAGGTATCCTCCATTTTTATAATGGAGGATACCTCGCTTTTTATTTATATACAGACTATTTATAGTATAATACCACATAAGCCAACATTTTTCAACAAATCACGTAATATTAAATTATACTGGATTTGAAATTGTCAATTTCACCAGATATACGGGATTTTTTTGTCAGCAAAGCAACCAATATGTGATACTTGTTAGCAAATCACAGCCTAATGAGAAAGGAGTTCCACATGGCAAGACGAGGGGAAAACATCCGTAAACGTAAAGATGGTCGTTGGGAGGGTCGATATATCAAGGGGCGCAAGGCTGATCGAACAGCAATTTGGGGATATATATATGGCCATACCTACACAGAAGTAAAAAAGAAAATGACAATCCGCAAGGCCGAGGTTCGAGCCTGCGCATTGTCGGAACAGAATCCAACATTTCAGGAGCTTTCTCATAATTGGGAAGGCTCCATTTCTTTAGGGGTCAAGGCGTCGACAATTACACACTATCAGTATACTTTGGAGCATTACATTCTTCCTGTACTTGGTGACTATCGTGTGCAAGCGTTAGATGAATGTACCTTAGAAAGGTCATTGCTTGAGATTATCACGCCAACAGATAACAGCCACAAACCATTAGGGGCCACTATGGCGCGCGAATGTCTTATGCTTGTACGTCGCATTTGCCGATACGCAGCACACTTGCACCTTATGCGGTCACTTGAGATTGATGTTAAGCTGGCAACACCATCTATTGCTGCGTCTGCTACGCTCAGCAAATCTGAACAACAATGCTTGCAGAGCTATGTCGAATTTGCTCCAACTACTCGGAAGCTCGGTTCACTGCTAATGATGCAGATGGGATTGCGCATAGGTGAAGTCTGTGGTCTACAGTGGGCCGACTTTGATTTAGATCACGGCATTTTATCCATTGAACGGACAGTAAAACGAATTTACGTGGGCGCAGGCCAAACGAGGGTTGTCATTCAATCGCCAAAAACGAGAAGCTCTGAGAGAAAAATCCCGATTCCTCACGGCATTTTGGAAATACTGAAGCAGTTGCAGCTGAAAGAGAGCTGCAAAGCCTGGTTTTTGTCGGGCAATGAGTCCAAACCTGTTGAGCCGCGCTGCTACCGCAAAAGTGTATACTGCTATCTCAAAGGAGCGGGCGTTACGGTAGTGAATCCTCATGCGTTGAGGCATACTTTTGCAACGACATGCCTGCAAGCAGGTTGCAACATAAAAACGTTGAGTGAGTTGTTGGGGCATGCCAGCTCTGACATTACATTAAAGCGTTATGTGCATACCTGTTGGGAGTGGAAGCAGAATGAGATGAACCGCATTTTCCAGTAATTGATGGTCAATCAAAGGGGCAGTTGCTGCAATAACCACCTATCCTCGCAGTTTTATGATTTAAGTTTTCCATTATAAAAATGGAAGACACTTTGCGAGGAAGTGGGTGGGTAATATGGCGCTGGATCTGTATGAGCATAATGCGAATGCTTACATGGCCGCGTGCGAGATGATGGACAAATACGGCAAAGCTGCTATTGTTCACCCCACAGGTACGGGCAAGAGCTATATCGCGTTCAAACTCATTGAAGCTCATCCAAATGAAGTGATTATCTGGCTTTCCCCCAGCGAGTACATCTTCAAGACTCAGCGGGAGAGCTTACTGCGGCAAGACCAGGACTTTCCGCTTCAAAATGTACGATTTTATACGTATGCCAAGCTGATGTGCAGTACGCCGGAGCAGCTTAACCAGATAGCCGAACAGAACCCCACCTACATTATACTGGATGAGTTTCATCGAATTGGTGCGGAATTTTGGGGCGAGAGCACGCAAAAGCTGTTGTCTCTCTGCCCACGTGCAAAACTGCTGGGTTTGACCGCCACCAATGTGCGTTACCTCGATAATAACCGCGATATGGCCGAGGAACTGTTCAATGGTCATGTTGCATCTGAAATGACCCTGGGCGAGGCAATCGTCCGGGGTATTTTGCCTGCCCCGAAATATGTGACCACGGTTTTTAAATACCAGCAGGACCTGGCACGGTATCAGTCGCGAGTTGACAATCTGCGCAGCCCGGGCATTCAGGATGTGAACCAGAAATATCTGGACGCCCTAAAGCGCGCCTTGGAGCAGGCGGACGGACTGGACAAGGTCTTTGCCCGCCACATCACCAATAAAAGCGGCAAGTACATCGTGTTCTGCTCGGGCAAGGAACACATGGACGAGATGATTTCCCATGTACCGGAATGGTTTGCGGCTATTGATACCGAGCCAACCGTTTACAAAGCACTGTCGGATGATCCCGCCACAGACAAAGCCTTTGCGGCCTTTAAAGCAGACAATAGCAAGCACTTAAAGCTGCTGTTCTGCATTGACATGCTCAATGAGGGTGTCCATGTTGAAGGTATCTCGGGTGTTATTCTGTTCCGCCCGACGATTTCACCCATCATCTATAAGCAGCAGATTGGCCGCGCTCTGACAGCAGGGGATAGCACGACACCGCTTATTTTGGATGTCGTCAATAACTTTGAGGGCCTGTCCAGCATCAGCGGCCTGCAAAACGAGATGACTGCCGCCGTGCAGCGTCTCTATGCCAACGGCGAGAGCGACAAGATCGTTACGGAACGTTTTGAGGTTGTGGAGCAGGTACACGACTGCCGTGTACTGTTTGAGCAGTTGCAAAGCAGTCTGTCATCGACTTGGGACCACTACTTCTCCGAGGCTAGCATTTACTATGCCGAACACGGCAACCTGGACATTCCGCGGCGCTACAAGACGCCCATGGGCTTGAGCCTTGGCGCGTGGCTGCAAATTCAGCGGCAGATTCGCAGCGGCAAACGTGCCGGGAGCCTGACCCAGCAGCAGATTGAACGCTTGGACAGTATCGGCATGCGATGGGACAACTACAGCGACTGGGCCTGGACAAAAGGCTATGAAGAAGCCGCGCAATATTACGCCAAGCACGGCAACCTCATGGTGCCCGTAGAATGGAAAACAAAAGATGAGTTCCCGCTGGGAAACTGGATTTCCAACAAGCGCACTGAAAAAGCCGCTGGCAGACTGGACGCGGAGAAGGTGAGCCAACTGGAGAGCATTGGCATGGTCTGGGATGCTTTCAGTGAAAAGTGGGAGCAGGGCTTTGCCGCTGCGGCAAAGTATTATGCTGACCACGGCAATTTAGTTGTGCCTGTGTCCTACACCACAAAGGATGGGCTACGTTTGGGGGTCTGGGTCAGAAACCAGAAACAAACTTATGCCAACGGAACGTTGCAGTCTGAAAAGGTCGAACGGCTGGAAAGCATTGGAATTCTTTGGGAGCAAAGCAATTTCGACTTCAAGTGGAACGAGGCTTACGAAGCAGCCAAATTGTATTTTGAGGAAAACGGCAGCCTGAACGTGCCCATCGGCTATACCACCCCTGATGGCATAGCCTTGGGAAAGTGGGTGGCCCGCCAGCAGTATGCCTACAAAAGCCCGAACAATAGCAATTGCAAACTGACTCCGGCGAGGGTCACTTTGCTGGAAAAGATCGGTATGCAGTGGCAAAAGCCCGACCCGTGGCAGCATAAGTACGATTTAGCGTGGGATTATCTGCAAATGCACGGCAACCTGCAAATCCCGGCCAAATATAAAACAGCGGACGGCATCTGGCTGGGCCGCTGGTTGTACGACCAAAAGGTTTTACTGCGCAAGCAGTCACCCAGGCTAAGCGCCGAACAGACAAGCAAATTGCGGAAGCTGCTGGATGAGGACACGGCAGGTAAAGCATGCTGAAAAGATTGAGGAGAAATCATGACGAGGTTTAGACACGACCTGATTTTGCGGCTTGTAAAAATCATGGATGCAGTGCTGGTTACAATACCGTTTGCACTGTGCTGGTATTTGTACTATGCAAAACACATTGCATCGCCATTTTACGCAAAAGGTGATTACTTGGTGGTGGCACTGTTCTTTGTGCTTTTCATCATGTTTGGCCGCGTGTACGACGCATTTCTAATGTCGATGTACCGCATATCCGAAATCGTCTACGCGCAGTTTCTGGCGGCGGCAGTCAGCGACTTTATTATGTACATCGTTATCTGGCTGTTGAGCAAGCATCTGCCCAACATCTTGCCTGGTGTGGCAGCATTGGTTGGACAGCTGGTTCTGGCGGCAGTCTGGGCTCGCAGCGCACACCACGCGTACTTTAAGACCTTCCCGCCGCAGGCTACTGCTGTAATCTATGACACGCGCCAAGGTCTGGAAAAGCTGATCGGCCAGTATGGCTTGGATGGCAAGTACAAGGTCGTAGCGACGGCCACGGCAGCAGAGTGTATTGAAAATTTGTCTATGTTGGACGGCATCAACACGGTGTTTATCAGCGGCGTCCACAGCCATGACCGCAACATTATTTTGAAGTATTGCGTCGAAAACAACATCACGATGTTTGTGATTCCCCGCATTGGCGACACGATCATGTCCGGTGCGCACCACATGCACATGTTCCATCTGCCGATGCTCCGTGTGGGCCGCTACAATCCGCAGCCGGAGTACCTTTTTATCAAGCGTTTGCTGGATATTGTGATTTCTGCTGCTGCACTGATTATTTTGAGCCCGATCTTTTTGGTGACGGCCATTGCCATTAAGGCAACGGATCACGGACCTGTGTTTTACAAGCAGACTCGTTTGACCAAGGATGGAAAAGAATTCGGTATTTTGAAATTCCGCAGCATGCGCGTTGATGCCGAAAAAGACGGTGTGGCCCGTCTTTCCAGCGGTGAGCACGATGACCGTATCACGCCTGTGGGCAAAGTGATTCGCGCATGCCGCGTGGATGAATTGCCACAGCTTATCAATATACTACGAGGCGAGTTAAGCATTGTGGGGCCTCGTCCAGAGCGTCCTGAAATTGCAGCCCAATACTGTGAAGAAATGCCGGAGTTTGCACTGCGCCTGCAGGCTAAGGCTGGCCTGACTGGTTATGCACAGGTTTATGGTAAATACAACACCACGCCTTATGACAAGCTGACGATGGATCTAATGTACATAGCGCATCCGAGTATTATCGAGGATTTGAAAATCATGTTTGCAACGGTGAAGATCCTGTTTATGCCTGAAAGCACCGAGGGGGTTTCTGAGGGTCAAACCACTGCAATGAGTGGAGAAAATCACTGAATATCGACGCTTTCGCACATTTTGAACTGCCAAAAATTGGAAAAAATCCAGAGTGGAATCGGGCATAAATACACCTCTTACCGTGGCGTTAAGTTGGATAGTGCTCTCGATAGTGCAAAATGCCGAGACCATGGGCGTGAGAGAGGGCAAAACGAGGTCAATTCGAGGCTCTTACGCCCCGAAAGAGCCCTTTTGTGGATGCGACCGTAGCTCGTGGGTTTATGCCGGATGGCACTGTGATGAGATGTGCTGATATTTACACAGTGGTTTCGGGACGGAGCAATGATAACCCCATCTGCGATTTCATCCCGGTCTTGGAGATAACAAGGCGGATGTGAGCAAGATGGTGATAAACACATGGTCGCAGAGATGCTCATTCGTGTGGGGGTAATCCGGCAAAAGCAAGGGAGCTACCGTAACGAGCGAGGGTGCTATCCGGACTAAAGACAGCGGTTACCGTAGCGTGAATTTGTCGCAGAAACGCTTGTTTTTGCGGTGCAAGACATAGCGGCAGTGTGATTCACACTGATGAGGACGATTAGTAGAGCTTTATAAGGAATAAACGGCTCAGACTCTTTGAGATTGAGTCTGGGCTGTTTTGTGGTTGATAATATTTCATTGATGAGGAGTACAAAGTTATGAAGGTGGCGTACTGCACTGGATTCTGGTGCACGAATATCGGAAACGGTTTTTTTAGTTTGGGTGTAGAGTATGTGCTTAAGAAAATTCTGGGCGCAGAGAATGTGACAGTCGTTTCAGATTATCAAACTTACACAACAAGTTACGGAAAGCGGCTGTATCCCCATAAGAATCAGCTTGAGTACATCGCAAAACTCGATGTGGATTATATTGTGCTTGCCGGCCCTGTGATTTCTAAGTATTTCCTCCTGCTGTGGAAAGACATTCTGTTGGAACTCAAAGAACGTGGCGTTGGTTATATGATTTTGAGTGCTGGCACTATGAAGCTTGATGCTACTGCCAGATGTGCAGTTGAAGAATTCTTTAAGCAGTGTCCTCCATTTGTTTTTTCGTCTAGAGAACATGAAACCTATGAGGCGTTTGGAAAATACGCAACCAATGCGTATGATGGAATTTGCTTCTCCTTCTTTACCCCGGATTACTATGCTCCCTGCAAGATTGATTTTGGGCAGCCGTACTGGATTTCCAATTTTGATAAAATTATTGAGCCAGAAATCTGGGTCGATGATTCTAGCCGTAAACACACCCATGAATTTGAATTTGACAATCAAAGGATTTTCGTTAATTCACCTTCTACGGTTGCAGCAAAAACAGATCGGTTTACAGATGCATTGATTTATGTTCGAAGTCTTCTGCCAGCACCGAAACGTGAAAACGAAATCGGTCGGTATAAGCTGGTAAGAACGGATCAGAGATTCCACCCGCATTTTAGAAGCAAAATTTACGCATATAAAAACTCCTTCTGTGCAGATATCCCTTACGGCTATATTAATCTGTATGCAAATTCTCAATTAACCTTGTCCGATAGAGTGCATTCCTGTGCGGTAACACTTGCATACGGTCATTCTGCAATGCTCTTTGTGAAGACTAATCGGGTGGGTCTGCTCGAGAGAGTTGGAGCAGGTGAAATAACAAAGAAACCTGTCAAATTGGATATGGAAATACTTGATGCCGAAAAGGAAAAGATGACAGAATGGCTTAAAGCTGTGCTATCATAATGGAGAAATAGCATGAGAATTTTATTTTGGCTTAGTATAGGCTTGGATCGAAGAACGCCATCAGAGCACTTACTTACTGCGATGATAGAGGCTCTATACAAGAGAGGACACACGGTTCATATTCTCCAAAAAGATACAGGTGGAGAAATTGAGGGACTCTACCCCAAACTTGAAAATCTAGGAGTTACAACAACAAAAATTCCTATGACTGCTGTAGCACATAGCAATCTTGTAAGTCGATACTTATCTGATTTAAGTTATGTGAAAAAATGCGATGAATGGATAAAACAAAATAGGAACTATGATAGAGTTTTTTTGCAGTCATCAAATGTTGCAGGCTTTCAGATGTGGGTTTTAAAAAAACGGATGAAAACTGTTCGCACTGTTTTTAATGTTCAGGATATGTTCCCGGAAAATGCGGTATATAGCGGAAAAATCAAAAAGAATAGTTTGCCTTATATATTTTTTTCAAGAACGCAAAAATATGCCTATGATAAAGCGGCAGAGATTATTACAATTTCAGAGGATATAAAGACTGAACTTGAAAGTAATGGAGTTAATGGAAGTAAAATTAAAGTAGTATATAATTGGAGCTATCAGGATAAACCGTTTGAAAGAAGTTTGTCCATGGATAATGATATTCGGAAGCTGCTGCCCCAGAACAAATTCAATGTAGTATATGCGGGAAATATAGGAGTCATGCAGAATGTCGAAGTTGTAATCGAGGCGGCGCGTAAATCAGAAGACCCAGATGTTTTGTTTCATATTTTTGGGGATGGTGCATACAAACAGAAGCTTATTGAAAAAGCAAGCGATTTAAATAATGTGATTTTTTGGCCGATGCAACCCGTTGATAAAGCACCTGCCCTGTATGCCTGTGCGGATGTTAACATCATACCACTTGCGCAAAATATCTATCGTACAGCACTGCCAAGTAAGACAGCAACGTGTATGGCTGTCCATGCACCACTAATTCTCTGTATTGGGACGGAATCACTGTTTGCACAAAGGGTGAAAAGAGAAACAAATTGCCCAATTGTCGATTGCTCGGATGATAAAGGCCTCAGACGTGCAATAGAAAAAATAAAGAGTAAGGAAATAGTGTGCCACACAGAAGAATTCTTCTTAGACAATATGGAAATGTCTGTTAATAGCATGGTTTATGCGAAATCAATTGAAGCTGATGTAACTGCAAATTGACAACGCAAATTGATAATATCTGTTTTGGTTAAATAGCAAAGGAGAATAATTTAAAATGTCTGCATTTGATAACGCAACCCTTATGATCACTGGTGGTACTGGTTCTTTCGGTTCTACCGTTCTGAAGCACTTCCTGGATTCTGACCTGAAGGAGATTCGTATCTTCTCCCGTGACGAAAAGAAGCAGGATGATATGCGCCATGAGCTTCAGGCCAAGCACCCTGACACTGCAAAGAAGGTGAAGTTCTACATCGGTGATGTCCGCAACCCCCAGTCCATCCGTGACGCAATGCCCGGCGTTGACTACATTTTCCATGCCGCTGCATTGAAGCAGGTCCCTTCCTGCGAGTTTTTCCCCATGCAGGCGGTTCAGACCAACATCATCGGTACTGACAATGTCCTTCACGCTGCTATTGATGCCGGGGTCAAGCGTGTCGTCTGCCTGTCCACCGATAAGGCAGCCTATCCCATCAACGCCATGGGTATCTCCAAGGCCATGATGGAGCACGTCATCTACGCAAACGCCCGTGTGGCAGCTGAGCGGGGCGGCACCACTATCTGCTGTACCCGTTACGGCAACGTTATGTGCAGCCGCGGTTCCGTTATCCCTCTGTTCATCGACCAGATCAAGGCTGGTAACCCCATCACTATCACCGACCCCAACATGACCCGCTTTCTGATGAACCTGGACGAGGCTGTGGATCTGGTCTTGTTCGCTTTCCAACATGCAAATCCCGGTGATTTGTTCATCCAGAAGTCTGATGCTTCCACCATCGGCGATTTGGCAAAGGCAGTCCAGCAGTTGTTTGGTGATACCGGTACGAACATCATCGGCACTCGTCACGGCGAGAAGCTGTTCGAGACCCTGATGACCCGTGAGGAGCGTCTGCGCAGCCAGGATATGGGTCATTACTTCCGTGTTGCTGCGGATAATCGAGACCTGAACTATGATAAGTTCGTGGTCAAGGGCGAAGTACATACCATGGCAGACGAGTCCTATACCAGCCACAACACCGAGCGTTTGGATGTGGAAGGCACTGTCAAGAAGATCCTGACCACCGAATATGTCCAGAATGCGCTGAAGGGCATCCCGAATGTCTAAAGAAAAGCTGCTGCTGGTTGGTGCAGGCGGCTTCGGACGCATGGTTGCAGAACAGGCAATGCTCCAATACGACTGTGCTTTCGTAGACGATGGCCAACCCGTAGGCACTGAGATCTGTGGTATTCCGGTGGTTGGCAGTCTTGCTGATTTGCCGGAGCTGCGGAAGGAGTACGGCTTGCTGGTTGTGGGTATCGGCAACAATCAGTTCCGGGCACAGGTGTATGAAAAGGCAAAAGCTCTTGGCTTTGCTTTTCCCAATATCGTTGCTCCCAGCGCCTATATCAGTCCGCATTCCAAGATGGGATGCGGTTGTGTGGTGCTGCAAAACGCTTGCATCCAGAATGGTGCATCTGTCGGAAACGGTGTTCTGCTGAATGCCGGAACGGAAATCCACTGTGATGCAGCGGTAGGGGATTACGCCCTGATTTACACCAACAGTGTGGTTCGCACCGGTGCGACTGTAGGCAGTTTTGCCCGCATCGGCAGCAACGTAACGGTTTGCAATCATGCAACCGTGCCGGACGGCGCAGATATTCCGGACTGCGCCGCAGTACATTAAAGAGGTAAGTGAATGAACATTCTAGTCACAGGTGCCAAGGGCATGGTGGGAACTGCCCTGTGCAACAACCTGAAAAACATCCGGGATGGGAAAAACAAGACTCGCCCGGCATTGGATATTAAAGAAATCTACGAGTATGACCTGGACTCCACCGCCGAGGAGCTGGACGAGTACTGCCAGAAGGCAGACTTCGTATTCAATCTGGCAGGCGTGAATCGCCCGGAGAACCCGGAAGACTTCATGAAGGGCAACTTTGGCTTTGCATCGGACTTGCTGAACTGCCTGAAAAAGCACGACAACAAGGCCACCATCATGCTGTCTTCTTCCATTCAAGCTACGTTGGCTGGTCGTTTCGGCAACAGCGAGTACGGACGCAGCAAGAAGGCTGGCGAGGAACTATTCTTCCAGTATGCTCAGGAGACTGGGGCTAAGGTTGCGGTTTACCGTTTCGTGAACCTGATGGGCCACAGCCGCCCCAAGTACAACAGCGCCGTCAGCACCTTCTGCTGGGCGGTTGCCAATGACGAACCCTTCACCGTCAACGACCGCAGCACAGAATTGGAGCTGCTGTATATTGATGACCTCGTAGAAGGTATGTTTGATCTGCTGGAAGGCAAGGAGCAGCACTGCGAATTCGACGGCGTGGAAACGGTTCTGAATGCAGACGGTCGTTACTGCTGCGTCCCTGTGACACACAAGGTAACACTGGGCGAGATCGTAGATCTGCTGCAGGAGTTCAAGGCGCAGCCGAGTACGCTTATGATGCCCAAGATGCCAGACGGTTCCTTTGCTAAGAAGCTGTACTCCCTGTACCTGACCTACCTGCCGACGGACAAGTTCAAGTATGCCCTGAAGATGAACATAGACAACCGTGGCTCTTTCACCGAGCTGGTACACACTGCTGACTGTGGACAGGTGAGCATCAATATCTCGAAGCCCGGTATTACCAAAGGCCAGCACTGGCACAACTCCAAGTGGGAACTGTTCATCGTGGTTGCCGGTCACGGCCTGATTCAGGAACGGAATATTAACACCGGAGAGACGGTGGAATTTGAAGTTTCCGGAGACAAAATCGAGGCTGTCCACATGGTTCCCGGATGGACTCACAACATCATCAACCTGTCCGAGACGGAAAATCTGGTGACGGTGATGACCTGCAACGAGATTTTTGACCCCAACCACCCGGACACCTTCTTCGAGCCGGTGTAAGAGAAGATACTGGTTGACGTTAGGAGAAATTTTATGGAACACAATTTTACATGGAAAAACGACGGGCGCACCAAGGTCATGATTGGCTGCGGCACCCGTCCGGAGATCATCCGACTGGCTGCCGTTATCAAGCGCTGCCGGGAGTATTTTGACTGCTGCGTGGTCTATTACAATCAGAACTGGGACAGAAATCTTTCCACCGTTTTCTGGGAGGATTTTGAACTGAAGAACACCTTCGGGGAGTATGGTCCGGATATTCTGGTGCCCGTGGTGGGCGAGAATCTGGGCGTGACCTGCGGTAACATTCTGGGCCGCAGCTATGAGCTTCTGTCCGAGTTGCAGCCGGAGGGTTATCTGGTGCTGGGCGATACCAACTCCTGCCTGTCTGCCATCAGCGCAAAGCGGCTGCACATCCCGCTGTTTCACATGGAGGCCGGCAACCGCTGCAAGGATGAGTGCCTGCCCGAGGAGACTAATCGCCGCATCGTGGATGTGATCTCCGACGTGAATATGTGCTATTCCGAGTTCGCCCGGAAGTATCTGGCGGATACCGGTTTGCCCAAGGAGCGCACCTACCAGACCGGCTCTCCAATGGCAGAAGTGTTGCACATGAATCTGGAGAAGATCCAGAAAAGCGATGTGCTGGAACGTCTGGGACTGGAGAAGGACAAGTATATCCTGCTGTCCGCCCACCGTGAGGAGAACATCGACTCCGAAAAGAACTTCCTGAGCCTGTTCACCGCCATTAACGCTCTGGCAGAAAAGTACGATATGCCCATTCTCTACTCCTGCCATCCCCGCAGCAAGCACCGTCTGGAACAGAGCGGCTTCCAGCTCGACCCTCGTGTCCGGGTCAATGAACCGCTGGGCTTCAACGACTACAACAAGCTGCAAATGAACGCTCTGGCAATCGTCTCCGACTCCGGTACTCTGCCTGAGGAGAGCAGCTTCTATCTGTCTATCGGTCATCCCATCGCTGCCGTGTGCATCCGCACCTCCACCGAGCGTCCCGAGGCATTGGAAGCCGGTGACTTCATTCTGGCTGGCATTACCACCCGGGAGCTGCTCAACGCCACCGATATGGCCATTGAGATGAAGCAGAAGGGTGTTCTGGGCAAACCCTGCCCCGATTATGTGGACGAGACCGTGTCCATGAAGGTGGTTCGCATCATTCAGGGGTATGTAAACGTAGTCAATAAAATGGTGTGGAGAAAGGGCTAAATGCTTAGTTAGCAGGTGGGTTCAGAAGATGATAAAATCAAAGTATATAGCAAAAATACTAGCCAAATTGAGAATACCGTCATTTGATAAATGTGAGCTAGATAAGACCTGCAATGTGAATTATGAGAGCGCACTGTCAAAGGTTAAAATGGGCAGATATTCATATGTTGGTGCAAGGACGACAATAACAGATGCACAAATTGGTCAGTTTTGCTCAATAGGAAATAGATGTAGTATTGGCGGTGGAATGCATCCACTCGATATTGTCTCTACTTCTCCGGTATTTCTAAACGGTAGAAATTTTTTGCACCATAATTTTTCAAATATTCAGTATACGCCATCAAAGCCTGTATGTATAGGTAACGATGTCTGGATTGGAGATGGTGTTTACATCAAAGCTGGAACTACGATTGGAACAGGAGCGGTTATAGGTGCACATGCTGTTGTAACCAAGGACGTTCAGCCTTATTCAATTGTAGCAGGTGTTCCGGCGCAAGAGGTAAGAAAGCGATTTGACAAGGAAACCATTGACAGGCTTTTGGAATTAGAGTGGTGGAATTGGTCGGAGGCTGAATTAAAAGAGATGGGGCAGTACTTTTTATCCCCCGAAGAACTTTTTTGTAAAATAGAAGGAGGTTCCATCAGTTTATGAAGATTGTGCATCTCTGTCTAGCATCTTTTTTTCCGGACAACTACTCATATCAGGAAAACTTACTTCCTAAATTTCATAAAGAACTAGGATATGACGTTGAGGTAATTGCGTCTACGCAGAGTTTTGATGAACATGGAAAAGTGTGTTATTTAAGTAACGTTGGTACATATAGAAACGAGTATGATATTAAGGTAACAAGGCTGCCCTATAAAACAGATAATAAGATTTGGAAGAAGTTGAAACGATATCAGGGATGCTATGAGGCAATAAGAAGAGCTAAACCTGACATTCTTTTTATCCACGGTGGTCAGTTCCTTGATATCGATCAGGTCGTGAGATACGCAAAAGAGAATCCGAAGGTCGTGATTTATGTGGACAACCATGCGGATTTTTCAAACAGTGCAACCAATTGGATATCCAAGAATGTGCTTCATAAAATAATATGGAGAATGTGTGAGAATAAAATCGAACCGTATACAAAAAAATTCTACGGTGTGCTTCCAGTTCGGGTTGAATTCCTAAAGGAAATGTATAATCTGCCTGAAAACAAGTGCGAGCTTCTAGTGATGGGAGCGGATGACGAAAAAGTTGAATCCGCAGCGAGACAGGAAGTTAGAAAAAAGATACGCATGAAATATGGTATTGCAGATGACGATTTTCTGGTTATGACTGGAGGAAAAATTGATAAGTGGAAAACCCAAACACTTCTTCTAATGAACGCAGTACAAAATATTGACAGAAAGAATTTAAAACTTGTGGTTTTCGGCTCTGTCACGCAAGAACTAGAAGAAAAAGTTAAGGAACTTGCGGATGGGCAAAAGGTGCAATACATTGGTTGGGTGCAGGCAAAAGACAGTTATAACTATTTTGCAGCCGCTGATTTGGTAGTTTTCCCGGGACGTCATTCAGTTTTTTGGGAGCAAGTGACGGGACAGGGAATTCCCATGCTAGTAAAAGACTGGCCTGGAACGCATCACGTTGACCTTGGTGGAAATGTGGCTTTTCTGGAGAATGATTGTGTAGAAGAAATACAGAAAAAGATCGAGGAGCTTCTTGACAATCCAGATGAATATAAAAAGATGAAGGAAGTTGCAATGGAAAAGGGGATGAAGGTCTTTTCGTATAGGAATATTGCTAAAAGAGCATTGTCCTAAAAAGAGGTCATTATGAGATATGCTAATTATGACGTAAAATTGCTACAGATGTGTATTTTGACATCGATTTTCTCCCAAATAGAGTCTATATCAAGTTTAATGAGACCGATAATGTACATAGCCTGGATAGTGACAGCTGTTTTCTTTATAGCAAGAAATCGCGGTAGAATAGTTATCCATAAGTGTACAAAGATTTTTTTTGGTTGTTATTCACTCTTGGTTGTTGGATGTATATTGATGGCACTATTTGGTTCGAGGCATCTCGAAGGAAATTACATCCATATTATGTACATTCCATTAATTGTGTCAGTTATTGGGGAGAATCTTGCACCCGTTGCTCAAGACTCTGATTATGAGAAAATACTAAAAACATATTTGTATGGTGCTATGGTATATGCACTTTGGGTCAACATAACATATTTCTCATCGTACAATGACTGGCTTAAACAGAATATGTATACATTTCTGCAAAAGAACTCCGCTGCTCAGATATGGGCAACAGGTATATTAATAGCCCTATTTCTTTTGGAATATCGTACAAAGTGGAAAAAGGTACTTGGATACGCTTGTGCCGGTTATTTGTTTCTATTGTGCGGCATAAGTCAGTGCAGAACGGCTGTACTGGCATTGGCAGTCGCGTTGGTTTGTTATATTCTCTTGAAATCAAAACATAAAGTTCGTTGGAGTTTCTTTACCCTAATCATTGTTCTCTTTTTGTGGAATAACTCAGTGACAAGAAGATTCATTGATCAAGCGTTACTTCTTACGAAATATGCTGGAGCAGATATCAATACTTTTTCAAGTGGCAGATTAGACGGATGGGATCGAGCACTTGCAACATTTGCTAAAAGTCCTTTTTTTGGATGCGGACGTTATTATGTTGACTGCTCGTATATCTCGGTACTAGCGGAAATTGGAATCCTCGGATTTGTTCTTGTAGAGTCGGTGTGGATTACTAGAGCGGTATCTAATTTTAAAGCTGGGTCTGGTTTGAACTCGGATGCATTCCTTATGTGCCTCACCATGTTCTATTTTATAGAATCAGTTCTGGAAGGTTACCCCCCCTTTGGACCGGGTGTAAGCTCTTTTATGTTCTGGTTTCTCAGTGTAACATTTGTTGACAATAAAACCGAGAAGATACCGCAGGGCGTTGGAGAAATAAGCAATGAGTAGCTTGAAAAAAAATATTGGACTTCAAATGTCCTACAGAGTCTTGACAATAATTACACCGTTGATAACGTCTCCCATCATTTCGAGAGCACTTGGAGCGGAAAAAATAGGCGTTTATTCAGCAACACAAGCATATGCAAACTATTTTATGCTGTTTGCAATGCTTGGTATTGAGTATTATGGTCAAAGAAGTATTGCGAGTACTCAAACAAGAAACGAACGGTCGGTGATGTTTTGGGAAATATACGCTGTACAATGTGGCGCATCGATAGCTTCTATAGTGATTTACTACCTGAGTGCCTATTTTTGGTCGTCTACAAGAGTTACAATCTTGATGATTCAAGGCCTATGGGTGATATCATGCCTGTTTGACATTAACTGGTTGTTTTTTGGAGTTGAGGACTTTAAGACGACTGTTACAAGGAACTTCATAGTAAAAGTTGCTACAGTTTGCTGTATTATTCTTTTTATTCGCAAACCATCGGATTTATGCCTTTATGCACTGATAATGGCGGGGAGCACAGCAATAAGTCAACTACTACTATGGACGAAAACAGTAAAATATGTGGACTTCCAGAAGGTGCAACTTGCGCAAATAAAAAAACACTTTTTGCCTATTATTCGACTGTTTGTTCCGATGATAGCGTTAAGCATATATCATTTTATGGATAAAACAATGCTTGATCTGCTAAGTACAGAAGCGGAAGTTGGTTACTATTATGCAGCAGATAAAATTATATATATCCCCCTTGGTTTGATAACAGCGATAGGAACTGTTATGCTACCACGCATATCGAGCATAGTAGGTGAATCGAAGGAAAAAACCGAAAAGTTATTAAGTAAGTCTACTGAATTAAGTATTTGCATGTCGTGTGCAGTAGGTTTTGGTATAGCAGCAATAGCTCGTGTGTTTGTTCCACTTTTTTTTGGCGAAGGGTATGAGAAATGTGTAAATCTTCTTGTGCTGTTTGTACCAGTTCTGTTTGTGAAGTCACTGAGTAATGTGGTTGATCAGCAGTATTTAATTCCTGCGAAGTGCGATAATCAATACACATTGGCAGTTACCGGGGGCGCTATAGTTAATTTAATCTGCAATGGTTTGCTTATTCCACAATTGGGGTCTGTAGGAGCAACGTTGGGAACGCTGATGGCAGAATTATCGGTGCTTATTGTTTCAGCGCATTGTGCGAAAAAGGAAATTCGTTTCTTTCGGATGTTCTCAAGATATAGCTATTACTTGCTTTTGGGACTGATTATGTTTATTGCTGTTCGATTCTTTGATTCATACAGTCATATTGAACGATCGTTCATTCGGCTTATTCTTATGATAATGATAGGAGGGGGTGTTTACTCTCTACTCTGTCTGACTGTGTGGTTGAAAGTTAAGGAGAAATCAGTTTTTGGGAGCATCCTTATTTCGTTAAGCAAGAAAGGTGCGATAAGAAAATGAGCAAGATGAAAAGGGCTATTGAAAAGTTTCAGATAGATATTAAAATGAAACGGTTAGATCTTCATTTTAAGAGAGAATTGGAAAACGTTAGGGAAAAGTCACCAGTTGAAGTGAAATCCCTGGATTCTAGCCAGTTGAAACAAATTAATGATTTTTATAATGGATTTGGATTTCATGGTGTTGACACGCGATGGCATGAGTATCTTTATGCAGTGACTGGGAGACATTCCGTAAATTATATTCCGGAAAATTTTTATCACTGTACTATTGAGCCCTTGTATACGAGAGGCTCGGTTGACCTTGAGGATAAGTCTATAATGAGTCGAATGCTTCCGGGTATTCGTATGGTTTCTAATGTTTTGATAAATACAAATGGTGTCTTTTTTGATGAGCACGATGATGTGCTCTCTACAGATGAGGCTGTAAGGTATCTGAATAATCTTGGTTGCAATTTAATTATCAAGCCCTCGAGAGAAACGGGGGGGGTATGGGCGTTCGATTAGTTAATGCCGGCGGTTTCAATACAGCTATTTTGGATGTCTATAAAAAGGACTATATTATTCAGAAATGCATCGCACAACATCCACAGTATAAGGAGTTTAACCCGAGTTCCGTGAATACCGAAAAAATAATTAGTATGTTCTTTAATGGTGAAGTGCATATTCTTACTTCTATATTGAGGGTCGGTGCTCCAGGTTCTCACACTGATACAGCGTCAACAGGAAAAGGATACACGGTTGGAATCGGGTTAAACGGGCAACTTAATAAGGAAGGGTACAATATTTATGGAGAACGAAGAACGTCCACGTCGAGCGGTCGAATGTTTGAGAATGTAGTTCTTTGCGGACATGACGAGATTTGCAGTCAAATAAAGAAAGCACATAAGATGCTGTCGCGCTTTGGCATAATTTCGTGGGACTTTGCAGTTGATGAAAACGGCGAACCGATTTTGATTGAATATAATTTGAATTACCCTGATGTGATGATTTACCAGATGAATAATGGTCCTTTGTTTGGTGATTTAACACAAACAGTTTTGGAAGATGTCAGGGAAAAGCTAAAAAAGGAGAGATGATATGAAATCCCTAAAACGGGCTATGCAGGGAGCCTTCAGAAGTACGCTGACGTTGATTTCGCCAAAATTAAACACAGCGGTAACATACCGTGTGAAGTTTGGAAGAAAGTTGGATTTGACTAGGCCTACAACATTTAATGAAAAGGTTCTTTGGCTGAAATTCAATACTTACTGGAATAATGATACAGTAAAGCAGTGTGCGGATAAACTAAGAGTTAGAGATTATCTTGAGCAACACGGCTATGGCTACTTGCTGAATGAATTGATAGCGTCATATGAGGACGTTGATTCCATTGATTTTTCTACCCTTCCAGATCGGTTTGCGATTAAGTTAAATGTCGGTTGTGCTTGCAATATAATTGTACAGGATAAGTCAAAACTTGATATTGAAGCCACTAAAAACACTATGAGAAAGTGGCTTAAGAATAACTATTGGCTTGGATGGTCCGAAATGCAATACAAGGATGTTAAACCCTGTATTCTGATTGAGAAGTATCTAGGTGGAGATGATGGTAGCCTGCCGGTAGATTACAAATTCTACTGTATGAATGGAAAAGCAACCTCTGTTATGGTTTGTGAAGAACGGGATGGAATACATCATCCGAAGTTCTTTTTTATGGACAGAAAATGGAATAAGCTTCCTTATACAGAGGAGGTATTTAAGTATCCAGACTTTGAGATTGAAAAGCCTGAAAGTATGGACGATGCGTTTGAAATAGCTGAATTGTTGGCAAAGGAATTTCCGTTTGTTCGAGTGGATTTATATATTGTAAGGAACAGAATTTACTTTGGCGAATTGACGTTCACGCCGGCGGCAGGAATGGATACGGATTTCAAATTCAGGGCTCCGGGGGCAATTAAGGATACGGACACTATTCTTGGAGAGTTGCTGAAGTTACCCGAGTGATTTTAGGAGAAAGACTATGAAAATTGCAGTTGCAGGTACCGGCTATGTCGGTTTATCCATTGCTACGCTATTGTCGCAGCATCATGAGGTTATGGCGGTAGACATCATTCCGGAGAAGGTTGATCTTATCAACCACAAAAAATCGCCCATTCAGGACGAGTACATTGAGAAGTATCTGGCAGAAAAGGACTTAAATCTGACTGCCACACTGAATGCTGAAGCCGCCTATAAGGATGCAGACTTCGTTGTCATCGCAGCACCTACCAACTACGATAGCAAGAAGAACTTCTTTGATACCTCTGCGGTTGAAGCAGTTATCAAGCTGGTTATTCAGTATAATCCGGATGCTATCATGGTCATCAAGTCTACGATTCCGGTTGGCTTTACAGCTTCTGTTCGTGAGAAATACCACTGTGATAACATCATCTTCAGTCCGGAGTTCCTGCGTGAGTCGAAGGCTCTGTACGACAACCTGTACCCGAGCCGTATCATTGTGGGTACTGATGTGGATAACGCACGTCTGGTGAAGGCTGCTAATACCTTTGCGGGTTTGCTGCAGGAAGGTGCTATTAAAGAGAACATCGACACTCTGATTATGGGCTTCACTGAAGCCGAAGCAGTCAAACTGTTTGCCAATACCTATCTGGCATTGCGCGTGTCTTACTTCAACGAACTAGATACCTATGCTGAGATGAAAGGACTGAACACTCAGCAGATTATCAAGGGCGTTTGCCTTGACCCGCGTATTGGTGATCAGTACAACAATCCCAGCTTCGGCTATGGTGGTTACTGCCTGCCCAAGGATACTAAGCAGCTCTTGGCCAACTACGCCGATGTGCCGGAAAACCTGATTGAGGCAATTGTGGAATCCAACCGTACTCGCAAAGACTTCATAGCTGATCGTGTGCTGCAGATGGCGGGCTACTACGGATATGGCGAGGATAATGAGTATGATAAGGCACAGGAGAAGCCTTGTGTAATTGGCGTATACCGCTTGACCATGAAGTCGAACTCCGACAACTTCCGCCAGAGTTCAATTCAGGGTGTCATGAAGCGCATCAAGGCCAAGGGTGCAACGGTCATCATCTACGAGCCGACGCTGGAGAATGGCAGCACCTTCTTTGGCAGCGAAGTTGTGAATGACCTTGAGGAGTTTAAGAAACGTAGTCAGGCTATCATTGCCAACCGCTATGACAGCTGTCTGGATGATGTACAGGAAAAGGTTTATACACGCGACCTGTTCCGCAGAGACTAATATTTATCGCAGCCATGTGTTCAGCCACATGGCTGTGCTGCTCAAGTGTGCTACCTCTTCGTGGTGAGCAGCAGACAACGGATAATTATCCGGCTAAAGGCACATTTCTATTCGTCAAATCACTCTTTGGATGAGAAAAACTATAATGGGAAAGTATTTTGGAACTGATGGCTTCCGTGGTGAAGCTGGTATTGATTTGACCGCTGACCACGCCTACAAGGTTGGTCGTTTTCTGGGCTGGTACTACAACGCACTGCGTGAGCGCAACGGCAACAACGAGCCCGCCCGTATTGTCATTGGCAAGGATACCCGTCGTAGCTCTTATATGTTCGAGTACAGCCTGGTCGCAGGTCTGACCGCTTCCGGCGCAGATGCCTACCTGCTGCACGTTACTACCACGCCTTCCGTGGCTTACATTGCTCGCGTGGATGACTTTGATTGCGGCATCATGATCTCTGCCAGTCACAACCCCTACTACGATAACGGCATCAAGCTGATTGACTGTTACGGTGAGAAAATGCCGGAGGAGATCTTGCTGTTAGTCGAGGATTACATCGACGGCAAACTCAATGTTTTCGATAAGGAGTGGCCGGAGCTGCCTTTCGCTCACTGGGAACACATTGGCTGCACGGTGGACTATGTGTCCGGCCGCAACCGCTATATGGGCTACCTGATCAGCCTCGGTATCTACTCTTTCAAGGGTGTCAAGGTTGGCCTGGACTGCGCCAACGGCAGTTCCTGGAACATCGCTAAATCTGTGTTCGATGCTCTGGGAGCTGATACCTATGTCATCAATGCACAGCCCAACGGTCTGAACATCAACAACAATGCTGGTTCTACCCACATTGAGGGTCTGCAGAAGTTCGTGGTTGAAAAGGGCCTGGACATCGGTTTTGCCTATGACGGCGATGCTGACCGTTGCCTGTGTGTGGATGAGAAGGGTAATGTCATCACTGGCGACCACATCCTGTACATCTACGGCTGCTACATGAAGGAGCGTGGCAAGCTACTGACCAACACAGTGGTTACCACGGTCATGTCCAACTTCGGTCTGTACAAGGCCTTTGACGAGCAGGGCATCGGCTACGCCAAGACTGCAGTGGGTGACAAGTACGTCTATGAGTATATGGCTAAGAACGGCTGCCGTATCGGCGGTGAGCAGAGTGGTCATATTATCTTCAGCAAGTACGCCAGCACGGGTGATGGTATCCTGACCAGTCTGAAAATGATGGAAGTTATGCTGGCAAAGAAACTGCCCATGAGCAAGCTGGCTGAGCCCCTGAAAATCTACCCGCAGGTGTTGGAGAATGTTCGTGTGACCGACAAGAAGGCCGCACAGGATGACGAAGCAGTGCAGGCAGCAGTCAAGGCCGTAGCCGAGGCACTGGGCGACACTGGCCGTATCCTTGTCCGTGAGTCCGGCACTGAACCGGTCGTGCGTGTGATGGTGGAGGCTCCCGACCACGATACCTGCCAGAAGTATGTGTCTCAGGTTGTGGAGACTATCAAGAGCAGAGGCTACGGAGTTTGAGTGCAAACCTGAAACGAGGATGCGGAATCCTGCTGATTGCATCTGTGGTTCTTCTGTCTATCTTGGCGTTGTTGCCTGATGCGGATGTTGACCACGATGCAGGATACACTTCCTCAGAGCTGAGTATCCGAGAAACCGTAGATGGAAGCGTGACCAGCACAAGTTATGTGAATTTTGATGGAGTAATCACAGAAGCTATTGATATGGGCTATGCGACCGTGTGTAGAATGCAGGATGATAACGGCCGAGTTGTAGAAGAACGTTATCTTGATGCAAACGGAGACCCAGTGGCAAGATATGGAAATTATTACGGATTATCATATGAATACGATGAAACCGGTACTGTGATAACATATCTTGATGCCGAAGGTAATCCGATAATACGCAGTGACGGATATTCTACTATTGTTAGAACGCAGGTTGATGGCAGGGCTTCCGATGATTTTTACTACGATTTGAACGGACAGCAGGTACAGTGCTCCGGTGGATACTATGGGCTTCATCGTGAGTATAACTCTGAGGGTCAGAGCACTAGTTCGACCTTTCTCGATAAAGACGGTCATGCAGTGAGTACATCATCTGGATATGCGATTAAGACATATCAGCGTGATATGGATGGAACCATTGTCGGTGAGCAGTATTTTGACACAGAAGGAAATCCTGTGAGGTCTTTGCTTGGTCAGTACGGTGAGTTATACCAGCGCAACGAGCAAGGATACATCGGTCAGATCACCTATCTTGATGCAGATGGCAACCCTGCCCCTACCAATGCAGGCTATACTATCCTCAAACGTACCTATCATAGAGATGGTACAGCAGATACGGATATGTATTTTGATGCGAATGGCAATCCAAAAGCATTATCTAAAGGGCAGTACGGCATCAAACGTAGTGGCAAGGTGAACCTTCTGCTTGACAGAAACGGCAACGCTATGCCGTGTGTGGACAACCTTCTGAATGGCTTCCCATGCATGGTGGTTGTTTTTGGCTGTGTGATCTGCTTGCTGATGATTGTTCTTCCGAAGAGTTTGAGCGTAGTACTGACGATTGTTTATGTAGCGTTCATTCTTTATGAAACACTGATGTTTCGGGAGTCAGGGGATGCAAGAACGAACTTTGTTCTATTTTCCTACGCTGGGAAGTTCCTGAAAGAGCAATCTGTGAGAGTGGGGGTTATCAATAACATCTGGCTGTTCATTCCACTTGGAACGGGACTGTATAGGTGGTTTCAGAAGAAGTGGGCGTTACTGTTCCCCTTCGGGATGTCTGTGGCAATCGAAACGACCCAGTATATTACGGGACTTGGCATCGCAGAGTTCGATGATGTGTTCGGTAATACGATGGGCGGATGGATTGGCATCTTGGTGGCATACATCAAAATGATGTGGCATAGCGAGACGGTTAGTCGTCCTCAACGCCACTCCATCCGATGAAAATTTCCTCTGCATCCTCCAGTTTTGACCAGTCGAGATACTGTCCACAGTTGCCGCAATAAGATTGATACTCGTATTTGATGACCATCTTGCACCGAGGGCAAATTGGGAAACAGTTCCGGTCTCTATAGATTCGAATTGCGCTCACTGTTCTGGACGATTGGTATGTAGGGGAGAGCAGCAGATCAAGGATGACGTGGGCAAGAGATGGCTTTGTTGGATGGTTCATCCATTCTTCGTCGTCAAAATCCAAATCATCTTCTTGTGAATCAGCATCGATCTCATGCAGATAAGTGCTGATTTTCGAGGAAATGGTTCTAAGAACAGCAGTTTTTTGAGTAGCGTTTTCATTATAATCACCTCTGTATTTAAGCATAGATGATTATTTGACTGCGGTGTTGTATATTTGCTTGCAATCCTTGAAAAACACTGGTTTTTAGTATACTATAAGGCTGTGGGAGATTTCTCACAGCATTGTCGCTCGAAACTTTGCACACCTCTACGTGGTGGGCGGCAGGCAACGTCTACTCCATAGATGGCTGAGATGCAGAGTGGATTTGATTGTTAGAGGAAAAGAATATGGCTACTATTCCGCAACCCAAGAAACACGATGAGGCGGCAAAAAAACAGCATTTGATACCACGCTGTTATGTGAAACCGTGGTATATAGGTAGTAGTGAAAGTGTATGGGCGTACAATAAAAAAGAAAAATATCATTCGGGAGTAAATTCTGAGTGGGATATTGAACGCAGAAATATCGAGAGAATTCTGCAAATAAATGGTTTCCATGATATTAAAGCGGGTTCTCTCTGTATGCCGGAAGATGCAGAGCACGAGATTTTTGATGACATCTTGCAATTTGATGTGACCTGCAATGGGAAAAAGCTAAAAACGGCTTTGGAGTGGAGTCTGGCATATAGTGATTTCAATCAGTGGATAATAAAAGATACAAATGGTGTTACTTTCACGCCTGATGAAAAAGCAGCGTTAAAAGAATATCTTGATAATACTCGGTGGGTATATATAGAGACGGAATGGAGTAAGGCCTATGAAAATCAATGGCATGACTTTATAAATCAAATTGAGAGCCAGGCAAAAGCTCTGTCCTTCGGAAAACGGCAGATAGGGAAAACGCCTCAGGATATTTCTCAGGATGAATTTAAAAAACTGATTAAATATAGCGTAGTATTCGACTGGAGAAGCTTGGAAGGTAATGAGATTTTTAATGAAATTCAGGAAGTCTTTTATAGGCTGATGCCATTAGGAACAATAAATATTCCAGAAGGAGAAAGAATACACAAAGAGGATAAAACAGCAGAAGACGAGATTAGGCATAATCTTATCTTGCAAGCATTTACAAGATATCTTCAAAATGATTCCGGCTGGATGAAAACGATTGAGACTTTTTGTGTAAGTAATTGCTCCCTGTCAATTTGGCTAACAGATTTAAATCATCCGTTTATCACTTCTGATAACCCGTCATTTTCCGAAAAAAAGAGTGATGGCAAACAAAGAAACTATTTTGTAGCCCTGCCGACTATGCTTATTTCTTATGAATCGGGAAATCCAAATGAGTACACCATAAATTGTGCAGCGCCAGATCAGGTATTAGACTTAAATAAAAAAATAGCGCAAAATGGCCAATTGCTAATCGTACAATCAGATGCATATAATATTAAGTGCCTTTTTTGATAAAAACAGATTAAAGAATAGCAAGTCTGTAGTAGAGGATTATTTTGTCACTAGATAACCCACAATGTGACAAGAATTTTTATGGCTCAAATTGAAATTTACTGGTCAGTGGTATGAGCGCAGATGAGATTCTTGCCAAGCTGAAGTAAGCAAACTAGCTGTGTGTACACTGAACTCCAGAAGATCACATGTATCGGAGGTATCATTTTATGCCCAGAACGAAAGGCAGCAAAAACCGTCCTAAGCACACCACCAACTCAGTTCCTGAGACTGATTTTGCTTCCCAGATTGCAGAGAAGCAGGAGACTATTGCATCTCTGAATACTGAGATTGCATCCATCACCACCAAGATTGACACTTTGAAGGCTGACCTAAAGGAGAAGAAGTCGGTTCTGAAGAAGACCGAAAAAGAAATCGCAAAGTTGGAGGCCAAGAAGGCTGCCGCTGAGGCGAAAGCTGCCGAAGCTGCTAAGAAGGTTGAGGTCGAAGCAGTGCTGAAGAAGCTGCTGGCATCCGGTATGACGGCAGATGAGATTCTCGAAAAGCTGAAATAAAACCATACGCCGTGTGGACTGAATTCCAGAAGTTCGCACGGCGTATTTTAGAGTGTACCATATAGTTCGTGATGGAAATAAAAGAAATGGAGTGTACGGAAATGAATTTATCAAAAATACATCATATTGCAATTATTGTATCTGACTACGAAGCCGCAAAGGATTTCTATGTAAACAAGCTGGGCTTCTCTGTCGTTAGAGAAAACTACCGCCCGGAGCGTAAGGATTGGAAGTTGGATCTTCGTGTTAATGAACACACGGAGCTGGAAATTTTCGCTGAAGAGAATCCGCCAAAGCGTGTGAACCGTCCGGAGACCTGTGGTCTACGCCATCTTGCGTTCTGCGTTGATAACATAGAACAGACAGTGAATGAGCTGGCAGAAGCTGGAATTGAATGTGAGCCGATTCGTGTGGATAGTTACACCAGCAAGAAGATGACTTTCTTCCACGATCCGGATGGTCTGCCGTTGGAGTTGCATGAATAATCATGGGCGAGAAAAGACCATATAAAGCCAGAAATCCGGGTGGTGGTCGGAAAAAGCGGAAGCCGGAGCACAATGCCGGAAAAAAGCTGAAAGAACAGTTGGACGCTGCTGTTGTGCTTTACAATTCCGAGATGTCATTGCAAGCCATCGCAGACGCATTGTCCCTCACCCCCATCAAGGTTCGGAAGCTGCTCATCACAGCCGGGGTCTATGAGTCGGACACGGCAAAGCTCGTCCAGCAGACCTTCAATGCCTTCAGAGAAACACAGAACTACTCCACTGCCGTCACCTCCACTATGGCTGCCTTGCGGCTGTCCCGTCCCTCTGTGACCTCTTATCTGCCGTATGAAAAAGGCGTGTACTTCCCGGAGGACGCTGACGCAGCCAATATCAGCAACGGGGCAGAGCGGCAACGCCACTACCGAGCTGTGGTTGAGCTGAAGAAAAATCCATGCGAGGAGAATCTCTGGAAGTGTGTGGTGGCTTTTCGGGGATACAAGTTCAAGACGATGTCCG
>ERZ832522.409-NODE-409-length-64089-cov-15.010042_pt1 | contig 64089 bp, 50 predicted proteins | sample MGYA00519951_ERZ832522 | MGnify/ENA primary metagenome ERZ832522 (study PRJEB31850, sample SAMEA3708728) | human gut metagenome | biome: human gut; feature: human-associated habitat; material: faeces | place: China | collected 2014 ... | reverse complement strand
GGCGGGGTTCATGCCCTTGACGGTGATGTTGCTGTCGAACAGGCGGCGGTAATCCCAGTAGCTGTCGGTGGCGTAGAACGGGTCGCACGGGACGCTGTAGTCGGCCGGGCGGTGATCCTCGCTGTTGTGGATGTTCGTGTGCACATATTCGGGACAGAACACGCTCACACCCATCATGCTGTAGTCGGGGTCGTTCTCGGCGAGGTCGCGCACGGCCTCAGCGATGCAGACGGCGGCATGCTTGCTCGCAAGGTAGGCCGTATTGTAGCGCAGGCCGGTGATCAGGCCGGCGATGGATGCGGTGAACAGGAAGTGGCAGGGCGTGCCCTGCTGCTTGAAGATGGGCAGCACCTCGTGCACGTAATAGGTCAGGCCGAGCACGTTCGTGTTCATGGCCCAGGCCCAGTCCTGAGGCGGATGGTTGTAGACCCAGCCGGCGGTGGCGATGCCGGCGTTGGCGAACATCAGGTCGAGCTGGCCGTACTCCTGCATGACGCGCAGGATGCTGAAGCGGACCTCTTCATACTTTGTGACGTCGGTCTTGATGGTGACGACCTTCGGCGCGCCGGCCTTCTCGCAGATGGCCTTGGTCTCCTCGAGACCCTCGGTGTTGATGTCGATGAGGGCGAGGCGCATGCCGCGCTTGGCAGCCTCTTCAGCGAAGGCGCGGCCGATGCCGGTGGCGGAGCCGGTGATGGCGGCAACTTTGTTCTTGAATTCTTTCATGTCTTGACTTCCTTTCTGTTGTGATATGGTGTGGGTTGACGGGGCTCAGGCGAGACCCGGGAACAGGACGCACATGAGCGTGACGGCGGCGGTACCGACGGTCGTGGCGATGACGGTCGTCACGAACAGGGCGGGGTAGACCTCCTTGAGCTTCATGTGGCACATGGGCAGCAGCATGAGGATGCTGCCCGAATAGGGCATGGAGTCGAGCGTGGTGGCCGCAAACGCGGACACGCGGTGGATGGTGCTGGCCGTCAGACCGAGCGCCTGCAGCTTCGGCGCGATGATCGGCAGCGCGACGAGCTGGCCGGTGGACGAGCCGCCGGTGAGCATGCACATGAGCGCCACAACGACCCAGCAGATGAGGATCGGCGCGATGCTGATGCTTGTGATGGCGGTGATCATGGACTGGAACGCGTCCGTGTTGGTGATGACGCCGGCGAAGCCGCAGATTGCGGCGACGGTCATCGTCATGGGCACGGAGTCGACGGCGCCGCTGTTGAGCATGGCCTTGAGATCCCTGCGGCGCAGCTGCGGCCAGAACAGCACGAGAGACAGCGCGATGGAGCACAACAGGCAGATGTTGATGTTGAGCTTCCAGATGTTGAACAGCAGGAAGAGGACGGCCATCGGAATGAGGGCGACGATCAGCTTCGGCTTGCTGCCTGTGCTGTCATAACGCGGGTCGAGCGGGTGGAGCTCGAAGTGCTCGCCGCGTTTGCGGGCGCGGTTGATGAGCAGGTTCATGATGACGAGGATCGCGGCGATCTCCGCCGCCGCGCCCACGAGACCGGGCACCAGTGCCACATCGGCCGCCGTGCCGAGCACGGTCATGGCGGCTACGTTCGTGACCTGCGGGCTGCCGGGCACGGTCAGCGTGAAGGTGAACGAGCCCGCGCCCAGAATGCCGAGGATGAACTTCTTCGGGATATCGCAGCGCTCGAAAATGACCAGCGCGATCGGGTACATGAGCACGATGACGACGCCGGCGATGATGCCGCCGAGGTTGAGGATGGTGCCGATGACCAGGATCACAGACATGCCGATGAGGTTTTTGCCGGTATTGCTCATGTTCTCCTTGAGCAGGCGGTTCATGACGGTGTCGGCGATGGTGTAGGCGGCGCCGCTCTCCGTGTAGATCTTCGACTGCAGGCAGCCGAAGAGGATCATGAAGAAGAAGCTCTTGACGGCGGTGAACATACCGCTGACATAGTCGCCGACGAGGCTGTCGATAAACGGCAGCGTGTTGCAGGCGATGACGACGCACGCGCCGGCAAATGTGGCCAGATAGACCGACCAGTCTTTATAGCAGAGATAGATAACGATCAGAAAACCAAGGATACAGCCGATGACGCCCAATGTTGACACCTCTTCCGATCGGGATTACACAGATTCGGCCTGCTTCTCGGCCGCATCGAGGGGCTTGCGATCCACCTTCGGGATCAGGTACATGGACACAACGGCGACGCACGAGAGCACGATGCCATAGATGAACGAGGCGGTGTAGCCGCCGGTGGAGGCAACGAGCGCGGCGCTGATGCGCGGCGTGATGAGCGTGCAGAAGATCATGTAGCCGAACAGGGCCACGCCGTAGATGCCGCCGGCGTAGACCGGGCCGTAGGACTTGTTGATCGTGACGGGGTAGACGCTGTTGGTGGCGCCGAAGCCGAGGCCGAGCAGCGCATAGCCGAGGTAGAACATGAACAGCGAGTGCGCGGCGATCAGGCAGATGGCGGACAGGATGCACAGTACGCCGCAGATGCCGTAGACGTGCTTGTAGCTGATCTTGTCGCACAGCGCGCCGAGGAACAGGCGGCTGAGGGTATTGGCGATGAAGTAGATCGACACGCCCAGCGTGGCCGCGCTCAGCGTGAAGCCGGCGTCGGTCATGTACACGGAGAAGCGCGGGAACATGATCATATACATCGTCGGGAAGAAGGCGGTGCACACGATCAGGTGCCAGATGGGACGGGTCTTGAGCGCGCGGCGCACGTTATAGCTCTCGAGCTGGGTCTCCGCACTCGAGGCGGAGCCGGCAAAGCCGGCGGGCGTGTAGCCGACAGGCGCCTGACGGACGCCGAGCGCGCACACGACGCACACGACCAGGGACACGAGGCCGACGATGCGCAGCGTGGAGATGATGCCGGTGGACTGCACGAGCTTCGAGCAGATCGGCGCGAGGAAGGCGGACGAGCCACCGGTGAAGGCCATGCACAGGCCGGAAACGAGGCCGCGCTTGTCCGGATACCAGCCGGTGGAGACATAGGTGGCCACGGTGTAGGCGAGGCCGTTGCCGAGACCCTGCAGGAAGCTGAAGGTCACATACAGCAGCCACGGGGACGACTGCGGCACGAAGCTGCTGGTCAGCGTGCCGAGCGGGAACAGCACGGCGCCGAGCAGCATGGCGTTTCTTGCGCCGATCTTCGACATGAGCGTGCCGCCGATCAGAGCGCCGGGCGTCCAGCACAGCAGCATGGTCGTGCTGACGTTTGCGATGGCGTCTGCGGTCCAGTTAAAGTGTGCTGCCAGCGGGGAAACAAATACGGCTGCAGAGTTGGTCACGCCGGTGATGAGCAAAATCACCAGGCAGCGGATCAGGATTCCAAGGCGGTTGCGATCCATATTCTCGATCGTCTTTTCCATCGAGATTCTCCTTTCTATCATTGACATGGTCCTGCGCTCCGGCAGCCGGGCAGACAGCCGTCCGGAGCGCTCCGCACCGCCGCGACGGACGGCTGCGGAGCTGCGTTCGTGTGTCCCTGCGGGATACACATCGGTTTTGTTCGGTTGTGCCCATTATATTTGCTTGACAGGAAATCGACAATGTTTGCCGTGCACAGTATCCGGTCAAAATTTTGTCATAGAGACCAATCCGCATTTTGCTCCGGAAACCGTTTTTGACGCAAAAAACCGGACCGGCAAGCTTTGCCGGTCCGGTTTTCAGGCTGCGGCCGCCGTCAGAAGGCGACGTTGTTGAGGTAGCCGTCGATCAGAAAAGACAGCTGGAGCGAAAACAGCAGCTCTGTCGTCGAAAGGTCGATCCCGCAGATGGATTCGATCTGTGCGATGCGGTAGTTGACGGTGTTGCGGTGCAGAAAGAGCCGCTCGGAGGTGTGCGCCTTGTTAAAGCCGCATTTGGTGAATACGCGCAGCGTCTGGTAGAGCTCGGCGCTTTTTTCGCGGTCGTAGTGGATGAGCGTGTCGAGCGCGGGATGCCGGATGAAGGACAGCAGGCTTTTGTCCTCGACCTGATCGAGCAGCGCGTAATACACGTAGTCCGAGAAAAAGAAGAGCTTCTGGTCCGAGCGCATCTGCTTGGCCAATTGCAAGGTCTGCAGCAGCATGTTATAGTGGAGTGAAAGCTGGTTGTTGGCCTGAAAACAGTTGCTGATGCCGACGATCAGCCGGTGCCCCTGCGTGTACTGCTCCAGTGCTGCGCGCTGTTCGGGCGTGATGGTGCCGCCGTCCGCCGCTGTCAGCAGCAGCACCAGATCGTTCTTGACCACCGAAAAGGCCGTCTTGCCGAAGATGGCCTGCATATCCGGAATGAGGCGGGATTTGTAGTAGGCCGGCTCCTTATAATAGACCGGCCGGATGATCGCCAGACATTTCTGCTCTGGAAAGCTCAGCTTGGCCAGCTTCATGCGGCGCTCCATGTCCACGTTCTGCGCGCCGGCGAGCATATCGGCAAAGATGTTGTTGAGCTGGGAGGCGCGGTAATCGATCCAGTTGCCGTTGTTGCTTTTGACGATGCGCTCCTTTGCCGAGCTGGACAGCAGCGGGATGATCTGCTGCTCGGCCGCGCTGAACATGCCGGTCTTGCTCACGATGATGACGTAGCCCATCATGAAATTGTCGTAGACGATGCGCGTGCACAGCAGATAGCGCTGCATGTGCTCGCAAAAGAGCGTGAAGGGCTTGTCCGAGAGGGAATACTCGTTTTTGCGCCGCCGGTCCTCGATGTACTCCATTAGAATATCGCTGCAGTATCCCTGCTCGATGCTCCGCATCCACAGCGGGTAGTCCACATAGAAGTTTTTCGTCTTGGCCACGAGCTTTCCCGTGCTGTCGATCACGACGAACAGGTCGCCGGTGACGTCGGTCATTTTGGTCAGCACCCGGTCCAGCTCCGCACCGTTGCAGAGCATATACAGCACCTGTGTATAGAGCTGCTGGTCGGACTGCTGGTAGCTCAGCAGTTCCTTTACGGTCTGAAACAGCACGGCAAATTCACCGCGATCGATCATGGCGCTGTTCGTCAGTCTGTCCGCTAGCTCCGGCGGCAGCGTGCCGTAGTACAGCAGGTTGGTCGGCAGTACGGTGTCCGGTGTCAGCTGCCCCGCGTCGGCAAAATAGAGCGTTCCGGCCTGCACATCGCTCTGACCGGAGGCAAGGATGTTGACGTCCGCCAGTTCGCAGTCGGAACGAATGTCGATGTACATGAGCATATGCGGCTGACTGGCCGAATGCAGCTTTGTGATCAGTTCGGAAAATTTCACGGTCGTGCCTCCTCGGATATACTAAAATTGTTAAAAAAATATTTAACTCAATTATACTACACGGAGGGGTGCGGGCGCAACCGCTGCCGTTGTGCTGTGCGACAAAAAGGCGGCGGGTCGTTGTGCACGGCACACAACGGCGGTCGTTTCCACGTCGGGCAGGATCGTTGTGCACGGCGGCGGGATTGTCTGTCCCGCACAAAATCAAGCTTTTTTTGGTGTTTCGTGCATATGGAAATTCGCAAAACAGATGGTTAAAATATTTGCAAAGGCACGGATGCGGCGGCAGAATCCGCATCCCATGTCGTTCCTGCACAAGCAGACAGCATCGGTTTCGGAATCCTCCAAAGAAAGAGAAGAAACACCTCATGAAGTACGAAAAACTGTTTCAGCCCGGAAAGATCGGCAACCTCGAGCTGCGCAACCGCGTCGTGATGACGGCCATGGGCGCGCTCATGGGCGACTGGAACGGCTGCACCACGCCGGAGCAGATCCGTTTCTATGAGGATCGCGCCAAGGGCGGCTGCGGCCTCATCATTCCGGAATTCACCTCCGTGGACGCCGACAGCGGCCATTGCAACCCCATCCAGCTCGGCATCTATGACAGCCGGCAGATCAAGAGCTTCCAGCTCATCTGCGAGGCGGTGCATCGCCACGGCGCAAAGATCTTCATCCAGCTGCATCACGGCGGCCGCGAGGCGCCCCCGGCCTGCAACGGCGGCCGTCAGGCCATGGCTCCGAGTGTGGAGCTCAACTCCGTCGTCGGCCGCGCGACCATTCTGCCGCGCGAGATGACCATTGAGGACATTGACAACCTGGTCGAGAAGTACGTGCAGGCGGCGGTCAACTCCGAGCTGGCCGGTGCCGACGGTGTCGAGGTCCACGCGGCGCACGGCTATCTCGTGCAACAGTTTTTGAGCCCTTACACCAACAAGCGCACCGACGAATACGGCGGAAGCATGGAAAACCGCTGCCGCTTCCTCGTGCGTATCCTCACCGGCATCCGCGCCGCCGTCAGCCGTGATTTCGTTGTCGGCGCGCGCATCAACGGCAATGACTTCGTCGAGGGCGGCAACGATCTCGCTGCCTGCACCGAGATCGCCAAATACCTAGAGCCGTATGTGGATTACTTCAATGTGTCCTGCGGCGTGTATGCCAGCGCACCGACCATGATCGAGCCGTGCTACAGCCCCGAGGGTTGGAGAAAGAATCTGGCCAAGACCATCAAGGCTGCCGTGAATGTGCCTGTCATCGCCGTCAACACCATCAAGCACCCCGAGACGGCCGAGCGCTTCCTGCAGGAGGGCGTGAGTGACTTTGTCGGCATGTCCCGCATGCAGCTGGCTGATCCCGACGTGGTCAAAAAGGCCATGGCCGGCCGTGAGGATCTCATCCGCAAGTGCCTTGGCTGCATGAACTGCAACAAGTCCGTCGTCGCGGGCAAGAACCTGCACTGCGCCATCAACCCCGTCACCGGCCGCGCCACGGTCTACGGCGACGAGAACCTGGTCAAGACCGGCGCCGGCCGCACGGTCGCGGTCGTGGGCGGCGGCCCCGGCGGCATGCAGGCTGCGCTCCTGCTGAAAAAGCGCGGTTATTACCCGGTCATTTTCGAGAGCCGTGACCATCTCGGCGGCAGCGCCGTGCTGGCCTCGAAAGCGCCGTGCAAGGGTATGGTGGCCGAGCTCATCGAGACCATGAAGGCCGAGATGAAGGAGTACCACATCGAGGTGCGCCTGAACACACCCGCCACGGTCGAGACGCTGCGCGCGCTCGATCCCTACGGCGTCGTCGTCGCCTGCGGCGGCGATCAGATCGTGCCGAACATTCCCGGTGTGGACCGCAGCAATGTCTACTATATTGAGGACGTGCTCATGGGCCGCGTCTCCTTCGAGGGCAAGAACATTGCCGTCATCGGCGGCGGCCATGTCGGCCTTGAGGTCGCGCACTTCCTGTGCGACAGCAACAAGGTCACGGTCGTCGAGATGCAGAAGGAGGTCGGTGTCACGATCTACCGCACCGCGCGCTACAAGCTGCTGTCCCTGCTCGCCGAGAGCGGCGTGGAGGTCCTGACCGAGCACGCCATTGCCGGCGTGACCGACGGCGCGGTCGAGCTCAAAAAGACCGACACCGGCGAGGTCGTCACCCGCCCGGCCGATATCGTCATCATGGCGCTCGGTAATCGCCCCGACAAGAGCTACGAGCAGCAGCTCAAGGATGCGTTCGACAAGGTCGTCTTTGTCGGCGACGCCAACAAGGGCGGCACGATGGCCGATGCCACGCTCAGCGCCTACGAAAACTGCTGGTTCTTCTAAACCATACTGAATTTTTTATAAAAGGAAGGCTTTATTATGAAAAACAATCTGTTTGATCTTTCCGGCCAGGTCGCGTTCTGCTGCGGCGGTTCCTCCGGTCTCGGCCTTCAGTTCGCCAAGGCAATGGCCAACGCGGGCGCAGACATCGCGCTCGTCGCCCGCCGCACCGATCGTCTGGATGAAAACGCCAGGGAGATCGAGGCGGAATACGGCGTCAAGGTCTATCCGCATTACATGGATCTGCAGGATTCCAAGAGCATCACGGACTGCGTCAGCGACGTCGTCGCGCATTTTGGCAAGATCGACATTCTGGTCAATGCCGCTGGTATTCCGGGCGGCGGCGACCCGGCCACGCTCACGGACGAGTACTGGCTCAACGTCATCAACACCGACCTCAACGGGCAGTTCTTCACCTGCCGCGAGGTCGTGCGCCAGTCCATGAAGCCCAATCAGTACGGCCGCATCATCATGGTCTCGTCCATCCACGGCGTCTGCGGCCGTAAGGGCGTGGACACGGCACCGTATGCGGCGGCCAAGGGCGGCATCGTCAACCTGACGCGCTCGCTCGGCAACTCCTGGGCGCGCGACGGCATCACCGTCAACTGCATCTGCCCGGGCTACTTCCCGACGGAAATGACCGCGGCCTACATCGACGCGCCCTTCTTCCATCAGGCGCACCTCGAGTGCTGCCCCATGGAGCGCCACGGCGAGACCGGCGAAATGGACGGCCTGTGCACCTACTTTGCCTCCCCGGCCTGCAGCTACACCACCGGCCAGATCGTGTGCGTGGACGGCGGCTGGAGCGCCATCTGATCTCTGCCTGATCCGGCTTTCGCCGCGGCGCATAGCGGCGAAGCCGTTCCTCTCCGCGTCGGGCGGCTGTGTATGCCCGGCTGCCCGACGCGTCATGTTTCCCGTATCACCATGCGCATTTCTTCCTTTCATTCCCCCCCCCACTCCATGGCATACGTCCCTTCTTTTCCTTTGCGCGGCAGCAGGTTTTGCTGCCGCGCAAGGCGTTTTGGGGCATTGCGTGCGCGCTTGCGCTGCGCGGCGATTTGTGCTATCCTGCGCGTGAGGTGATACGATGAAAATTCTCATGATCAACGGCAGCCCGCATCCGCGCGGCTGCACATACACCGCCCTGCACGAAATGGAGCGGGTGCTGCGCGCAGCCGGTGCCGAGGTGCAGATCCTGACCGTTGGCGCCGAGCAGGTGGGCGGCTGCACCGCCTGCGGTGGATGCAATGCGACCGGCCGCTGCGTGCGCGGTGGGCTGGTGAACGATGCCATCGACGCGATGGAGACGGCGGACGCGCTCGTGCTCGCTTCCCCGGTACACTATGCCGGGATTTCCGGCGCGATGTCTGCTTTTTGTGACCGGCTGTTCTATGCCGGCGGCAGTTGGGCGAATAAGCCGTGCGCCTGCGTCGTCTCGGCGCGCCGCGCGGGCACGACGGCCGCGCTCGATCAGCTGGTCAAATACCCGATGATCTCGAATATGCCAGTCGTGTCCTCTCAGTACTGGCCGATGGTGCACGGCGCGCGCCCGGAGGACGTCGCGCAGGACGAGGAGGGCCTGCAGACCATGCGCCAGCTTGCGCGCAATTTGCTCTGGCTGCTGCAGTGAATTGCAGCCGGCGATGCAGCCGGTGTCCCGCGCCCGGAGACGGAAGCGCGCAAGTTCACCAATTTCATCCGCTGATCTGCAGCAGGATCACAAAAAGAGCCCCCACAGGCACTGCCTGCGGGGGCTCTTTTGCTCGTTATGTGCGGTGCATTCAGCCGTGCTTTTTCGCGCGGCGCTTGCCGGTCATGTGCTCGACAGTCAGGCACAGGACGGTCGTCGCGGGAATGACGGCCTTCGAATACGGAAAGTCCGGCGCACGATACTGCGCCATGAGCACGCGCAGCGCGCGCTCCTTGTCCGCGTCCGGCACGACCGAGATGCGGCCCTGACCGATGACGCTCTCGTACGTCATGGTGCAGTTGCCGTGCTCATCGTCGAGGATGAGCGCGTGCCCGCGGTCCATCTCGAACGCGACATTCGGATTTTTGGCAATGAGGTCGTACTTCGTGCCGGTGTTTGCGCCGTGGAAGTACAGGCGGACAGTCTCGCCGTCCGCCTCCAGGCCGAAGTTCAGCGGCAGGATGTAGGGATACGGCTCGTCGTGCAGGGCGAGGCGGCAGACGTCGCACCCGCGCATGACGGTGATGAGCTCCTGAAAATCGGTGATCTCTCGATCGGATCTGCGCATGGGAATGCTCCTTTCTGATTAGCCGACCGGCGGGCCGAGGCGCGCCAGCACGTCCTGAAAATAGTCCGGCAGGGGGCAGGTGAACGTCACGAGCTCGCCGGTGCGCGGGTGGAGAAAGCGCAGCGCCCGCGCGTGCAGGCACTGCCCGCTCAGGCCCTTTTCCGGCCGCTTGTGGCCGTAGACCAGGTCGCCGAGCAGAGGGTGACCGATGTGCGCCATGTGTACGCGGATCTGGTGTGTGCGGCCGGTCTCAAGCTCGCAGCGGATGTGCGTGTAGCCGTTGTAGCGTGCGATGACCGACCAGTGCGTGACGGCGCGGCGGGCATTTTTCTGTGTCACGGCCATGCGCTTGCGGTCGGTCGGGTGGCGGCCGATGGGCGCATCGACCGTGCCGGCGTCCTCGCGCAGATTGCCGCAGACGACGGCCTCATACGTGCGGGCCATGGTGTGGTCGGCCAGCTGCGCCGAGAGGGCGAGGTGCGCAAAGTCGTTTTTCGCCGCGACGAGCAGACCGGACGTGTCCTTGTCGATGCGGTGCACGATGCCGGGCCGCCGCTCTCCGCCGACGCCGGAGAGACTGTCGCCGCAGTGGGCGAGCAGGGCGTTGACGAGCGTGCCGTCCTCGTGGCCGGGCGCGGGGTGCACGACCATGCCGCGCGGCTTGTTGACGACGATGAGGTCGTCGTCCTCATACACCACGTCCAGCGGCAGGTCCTGCGCTACCAGCTCCGAGGGAGCGGCGTCCGGCAGCGTGACGACAAACGTGTCGCCCGGCGCGGTCTTATAGTTTTTCTTCACGGGTGCGCCGTCTTTCGTCACCGCGCCCTGCGCGAGCAGCCGCTGGGCGGCGCTGCGCGTGAGCTCGGGCAGAGAGCGCGCAAGGAGAGCGTCGATCCGCTCGGCGCTCTCCTGTGTTTGAATCGTTCGTTGTTCCATTAGAAATCCGAAAACTCCGCTAAAATGTCGTCGAGCGAATAGTGCTCGCTGTCCGCCGGGGCGGTGTCTTTTTCCTTGTCGCTGTCCGCGACTTCCGGTTCGGCCGGCGCGGCGGGCGTGCTGTTGAGATAGGCGAGCAGGGGGTCGTCCGGGGCTGTGTCCGCCGGTTTGACGGCGGGGGCAGCCGCCTTGGGCGTTTCCTGCACCGGTTTGGGGGCGGCAGGCGCTGCCGGGGCCTTTTTCGGCGCGGACGGCGCTGCCGGTGTCACCGGCTGCGCCTGCACGGGCGCGCGATCCCACGCCGCGAACGGGTCGTCCTTCGCCGGGGCGGGGGACACGGGCTGCGCGGCGGGCTTTTTCGGCGCAGCGGGCTGCTGTTTCCGTGCGGGCAGATGCAGCTTGTGCGCACGCGCAGGGGCGCCCGGGTGCTGGTGGGACTTGCGCGCCTTCTTCGGCGCGGGCTCGCCTTCCTCGCTGCCGTCGCCCCGGTAGAAGATGACGTGCAGGCACAGCGTGATGCCGGCGACGACGATGAAGATATCCGCCAGGTTGAACACGGCGAAGCGCATGAACAGGAAGTTGAACATGTCTACCACGTAGCCGCTGAGGATGCGGTCGATGCAGTTGCCGACCGCGCCGGCGAGCACGAGCACGACCGACCAGCGGCCGACCTTGCCGTGCACGACATTGCGCCGCAGGCAGAACACCGCGATAGCGGCGAACACGACCGTGAAGATGACGAAGATCCAGTGCGGCGCGTGCTGCAGGATGCTGAAGGCAGCGCCGTTGTTGTGGATATTCGTCAGCTCCAGCACGCCGGGAATGAGCGTGACGTGCCCGGTGTCGAGCGGGATATTGAGCGTGACCCAGTACTTCAGGCCTTGGTCAGCGATGAGGATCAGGATGGCTACGATGGCATACCACATAGCGGTTCCTCGCTTTCGGATCAGGATTTTGGGATCGGAATTTTACTCCGCCTTCTGCGCGGCGACGACGGCGGCGCAGCGCGGGCACAGACCGGTCTCGGGGTCGGCCTGCTCGGAGTGCATCCAGCAGCGCGGGCACTTGGTGCCGGGCGCATTGCGCACGGAGATATGCAGGCCGGGGAAGTTCGTGCCGGTGCCGGTGACGGCATCCTCCGGCACGTCGCCGCCGACGAGGCACTGCGACACGATGAGCAGCTCGGGCAGGTTCATGCTCTGCACGTCGTCGAGCGCGGCCTTGGCGGCATCGTCGTCGGCGCGCAGCGTCACGGCAGCCTCGAGCGGCTTGCCGATGCGCTTTTCGGCGCGGGCGGCCTCGAGCACGCCGTTGACGTCCGTGCGGACGCGGATCAGCTGATCCCACTTGGCGAGCTCGTCTTCACTGAGCGCATAGGCGTCGAACGGCTGATTCATGACGTTGAGCAGCACGTTGCGCGCGTCGTCCTCGGCGCGGTGCGGCATGGCCAGCCAGATCTCGTCGCAGGTGAAGGCGAGGATCGGCGCGAACATCTTTGTCATGCTGTCGAGGATGAGGAACAGCGCCGTCTGTGCGCTGCGGCGCTTGAGCCCGTTGCGCTCCTCGCAGTAGAGGCGGTCCTTGATGATGTCGAGGTAGAAGCTCGAGAGCTCCACGACGCAGAAGTCGTTGATCGCGTGCGAGACCACGTGGAATTCATAGTTGTCATACGCCTTGGCCACGCGGCGGATGAGGTCGTTGAGCTTCGTGATGGCCCAGCGGTCGAGCGGAAGCATATCCTCCGGCGCGACGAGATGCTCGGCGTCAAACCCGTCGAGGTTGCCGAGGCAGTAGCGCGCGGTGTTGCGGAACTTGAGGTAGTTTTGCGTCAGCTGCTTGAAGATCTCCTTGGAGCAGCGCATATCGGCGTGGTAGTCGGCGCTGCCCGCCCACAGACGCAGCATGTCGGCGCCGAACTCGTTGATGATCTCGGCCGGATCCATGCCGTTGCCGAGGGACTTGTGCATGGCCTTGCCCTCGCCGTCGACCGTCCAGCCGTGGGTCAGGCACTCGCGGTACGGAGCGCCCTTGCCGAGCGCGCCGACGGCCACGAGCAGAGACGACTGGAACCAGCCGCGGTACTGGTCGCCGCCCTCGATATACATATCCGCCGGCCAGAAGCCCTGGTCGCGCTGCATGGCGGCAACGTGGGTAGAGCCGGAGTCGAACCAGCCGTCGAGCGTGTCGGTCTCCTGCGTGAAGTGCTTGCCGCCGCAGTGCGGGCAGGTGAAGCCTTCAGGCAGGATGTCGGCCGCCGGGCGGTCGAACCAGGCGTTGCTGCCTTCCTTTTCAAAGAGCTTGGCTACGGCGTCGATGCTCTCTTCATTGCACACGGGCTTGTGGCAGTCGTCGCAGTAGAACACCGGAATCGGCAGACCCCAGCGGCGCTGGCGGGAGATGCACCAGTCGGCGCGCTCGCGGATCATGGCGGCCATGCGCTCTTTGCCCCAGGCGGGAAGCCAGCGCACGTTCTCGCACGCGGCGACAGCCTCCTCCTTGAACGAATCGACGGAGCAGAACCACTGCGGCGTGGCGCGGAAGATGATCGGCTGCTTGCAGCGCCAGCAGTGCGGATAGCTGTGCACGATGTCCTCGGATGCGAACAGAGAGCCGGCTTCCTTCATGTCCGCGAGGATGACGGGGTTGGATTCCTCCGTGGTCATGCCGGCGTACTTGCCGGCGTAGTCGGTGTGGCGGCCCTGATCGTCCACGGGCACGACCATGTCCATGCCGTAGCGCTTGCAGGTCAGGTAGTCGTCCGCGCCGAAGCCGGGCGCGGTGTGCACGCAGCCCGTGCCGGAATCCATGGTGACGTAATCCGCCAGCACCAGGCGCGAGGTCTTGGGCAGGAACGGATGGTCGGCGAGCATGTTCTCGAAGAAGTCGCCCGGATGCTGCTCGAGCACCTCATAGCTGTCGAAGCCGCCGATGTGCATGACCTTCTCGGTCAGGGCGTCGGCCATGATATACACCTCGCCGTTCGGGGCCTGCACGAGGTTATACAGCTCGCGCGGGTTGAGCGCGATGGCGAGGTTGCCGGGCAGCGTCCAGATCGTCGTCGTCCAGATGACGAAGAAGAGCTTGCTGTGGTCAACGTTCGGCAGCTTGCCGAGATCGTCGTGCATCGGGAACTTCACGAACACGGTCGTGCACGGATCGTCCTGATACTCGATCTCCGCCTCGGCGAGGGCGGTCTCGTCGTGGGCGCACCAGTACACGGGCTTGAGGCCCTTGTAGATGTGGCCGTTTTGATACATCTTGCCGAACACGCGCACCTCGTCGGACTCAAAGCCCTTGTTCATGGTCTTGTAGGGGTGCTCCCAGTCGCCCATGACGCCCATGCGCTTGAAGCCGGCCATCTGGCGGTCGATGTATTTCTGCGCATAGTCGTGGCACGCGCTGCGGAAATCGGCGATGCTCATGGCCTTGTGGTTGAGCTTCTGCTCCTTGATGATGGCGCTCTCGATGGGCATGCCGTGGTTGTCCCAGCCGGGGATGTAGGGCGTGTAGTAGCCGCGCATGGCGTAGGAGCGGATGATGAAGTCCTTGAGCGCCTTGTTGAGCGCGTGGCCCATGTGGATGTCACCGTTGGAGAACGGAGGGCCGTCGTGCAGGCTGAAGCGCGGCTTGCCGTCGTTCTTTTTGAGCATTTCGTGGTACAGGTCCATGTCGTACCAGTGCTGGAGCATCTCGGGCTCCCGCTTGGCAAGGCCGGCACGCATGGGGAAGTCTGTTTTCGGCAGATTGATCGTGGCGTTGAAATCGTTCTTGGACATGGTTCTATCTTTCTCCTCTCAGAGTTGTATTTCCATCAAAAATTGCGCAGGGCGGTACGGCACCGGCCGTCCCGCCCTGGTTGATTGCATGTTCACTCAGCTGTTATGCAGGAAGTGATAAAGCTGCGTGGCGTCATCTGCTGCACTGTCGGCCGCGGTGTCGTCGGTCTCCACCGGCTGCGCCTCCACAGGGGCGGCGGACACGTGGGCTGCTTGCGCAGGCTGCTCGACGGCCGGGGCTTCCGGCTGCGCGGGCTGCTCGACCGGCGCGGACACCGGCTCGGCCGGGGCTGCGCTCACGCTCGCCGGCTGCGCAGCAGGCTGCGCGGCCGCGGTTTTCGACCCGGAGAGCTTATCCAGGTACTCGAGCTGATTCATGCACAGATTACGCACATCTTCCAGAAATTTTGCGCAGGACGTTTTGGCGTTGAGGAGTTTGGCTTCCTCGTTGGCGGTTTCGTGCTGGAGGCCGCCAAGTATTCGGTCGGACGTGTTCTTGGCCTCGCCGAGTATCTTGTCGGCGCGGGCCTGGGCATCGTCCTCTATCTGCTTGCCGACCTTCTGGGCCGACAGTATGGCCAGACGCATGGCGTCTTCGCTGGCGCGGTACTCTTCTATCTTATCGACCAGCACCTTCATCTTGCCCTTGAGCACGGCAACTTCCTTCTGCGCGTTGGCAAGCTCGGTGGCCACTTCTTCCTGATAGTTCTGCACGGCGGCCATGTCGTATCCGCCGAACATCGCTTTTTCAAACGTTTTTTCCCGAATATCCTGAGGAGTCATGTTGGATAGTCCTCCATTCTTTCTATAGGTGTACTACACGATAGGCGCTGTCAGAGACAGTATGCCCGGATTTACAGGTGAAACTCGCCCGACTCCATATCGTCGAGCTGGTCGCCCATGAGGTCGACATTGAATGGCGTGATGATATACGTCGCGCTGGCCACGCGGCGGATCTTGCCGTCCTGCGCGTAGGCGACGCCGGACAGAAAGTCGATCAGCCGGCGGGCGACCGCCGGATCGGTCTTTTCCAGGTTGAGGAGCACGGCGCGGCGATCGCGCAGATGCTCCGCGATCTCGGACGCGGCCTCAAACTGCTTCGGCGCAGCGACCACGACCTTGAGCTGGCCGCCGCCGTTGTTGAGATTGACGACCTTGTCGGCCGCGCGGCTGTCGCCTCTCGGCGCATAGCTCGGCGCGGGACGCTCCGATTCCGACGGCTCGTCGTGCACGAAGGCGCTCCTTTTCGGTGCGGGCGCCGGGCGGCGGGCCGCAGCCGGACGCGCCTGCGCCGGACGGGCCTGTGCCGGGCGTGCCGGCGCGGGCTCTTCCGCGACCGGGATTGCTTCATCCTCATCATCGAAAAACTCGTCGTCGTCATCATACGGACGGGTCATTTTTTTCAGTTCATCCAAAAATCCCATTCGGGACCCCCCTTTACGTGCCGGCGGCTGCCGTGCCGCTGCACTGATCTCTGCGGAGTGTGCCGAGACGGCGCTCAGTGCCGGGAATAATCCCGCGCGCCAAAAATCGACGAGCCGACGCGCACCATGTTCGCGCCGGCGGAAATGGCGTCTTCAAAGTCTCCGCTCATACCCATGGACAGAAAGTCCATAAAAACATTATCGTATTTTTTTCTGCCGATGTCAACAAAAAGCTCATGCATTTTCGCAAAATATGCATGATTTCCGTCGGAAGTTTCTGCCACGGGCGGGATCGCCATCAGGCCGCGGACGCGAATATGCGCGCAGCCGGCGGCCGTTTCCAGCAATTCCGGCAGGGCGGCGGGGGCCACGCCGCTCTTGGCGGCCTCGCCGCCGATGTTCACTTCCAGCAGGATGTCCTGCACGATGCCCTGCCCGGCCGCGCGCTTTTCGATCATGGCCAGAAGCTCCGGCGAATCCACCGACTGGATGAGATCGACCTTTCCCACGACCTGCCGGACCTTGTTCGTTTGCAGGTGGCCGATGAAGTGCAGCGGCGCGCCGGTGTAGGCGCCCTGGGCGAGCTTTTCGGTCATTTCCTGCACGCGGTTCTCGCCGCAGGCGTCGATCCCGGCGGCGACGGCCTCGCGCACGCGCGCGGCGTCGTTCATCTTCGTTGCGGCCACGAGCGTGATGTCGGCGCCCGTGCGGCCCGTAGTGCGGGCGGCGGCGTCGATGCGCGCGCGGATGGCGGCAATGTTTTCGGCAATGGTGCTCATAGTGGGTGGCGCCTCCTTATTTCACGACCTGCCCGTTGGACAGGCCCTTGCCGGTGACGACGATCTCGTTGCCGGCGCGCAGGGCGTTGCTCTCCGCGCTCTGGGCGACGAGACAGTAGTCGTCGGTCTGATAGATGATCTCGATCGGTTTTTTCTCCAGCTGCGCCGCCGTGACGACGTAGACGAACGCCTGCCCGTCATCGTCCATATGCACGGCCTTGAGCGGGACGCGCAGGCCGGTGTGCTCGCTGTAGACGACGTCGGCCGTCGTCTTGCGCATGGCCAGCGTGTCGGAAAGCGCCGCGTTGCACGCGAACACGACGGCGACCTTGCCGCTGTCGTCCGGCTCGCTCTTGCTCATCACGGTCGCCGAGACGGTGCCGGTGTAATGCTGCGGAAAGTCGAGCGTGGCGCTGCCGTTCAGGTTCAGGCGGTCGGCGTCGGCCTTGTTCATGACGGAGGCGAAGTACCACTTTTTCGCCGTGACGAGCTTGCCGATCGCGTTGGCGGGCGTGGCAGGGGTCGTGCGCTCGAGCGCGTCCACGCCGTCGGGCGTGAGGTTTTCGAGCATGTCCGGCGTGAGCGATTCGTATCCGTCGGTCGTGGACGTGAACAGGCCCGCGGCCGGGGCCGTGATGCTGCCGCGGCCTGCGCCGGCGTTTTCGAGCTGGTGCAGTTCGGCATTGAGCGCATCGAGGTCGCCCTGCGAGACGGTGCCGGTCGCAGAGCCAAAGAGCAGGGAGCTGAGATCCATGCAGAGGTCATCCAGCTCCGAGGTGCTGCCGGCGGAGACGGCGGCGTTGAGCTGCAGGATGGCGCTGCGCACGTCGCTGTCGCGGTCGGACGCGCCGGAGGCGCTGCCCGCGCGCGAGAGCAGGCTCGAGACGTAGGCGATCTCTTTTTTCAGCTCGCGGGCGCGGCTGGCGCTGTCGAGCGCGGCCTTGGAGTCCACGCCGATGGCGATCTCGCCGCCGCTTGCGACCTCCTTGCCGTCGTCCACGGACAGGGACAGAAATTCCTTGTCCGAGGCGATGACCTGCTCCTCGCGCACGACGATGCCGCTGGCCTGTCCGCTCTCGCTGACGGTCACGAGCACCGCCGGGGCGGTGGCGTAGGATTGCTGCGTCGAGCGAAACAGGTACACGCCCAGATACACGAGCATGGCCGCGAAGAGCACGAACATGGCGATGTTCGTGAAGGTATTCGTTTTCTTCAAATCCGGCCCTCCTTTCGGCGGGGGGCGGCGGGGAGATCAGCCCTGCAGTTCGAGCGAGACCGGCCGCGCCGGGGCGACCGTCGAGATCGCGTGCTTGTAGATCATCTGCTGCCGGCCGTCGGCGTCGATGAGCACGACGAAGCTGTCAAAGCTGCGTACAACGCCGCGCAGTTGAAACCCGTTCATGAGAAACAGGGTCACGGGGATCTTTTCCCGCCGGATGTAGTTGAGGAATGCGTCCTGAAGGTTCTGTGTCTTTTGCATGATCGCCGCTCCTTTGGCCGGAGCGGATACACATTTATTTATCATAGCACAATCTGCCGCTCCGTGAAATAGTGAATTTATACAAATCCGGTCGAAATGGCAGTTTCCTCCGGATTTGTACAGGCCACTATTCTATACCGCGGCCGGATAAGAATTGCGTCGAAAGGCGGCACGCCAGGTCCATGTCCGGCGTTTTTTCGTGCCGGATCCAGAACAGGTCCGGATCGCGCCGCAGCCACGTGAGCTGGCGCTTGGCATAGCGCCGGGAGGCGAGCTGGATGGCGGCGACGGCGTCCTGCGGCGATGCCTCGCCCCGCACGGCGGCAACGGCCTCCTTGTAGCCGATGGCCTGCATGGCCGTGCAGTCGGCCGGGACACCGGCGGCCAGCAGCGCGCGCACCTCGTCAAACAGGCCCTGGCGCACCATGGCGTCCACGCGCCGGTCAATGCGGTCGTAGAGATCCTGCCGGTCGGCGAAATCGAGCGCGATCTTTGCCGCGTCGTACCGCGGCGGCACGGCGCGGGTCTCGGCGTCGTGCTGCGTGATGGTCTTGCCCGTGAGGATGTAGACCTCCATGGCGCGCACGATGCGCTTCTTGTCCGCGGGGTGGAGCCTGGCCGCCCGCTCGGGGTCGACCTTGCGCAGCTCGCCGAGCAGGCCCTCGCCGCCGATTTCGTCATAGCGCTCACTCAGCTCCTGCCGCAGCGCGGTGTCGGCCGTGCCGTCGGCGAACGTGCGCCCGGCGATGAGCGAGTCGATGTACAGCCCCGTACCGCCGACGACGATCGGCAGTTTTCCCCGCGCGAGAATATCGTCCACGCAGGCGACCGCCTGCGCCGCATAGCGCGAGACGGAGTAATTTTCCGCGGGGTCGGCGATGTCGATCATATGGTGCGGCACGCCCTGCATCTCTTCCGGCGTGGGCTTGGCCGTGCCGATGTCCATGCCGCGGTAGATCTGCATCGAGTCGGCCGAGACGACCTCGCCGCCCAGGCGCTGCGCGAGCGCCACGCCGAGCGCGGTCTTGCCCGAGGCGGTCGGGCCGGTGATGACGACAAGTTTTGGCTGCATCGTGGCAGTCTCCTTTCCGTGAGGGAGAATTCAAAAAGATTATGTTGAAAAGTATTAGAAATGTGTTAGAATGAAAGCACATTTCCCAGTTTTCAAGAAGGTGAACCCATGAAGATCAAAATTTCTGCCGACAGCACGTGCGATCTTTCGCCGGAGCTGATCGAGCGCTACCACATCGGCATCACGCCGCTGTACATCATCCGCGGCGAGGAGACCCTGCGCGACGGCATCGACGTGCGTCCCGAGGAGCTCTACGAGTACGCAAATGTCACGGGCAAGCTCTGCAAGACCGCGGCGGTGAACGTGTCGGACTATCTGGCGTACTTCGCCGCGTGCCGGGAGGAATATGACGCCGTGATCCACTTCACGATCTCGAGCGACATGTCCGCCTGCTACCAGAACGCCTGCATCGCGGCGCAGGAGTTTACGAACGTCTACCCCGTGGACTCGCGCAACCTCTCGACCGGCATCGGCCACCTGGTGCTCGACGCGGCCGAGATGGCCGAGCAGGGCATGGACGCGGCCGACATCGCATCGGCGCTGGAGAAAAAGCGCGAGAAGCTCGATGTCAGCTTCGTGATCGACACGCTGGAGTATCTCAAGCGCGGCGGCCGCTGCTCGGCGCTCGTGGCCATGAGCGCCAACCTCCTGCACCTCAAGCCGTGCATCGAGGTCAAGGACGGCAAGATGGGCGTCGGCCACAAGTACCGCGGCAAGCTCGAAAAGTGCTACGTGCAGTACATCGAGGAGCGGCTCAAGGGCCGCGACGACATCGACTGCCATCGCATCTTCATCACGGACTCCGGCTGTGACGAGGCCACGTGGCGGGAGCTCGAGCGCGTCGTGCGCGCGTGCCAGCCGTTCGAGGAGGTTCTCCACACGCGGGCCGGCTGCACGGTGTCGAACCACTGCGGCCCCGGCTGCATGGGCATTTTGTACTATCACAAGTAAACGAAGCTGTACAGGCTGACAGGGAGCGCGTTCCGGCGCTCCCTGCTTCCTTTTTAAACAATGCGCTTGAAGAGCTTGTCCAGTTCCCGGTGCGTGAGCGTCACGGCGACGGGGCGGCCGTGCGGGCAGTATTTCACCTCGCCCGCGCACACCGCGTCCGCCAGACGCAGCAGCTCCTCGGGTTCGGTCTGCCAGCCGGCCTTGATGGCGGCCTTGCACGCCACGGTCTTGAGCACCTCGTCGCGCACGGATTGCGCGTCCATGCGCGCGCCGTGGCGCAGCTGCGCGCAGATCTCCTCGAGCGCGGGCAGCGCGTCCGCCGCGTCGAGCTGCGCGGGCACGCCGCGCAGAATGTAATCATTGCGGCCGAACGGCTCGAGCGTGAAGCCGAGCTCCGCGAGCACGTTGCCGTACTGCTGCAGCACGTCGGCATCGCTCGCGTCCGGCGTGAAGGGCAGCGGCTCGAGCAGCGTCTGCGACGGGATGTCGGCAGGGCTCTGCCGCAGACGGTCAAAGTTGATGCGCTCGTGCGCCGCGTGCTTGTCGATGAGGATGAGCGTTTCGCCCTTTTCGACGAGGATGTACGTGTGCATTGCCTCGCCGATCAGGCGGGCGGGCGGCTCGGCCGGGGGCGCGGCGCTCTCGAGCGGGGAGGGCGTTTCCGCCTCCGGCTCGATGGCGGTCTGCACGATCTGCGCGGCCGGCATAGCCGGCTCGGGTGCGGCCGGTGTGGCCGGCATGGGGCGCGCGGGCGCGGAAAACACCGGCGGCGGGGTCACGCGCGGCGCGGCGAAGGCCGACGCCGTCGGCGAGCGGAGCGCGGCCGTCTCCTCCGCCGGGGCGGCGGGGGCATAGGTGCGCGCGGGCGCAAATGCCGGCGCTGCGGGCGCGGCCGGGGCTGCTTTCGGCGCAGCCGGTACGAACGGGTCTGCCTTCGGCGCGGGCGCCGGTCTGGCAGCCGCCTTTGCCAGCGTGGTCACAGGCGCTTTTTCCGCTTCGAGCGCGGCGCGCGCGCCGTAATACACGGCGTCAAACACCGCGCGCTCGTGCGTGAACTTTACCTCGGTCTTGGCCGGGTGGACGTTCACGTCCACGGCCGCACAGCTGAGCTCCACATACAGCACGCACGCGGGGAAGCGGCCCACGAGCAGCGTGTTGCGGTAGGCCTGTTCGAGCGCGGCCTGCAGTGCGGCGGAGCGGATCCACCGGCCGTTGCAGAAGAAGTACTGCTGCGCGCGGCTGCCGCGCCCGGCGGCGGGCGAGGAGATGAAGCCGTGCACGCGCGCGCCGTCGGCCTCGCCCTCGCAGGGCAGCAGGCTCATGGCGAGGTCGCGCCCGAGCAGACTGTAGACGCAGCTGTCGAGCTTGTTGTCGCCGGGGGAGAAGAAGACCTCCTCCCCGTCGCGGATGCAGCGCACGGACACGTCCGGCCGGCCGAGCGCGCACCGCAGCGCGGCGGCGGCGCAGGCCGCGCCTTCCGCGCGGTCGGACTTCAGGAATTTGCGCCGCGCGGGCGTGTTGAAAAACAGGTCGCGCACGATCATCGTCGTGCCCTCGGGGCAGCCGGTCTCGTACATGTCCTGAATGTCGCCCGCGTCGAGCGTCATGTGCGTGCCGGATGCCGCGCCGCGCTGCCGCGTCGTGAGCGTGATGTGCGACACGGCGCTGATCGCGGCCAGCGCCTCGCCGCGAAAGCCCATCGTGCCGATGGCCTCGAGCCCCTGCTCGTCATGCAGCTTGCTCGTCGCGTGGCGCAAAAACGCGATGCCTGCGTCCTCGGGCGCCATGCCGCAGCCGTCGTCCGTCACGCGCAGATACGTCGCGCCGCCGCCGCGCAGCTCCACCGTCACGGTGCGGGCCCCGGCGTCAAATGCGTTTTCCACCAGCTCCTTGACCACTGAGGCGGGCCGCTCCACGACCTCGCCCGCGGCGATCAGATCCGCCAGATGCGGAGAGAGAATTTGAATATCGGGCATCGTTTGCCCTCCTTTAAGTACAGTCCATGGGGCGCGTGCGCCCCGCGCGTATATTATAAAGGATTGTCATTGAAAATTCCACCGCGAAATGCTACAATATTCTATCACACTTCAAATTTTATCCGGCCAGGCCGGACAGGCAGGAGCATCGCATGAGCTATCAGAGAACGGAGATCCCCGAATCGGACATCCAGCGCCAGCTGGACATCTGCGCGCAGCTGCGCGCGCACTTTACCGCCGGCGGCCGCCAGCCGCTGGCCATGGTCGATACCTACGGCTGCCAGCAGAACGAGGCCGACAGCGAAAAGCTGCGCGGTTATCTGCGCGCCATGGGCTTTGATTTCACACAGGACGAATTCGCGGCCGACGTCGTCGTCATGAACACCTGCGCCGTGCGCGAGCACGCCGAGACGCGCGTGTTCGGCAACGTCGGCGCGCTGACGCATACCAAGGCGCGCAACCCCAACCAGATCATCGCGGTCTGCGGCTGCATGGCGCAGCAGGCGCATGTGGCCGAGAAGCTGAAAAAGTCCTACCGCATCGTCGACCTCGTCTTCGGCCCGCATGAGCTGTGGCGCTTCCCGGAGCTGCTGCGCACCGTCTGCACCGAGCACCGGCGGGTGTTCGCCATCGCGCCGGCGGACGGCAGCGTGGCCGAGGGCATCCCGCAGCAGCGCGACGGCAGCGTCAAGGCGTGGCTGTCGATCATGTACGGGTGCAACAACTTCTGCACCTACTGCATCGTGCCGTATGTGCGCGGGCGCGAGCGCTCCCGCCACCCGGACGAGATCGAGCGCGAGGCGCGCGAGCTCGTCGCGGCGGGATATAAGGACATCACGCTCCTGGGGCAGAACGTCGACTCCTACGGCCGCGACCTCGACGAGGACGTGGACTTTGCCGACCTCATCCGGCGGCTCAACGCCATCCCGGGCGACTTTGTCATCCGCTTCATGAGCAGCCACCCGAAGGACGCGACGGAAAAGCTCTTTCGCGCCATGGCCGAGTGCGAAAAGTGCGCGCACCAGATGCACCTGCCCGTGCAGAGCGGCAACGACCGCGTCCTGCACGCGATGAACCGCGGCTACACGCGCGAGAAATATCTGGCGCAGGTGGCGCTCGCGCGGCAGTACATGCCCGATCTTGTGCTCACGACGGACATCATCGTGGGTTTCCCCGGCGAGACGGACGCCGAATTTGATGACACGCTCTCGCTCATTGAGACCGTGCGCTACGACGCGATGTTCACCTTCATCTACTCGCCGCGCGTCGGCACGCCGGCGGCGAAGATGCCCGACCCCTACACCCGCGCGCAGAAGCAGGTACGCTTTGACGCGCTCGTCGCGGCGGCCAACCGCATCTCGGAGGAAAAGCACCGTGCCTATGAGGGCAGCGTGCAGCGCGTGCTCGTCGACGGGGCCGACGGCCGGGGCGACCATCCGCTCACGGCGCGCACGAAGGGCGGCCGCCTCGTGCATATGCGCGGGGACGCGTCCCTTGTCGGCCGGTTCGTGGACGTGAAGATCACCGGAAGCAACACCTGGGCGCTCTATGGCGAGGAGGTATGACGCATGGCGGAACTTACGCCGATGAAGCGGCAATATTATGAGATCAAGCAGCGCAACCCCGACTGCCTGCTGTTTTTCCGGCTGGGTGATTTCTATGAGATGTTCGACGACGACGCGCGCCTGGCCGCGCGCGAGCTCGACCTCACGCTCACGACGCGCGACCGCAATGTCGAGGATCCGGCCGAGCGCACGCCCATGTGCGGCGTGCCGTACCACTCGGCCGAGGCGTACATCGGCCGCCTGATCGCCAAGGGCTACAAGGTGGCCATCTGCGAGCAGCTGGAAGACCCCGCGCTGGCCAAGGGGCTGGTCGACCGCGACGTGATCCGCATCATCACGCCCGGCACAGTCACGGCCTCGTCCATGCTCGAGGAGAACAAATCGAACTACCTCTGCGCGGTGTATCTCAGCGCGCAGTCCGGCGGCACGGCGTTCTGCGACCTCTCGACGGGGGAATTCTGCGCCGCGAACTATCCGGCCGACGCCGTGAGCCACATCCTCAACGAGCTCGGCCGCTTCGCTCCGCGCGAGGCCGTGTGCGCCGACGCGGCGGCGGAAAATGACGACATCCGCACCTTCCTCACCAAGCGCCTCGGCAGTCTGATTGAGGCGGGCGGCGACCGGTTTGAATACATGGCGGCAGCCGCGCGCGTGTGCGAGCAGTTTGGCGTGCAGAGCACGGACGCGCTCGGTCTCGGCGAGGCGCAGGCGGCCGTGTGCGCGGCCGGGGCGCTGCTGGCCTACCTGCACGAGACGCAAAAGTGCGACCTTGGCCACATCCGGCGGCTGGAGCTGCTGGGCGACGACCACTACATGGAGCTGGACTACACCACGCGCCGCAACCTGGAGCTGACGGAAAACCTCCGCTCCGGCGAAAAGCGCGGCAGCCTCCTCTGGGTGCTCGACAAGACGAAAACGCCCATGGGCGGCCGCCTGCTGCGCGCGTGGGTGGAGCGCCCGCTGCTCAGCCCTGTGCAGATCCGCCGCCGCCTCGGCGCGGTGGAGGAGCTGGTGGGCGACAACGTCCTGCGGGGCGAGCTCATCCGCTGCCTGCGCGAGATCGGCGACATGCAGCGTCTTGTCTCCCGCGCGGTGTACGGCTCTGCCAACGGGCGCGACCTGCACGCGCTGGCCCTGTGCTGCGCGCAGCTGCCGAACCTGACAGCGCTGCTGAAGGATGTGCACAGTGCGGCCCTGCGCGATATTGCGCAGATGGATACGCTCGCCGATCTCTGCGCGCGCATCGACCGCGCCATCTGCGACGAACCGCCGTTTTCCGTGCGCGAGGGCGGCATCCTCCGCCCAGGCTACAGCGAGGAGGTTGACCGCCTGCGCAACGTGCGCGACCACGGCGCGCAGACCGTCGCCGAGCTCGAGCAGCGCGAGCGCGAGCGCACCGGCGCGAAAAAGCTCAAGGTCGGCTACAACAAGGTTTTTGGCTACTACATCGACATTCCGAACAGCGCGGGCGTCACCGAGTTGCCGGACGACTATATCCGCAAGCAGACGCTGGTGTCGAGCGAGCGCTATTTCACGCGCGAGCTCAAAGACCTCGAGAACACGCTCCTGACGGCGCGCGAGCGCATCGCGGAGCTGGAGTACACGCTCTTCAACGAGGTGCGCCAGCTCGTCGCGGGCGAGGTCGCGCGCGTGCAGGCGGCGGCGGACGCCGTTGCCCGGCTCGACGCGCTGTGCTCGCTGGCGGAGACGGCGGTGAAAAACCACTACGTCTGCCCCGAGGTCGATCTCTCGCGCACGCTCGATATCCGCGAGGGGCGTCACCCCGTTGTCGAGCAGGCGCAGAAGGACAGTCTCTTTGTCCCGAACGACACGTTCCTCAACGACGCGGACGACCGCGTCGCCATCGTGACCGGGCCGAACATGGCCGGTAAATCCACGTACATGCGCCAGACCGCGCTCATCGTGCTCATGGCGCAGATGGGCTCGTTCGTCCCGGCCAAGAGCGCCGTCATCGGCGTGGTCGACCGCGTGTTCACGCGCATCGGCGCGTCCGACGATCTCGCCGCCGGGCAGAGCACGTTCATGGTCGAGATGAGCGAGATGGCCAACATCCTCCGCCACGCCACGGCGCAGAGCCTGCTCATCCTTGATGAGATTGGCCGCGGCACGTCCACCTACGACGGCATGGCCATTGCCCGCGCGGTGCTCGAATACTGCGCAGACCCCCGCCGCCTCGGCGCCAAGACCATGTTCGCCACGCACTATCATGAGCTGACCGCGCTCGAGCAGACGCTGCCCGGCGTGCGCAACTACAACATCACGGCCAAAAAGCAGGGCGGCACGCTGCTGTTCCTGCGCAAGATCGTCGCCGGCGCGGCCGACGACAGCTACGGCATCGAGGTCGCCAAGCTCGCCGGCGTGCCCGACGCGATCATTACGAAGGCCAAGACCTACCTGCGCGAGCTGGAGTCCGGCGCGACGGAGCTGGCCGCGCCCGCCCACGCGGCGCAGGATGCGGCGCAGATGACGCTCGGCGACGCGGCCGGGGACGAAATCGCCGAGCAGCTGCGCAGCATCGACCTCAACACGATCACGCCACTCGAGGCTATGCGCCTGCTCTTTGAGCTGCAGCAGAAAGCGAGGGGCTGACGTGGAACATCCCAACACGGCGTGGAGTGACCCCATGCCGCGCGGCGCGCGCATCGCGGGCTGGGTGTATTTCCCCATCCATGCGGTCGTGCTGCCGCTGACGCTCGGTATGCTGCTCCTGGCGGTGCTCGGTGAGCTGCCGTCGGACGTGACGTGCAACGTTCTGTATTACCTCTGCGGCCTTGTGTTCACGCTCATCGCCATGTGGCGGTTTCTGCGCCGCAGCTTTGACACAATGGTCGGCAGCATCCTGCGCTGCCTCGGCATGATGTTTGCCGCCTACGGCATCGACGTGCTGCTCTCGCTCGTGCTGCAGCTCGGCACGAGCCTCATCGGCGAGCTGCCCGTGCCGAACAACGACGCCGTGACCGGCCTCGCCCGGACGGACTACAAGCGCATGATCGCCGTCGCGGTGCTCATGGCGCCGCTCGTGGAGGAGTGCCTGTTTCGCGGCGTGGTCTTCGGCACGATCCGGCCGAAGAGCCGCTTTTGGGCCTATGCCGCGTCGATCGCGCTCTTCTCGCTCTACCATGTCTGGCAGTATGTGCTCGTGTATCAGGATCCGAAGCTGCTGCTCTCGGCGCTGGCGTATGTGCCGGTGTCGGCCGCGCTCACGTTCTGCTATGAGCAGACGCGCTCGATCTGGCCGCCGGTGTTTTTCCACATGTGCATCAACGCGCTCTCACTCACGGTGCTCGCCGGGTGAAGGCAGAAAAAAACCGCCGCTTTCCGAAGAGGAAAGCGGCGGCTTTGAGTTTGTCGGGAAAACCGGAGGTTTTCCCGACAAAAGGCTTGCAGTCTGCTGTGCGCAGAATTTGTGTGCCTGTGGCGCACAAATTCCACACTTGCAGTCTGAGCAGTATTTTCTCTCACGCACATGTCGCGCGAGAAAATGATTGCACTTTTTTGCCGCCTGCGGGCGGCAAACTCTGCGAGGCTTTTTATGCTTCTGCTTTTTCGTACACGCAAAACTGATAGCCCACGCCGTCGTGCTCCGCGCGCGGCTCGGCGGATACGCAGCGCCACGCGGGGTCGGCGTCCAAATCCGGAAAAAACACGTCCGAGTGGGGCGCGGCGTCGATTTTCGTGACGTATACGCGCGTCAGGTGGGGGAACATCTGCCGAAACACGCTGTCTCCGCCGATGACGAAGCAGCGGTCATACTGCGCGGCGGCGGCCGCGGCCTCCGCCGGGGAGTGCACCACCTGCGCGCCCTCGATCACGATGTCCTGCCGCGTGAGCACGAGGTTTTCGCGCCCCGGCAGCGGCCTGCCGCCCGGAAAATCGTCCAGCGTGCGCCGGCCGACGATCACGGCCGCGCCCATCGTCAGCTCGCGGAAGCGGCGGCGGTCGGCCGGGATCACGAGCGGCTGCGTGCCCTTGGCCCCGATGCCCCAGTCGGCATAGACGGCGACGATCGCATCCATGGCTCAGTCCCCCTTACACCGCGATGGGGATCTTCCCCGTGAACTCGCTGTATTCGTACCCCTCGACGCGGAAGCTGTCGCGGGTGAAGGCATAAAAATCGTGCACGTCCGGGTCGATGAAAAACTGCGGTGCCGGTTTCGGCTCGTTCTGGATCAGCTGCTCGATGACCGGCACGTGGCGGTCGTAGATGTGCGCGTCGGCAATGACGTGCACCAGCTCGCCCGCCTGCAGACCGGACACCTGCGCGAACATGTGCACGAGCACGGCGTACTGCACGACGTTCCAGTTGTTCGCCGCGAGCATGTCCTGGCTGCGCTGGTTGAGGATGGCGTTGAGCGTGTTGCCCGAGACGTTGAACGTCATCGAGTACGCGCACGGATAGAGCGCCATCTCGTGCAGATCCTCGAACGTATAAATATTCGTCAGGATGCGGCGGGAGGCAGGGTTGTGCTTCAGGTCGTAGAGCACGCGGTCCACCTGGTCGAATTCACCCTCGGGATACTGGTGCTTGACGCCGAGCTGGTAGCCGTAGGCCTTGCCGATCGAGCCGGTCTCGTCGGCCCACTGATCCCAGATGTGGCCGCGCAGGTCGTGGATGTTGTTCGACTTCTGCTGCCAGATCCACAGCAGCTCGTCCACGGCGGTCTTCCAGTAGGTGCGCCGCAGCGTCAGCAGCGGAAATTCTTTGGACAGGTCATAGCGGTTGACGATGCCGAACTTTTTGACCGTGTGCGCCGGCGCGCCGTCGTCCTCCCAGTGGGGGCGCACCGCCTGATCGGTGTCCCAGACGCCGTGCGTCAGAATGTCGCGGCAGTTGCGGATAAAGACCTCGTCTGCGTAGCTCATCGTTCGGCTCCTTTCAAATAACACTTTGAAATAACAGTTTATCATATTATCTGAAGCGTTGTAAATGGGGAAAAGAAGAAAACGGTGTCTGCTTCGGTTATTTGACAAATTGTGCAAAAATGACGAATAATTTTGTTCAAATTGCGCGCCGGATTTGCCGCACTTTTTGCGCAAAGCCCATCCCAATTTTTCTCATGGGATGCTATAATCAAAACAGCGATACCCCAAATTCAAAAAATGGAGGATATCACATGAAGCACACGAAGAAACTGCTTTCGCTGCTGCTGGTGCTGTGCCTGATCCTGAGTCTGTCGTGCACGGCATTTGCAGCTGACGAGGCAAAGCCGCTCACCGGCAAGACCGTCATCCTGCACTCGAACGACGTGCACGGTGCGATCGACCTGTATGCGGCCATGGCATCCCTGAAGGCAGACTATGAGGCGCAGGGCGCCGAGGTCATCCTGGCCGACGCCGGCGACTACAGTCAGGGCACCGTCTACGTCAGCGTCCACAAGGGCGCGGACGCGGTGGCGATGATGAATGCCACCGGCTACGATGTGGCCACCATCGGCAACCATGAGTTCGACTACGGCTATGCCCAGCTGGCGGAGAACATGAAGGCTGCCAAGTTCAAGGTCCTGTGCGCCGACGTGCTCGGCGCCGACGGCAAGACCATTTTCGATGCCAACACCATCATCGAAAAGGGCGGCGTGAAGATCGGCTTCTTCGGTCTCGAGACGCCCGAAGCGCAGACCAAGGCCAACCCGAAGCTGATCGAGGGCCTGAAGTTCCTCGCGGGCAAGGACGGCAAAGAGCTCTATGCCTGCGCGGACGCGCAGGTCAAAGCCCTCAAGGAGCAGGGCGCAGACCTCATCGTCTGCCTGTCCCACTTGGGCATCGACGGCAGCTCCGAGCCCTACACCTCCTATGACCTGGCCAAGAACGTGAAGGGCATCGACTTCATCATCGACGGCCACTCCCACAGCGTGATCACCGCCGGCCCGAACGGCGAGGCCATCCAGTCCACGGGCACGGCCTTTGCCAACATCGGCGTCATCACCATTGACAACGCCACGAAGAAGATCGTCGGCAACGAGCTCAAGGCCATCTGGCACACCGAGAAGAACGCCGACGGCAAGGACGTCACCGTCGTTGACTACAAAACGCGCGATGAGAAGGTCGCCGCGGCCGCCAAGGCCATCATCGACCCCATCGACAAGGCCTATGGCGAGAAGTTTGCCGTCAGCAAGGTCACGCTCAACGGCGCGAAGGCCCCCGACGGCAACCGTGACTCCGAGACCAACCTCGGCGACCTGGTCACGGACGCCATGCTCTGGAAGATCCGCAGCGACGCCACGATCAAGGTCCCGGTGGAGAACGTGGTCGCCATCACGAACGGCGGCGGCATCCGCGCGACCGTCAAGGCGGGCGACATCACCAAGAAGGACATCAACACCGTGCTGCCGTTCGGCAACACGCTGGCAGTTGTTTACGTGACCGGCGCCGAGCTGCTCGAGGCGCTCGAGGCCAGTACTTTCTGCACGCCGGAATCCCTCGGCGGCTTCCCGCAGGCGGCCGGCCTGCAGTTTGCCCTCAAGACCTATGAGAAGTATGACGCGAATCCGGATCCCTATCCCAAATCCACCTACTACGGCCCGAAGAGCATCCAGCGCGTGACCATTGACAACGTCAACGGCAAGGCGTTTGACCCGACGGCTACCTACGCTGTCGTCACGAACAACTTCGTGGCCGGCGGCGGCGATACCTACCACGCCTTCGCGGCGGCGACCGACCAGTTCGACACCGGCCTGCCGCTGGACGAGGTGGTCATGGAATACATCACGAAGGAGCTCAAGGGCGTCATCGGCGAGGAATATGCCCTGCCGGGCGACCGCATCGTGAGAGCGGCGTCCGCTGAAGAGCTGGAGGCCCGCGGGACGTTCCTGGAGAATATGAGCCTGCTGTGTGACCTGACGGCGTACACGGAAGACTCCGTCCAGGGCGTGAAGGCGGCCTATGCGGCCTACAAGGCGGCGAAGACGACGGAAGCGGTCGAGGCGGCCACGGCCGACCTGCTCAAGGCCATGCCGAATCTGGTCTTTGTGCCCAACACCTTCACCGATGCGCAGAGCGGCTGGTACAAGGCGGCTGTCGATTTCGCACAGGCTTCCGGCCTGATGAACGGCATGACCGCGACCGAGTTTGCGCCGAACGTGACGACGACCCGCGCCATGGTCGCGCAGGTGCTCTACCGGCTCGCCGGTTCGCCGACCGTGGAGAGAACGGGCGCATTTGCGGACGTTGCTCCGGGTGCGTGGTATTACGATGCCATGCTCTGGGCCAGCAGCACCGGCATCCTGAAGGGCTATGAGGACGGCACGTACCGTCCGGCGCGGGCCGTCAGCCGTCAGGAGATGGCGACCATCCTCTTGCGCATGGCCGATGTGAAGCTCGGCGCGGATATGGTCGATGCGGCTCTGGCTGAGATCGCGGACGGCGACAGCGTCGCTTCCTGGGCGAGAGCGGGCGTGGCGTTCTGCTACCTGGGCGGCATCATGAACGGCATGGATGCTACGCACTTTGCCCCGACGGGTATGCTCACGCGCGCGCAGCTTGCGCAGGTGTTCTTCAACCTCTACAACATCGGCATGGATCAGGCTGTGCATCCCGGAGAGGACCCCGAACCGGTTCCCGAACCGACTCCGATGGCCCTGGCTGCGTGATTTTTTGTATATGCATTTTTGGGAGGCTGCTTCGGCAGCCTCCTTTTGATCGCGGCCGGAACGGCTGCGGATGGATTGTGCTTGACAATTTCGGAAAACCTTTTACAATATAGGCGAACCAAGCGGACCGACACAACCAAGGAGGTTTTTGATTATGAACATGAACAAATATCTGGACATCGCACCTGAGGTGCAGCAGGCGCTCGCGGACGGCCGCCCGGTCGTCGCGCTCGAGAGCACGATCATCTCCCACGGCATGCCCTATCCGAAAAACGTCGAGACGGCCCTGCTCGTCGAGCAGACTTTGCGCGACAACGGCGCCGTGCCCGCCACCATCGCCATCCTCGGCGGCCGCCTGAAGGCCGGCCTGTCCAAGGAGGAGATCACCTACCTCGGCAAGGCCGGGCGCAAGGTCGCCAAGGTCTCCCGCCGCGATCTGCCGGTCATCTGCGCGCGCGGCGCGGACGGCGCGACCACCGTTACCACGACGATGATGATCGCCCATATGGCGGGCATCCAGGTCTTTGCCACCGGCGGCATCGGCGGCGTGCACCGCGGCGCCGAGACGACCATGGACATCTCCGCCGACCTCGAAGAGCTGGCGCAGACGCCGGTCATGGTCGTGTGCGCGGGTGCGAAGGCCATCCTCGACCTCGGCCTGACGCTGGAGTATCTGGAGACGAAGGGCGTGCCCGTGCTCGGCTACGGCACGGATGAGCTGCCCGCGTTCTATACCCGCGAGAGCGGCCTCGGCGTTGACGCGCGCGTCGACACGCCGGAGGATCTGGCTGCCATCTTCCAGGCGCAGCGCGACCTGGGCCTCAAGACCGGCATGCTCGTCACGAACCCGATCCCGCAGCAGTATGCCATGGACAAGACCGTCATCGACAAGGCCATCGATCAGGCGCTCGCCGAGAGCCATGAGCAGGGCATCCACGGCAAGGAGACCACGCCGTTCCTGCTTGCCCGTGTGGCGGAGCTCACCGGCGGCGACAGTCTCGAGAGCAACATCCAGCTCGTGCTCAATAACGCCCGCGTCGCGGCGAAGACCGCCGTCGCCCTCTGCAAATGAAGGGCGGTGCGTGGCTCGTGCTCGCGGTGTCCGCGCTGATGGGGCTCGGCCTCACCATCGGGGCGATCGCCTCGCGCCGGCATATGAGCACCGCCGTCGTTGTGGTGCTGTGTCTCGTTGGTATCGGCATTGTGCTCGTCGGCGCGGTGCTGAGCATCGGCATCGCATCGGGGTATTGTGAGCGCGCGAAACTGCATAAGGTAAAAAACACCGCAGGCCGGTCGGCCTGCGGTGTTTTGTGTATTTATGCCTTATTTCTCGTCGCTGGGCTTCGGCTGCGCGACGCGGAAGATCATGCGCGGGGTCTCGGTGCTGGCCTTCGTGTTCGGGGCCACGGACTCGGTGATGAACGAGTTGCCGCCGATGACGGAGTTTGCGCCGATGACGGTCTTGCCGCCGAGGATGGACGCGCCGGAGTAGATCGTGGCGTTGTCGCCGACGGTGGGGTGGCGCTTGCCGGTCACGGCATGGCCGTGGCGCGGGCTGAGCGCGCCGAGCGTCACGCCCTGATAGAGCTTGACGTGGTCGCCGATGATCGTCGTCTCGCCGACGACGATGCCGGTGCCGTGGTCGATGAAGAAATATTCGCCGATCTGCGCACCGGGGTTGATGTCGATGCCGGTCGCGCCGTGGGCGTACTCGCTCATGATGCGCGGGATGAGCGGAACCTTGCTCTCGTAGAGCTCGTGCGCCACGCGGTAGACGAAGATCGCGTACAGGCCGGGGTAGGAGAAGATGACCTCCTCCTTGCTGCCGGCGGCGGGGTCGCCGTCGAAGTTTGCGGCCACGTCCTTCATGAGCATGGCCTGGATCTGCGGCAGGCGGCACAGGAAGCGGTCGCACACGGCGCTCGTGCGCTCGCGCAGCTCCGCCTCGTCCTTGATCGTGTTGGAAAACGCCAGGTGCACCTGCTCGCGCAGGTCGGTGTAGATCTCGCCGAGCAGGAACTCCGCAAACGTCTCGGCCGAGACGTGCGACACCGTGCCGCCCGCGAAATACGCCGGGAAGAACACCTTCTGCAGGTTCTCGATGATCTTGATGATGACCTTGCGGTCGGGCATGCGCAGCTGCTCGCTGTACATGGGCACTTCGGCCGTTTCGTAGCCGTTGGCGATCTGTGCCGCCACGGCGTGCAGCAGACTTTTTTGCGTCATGATGGGGACACTCCTTCTTCTTTCACATAGCGCCACAGGCAAAAAAGCGCAGGAAGCGTTTCGCTTCCTGCGCTGCATGACCATGTGGATGCATGACGGACGTACCTTTTGGGCGCGGCCGTGGACTTACCGGCAGAAAGCGACGCTTCTTTGCGCACGACAACAACAGGCCGTCGGACATGCCGCGACCCGGATGCTGCTGCAGCTGCAAAGACGCATGGCTCAGACTCCTTCCGGTCAATTTTCCCCCTCATGAGGGGAATTCCTCTTTCTTGTATAACACGATATGCCGCGCTTGTCAAGAGCGTGACGGCTCAGCGCTTTTTCTTCGGCAGTTTCGTGATGCGGCCGTCGCCGTGGTCAATGTACGTGTTTTCGAGCACGTCGATCGTGCTGCGGCGCCAGTCGGCGATGTATTCCTCGCGCAGTGCCTTGCGCTCGGCCTGTTCGTCGGGCGTGAGCTCGCGCTCGCGCGCGATGCGCGTCAGCTCGCTGATGCGGTCCATCTTTTCCTGTGTCAAGGCTTTGCTCTCCTCTCAGTTTTTCAGGCTGTGCAGCGGGGCGGGGATGCGCCCGCCGCGGGCGATGAACTCCGCTGCGCTGCAGCGGTTGACCGGCATGACCGGCGCGCTGCCGAGCAGGCCGCCGAACGCCACCGTGTCGCCCACCTGCTTGCCGGGGGCGGGGATGATGCGCACGGCGGTGGTCTTGCTGTTGATCATGCCGATGGCGGCCTCGTCCGCGATGATGGCGGAGATCGTCTCGGCCGGCGTGTCGCCGGGCACGGCGATCATGTCCAGCCCCACGGAGCACACGCACGTCATGGCCTCGAGCTTCTCAATCGTCAGGCGGCCGGCCTCGGCCGCGGCGATCATGCCGGCATCCTCCGACACGGGGATGAACGCACCCGAGAGCCCGCCGACGTGGGACGACGCCATGACGCCGCCTTTTTTCACCGCGTCGTTGAGCAGCGCGAGCGCCGCCGTGGTGCCGGGCCCGCCGACGGACTCCAGCCCCATCTCCTCGAGCACGGCGGCCACGCTGTCGCCGACGGCGGGCGTCGGCGCGAGCGACAGGTCCACGATGCCGAACGGCACGCCCAGCCGCGCGGACGCCTCCTGCGCCACGAGCTGGCCCATGCGCGTGATGCGGAAGGCCGTCTTTTTCACCGTCTCGGCCACGACGTCGAACGGCTGGCCATGCACGCTCTGCAGCGCGTGCTGCACCACGCCCGGCCCGGACACGCCGACGTGCACCTCACACTCCGGCTCGCCCACGCCATGAAACGCCCCGGCCATGAAGGGGTTGTCCTCCACGGCGTTGGCAAAGACCACGAGCTTGGCGCAGGCCATGCCGCCCTGATCGGCCGTAAGCGCGGCGGCGCGCTTGACGGTGCGGCCCATCTCGGCCACGGCGTCCATGTTGATGCCCGCGCGCGTCGAGCCGACGTTCACGCTCGCGCACACCAGCTCCGTCTCGGCCAGCGCCTCCGGGATGGAGGCGATGAGCACGCGGTCAGATTCCGTCATGCCCTTGTGCACGAGCGCGGAAAAGCCGCCGAGGAAGTTGACGCCGATCTCGTGCGCGGCGCGGTCGAGCGCTTTGGCATACGGCACATAGGACTGCGCGCCCGTGCCCGCTCCGACAAGGGAGATGGGCGTGACGGACACGCGCTTATTGACGATGGGGATGCCGAACTCGGCCTCGATATCTTCGCCCGTGCGCACGAGATCGCCCGCAAGGCGGCAGATCTTGTCGTATACCTTCGTGCAGCTGCGCTCGATGTCCGCGTCCGCGCAGTCGAGCAGGGAGATGCCCATCGTGATGGTGCGGATGTCGAGGTGCTGCTGGTCGATCATGGCGATCGTCTGCAAAATTTCACTGCGGTTGATCATGGTCGTGTCCTCTCAGATGCGGTGCATGGCGTTGAAGATGTCCTCGCGCTGGGCGCGGATCTGCAGGCCGCGCTGTGTGCCGGCCTCGTCGAGCGTGCGGGCGAGGTCTGCAAACGGCACGGTGCACTGCGCTGCGTCCACGAGCATGATCATCGTGAAGTATTCCTGCAATACCGTCTGGCTGATGTCCAGCACGTTCACGCCGTACTGCGCCAGCAGGGCGGTCACGTCGGCGATGATGCCGACACGGTCTTTTCCGATCACGGTTACGATTGCACGCATGGTTTGTCCTCCTTATTGACCGATCGCGCCGAGCTCGTCGAGATCGCGCTCGAACGCGGGGATGAAATGCTCCAGAAAATACTGCACCTCCGGCAGGGGGGATGCCTCGAGCGCCGCGCGCGTCTGCGCCTCGGCGGAGAGAAACTCGTTGTTGCCGGCCTTGCGCTCCTCGATGCACTTGATGTAGGCTGAGAGCTTGTCGGCCGCCTTCACGAGCGGATAAATGTCGCCGTCCTTATCCTCGGCGAGCACATCGGCATAGGTCTCGCGCAGCTCCGGCGGCAGCATGCCGAGCAGCTTCTGCACGGCCAGATCCTCCACCGCGTGGTAGGCCGACATGATCTCCGCGTTGTGATACTTGATCGGCGTCGGCAGGTCGCCCGTGAGGATCTCCGACGCATCGTGATACAGCGCCGCAGTTGCGAGCGCGTTGACGTCGCACGGCTGGTGGAAAATGTCGCGCCGGATGACGCCGAGCGCGTGCGCCAGCACGGACACCATGTGGCTGTGCTCCTGAATGTTCTCGGGCAGGGCGTTGCGCATCAGGCCCCAGCGCGCGATATAGCGCATGCGCGAAATGAGCGCAAAGAAGTTGGATTCCATGGTCTGCCCCCTCAAAAACGAAAAATACAGATATGAACACATTTTATCATGCCGTTCGGAGAATGTAAACACGAAAAACTGTTGCAATATCAGGTTTTCCATGCTAAAATACAATTTCGTGCGAACAGAAATCATTTGAAATATGTATTTGCGTTGAGGAAGTGTGCAAAATGGAGAAATTGAGAAACGTCGCCATCATCGCCCACGTTGACCACGGCAAGACCACCCTGGTCGACGAGATGCTCAAGCAGAGCGGCGTCTACCGTGAAAATCAGGAGGTCGTCGACCGCGTTATGGACTCCAACGATCTGGAGCGCGAGCGCGGCATCACGATCCTGGCCAAGAATACCGCCGTGCGCTACGGCGACACGAAGATCAACATCGTCGACACCCCGGGCCACGCCGACTTCGGCGGCGAGGTCGAGCGTGTCCTGAAGATGGTCAACGGCGTCATTCTGCTCGTCGACGCCGCCGAGGGCCCCATGCCGCAGACGCGCTTCGTGCTCAGCAAGGCGCTCGAGCTCGGCCACCGCGTCATCGTCGTCATCAACAAGATCGACCGCCCCGACCAGCGCATCCACGAGGTCATTGACGAGGTGCTCGAGCTGCTCATGGACCTCAACGCGACCGACGAACAGCTCGACTCGCCCATGCTCTTCTGCTCGGGCCGTCAGGGCACCGCGTCCTACTCCCCGGATGTGCCGGGCAAGGACCTGCGCCCGCTGTTCGACACCATCCTGGAGTATATCCCCGCGCCGGAGCAGAACGTCGACGCGCCGTTCCAGATGCTCGTGTCGTCCATCGACTACAATGAGTTTGTCGGCCGCATCGCCATCGGCCGCATCGAGCGCGGCGTCATCCGTCAGAACGAGGAGATCGCCGTGTGCAACTACCACGAGCCGGACGCCCCGGCCAAGAAGGCCAAGGCCGTGTCCATGTATGAGTTCGAGGGCCTGCAGCGCGTGCCCGTCACGGAGGCGGAGGCCGGCAGCATCATCGCCATGTCCGGCATCGGCGACATTACCATCGGCGACACGATCTGCGCGCCGAGCTGCGTCGAGCCGATCGAGTTCGTGAAGATCTCCGCGCCCACGATGGAGATGACCTTCTCCGTCAACGACGGCCCGTTTGCCGGCCGCGAGGGCAAGTTCGTCACCAGCCGCCAGATCCGCGAGCGGCTCTACCGCGAGACGCTCAAGGACGTGTCCCTGCGCGTGAGCGATCTCGAGGGCGCGACGGATTCGTTCAACGTCGCCGGCCGCGGCGAAATGTCGCTGTCCATCCTCATCGAGACCATGCGCCGCGAGGGGTATGAGTTCCAGGTCTCGCCCCCGCGCGTGCTCTACCAGACGATCAACGGCCAGAAGTGCGAGCCGATCGAGCGCCTTGTCGCCGACGTCCCGGCCGATGCCGTCGGCGCCGTGATCGAAAAGCTCAGCGCCCGCAAGGGTGAACTGCAGCAGATGGAGCCCATCGGCAAGCGCACGCGTCTGGAGTTTCTCGTGCCGGCGCGCGGTCTGTTCGGCTACCGCAACGAATTTCTGACCGATACGAAGGGCGAGGGCATCATGGCCTCCGTCTTTGACAGCTACGCCCCCTACAAGGGCGATCTCAGCCGCCGCAACACCGGCTCGCTCGTCTCGTTCGAGACCGGCGAGAGCATCACCTACGGCTTGTTCAACGCGCAGGAGCGCGGCCAGCTGTTCATCGGCGCGGGCGTGCCCGTGTATGCCGGCATGGTCGTCGGTGTGTCGCCGAAGCAGGAGGACATCACCGTCAACGTCTGCAAGAAAAAGCAGCTGACCAACACCCGCGCCGCCGGCTCTGACGACGCGCTGCGTCTCGTGCCGCCGCGCAAGCTGAGCCTGGAGCAGTGCCTGGAGTTCCTCGCGGACGACGAGCTGCTCGAGGTCACGCCCAAGAGCCTGCGCATCCGCAAGCGCATCCTCGACCATGAGCGCCGCATGAAGGCCGCCCACGGCAAGAGTGCGAAATAAGTTTGGCCCGTTCCCGCCGCTGTCCGCCGAGACGGTGGCGGGAATTTTGCGCCGCGCGGCGTATGGAGAAAGATTTCTCTTTACAAGTACCGCGGGGTGTGGTATTGTAAAACAGTCCATGTGCCCGGATCCGGGGCTTGCCGCTTTGCAGCGGTGCCTTTCCGCCCGGTTCTGCGCCAGCGGATACGAAAACAAAGAAAGGAAGTCATCACCATGATTACCAAAGCTGAAAAGACCGCAGTCATCGAAGCCAACAAGACGCACGAGGGCGACACCGGTTCTCCGGAGGTCCAGATCGCCATCCTCACCGAGCGCATCCACCAGCTCACCGAGCACCTGAAGGTGCACCCGAACGACAAGCACAGCCGTCTGGGCATGTACAAGATGGTCGGTAAGCGCCGCCGTCTGCTCGACTACCTCGCCAAGAAGGACATCGAGCGCTATCGTGCGATCATTGCAAAGCTGAACATCCGCAAGTAAGTTCGGCTTTTCCGAAGGGTATGAACGTTTGAACGCAGGGGGATAATTTCATATTGTCCCCCTGCTTTTTTCGTTTCCGCCCCGGCAGCCCATTTTCGGGAGCGCCGCTGCCCAGTATTTGAATCTGCGCCCCATCGCGCATGGGACGTGGATGCAAGTGCTGGCTCTGGCGTTTCCGCCAACAAAAGAAAGGAGCACCAGAACCCATGATTATCACCACGCACAAGCAGTTCCCCAACTACAAGCGCTACGAGATCGAGTATGAAGGCCGTCCCCTCGTCATGGAGACCGGCAAACTCGCAGAGCTGTGCAACTCCGCCGTCCTCGTCAGCTACGGCGAGACGACCGTGCTCGTCACCTGCACGGCCTCCGCCCGCCCGAAAGACGGCGTGGATTACTTCCCGCTGTCCGTTGATTTTAACGAAAAGCTCTACGCCGTCGGCCGCATCCCCGGCAGCTTCATGCGCCGCGAGGGCAAGCCCAGCCTGCCCGCCGTGCTCGCCAGCCGCCTGATCGACCGCCCGATGCGCCCGCTCTTCCCGAGCGACCTGCGCAATGACGTCATCATCGCCTGCGAAGTGCTGTCCGTCGACCGCGACTGCAGCCCGGAGATCACCGCTATGATCGGCGCGAGCGCCGCCGTGAGCATCTCCGACGTGCCGTTCAACGGCCCCATCGCCGGCATCGTCCTCGGCTGGGACGGCGAGAAGTACCTCTTCAATCCCACGCAGGAGCAGCGCAAGACCAACCGCATGACCACCACCATCGCGGCCACGCACAAGAAGATCGTCATGATCGAGTCCGAGGCCGACCAGGTGCCGGATGATGTGATGTACGAGGGCATCGTGCAGGCGCACGAGCACCTGCAGCCCGTGCTCGATCTCATCGACAAGATGGTCAGCGAGATCGGCAAGCCGAAGTTTGAGTATGAGCACGCCTCCTTTGACGAGGATCTGTTCGAGCTCCTGTGCGCCAACGAGATGGAAGGCATGGAGTACTGCATGGACACCGACGACAAGAACGTGCGCGAGGCGCGCGTGAATGAATGGATCGCCGCCGTGCAGGAAAAATATGAAGCCGAGCACCCGGACATGATGCAGTACATGGACGAGATCCTCTACAAGATGCAGAAGAAGATCGTCAAGAAGTGGCTGCTTTCCGGTCATCGTGTCGACGGCCGCAAGATGAACGAGATCCGCCCGCTCGACGCCGAGGTCGGCGTGATCCCGCGCGTGCACGGCTCGGGCCTGTTCACCCGCGGCCAGACGCAGGTGCTGTCTATCGCCACGCTCGCCACGCTGTCCATGTCCCAGAAGCTCGACACCATCTGGGAAGAGGAAGAAAAGCGCTTCATGCACCACTACAACATGCCGCCGTATTCCACCGGCGACGCCCGCGCCGCCCGCAGCACCAACCGCCGCGAGTATGGCCACGGCGCGCTCGTTGAGAAGGCGCTGCAGTGCGTCATCCCGCCGGTCGAGGAGTTCCCGTATGCCATCCGTGTGGTGTCCGAGGTGCTCTCGTCCAACGGTTCCACGTCGCAGGGCTCCATCTGCGGCTCCACGCTCGCACTCATGGACGCCGGCGTGCCCATCAAGGCGCCGGTCGCCGGCATCTCCTGCGGTTTGATCCAGGACGGCGACGACTTCACTACCTTCATCGACATTCAGGGCGTTGAGGACTTCCACGGCGAGATGGACTTCAAGGTCGCCGGCACGAAGCAGGGCATCACCGCCATCCAGATGGACCTCAAGAACGACGGCCTCAAGCACGAGATCGTCAAGGAAGCGTTCCGCATGACGCGCGAGGCCCGCTTCCAGATCCTCGATGAGATCATGCTCAAGGCGATCGCCGAGCCGCGCAAGGAGCTGGCCGATTCCGCCCCGAAGATGATCCAGATGAAGATCAACCCCGACAAGATCCGCGAGGTCATCGGCTCGGGCGGCAAGGTCATCCAGAAGATCTGCGCCGACACCGGCTGCAAGATCGACATCGAGGACGACGGCTCCATCTTCATCGCGTCCGAGGACATCGAGGCCTGCCGCGCCGCGCGCAAGACCATCGAGAACATCGTCTTCGAGCCGGAAGTCGGCGAGCTCTACTACGGCAAGGTCTCCAACATCCGCAGCGACTTCGGCGCATGGGTCGAGCTGGCTCCGGGCAAGGACGGCCTCGTCAAGATCAAGGATCTCGAGTTCAAGCGCACCGAAAAGGTCGAGGATGTGCTCAAGATCGGTGACATGACCTGGGTCAAGGTCATGAATGTCGACGATCGCGGCCGCATCGACCTGTCCCGCAAGGACGCGATGCGTGAAAAGGGCCTGATGTAATTTCGGCACAACTGTGTGGGCGGGGTGCGCATACACCCCGCCCACTTTTCCATGGGGGGACAGCACATTATGTACGAAAAACAGACGCTGCCGAACGGCGTGCGCATCGTCTACGAGCACATGCCGCACGTGCGCTCGGCGGCCATCGGCGTGTGGGTCGGCGTTGGGTCACGGTATGAGTCGCCGTGCGAGGCCGGCAGCGCGCACTTTATCGAGCATATGCTCTTCAAGGGGACGGCACAGCACTCCGCCTCCGAGCTGGCAGAACGCATGGACGCCATCGGCGGCCAGGTGAACGCCTACACCACGCGCGAGGGCACGTGCTACTATGCGCGCGTGCTCGACGAGCACCTCGACCGCGCGGGCGACCTGCTCGCCGAGATGCTCTTCACATCGAACTTTTCCGAGACGGACGCAGATAACGAACGCGGCGTCATCCGCGAGGAGATGGACATGTACGCCGACACGCCGGAGGATCTGGTCACGGAGCGGCTCATCGGCGCCGCCTTCCCCGGCGCGCTGGGGCGGCCGGTGCTCGGACGCCCGGCCACGATCGACCGGCTGACGGGTGCGCGCCTGCGCTCGTTTCAGATCGCGCACTATATCGCGCCGCGCATCGTTATCGCCGTGTCCGGCAGCTTCACGGATGAGAACATCGCGCGCCTCGCCGCGCACTTTTCGTGGCTGCCCGTGCGGCCGGATCTGACCATGCGGTCCGGCAGCTACACCCCAGCCTTCACGCTCAAGCGCAAGGCCATCGAGCAAAACCAGATCAGCATTGGCTTTCCCGGCCTGCCGACGGGGGCGGAGGAGCGCTTCACCATGGCGCTGCTCTCGTCCATCCTCGGCGGGAACATGTCCTCGCGCCTGTTTCAGACCGTGCGCGAGAAAAACGGTCTGTGCTACGCCATCTACACCTACACGGCGAGCTTTCTCGACTGCGGCATGTTCGGCATCTCCGCCGCCGTCGGCCGCGAGACGGAGCAGCGCGCGCTCGCGCTCATCCGCGACGAGCTCGAGCGCTTCCGCACCGACGGCGTCACGCAGTCGGAGCTCGACCGCGCGCGCGAACAGGTGCACGCGAGCGTGCTCATGGCGGAGGAATCCACCGCCTCGCGCATGAACAAGCTCGGCTATTCCGAGCTGTACCTCGGCCGGGTGCTCCCGGCGGACGAGGTGCTCGCGCGCTACGACGCCGTCACGCGCGAGGACATCCTCGGCCTTGCGCGCGAGACGCTGGACTTTGACCGCGTGTCGTTCTCGGCCGTCGGCCGCCTGCGGCCGCAGGAGGAATACGCGCAGCAGCTCAGGGGATAACAAAAACGCCGCGGAGGCCTCCGCGGCGTTTTTCTGTTTCAGTCGTCCGACTCACCGGCCATGACCGTGTGCCGGATGCGGCGGATACCACACCCGCGCCGCTTGCGCAAGGGGCAGATCTTTCCGCCATGTGTCATAAAACGCCCCCGGCGGCTTCTGCACGACGCCGCCGGGGGCGTTTTGCTTTTTCAGGCGTTCTGGATCAGCAGCTCCGCGATCTGCACGCAGTTGGTGGCCGCGCCCTTGCGCACCTGGTCGCCGCAGCACCAGAGGCACAGGCCGTTGGGGTCGGTCAGGTCGGGGCGGATGCGGCCGACGAACACGAGATCCTGATCCGACGTGTCGAGCGGCATGGGATACTGCAGCGCGTCGAGATCATCCACAAGGCGGCAGCCGGGGGCGGCGGCGATGGCCGCGCGCGCCTCGTCAACGGAGATGTGGTGCACGAAGTGCACGGCGGCGGAGATGGAGTGACTGCGCACGACGGGCACGCGCACGCAGGTGCACGAGACGTTCATGTCCGGCAGGTGCAGGATCTTGCGGCCCTCGTTCTGGAGCTTCATCTCCTCGGAGGTGTAGCCGTCGCACTGCTCGCCGCCGATCTGCGGGATGACGTTGTAGGCGATCTGGTGCGCGAACACCTTCGGCGCGTAGCTCTTGCCGGCACGCAGGGCGTCGACCTCGTTTTGCAGCTCGATCGGGCCGCCCGCGCCCGCGCCGGATACGGCCTGATACGTCGACACGACCATGTCGCGGATGGGTGAGAGCTTGCGCAGCGCGTTGATGGCGGTCAGCGTGATGATGGTCGAGCAGTTGGGGTTCGAGATGATGCCGTGGTGCAGCTTCACATCTCCGGCGTTGATCTCCGGCACGACGAGCGGCACGTTTGGGTCCAGGCGAAAGGCCGAGGAGTTATCCACGAACACGGCGCCGGAGCGCACGATCGCAGGGGCGAAGCGCTCGGCAATGTCGTTTTCCGCCGCGCCGAGGACGATGTCCATGCCGGCAAAGGCGGCGTCCGTCGCCTCCTCGAGGGCGATATTCTGTCCCTGCCACGACACGACCTTGCCGGCCGAGCGGGCGCTTGCGAGCAGGTGCAGCTCCCCGACGGGGAACTTGCGCTCGGCGAGGATCTTCATCATTTCCTGCCCGACGGCGCCGCTGGCGCCGAGAATGGCTACGCGATACTGCTTCATATTTGAAAACTTCCTTTCTTATTTCACAAAGCTGTTGTACAGGACCTGGATGGCGGGCGCGAAATCCTTCGTGTCCACGCCGACGATGATGTTGAGCTCATCCGGCCCCTGCGAGATCATGCGGATGTTGATGCCGTGCTCGCCGAGCGCGGCGAAGATGCGGCCCGACGTGCCGGGGCGGAAGGCCATCTTCCGGCCGACGGCCGCGACGATGGAGATGTTCTCCGTCACGTGCAGATTGTCCGGGTGCAGCTGCTTTTCCAGCTCGCCGAGGATGGAGTACAGGCAGGGGGCGACCTTTTCGCTCGAGACGACGAGCGACAGGCAGTCGATGCCGCTGGGGGCGTACTCGATGCTTACGCCGTGGCGCTCGAACACTTCGAACACCTGCCGGAACGTGCCCACGCTCGAGGACATACCGGACTTGGCGATCGTGATGATGGAGTAGTTTTTCTTGCCCGCGATGCCGGTGATGAGCCGACCGTCGTCCACGTCGTCGAACGACTCCATGATGAGCGTGCCGGGGTGGTCGGGGTCGTTGGTGTTGCGGATGTTGAGCGGGATATTCTTCTCGCGCACGGGGAAGACCGTGCCCTCGTGCAGCACCTGCGCGCCGACGAAGCTCAGCTCACGCAGCTCGTTATAGGTGATGCGCTCGATGGGCAGCGGGTCGGGCACGATGCGGGGGTCGGCCATAAGGATGCCGGACACGTCCGTCCAGTTTTCGTACACGTCGGCATCGAGCGCCGCGGCCGCGAGTGCGCCGGTGATGTCGCTGCCGCCGCGGGAAAAGGTGCGGATCTTGCGGTCGGGCGTCACACCGTAAAAGCCGGGGATGACAACGCTGCGCCCGTCGGCCAGCCGCCGGAGCGCGGCGTAGGACGCCTCCTTGTCGATCGAGCCGTCAAACTGAAAGCGCACCCACAGCTCCGCGTCCAGAAACGAGTAGCCGAGGTAGTCCGCCATGAGCAGGGCGGAGAAATATTCGCCGCGCGACACGAGCTCCTCTTCCGAGATGCCGGCGCGCATCTGCCGGCGCAGCACGTCGAGCTCGGCCTCAATATCGACGTTCAGGCCGCATTCGTCGCGGATGGCGATGTAGCGATCGCAGATCATCTGAAAGACGGCGTCGCAGTTCACGCCGTACTGCAGGTGCGCGTAGCACAGGTACAGCAGGTCTGTGAGCTTGTGGTCGTCCGCGCTGCGCTTGCCGGCGGCGGACACGACGATCACCTTCCGCGCGGGGTCGGCGCGCACGATGTCGCGCACTTTTTCAAACTGCTTGGCGTCCGCCATCGACGAGCCGCCGAATTTTGCAACCTTCAGCATGGGGCCCTCCTTATTGCAGCGCGGCAAAGAAGCTCTCGCCGTCCTGCACCAGCGCCTGCGCCATGAGCGCGTGCATCCGGCTCACGGGCACGGGCTGCGTGATGACCGCGCCGTCCCAGTCGCCCTCGGCGAGGGCGGCCAGCTCCGGCAGCGCGGCGCGCGTGCGCACGTAGTAGCGGTGCTGCACGCCGGAATTGTCCGGTACGGCCGGAACGAACGAGTCGGTGTAAAACGCATGCACGCCGCGGCGGATGTCCACGAGATCCTGCACGACGTTGTAGGCCGTCGGGTAGCGGCCCGCGCCCTGACCGAAGAAGCTCTGCACGCCCATGCGGTCGCCCTCCATGCTGATGAGGTTGAAGTTTGCGGGCACGGCCGCCTCGAGCGCGTCATGGCTCAGCAGCGTCGGCTCGACGTAGGCGCGGATGCTGCCGCCTTTCTGCTCGGCCGCTGCGATCAGCTTGCACGTGCAGCCGTGCGCCTGAAAGCGGGCGATGTCCGCCTTGCGCACGTTGCGGATGCCGAACACCGGCACGTCCGCCTCGCGCAGCGACACGCCGAAGGCCACGTTGGCGGACAGGATCAGCTTGCGCTGAATGTCCAGCCCGTCGATGTCGGCCGAGGGGTCTGCCTCGGCGTAGCCGAGCGCCTGCGCCTGCGCGAGCACGTCGGCAAAGTCTACGTCGCTGCCGTGCATCGCGTCCATGATGTAGTTGGTTGTGCCGTTGAGGATGCCCCAGACGCGGGAGATGTGGTTGGCGCGCGCGGCCTTTTCGAGGTTCGTCAGCCACGGGATGCCGCCGCCGACCGCCGCCGTGCACCGCAGTGCTGCGCCGTGCTCTTTGGCGAGCGCGGTGAGTTCGTCGTAGTACCGGCACATGAGGTATTTGTTCGAGGACACCACGTTCTTCCCGGCACGCAGCGCGGCCGCCACGTATTCATACGCCGGGTGCAGGCCGCCCATAACCTCCACGACGGTGTCGACCGCCGGGTCGTCGAGAATGTCCTGCATCTCGTAGGTGGTTCGGGCCGTCAGCTCGCCGAGATCGTGCCGACACAGCACCCACGCCGCGCGGATATCGTCCCGGCCGGCGAGCATATCGTAAACGCCCCTGCCGACAACGCCAAAGCCCAGAAGTCCGATGTTCATGATGTTCCCTCACTTTGTTTTGATGAAAATTGCCCGCGTATAGCGGACAGATGTTTTCCTGACGAGAACAATATACCACGCGCGGCCGCAGATTGCAAGGGGGCGCGGGCACATTTTCCCGAAACCGGCAAAAAACCGGCAGAAGCGCACTTCTGCCGGTTGCCTTTGTGCAGTTTTACGGCCCGGCGTCCGGCTGCGTCAGCCAGAGCAGCGCGCCGAGGAGGAAAAACAGCGCTGCCGTGGCGGCACGGCCGCCATACAGCCGCAGCAATATCACGCCGGACGCGGGCAGAACAACGCTGGCGAGCAGAGTAGCCAGACACAGGCCGAACAGTGCCCGGACGAGCGGCCGCACCCAGCAGGGCGCGCCGCGCCGCGGCCGCAGGCGCGTGACCATGCACAGCGCCTGCAGCAGCGTCCACGCCAGCGCGCACAGCAGCAGCGGTTCGGTTATGAGCATAGCCGCCAACGGCGTCATGTCCCCGTGCTGGTACTGCCGGAGGCAGACCGCGTGCAGGTACGCCCACAGCCCGGCCAGCACGAGCGTGACGGCCCCCATGATGCACAGCCTGCGCAGCGCCGCCCGGCGGGCATCGGCGGACGGCGCCCCGTCCAGCAGCTCCGTGAGCTCGACGCCGAGCGCGTCCGCGAGCCGCTGCAGCGTCTCTACGTCCGGGCGAGAGCGGCCAGTTTCGTAATTCGATATGGTCTGCCGCGTCGTGTGCACGGTCTGCGCCAGATCGTCCTGCGTCAGACGCCGGCGCGTGCGGGCGCGGCGGATGTTGGCTCCAATGTCGCGCATGGCGTTCACCTCGCCCAAAGCATACCATGCGCGGCGGCGATTTGTCACGCAAAGGTTCTTTGCGCAATGAAAAAACCGGCGGGTTCGTGTCCCGCCGGTTGCCTTTGTGCAGTTTTACTGTCCGCGGTTTTGCAGCGCGGTCAGGTAGGGGTTGAAGCGGCGCTCGGTCTCGAGCGTGGAGCAGTCCATGTGGCCGGGGTAGACCTCATAATCGCCGGGCAGAGCCGCGATCTTAGCCAGCGACTGCAGCTCGACCTCCATGCTGCCGCCGGCAAAGTCCGTGCGGCCGCAGGAACCGGCGAAGAGCGTGTCGCCGGTGAAGAGCGCGTCGCCGCAGATGAGCGTCACGCCGCCGGGCGTGTGGCCGGGCGTCTCCATGACGCGGAAGGTCAGATTGCCGACCTTGACCTCGTCGCCCTCCTTATAAAAGATCGTGCCCTCGGGCGGGGTGAACGTGTAGCTGTCGAAGGCGACGGCCGTGCCCGCGTCGAGCGCGTTCATGTACACGGGCGCACCGGTCTCCTCGTGCACGGCGTAGACGGCGCCGGTGTGGTCATAGTGGCCGTGCGTGAGCAGGATGGCGCGGCAGGTGAGGTGGTTGTCCTCGAGGTAGTAGAGGATGGTGTTGGACTCGTCGCCGGGGTCGATGACGGCGCACTCGAGCGTGGTCTCGTCCGTGACGATGTAGCAGTTGGTCATGAGGTGCCCGACGGGCAGACATTTGATGAGCATGGGGTGGCCTCCTTTATAAATGATCGGTATCGAGCAGGATGGTGACAGGGCCGTCGTTGACGGACGCAACTTTCATGTCCGCGCCGAACACGCCCGTGCGCACCGGGAAGCCGCGGGCCTCACAGCCCGCGATCACGCGCTCGTAGAGCGGCACGGCGGTCTCCGGCCGGGCGGCGGCCGTGAAGCCGGGGCGGCGGGAGCGGCAGTCGGCAAAGAGGGTGAACTGACTCACGATGAGCAGCTCTGCCCCGGCGTCGGCGGGGTTGACGTTCATTTTGCCATTGGCGTCCTCAAACACGCGCAGGCCGCAGATGCGGTCGACGATGCGGTCGGCCTCCGCCGCCGTATCGGACACGTGCACGCCCAGCAGGACAAGGAAGCCCCTGCCGATGCGGCTGTATTCGGCGCCGTCGATCGTGACGGACGCCTCGGTAACGCGGGTGACGATGGCTCTCATGCTTTGCCCTCCTGTTTGGCCTTCTTTTCCTGTTCCGCCTGCAGCTCGGCGGTGTGCGCGGCGGCTTTTGCGGGGTCGGACGCGCCGCTGCGCGAGATGCGGATGACGCCGCGGATGGCGCTCAGGCGGCTGATGATCGTGCGCAGCTCAGCCAGGTCGTGCACCTCGACGGTGATCGTGATGGTCGAGCGGCCGCTGTCCACGTCGCGCGCGGTGAGCGTGCGCACCTTGGCGTTGAGCGTGTTGAGCGCCGTGGCCACGTCCATGACGAGGCCCGAGCGCTGCGCACTGAGCATCATGAGCGTCGTGCTGTAGGCATCGGTGGTGCGCTCGGCCCAGCTCACGCGGATCCAGCGGCCGGCGGTCTCCGGATTGTCGCGGCTGGCGAGATAGTTTTCGCAGTCCGTGCGGTGGATGGACACGCCCGCGCCGCGCGTGATGAAGCCGATGATGCTGTCGCCGGGCACCGGCGTGCAGCAGCGGGAGAATTTGATGAGGCAGTTGTCCAGCCCCTCGACGAGGATGCCGTGCACGGCGTGGCGCGGACGCTTGTTGCGGCGCTCGGCCGCCTCGTTGATGCGGTCGATGGCGTTTTTCTGGTTGGCCTTCTGGTTGCGCAGGATCTCGTCGCGGATGCGGTTGACGGTGCGCGTGGCGGTCACGCCGCCGTAGCCGATGGCGGCGTACAGATCGTCGAGCGAGGTGAAGGCCAGCCGCTTGAGGATCAGCGGCAGGATCTCGTCGCCCATGATGTCGGCCGGGGCGATGCCGTTGGCGCGCAGCTCGCGCTCAAACTGCTCCTTGCCGTGGACGATGTTCTCCTCGCGGCGCTCTTTTTTGAACCACTGCTTGATCTTCGTGCGCGCGGCGCCGCTCTTGGCGAGGTTCAGCCAGTCGCGGCTCGGGCCGGGCGCGTTTTTCGACGTGCGGATGTCGACAATGTCGCCGTTTTGCAGCACGTAGTCGAAGTTCACGATGCGGCCGTTGACCGTCGCACCGACCATGCTGTTGCCGATCGCGGAGTGGATGCTGTAGGCAAAGTCGATCGGCGTCGCGCCGGCGGGCAGATTGATGACATCGCCCTTCGGCGAGAACACGAACACCTCGTCGGCGAACATATCCACCTTCAGGTTGTGGAAAAAGTCCTGCGCGTCGGACTCCTGCTGCGTCTCGAGCAGGCGGCGGATCCAGGCGAACTTCTCCTCGTCGCCGGGCTTCGTGCCCTCGCCGCTGCCGGTCTTGTATTTCCAGTGTGCCGCAACGCCGTACTCCGCCGTCATGTGCATCTCCCAGGTGCGGATCTGCACCTCGAACGGGATGCCCTCCGAGCCGATGACCGTCGTGTGCACACTCTGGTACATGTTCGGTTTCGGCGTGCTGATGTAGTCCTTGAAGCGGCCGGGCAGCGGCTTATACATATCGTGGATGATGCCGAGCACGTTGTAGCAGTCGGGGATCGTGTCCACGATGACGCGAAACGCGCACAGGTCGAAAATGCCGTTGATGTCGAGCTTTTGCGCGTACATTTTGCGGTAGATGCTGTAGATGTGCTTGATGCGGCTCGAGATCGTCGCGTGCACGCCCTCTGCCTCCAGACGCTCGCGGATCTGCGTGCGCATCTCGCCCATGAATTTTTCGAGCGTCGGCATGCGCTGATCGAGCGCGTCCGTGATGGCCTTGTAGCCCGTGGGGTCGAGATACAGCAGCGAGAGGTCTTCGAGCTCCCACTTGATCTTCTGCATACCGAGGCGGTGCGCGATGGGGGCGTAGATCTCCATCGTCTCGAGGGACTTGATGCGCTGCTTTTCCTCGCTCTGGTAGGCCATCGTGCGCATGTTGTGCAGGCGGTCGGCCATCTTGATGAGGATGACGCGGATGTCCTTGGCCATGGCCAGGAGCATCTTGCGCATGTTCTCCATCTGCTGCTCTTCGACGCTCGTGTACTGCACGCGCGTGAGCTTCGTGACGCCCTCGACGATGTCGGCCACCGAGGTGCCGAAGCTGCGCGCAATGTCCTCGTGCGTGAGCGAGGTGTCCTCGATCGTGTCGTGCAGCAGCGCGGCGATGATCGAGTCCTCGTCGAGCCCCATCTCCGCCGTGATGATGGCGGCGGCGATGCAGTGCGACACGTAGGGCGAGCCGTCGCGGCGCTTCTGGCCGGAGTGGGCCCGGTCGGCGCACTCGAAGGCCGCGCGCACGCGGCCAAGATCGGCCGGGATGCCGGCGGCGGTGATCTTCTGTTCCAGCTCCTGATAGTGGGCCTCGAGGTCGTAGGGCTTCGGGGCCACGTTTTCGGCGCGGGTCGCTTCAGACATAGGGACAGCTCCTTTCCCGAACGGAATGGGGATTTCTTGAAAGTGTTTCATAGCAGGCTCTGGCGGCGCTCGCGCAGGGTCTGCAGCAGCTTCGACGCGCCAAGGTCCACCTTGCCGCTCGTCGGCAGGGGGCGCAGGCGCAGCGTTTTGCCGTCAAAGTCCACGGCGGCGAGACCCATCTCGGCCATGACGCGCAGGCACACGCAGAACTTCTCCGGCCGCATGGGCGCGCGCGCGGGCAGCTCCTCGAGCGGGAAGGTCACCGGCGCGTTCAGCCACCGCCACGCCACGGCGAAGTCCGCGCGCAGGGGATAGAGATCCACCGTGTCCCACGCGGGGATGCACTGATTTTTCAGCAGCGCGCGGCACAGGGGCAGCGGGTCACTCGGGCGCACGTCGGTCACGAGCAGCTGCACGCTGCGGCGGCCGCGGAATTCGTTGATCTGCGGCGTGAAGGCCACGTCCACCCACTGGCCGATGCGCACGCCCAGCTGCGCCGGGGTGCACGAGAAGAAGATGCCGGCATAATTATACCCGCCCTTGGCAAAATGCAGCCGCAGGTGGCGGCCGCCGCCGATGGGCACGGCGTTGACGAGCCGTGCGCCCGTGATGCACAGCAGGGGCTTGGGGTTGCCGTTGCCGCACGGCTCGAGCGCGTCGAGCGACTCGATGCACGGCATGGTCAGCAGGTGCGGATCGTTCACGCGCAGGTCGCACGTGAGCTCCGGCAGGTCGTCGGCCGGGTTCTGGCGGTAATACTCGCCGAGCGCGCGGCGGAAGCGGTCGATGTTCTCGCGCCGGATCGTCAGCCCGGCTGCCAGCGCGTGGCCGCCGAAGCCCTCGAGATACTCCGAGCAGGCGCTCAGGGCATTGTACAGGTTGAAGCCGCCGAAGCTGCGGCACGAGCCCTTGCCGCGCTCGCCGTCGCAGCAGATCATGATCGTCGGCAGGTGGAACTCCTCGCTCAGGCGCGAGGCGGCGATGCCGATCACGCCCTGGTGCCACGAGTCGCTCGCAAGCACGAGCGGCATCCGCGGCGGGTAGCGGCACGCGATGGCCGAGGCCTCCTCCCAGATCTGCTGCTCGAGCGCCTGCCGCTCGCGGTTGAGCTGGCAGAGCCCGGCGGCGTAGCGGTCGGCCTCGCCGTCGTCATTCGTCAGCAGCAGCAGCGCTGCAACGGCCGTCTTGCCCAGTCGGCCGGCCGCGTTGATGCGCGGCGCGAGCGTGAAGCCGATGGTCGTGGCCGTGACGGGGCGGCCCTCCGCGCCGCACTCGTGCAGCAGCGCGCGGATGCCCGGCCGGGGGCGGGCGTTGATCTGCGCCAGCCCCTGCGCCACGAGATAGCGGTTCTCGCCCGTGAGGGGCATCACGTCCGCCACCGTGCCGATGGCGACGAGGTCGCCGTATTCGCGCAGCACCCGGTCGCTGCCGCCCTCGAGCGCGCACAAAAGCTTATATGCCACGCCCACGCCCGCGAGCCCGCTGTTCGGGTACTGCGAGCCGGGGCGCTTCGGGTCGACGACGGCCACGGCGTTCGGGATCGCCTGCCCGCTGCACTCGTGGTGGTCGGTGATGACCATGTCGATGCCGCGCTGCAGGGCGTAGTTCGTTTCGTCGATGGCGGTGATGCCGCAGTCGACGGTGATGATGAGCGTGATGTCGCTCGTGCGCTGGAGATTTGTGATCGCGTCCATGTTCAGGCCGTAGCCCTCTTCGATGCGGTCGGGGATGTACGGATGCACGGGCACGCCCTGCCGGCGCAGATAGTCCGTGAGCACGCACGTGGATGTGATGCCGTCGACGTCATAGTCGCCGAACACGGCCACGTTTTCCCTGCGCTCGATGGCAGTGCGGATGCGTGCGACGGCCTTGTCCATGTCCTGCAGGAGCATGGGGTCGAACGCGCTTTGGTCGCCGCCGCTGAGAAAGGCGCGCGCCTGCACGGGGTCAGCATACCCGCGCAGGGCCAGCAGCACCGCCAGCAGCGGCGAGTAGCCCGCGCGCAGCAATGCCTCCGGCGGCTGCGGCGCCGTGTATGGAATTTGCCAGTTGCGGTATTTCATAAGTGCAATGTGCCTCGAATCCAAAAACGATACCTATAGAAATAATTTATTATTTTATCAAATTTTCTGGACGGATGCAAGAGGCGCGTGTCGGGTATCGGCGGCTGCCGCGCAGATTTGTCGAACAGATTGGGCGATGTGCGCGCGGCGGCCGTCCGGGTTTCCTGTGCTTGACAGGTGTTGGCTGCGGTGGTACGATGTGACGGAGCGTGCCGGCGTGGCGAAACAGGCAGACGCAAGGGACTTAAAATCCCTCGGTGGCAGCACCGTGCGGGTTCGAGCCCCGCCGCCGGCACCAGAAAATCGGCCGCTCTCGCACGAGAGCGGCCGATTTTCGGTTTTCCGGACACGCCGGAGCGCGCTTGCGCTGCAAGCGCAGTTTTCCGCGGCGTGCGCTGCATTATGTTTCTGTGAGGCGGTCTTCTTCGTAGCCGATCCCGTTGCAGCAGATCTCCGGGGCTTGGTGATCTTTGCTGTTAGCAAAGTCATAAGGGATACCGTCAGGAAATGCCCTGCATGTTGGGATGAAGCCTTTCATCCCGGTTATGTTCTTGCAATGGTCGCACCAAGAAAGCCGAATCATGTTTCCTCAAAAGCCTCCAATCCCGTGTGTGCGGATTTCGTGCGCCTTCACGTTTCTGCGCGGCGCAGCGTCACGCGCTCGGCCACGACGGCGATGTAGCCCAGCACGATCGTGAGATAGTACGACGCCAGACGCCAGATGAGCATGGCGGTGGTCAGATAGTCGCCGAACAGCGGCGAGAAGGCGAGGTAGAACGTGCCCTCGCTCGCGCCGGACGCGCCCGGCATGGGAAAGCAGCTTGCCCCGATGTACAGCAGCACCTGCGTGCCCGTGACCTGCCAGAACGGCACGCCGCGCAGACCGAAGCCGCGGTACGTGCAGTAGGCCACCGACATGTACGCCGCGCACTGCCCCAGCGCGAGCGCGAGCGCCCCGGCGAGCTTGCCGCGGTGGCGGATGCCGGCGGCGAACGCATCGTGATACTCCGCCACGAAGGCGCACCATTTTTCGGCGGCCGCCTCGGGGTCTGCGCCCCGGCGGACGAACGGCTTACGCCGGTACAGCCAGCGGATGCACGCCGTGCCGAATGCGGACATCGGCTTCGGGAAGATGGCCGAGAGCAGCACGAGCGACAGCAGCGCTGCGTGCACGAACAGACCCAGCGCCAGCACGGGAATCCACGCCGCGCTCTGCGCTGCGAGCTTGCCGCCGCACAGGCACACGCCCACGATGCCGAGCGTCACGAGCGCGATGTTCCACAGGCTGTAGACCGTGCAGATGACGGACGTGGCCGTGCCGGTCGGGATGCCGCGGCGGTGCATGTGCAGCACCTGAAACGGCTGGCCGCCCGCGGCCGCGGGCGTCACGGCCGAGTAGAAGAAGCCGATCATCGACACGTCGATGCTGTCGCCCAGCGGCTGCGCGCAGCCGAACGCGCGCGTGATGAGCCGGTACTTGAGCGCGTCGCACAGATAGTACAGCAGCATACAGCCCACGATCGCAGCCGTCCAGCCCGGCAGCAGCGCCGCGAGCGAGGCGCGCACGTCGCCCGCGTCGAGCGTCGCGGCGGCGAACACCGCCAGCGCCGCCGCGCCGAGCGTCAGCAGGCCGATCGAGAGCCATTGTTTTTTCTTGTCGTGTTTCATGGGCAGACCTCGCTGCAGGAGAAATTTCTTTTTAGGCCCTATATTATAACGGATATGCAGGAAAAGTGCAACCAGAAACCGGGCGCCCCAGTCGGGACGCCCGGTTTGGCATCAAAAGACGAGCTGCACGAGCAGCATATAGCACACGGTGCCGGCGGCGATGCTCAGCAGTGTGTTGCGCCGCCACCAGTGCAGACCCGCCGTCACGCCGACGGCGATGACCTGCGGCACCCACGCCCCGGCGGCGGTGAACTGCATCCCGCGCAGGCAGTAGACCAGCAGCGAGACCATGACGGCCATGGGCAGGATCTTGCCGAGGTACTCCACGACCTTCGGCACGGCGCGGTGGCCGAACAGCAGCCATGGCAGCCAGCGCTCCAAAAACGTGCACGCGGCGCAGACCGCGATGATGGCGATGCTCTGTCCGACGGAGATGGTCATGCCCCGGCACCTCCTTCGGCATACTTCGGCTCGAGCACCGGGCGCAGCAGCGTGAGCGCCGCGACCGTCACGAGCAGCGACGGCAGCAGAAACTTGTCCGGCCCGAGCAGCAGCAGCGCGCCGATGCTCGACACGGCGGCGACCACTGCGGGGATGCGCGTGCGCGCGCCGCGCAGCTGATCGACCACGATGACCGTGAACAGCGCCGTGAGCGCAAAGTCGATGCCCGTGGTGTCAAACGTAATGAGCGAGCCGGCGAGCCCGCCGAGCATGGACAGCGCCACCCAGTAGAACGTCACGAACGCGGCCGTGAGCACGTAGGCCCACTTCTCGTTGACGTCGGGCCCGAAATCGTGCGAGCAGTGCAGCGAATAGTTCTCGTCGCACAGCGAGTAGATCAGAAACCAGCGCCACGGGCCGAAGGAGCGGAACTTGTCGATGAACGACAGGCCGTAGAAAATATGCCGGCTGTTGAGCAGCAGCGCCAGCACAGCCACCGTGGCGAGCGACACGCCGCCGGCAAAGAACGTGACCATCAGAAACTGCAGCGAGCCTGCCAGCACGAACAGGCTGCACGCGCCCGACCACAGGAAGTTATAGCCCGCCTGCTGCATGAGCAGCCCGTAGGCGAGGCCGACGGGGAAGAAGCCGATCAGGATCGGGATCGAGTGGTGGAAGGCGTAGGCGACCGTTTTGCGCATGGCGCAGCGCTCCTTTCGGACGAAAAATGGCGGTGAAGCCCAGTATATCAGAGCGTTTTCGCTTTTTCAACAAGCGTCATAAAAATGTCAGCGCCCGCCCGTTTGGGCAGACGCTGACGGAATTTTTTGCGGGGCTCAGCTCAGGCCGGGGATCTTCAGGCCGAAGAAGTCGATGAGCTGGCAGAAGAGGATGAACGCGAGCAGCACCGGCACGATGAACTTGAAGCAGAGCTTGAAGTAGCCGGCGGCGCGGTACTTCAAGCCGCTCTGCTCGCACTCGAGCTGCACGACCTCGGGCTTGAGCACCCAGCCGATGAGGATCGTCATCACGAGCGCACCGAGCGGCATGAGGATGCCCTCGGCGACCATGTCGTACAGGTCGAGCCAGCAGTCGTTCCATCCGTGCACGCTCAGGCCGAACAGGGTGGCCGGCGTCTCGACGGCGGCGCCGCCGGCAACGCCCGCGCCCAGCCCGTCGAGCGCGACGAGCGAGCCCGCCACGAACACGAGCGCCGCGACGCTGGCCGTGTGCTTGGCGCGCTTGGGCGTGAGGCCCTTGTCGATCTGCTTATCGACGGCGTAGGCCGTGCACAGCTCGAGCATGGAGATCGACGACGTGAGCGCCGCGATCAGCACGAGCAGGTAGAAGATGAAGCCGATGAAGTTGCCGATGCTGCCCATGTGGGCGAACACCGTCTGCATCGAGGCGAACAGCAGCCCGGGGCCGGCGCCGTACTCCACGCCGAAGGCGGCGCAGGCGGGCATGACGGCCATGCCGGCCATGACGGCGATGAGCGTGTCCGCGCCGCAGACGATGAGCGCGTTGCGCTGCAGGTGCTCCTGCTTGCCGAGGTAGGAGCCGTAGGTCATCATGACGCCGAGACCGATCGACAGGGAGAAGAACATCTGCCCGGCGGCGTTTTTGAGCACGCGGCCGAAGCCGATTTCCGGATTGCTGAACACGGAGAAGTCGGGGCTGAACATGAACTTGTAGCCCTCGGCCGCGCCGGGCTGGCAGGCGATGTAGAGGATGATGAACACGAGCAGGCAGAACAGCGCCGGCATGCCGACGTTGCAGAACTTCTCGATGCCGCCCTGCACACCGCCGGACACGACGAGGATGTTGAGCAGGATATAGAGCACGAAAAACAGGATCATGCTGTTCGTATCCGTCAGGAAATAGCCGAAAAAGCCCGTGCCCTGACCCGACCAGGCAAACTCACTCCCGCCGAAGATGGCCAGGAAGTAGCCGACGGCGTAGCGCAGGACGATGCCGCCGAGCACGAAGTAAAAGCACATGATGCAAAAGCCGCACACGATGCCCGCGTAACCGAGCCAGGTGTACTTCTTCGACAGGCCGCGGTAGGTGCTCACGGCGCTCTTGCCGCTGCGGCGGCCGAGCGCGAGCTCGCCGAGCATGACCGTCACGCCCACGAGCACGACGAGCACGAGATACAGCAGCAGGAACACGGCGCCGCCGCTCTTGCCCATCTTATACGGGAAGCCCCAGATATTGCCGAGGCCAACGGCCGAGCCGATCGAGGCCATGAGGAAGCCGAAGTTGCTGCCCCAGCCGCCGCGTTTGGATTTGATTTCCGTATCCACGAGATCCCTCCTGATTTTTTCACATTTCTCCCAAAACACCGCACCGAAAGGTGCAGATATGCCATCATTATACCAGACAAATGGCCAATTGCAAGCCGCCGTTACACACTTGACAAATATTTGCGCAAAAACGCGGCCGCCCCGGATGGGGCGGCCGTGTGATCGAGTAAGCGCTCACAGGTCGAGAATGCCAATCAGCACGATGCCGACGACGATCAGCAGCAGCATGAGATAGTGCCGCCACGAGAGCTTCTCGCGCAGGAAGATGCGGCTCCAGAGCACGGACGCGGCGCAGTAGGCCGAGATGATGGGCGCGGCGTACATGACGTGGTCCTCGTCCGCGATGGCGTAGATGTACGCGAACTGGCCGGCCGTCTCGAACAGCGCGCCGACGTACTTCGGCCCCTCGCGCTTGGGCAGGAAGCGGTCGTGCCGGATGAACTTGACATACACGAATGACACTGCCGCCGCGAACAGGAACGTCAGCTCATAGGCGCAGTTGGCGGCGTCCGGGTCAAGGCGCGTGAGCACGCGGCTGTCGGCAAACGTGCCGGCCGCGTCGAGCAGGCAGTAGGCCACCGGCAGCGCGAGGGCGAGCCAGCTCTTGGCGTAGCGGTAGTTCGAGGCCGTCTGGCGCGCGCGGCGCAGCTCGTCGTCCTCGCGCGACTCGACCACGCCGAGCCCGATCACGCCGACGCACACGAGCGCGATGGCCAGCAGCACCATCACGCGCATGCCGCCGCTGAGGTCCTCGTCCAGCCCGCCGAAGCACAGGTACAGCACGGCCACCACCGCGCCGGAGGCGTTGCAGATCGGCGACGAGATGGACAGCTCGATATAGCGCAGGCCGACATAGCCGAGCGCCATCGACACGATGTACAGCAGCGACACGGGCAGGTACGTCCAGATGACGTGCCACGTCACGCTCACGCCGCCGATGAAGATCTCATACGCCGCGTGCAGACCCATGACGACGCCGACGGCGATGACCATTTTTAAATGTGCCAGATGATCGTCCGCGTCGCGGCAGCCGATTTTTGAAAACAGATCCGAGCCCGACCAGCACAGCAGGGCAATGAGAGAAAGCCAGAACCACATACTTTATTTTTCCTCCAGTTGATCGAGTGTAACGAGACCGGCGTCCACGAGCTTTTGCAGGCTCATGAGGATGCCGAGCTTTGCGTGATACCACGTCAGGCCGCCCTGAAAATACACGGCGTAGGGCGGGCGGATCGGGCCGTCGGCCGACAGCTCAATGGACGAGCCCTGCACGAACGCGCCGGCGGCCATGATGACCTCCGAATCGTAGCCCGGCATGGCCCAGGGGATGGGGTCGACGTAGCTGTCCACGGGCGCGGCCGCCTGAATGCCCTTGCAGAAGGCGACCATGCGCTCCGGCGAGCCGAGCTCCACGCACTGGATGATGTCGTGCCGCGGCTCCGCCGCGTTCGGGATGCAGCGAAAGCCCAGCCGCTCATAGACATTTGCTGCGAACACCGCGCCCTTGAGCGCGCCGGCCGTCACGGTCGGCGCGAGGAAAAAGCCCTGATAAAACGCCGGCATGAGCCCGAGGTTCGCGCCGACCTCCTGCCCGAGACCGGGGGCGCTCAGGCGGTAGGCGCAGCGATCGACCACATCCTTGCGGCCGCAGATGTACCCGCCGATGGGCGCGAGCCCGCCGCCGGGGTTTTTGATGAGCGAGCCCACGATCATGTCCGCGCCGAGGTCGGACGGCTCGATCGTCTCGACGAACTCGCCGTAGCAGTTATCGACCATGCAGATGACGTTCGGGTCGACGCGCTTGCAGAACGCGATCAGCTCGCCGATCTGCTGCACGGAAAACGTCGGCCGCGTGGCGTAGCCCTTCGAGCGCTGGATGGTCACGAGCTTCACACCGCCGCGCAGCGCCTGCTCGATGGCCGGATAGTCAAAGCCGTAGTCCGGCAGCAGGTCGACCTGCCGGTAGTGCACGCCGTATTCCTTGAGCGAGCAGGCGCTCGGGCGGATGCCGATGACCTCCTCGAGCGTGTCATACGGCGCGCCGACGGGACTGAGCAGCGTGTCGCCGGGCAGGAGGTTGGCGCTGAGTGCCACGGTCAGCGCGTGCGTGCCGCAGGTGATCTGCGGGCGCACGAGCGCGGCTTCCGTGTGGAAGCAGTCGGCATAGACGCGCTCGAGATTGTCGCGCCCGGCGTCGTTGTAGCCGTAGCCCGTGGTGGCGGCAAAGTGCGTCGCGTCGACACGGTTTTTCTGCATCGCGCCGATGACCTTGCACTGGTTATATTCCGCGACGCGGTCGATCTCGTCGAAGCGCGCGCGCAGACCGGCGAGCACCTCCTCGCCGAAGCGGTGCACCGCCGGCGTGATGCCGAGCGCGGTGTACATGGACTCTGTATTCATCGTTCCTCTCCTTATATCATTCGTCATATCATTCGTCAGATTCGTCGAAAATTTTTGCGGCCACGTCGCGCATGACCTCCGGCCGCGTGACCACGATGCCGCGCACCTCGTCGCCGAGCACGAGCAGCGTGTCCCCCGGCTGGATGCCAAAGACCGTGCGCGCCTCCTTCGGGATCACGATCTGGCCCTTTTCGCCGACCTTCACCGTGCCGAAGATGTGCCGGTCGCGGCTCTGGCCGAGTACGTGCTTGCCTCCGGGCATAGCCTCGCCTCCTGTTGCAGAAATTCGTACTTTTCCTACTTGTAGGAACAGATGATACCGCACATCGACGGGAAAGTCAACCGCGTCCGGCACAAAAACCGTCCATTCGGCGATTTGCCGGATTTTTTGCGAAAAACGGTTGCGCGCGCCCGGCGCGGGTGCTACGATAAAAACCATCTTAGTGATTGTGGGAGGATGGAGCGATATGCAGCTTCTCGAGCAGCGCATTCTCGCCGAGGGCGAGGTCAAATCCAGCGAGATCCTGAAAGTGGACCGGTTTTTGAACCATCAGATGGACCCGAAGCTGTTTCTGGCGATGGCGGAGGAATGGAAGCGGCTGTTCGACGGCTGCGGCGTGAACAAGCTCGTCACGATCGAGGCCAGCGGCATCGGCATCGCGGCCGTGGCCGGGCTCGTGTTCGACTGCCCGGTCGTGTTCGCCAAGAAAACCAAGAGCCGCAACGTCTCCGACGATGCGTACACGACGGTCGTGCACTCGTTCACGCACGGCAATGACAACACCATCCGCATCTCGCGCGAGTATCTCTCGCCGGACGACCGCGTGCTCGTCATCGACGATTTCCTCGCCAACGGTGCGGCGCTCGACGGGCTCATCACGCTCATCGAGGGCGCGGGCGCGACCGTGGTCGGCGCCGGCATCGCGGTGGAAAAGGCGTTTCAGCCCGGCGGTGCGCGCATCCGCGCGCGCGGCTACCGCGTGGAATCGCTCGCCCGCGTGCAGAGCATGGACCCCGAGACCGGCATCGTGTTCTGCTGAGCGGCGTTGTGCAAATCGACGGGGAAAATGTTTCAAAAGTATGAAATTCGCTCATTTCGACGGTTGACAACCCCGTTCGCCCATGGTAACGTATAAGTGTTCCCGCGCTGCGGGAGCGATCGTAAATAGCAGTCGATATATACCAAAGGATATGGCTTGGCGTTTCTACCCGGCACCGTAAATTGCTGGACTATCGATGTGAAATTCCCCGCGGGAGATGGCAGTACCGGCATCTTCCCGGTTCCACATTGGCAGGAGCGCCGAAAGGTCAGCACCTGCCAATGTTTTTTTGTATCTTCTTTGCGCAAGCAATGCAGATAAATACAAAATTTGATGATTTGAGGGAGAGCTGAGAATGAAAAAGTTCGTTTCGATGCTGCTCGCGCTCGTCATGGTGTTCGCACTGTGCGCCTGCGGCAGCAAGACCGAGGACGGCGACAAAGCCGAGAGCATCAAGGTCGGCTTTATCTGCCTGCATGACGAGAACTCCACCTACGACAAGAACTTCATCGACGCCGCGAAGGCTGCCTGCAAGAACGCCGGCCTGAGCGAGGATCAGTACATCATTAAGACCAACATCCCCGAGGGCCAGGAGTGCTACAACGCCGCGGCCGAGCTCGTGGACGCCGGCTGCAACGTCGTCTTCGCCGACAGCTTCGGCCACGAGGACTTCATGATCCAGGCCGCCAAGGATTTCCCGAAGGTGCAGTTCTGCCACGCCACCGGCACCAAGGCCCACACCGAGAAGCTCAGCAACTACCACAATGCGTTCGCCTCCATCTATGAAGGCCGCTACCTCGCCGGCGTCGCTGCCGGTATGAAGCTCAACGAGATGATCGAGGCCGGTGAATTCACCGCCGATCAGGCCAAGATGGGCTACGTTGGTGCCTTTACCTATGCGGAAGTCATCTCCGGCTACACCTCTTTCTATCTGGGCGCCAAGTCCGTGTGCCCGACCGTGACCATGGACGTCACCTTCACCGGCTCCTGGTACGATGAGGCCCTCGAGAAGGAAGCTGCCAACAAGCTCATCGCCGGCGGCTGCAAGCTCATCAGCCAGCACGCCGACTCCATGGGCGCTCCGACCGCCTGCGAGACGGCCGGCGTCCCGAACGTCTCCTACAACGGCAGCACCGAGTCTGCCTGCCCGAACACCTTCATCGTTTCCTCCCGCATCGACTGGACCCCGTACTATGAGATGGTCATCAAGGCCGTCCAGGACGGCACCTCGCTCGATTCCGACTGGACCGGTACCCTCAAGACCGGCTCCGTCGTGCTGACCGATGTCAACGAGAAGGTCGCCGCCAAGGGCACTGCCGAGAAGATTGCCGAAGTCACCAAGCAGCTCGAGGACGGCACCCTGCACGTCTTTGACACCTCCACCTTCACCGTTAAGGGCGAGACCCTGACCAGCTACATGGCCGATGTTGACACCGACGCCGACAACGCCGGCGACACCGAGGCCATCAGCGACGGTTACTTCCACGAGTCCGAGTTCCGCGCCGCTCCGTACTTCAATGTGCAGATCGACGGCATCAACCTGCTCGACCAGAACTTTGGCAGCTGATATCTGAATCTACCGCAGAGGGAAGGCCTGTCAACCCGGGCCTTCCCTCATATGTACTTTAAAGCGCGCCGCCGTCGTGCGGCGTCTGCCGCCATTTCGGGAGGGACACCATATTGGACAACAAGATCGCAGCGGTCAAAATGCGCGACATTACCAAGCGCTTCGGCTCCGTCGTCGCCAATGACCGCGTCTGGCTCGATATCTACCGGGGCGAGATCCTGGCGCTGCTCGGCGAAAACGGCAGCGGCAAGACCACGCTCATGAACATGCTCTCGGGCATTTACTTCCCCGACGAGGGACAGATCCTCATCGACGGCGAGGAGGTCGTCATCCGCTCCCCGCGCGATGCCTACCGCTACGGCATCGGCATGATCCACCAGCACTTCAAGCTGGTCGACGTCTTCACCGCCGCTGAGAACATCACGCTCGGCCTCGATGAAAAGCTCGATCTCAAGGCCACGGCCGCGCGCATCCGCAGCATCTGCGAGCGCTACGGCTTCGACCTCGACCCGAACCAGAAGATCTACGATATGTCCGTGTCCCAGAAGCAGACGGTCGAGATCGTCAAGGCGCTCTACCGCGGTGCGGATATCCTCATCCTCGACGAGCCGACCGCCGTGCTCACCCCGCAGGAGACGGACAAGCTCTTCGCCGTCCTGCGCAGCATGCGCGACGACGGCAAGGCCATCGTCATCATCACGCACAAGATGCACGAGGTCGAGGCGCTCAGCGACCGCGTGGCCGTGCTGCGCCACGGCCAGTTCGTGGGCGACATGCTCACGAAGGACACCAACGCGCAGGAAATGACGAACATGATGGTCGGCCACGCCGTGACGCTCAATATTGCCCGGCCCGACCCCGTCGACCCCAAGCCGCGCATCGAGGTCAAAAACCTCACCGTGCGCAGCATCGACGGCATCGTCAAGCTCGACGACGTGTCCTTCACCGCCAACTCCGGCGAGATCCTCGGCATCGCGGGCATCTCCGGCTGCGGCCAGAAGGAGCTGCTCGAGGCCATCGCCGGCCTGCAGCCGACCGAAAACGGCAGCATCTGCTACGTCGAGGACGACGGCACGCGCGAGGAGCTGCTCGGCAAAGATCCGCTGAGCATCGCCGAGATGGGCGTGGCGCTGTCCTTTGTGCCGGAGGACCGCCTCGGCATGGGCCTTGTCGGCAACATGGACCTGTCGGACAACATGATGCTCCGCTCCTTCCGCAAGGGCCGCGGCATCCTTACCGACCGCAAGTCGCCGCGCAAGCTGGCCGAGACCGTCGTCGAGGAACTCGACGTCAACACTCCGGGCGTGACCACGCCGGTGCGCCGCCTGAGCGGCGGCAACGTGCAGAAGGTGCTCGTCGGCCGCGAGATCGCCTCCGCCCCCACCGTGCTGCTCACGGCCTATGCCGTGCGCGGCCTGGACATCAACGCATCCTACACGATCTATGACCTCATCAACCGGCAGAAGGAGCGCGGCGTCGCCGTGATCTACGTCGGCGAGGATCTCGACGTGCTGCTCGAGCTGGCCGACCGCATCCTCGTGCTCTGCGGCGGCAAGGTCAGCGGCATCGTCCCCGGCCGCGGCGCCACGAAGCGCGACGTCGGCATGATGATGACGCAGTTGGGAGGGAACGAAGCCCATGCATAACAAAGTCCGGGAACCGATGTTCCACATCGTCAAGCGCGACACGCTGCCCTGGTATCAGGCCTGGGGCATCCGCGCGGTCGCCATCGTGCTGGCGCTGCTGCTGTGCGCGCTCATCACGACGCTGTGCACCCACCTCAACCCCATCAAGGTGTTCGGCACCATGTTCAGCGGCGCGTTCGGCTCGCCGCGCAAGATCTGGATCCTGGGGCAGAACCTCGCCATCCTGCTGTGCATTTCGCTGGCCGTGACGCCCGCGTTCAAGATGCGCTTCTGGAACATCGGCGCCGAGGGCCAGGTGCTCGCCGGCGGCCTCGCCGCTGCGGCGTGCATGATCTGCCTCGGTGACAAGCTGCCCAACGGCCTGCTCATCGTGCTCATCGTGATCGCCGGCATCCTTGCGGGCGCGGTCTGGGCCGTCATCCCCGCCATCTTCAAGGCCAAGTGGAACACGAACGAGACGCTCTTCACCCTCATGATGAACTA